>ENA-ORXD01001581-ORXD01001581.1-sediment-metagenome-genome-assembly--contig:-NODE-1581-length-17989-cov-3.117296_pt1 | contig 17989 bp, 19 predicted proteins | sample MGYA00237862_ERZ511471 | MGnify/ENA metagenome assembly ERZ511471
CGACCCGAGTTCAGGGACTCAAAGCCCTTCCACAATTTCACCAATATTTGTCCCAATGAATCCATAAGCGCGTCCGATTAATAAAGAATAATTATTACACCTGCATACGCATAACTTCCTGGTAAGCGTCCAGGATTTTATTGCGGACTTGCATCATCACCTGGAACGAAATACCGGCTTTTTCCAGGGCAATCATTGCTTCATGAATGCTGCCGGCATCTTCCAGTTGAACCTTCGCAATGGTTTTATCAGCATCGTTTTGCAGCTTATTGATGTCCGAAATTGCTTCTTTCAGAACTGACCCGAACGAACCTCCGCCGGCTTGTTTCTCGTTATCCGGTTTCCCGGGAGTTGTAATTCCCGGCTTTAATACTCCATGAATACCGACTTCTGTCATTTTTTTACTCCGTCAATTATTCTATTTTCCTATATTCATGGCTGTGATGGCCATATTCTTTGCTGCATCAAAAGCAGTGGCACAGGCTTCATAAGTGCGGCTTGCTGAAATCATCTCCGCCATCTCGACCATAACATTCACATTGGGATAAGCCACATAGCCGTCTTTGTCGGCATCGGGATGAGCGGGATCAAAAATATTTTTTGTACCTTCCTTATCTTCGGCCACCTTACCCACTTTTACAACCTGGACGGCATTCTCCAAAGTCTTGTCGAAACTCTGCTGCAATGGTTCGGCCGTAAAAGATATTATTTTTCTTTTATAAGGTCCTCCCTCGGGTGTACTTGTCGTGTTTACATTAGCAAGGTTGCTGGTAATCAAATTCATTCTTGCCCGTTGTGCAGAAAGTCCCGAGCCGCAAATCTTAAAATTCGTAAAAAAGTCCATATTATTTAGCTTCCTTTAGAATGTTATTAATACCTCTGAATTTTCTGGCAAGCAATTCAACGCTTAAATTATACATCAGCTGATTTTCTGCCAAATTCGTCATTTCTTTATCCAAATCTGCTTTTTCATCAGATTTGACCAGCCGGAAGTCGTTTTTGGTAATTTCGTCCTGGGCATTAGGAAAATGTTTCTCGTTGGTGCGCGATAATCGGATTTTTAAATCCATTGCCCGGCGCAGGTCTTCTTTAAATACATAATCCGCTGATTTATAATCAGCGCTTTCTAAGTTAGCGATATTAGAACTGATCAGCTTGCTGCGTGCAGAACGGAAATCCAGCATCGTGGACAATAAATTAAATGTTTTGCCGAATAATGCTTCCATGAAGAACCTCCCAGACGGTTTCAATGCAAAGCCCATACCAAAGGTCGATTTTATGATCTCTCCTCAGCGGAAAGATCATTTATCCCGTATTCATGCAGCTTATTTCTCATTGTCCTGACACTAATTCCCAGTATTTTTGACGCTTTAGTCTTATTCCAGTTAACCCTGTTCAACGTATCAAAGATCATATTTTTTTCCATATCGTACAGAGTTGATGTTTTCTCAGCCTGCTGATAATCATTCGCTACGAAGATCTCTTCTTCTTGTGCCGTTTTTTTGACGCTGGCCGTGTCCGGAACCTTTTCCAGAAACAGGTGTTCTACACTGATACTTTCACCGCTGCACATCAAGACTGCTCTCTCCATTACATTTTCCAGCTCCCGAACATTTCCCGGCCAGCAGTAGCCTTTTAAGGCTTCGTGGGCGGCCGCAGTTAGAATTGGCTCTTTCTTTTCGTTGACTTGACTGTATTTTTTAATGAAATGCTCCGCCAATAAATTGACGTCTCCCTTTCTCTCCCTCAGGGGTGGAATTAAGACGGGAATAACATTCAATCGGTAATAAAGATCGCTGCGAAAAGTCTTCTCTTCGATCCTTGCTTGCAGATCAGCATTAGTTGTAGCAATGATCCGAACATCAACCGGAACAGGCATCTTCCCGCCCAGCCGGTCGACTTCCGATTCCTGAATCACCCGTAATAATTTGGCCTGCAACTGGACATCCATTTCGGATATTTCGTCCAGTAGCAGAGTGCCCCCATGAGCCAGTTCAAATTTGCCCAGTTTACGGACTGATGCTCCGGTAAAAGCCCCCTTTTCAAAACCAAACATTTCACTTTCCAGCAGCTGCGCCGGTATAGCCGCACAATTTACCGCAACAAAAGGCATGTGGCGGCGATTGCTGTGGCTGTAAATGTAACGGGCAAACAGTTCTTTTCCCGTGCCGCTTTCCCCGGATATGAGCACGCTGGACTTGCTCTTGGCGATATTGCGCAGCATATCCATCGTCGCCAGAATTTTCTTGTCCAGAGTAATAATCTCTTTGACCGGATAAATGCCGTTGCCCTCTTCTTTATCTTCCTTTTCTGCCTTTGTCTGCGAACTTGCCGCTAATACATTTTTTACCGCAAATTCCAGATCATCCAGGGAAAAAGGCTTCATGATAAATTCCGCGGCACCCTCCTTCATCGCTTCAACGGCCGTATTTACTGTGCCATAAGCTGTGATCAGAATTACCGGTGTCTGGGGCGATAATTTTTTAATTCCCCGCAAAACGTCCAGGCCGCTCATTTTCGGCATGCGCATATCGGTAACAACAACGGCAAATTGTTCTTCTTTAAACCTGGCAAGAGCATCAGCGCCGTTTTCGACAGTTTCGACTTCGTAGCCGCAGCTGCTCAACGATTCGTAGAGGGCTGCCCGCATCGACCGGTCGTCATCAACAATAAGCAATCTTTCGGAACTAACCATTAACAATACTCTCCCCGCATTTATTCTCATCCTCCAGCAGAGGGAAGCTGATGCTTACAATTGCTCCCCCGCGCAACGAATTTTCGACATTAATTGAACCATGATGCAGATTAACTATATTATGCACGATAGCCAATCCCAAACCGGATCCACCTTCTCTCGTGCTGAAAAAAGGATCAAATATTCTCGATAAATTTTCTTCCGGGATGCCCGGCCCGGAATCGTGAAAGACTATCTCTACTGAGGGAGAAATTTTGGGTATTTGTCCCTGAGGTAAAATCATCGACTTAATCCGGAGTGTTCCACCGTCCGGCATCGTTTGCTGGGCATTTAACATGATATTCAAAAACACCTGCCGAATCATCTCCGCATCTCCTTCCATACAGGTTTTTTGGCCGGCATAATTGACAGATACATCAATATCTCCTTGCTCCATAATTTGTTTAGAAAAATCGATTACTTCAGATAAAATCTGCTGCACATCTATTTTTTTCAGATGCGGGCTCTGTTGTTTTGTAAACAGCAGCAAATTTGATATCTTGTTGTCGACATTTTTCACCGATGAGATAATTTGCACAACACGCTCCCGATCCTTTTTCTCCTGCAGGTTTTTCAAAAGCAGTGAGGCAAACAACTCAATGCTGCCCAGAGGATTGCGAATTTCGTGAGCGATATTGGCGGCCATTTCTCCCATTGCGGCAAATTTTTCTGTGCGCTTGGCCATCTCTTCGAGTTTTTCGCTTCTCGTAATGTCGCGTAAAACAAAGACATTGCCGATTGCTTCCCCGCCTGTCGACCTGAATGGCGAACAAAATATTTCCAGTGTCCGATCGCTCATTTTTACTTTATGGCCGGATTCACCTTTAAAATATTCCGTCAAATTTACTGCCTGCCAGCTTGGCGAAACTGCATTGGCAAAAAGAATGCTGATATTCTGACCGATGACATTCTTTTGTTGAACCTGGACAAAAATCTCGGCGCACGAATTCATTTTTTGGATTCTGCCTTCCAGATCAGTCACAACCACGCCGTTAATCAGGCTTTCCAGAATATTTTGCAGATAGTTTTTTGTTTCTTCCTTTTCCGCAACTGTCTTAAGCAGCTCTGAATTTTTTCTTTCCAACTCTCTGTTGAGATTGGCAAAACGTTCTTCCAGCCTCGCATAGGCCACCTGAAGATCGGCGGTCGCCCTGGTGAAGTTTTCAAATGATTTTTGCAGCAGGTTGATATCTTGCATCTTCTTCTCTAAACATTTAGTTTTTCAAATATTCGCTATATTTATCCCACCATTGATGATCACTCACATAATAATCAATAATCTTGGTCCAAAAGCTTTCCGGCCCGGCTCCTGCTTCTATTTGGTCAAATTTTTTCCGGGCTTCCGCTACGTTATCATTTTTCAGATAAGACTGCCCAGCCCGAAGCCAATACCAGTATTTAAGATCAGGATGGACATTCTGAGAAGAGGGGACAGCGGCTTGCGGGCCGAAGGCCGCCTGATCCGACAGCTCTTTGCGGTCAGCAATTTCCGCCATTTTCTTTTTAATAAGAGGTATCATATCGCTTTTCTGAACAACTGATTGAGTCAGCAATTCATTGAAGATTTTTTCTGCTCTCCCATAGTTACTCCGGGCTATTTCTACCTCGGCAATATGAAGTGTCACCCTCGCCCTGCATTTTTCTTCTCTGCAGGCGTTTCGATAATCATTCAAAAGATTAAGAGAATCATCAATCAGGCCGATCTCCTGGAGACTGACTGCTATTTTATGCACCGTCTCATAGTCATCTTCCTGGAGCGGAACATTCCGATAGGCCTCAAAATAAATGTCTGCAACGGCCAAATAATCTTTTTTCCCATAACCAGCATCGATCAAGGCAACTGAGACCAGCTTCAATCCTTTCCTCGTTTCATCCGCCACTTTGCTTGCCGGATACTTTTTTAATAACTCCACATAAACATCGACGGCGGCGCGATCACGATTCAATTTATGCAAGGCCTTTCCTTTTTGCAGCAGAACCTGAGCGGCAGTTTCCCCCAGCGTGCTTTTTTCCAGCAGCAAGTCATAGGCGGCGAGCGGATAAAGGTAATAATGATAGTTTTGCAGGACAGGGAGCACTTTCGCGTTGGGTTTATCTATACCCAAAGAAGCCATCTCCATGGCACTTCGCTGAGCCTCCCTGCTTTCCGGATATTTGATCGTAATCCTGTTATATATGGTTAACGCAGCAGAAACCTGCTCGGCACTTTTATAAGAATCGGCCAAATGCAGCAGAACTTCCTTAACTTTTTCATCATTGGGGTACAAATTGGCATAGAAAGAGAATATTTCGGCGGCTTCGCTGTAATGCTGTAAAGAAAACTTATGGAGTCCCATATTCATTACTATTTCTTTGGGAATATCAGTCAGGTCAGGCCATTTTTTTTGTGCCTCACGAAACCATAGTTCGGCACTGGCGGATTGTTTCACCTTGTAATGACAATCAGCAATCAAATAAAATGCCTGCTTTGCATAAACTCCATCGCGATATTTCATCAGGTAAGCGATTAATTTATTGGATGCTTCACTATATTTGCCGCGAGCATGCAGCATTGCGCCTGCTTTAAAAGCAGCCTCAGCAACATGAGCGGAAGCCGGATATTTAGCCAAAAGTTTCTCATAATTAATGGTTGCTTCAACATAATTTTTTAAATACTCATAAGTCTGAGCCAACCGGAAATAAGTTAGTGAATTGTCCCGCTTTTGGTCAGGAAAATTCTCCAGAGTATTCTTATAAAAGCCGACAGCAATCCTCAGGTGCTCTCTGCTTCCTTGCCGCCCAAGGAAAAAATGACAATCGGCCATATGCCTTAAGGCAAGTTCTCCCAAACCTTTTTGCGTATCCGGAAGGTCAATAAACTCTTTAAATGTAATCAAAGCTTTTTCATAATTTTTCTCCTTCATCTCTTTTACGCCCTGATCATAAAGAGATGATCCTGTACTCGGTTCTTCTTTTTCGTAATCTATTTGATCCTTGTCCTTGCGGAGAACTGCATTTTTTTCTGCTGCTGCCTCTTTTTGCACTTTCCCCAGCGCTTTCGTTATAATTTCAGGATCCGTTTCCGCAGCAGCCTGTTTCCCGTCTTTAATTCTGGTGGTACTGTTCAATTGATTTTTTTTTGCTTCGGCAATTGTTTGTTTCTTTCCCGCCGGCACAAGACGTCCGTCATAGCTTTTCTCATCTTCTGTACGTTCGGCTTGCCGGAGATTTTTTTTTGTTAACGAATTTGTCCGCTTACTATTTTCCCCTTTATTTTCGAGAGTCTGATTGTGCGAAAGAGGGAAAATAAAATATCTACCGATTATTTTTTTGCGCACCATTTCTTTCGCCGCCATCTTTGCTTTATCTTTTGTTTCATATTGTCCGGCGTAAACCCGGTACCACTTTCCCTTGTCTTTGAGATTTACCGGCACAAAAAAAGCAGCATAACCCATAGCGGTGAGCTTTTGCGCATCAGCTGCCGCTTCCCTTTGAGCTTTGTAGGAAGCACAATGAATGGAATAGACGGTTCCCGCCATCGCAGTGGCAGTGAAAAATGCCAGAAAAATGGCCAGGATTGCCGCAAGGATGCCATATTGCTCAGGATCAATGTTCTTCTTCAGCATAAATTAACCACGAAGTGAATCTTCATTTAAATTATAGCTATCACTACCGATCTGGCAAAAGCAAATTGCATACCAGGAGATATTTGCTATTTATATAAAACAGTTATGGGGGCAAGCAGCCCGGCGTCACCGGATTTATCCAAAACAATTCTGTCAAATAGCCAACATCTTTGCCAATTATTTGACATATTATGGTCTGATTAAAGACAGGCATGTTTCTTTAACAGCGCAGCAACAAGGCCACCGGAGAAAGAAAATCTAAAGTTAAAATGGCACCTGGCTTGCATATGATGACGATATCATAAAAATGAGGTCTAAAGATGAGCAACCAACTTCCCCCAAATATCCCTAACCAAAGGGAGTATTCCCGGGTTACCGCCTTCCTGCCGCTGGATTTTAAATTAATTGAACCTCAGCAGAGGCAATATATCCGTTCCCGCGTTGCCGGAGAAACAATTTTAGCCGAGTTTAAGTCCCTGCCTGATCCTGACGATCAATTAATAGCAGAATGGCTGAAGACAATTAACACGAAATTGAACTCCATCATCCGTATGTTAACGATACATCATGAGGGGTTTAATCATCTGGCCATGAGGAAAGTGAATATAAGCGGCGGCGGGATGAGTTTCTCATCAGGGCAGACCTACGCTCCGGGCGACATTTTGGAGCTCAAAGTGATGTTGACCATGCAATACCCGACCGCCCTTTTTTTATACGGAGAAGTGGTTGAGACGAACAGGCATAATCCTGAATTTGATACTTGCGTACATTTTATTGCCCTTGATGATTTTATCCGTGATGAGATCATCCGGTTTGTTTTCGAGAGGGAAAGGGAAATACTCAGAGAAAAGAGAAAGTAGTTTTTACTATCCATGATTATTTTTATTGGCTTTATCATTGTCATCGGGGCAGTTCTCGGCGGATACCTCCTGGAACACGGCAACCTGGCGGTCATCTTCCAACCGGTAGAAATAATGATCATCGGCGGCGCCGCCCTGGGCGGCTTTATCATTGCTTCTCCCGTGCGGGTGATTAAGGCGGTAATTTCCTCCGTCATTAACATGTTTACCCACAGAACACACTCCAAACAGGATTATATGGATGTACTGATGCTGCTCAACGGCATCTTTTATAAAATACGCCAACAGGGGCTGGTTTCCATTGAATCGGACGTGGATGCGCCTCAGGAAAGTCCATTATTTGCGAAATATCCGCATATTTTAAAAAATAAGCCGGCAGTTGATTTAATTACCGATACATTGCGCACGGTCATGACGACAACTATTGCTTCTCATGAGCTGGAATCGCTGATTGATCAGGAATTAGAAGCGCATCACGAAGAAGCGATGACTCCTTCCCACAGTGTGACGACGATCGCTGACGGACTGCCCGGTCTTGGCATTGTCGCCGCCGTTTTGGGTGTCGTTTTAACGATGGGCAAAATCAAGGAACCGCCGGAAGTGTTGGGGGCAAGCATAGGAGCCGCGCTGGTGGGAACTTTTATGGGCGTTCTTTTATGTTATGGCTTTGTCGGCCCCATGGGAAAACACCTGGAATTTATTGCCTCCGAAGAACTTCAGTTCCTAAATGTCATTAAAGTATCCCTGCTGGCCTTCATCGGCGGAGGTGCTGCTCCCAAAGTTGCCGTGGAATTTGGGCGCCGTGTTATACCGATGAATATGAAACCATCTTTTGTGGAAATGGAAGATGCTTTTCGGGAAGCCAAGAAAGCATGATGAAAAATATCTCCACGAAACGTAACAATTTGCAGAATAATGATATCAGGATGATGATATGGATGAAAGACCTCAACAAATAATAATTAAAAAAGTTAAGAAAAACAAGGGAGGCGGCGCTCATGGCGGCTCCTGGAAAGTAGCATATGCCGATTTTGTCACGGCGATGATGGCTTTTTTTCTCCTGCTGTGGCTTTTAAGCATGGTTTCCGAAGAAAAAAGGATTGCTCTTTCTGAATACTTTGCCAAATACAGCATTTTCACCGAACCCAGCGGGTCGGCAGTTTCCGCAAAAAGCTCCAGTTTAACCGACCCTAAATTTATGAGCCAAGCCAGCAGCGAAACTGCCAACGCCTCCAACTACTCACTAAAAGGCAGAGGAGCAGGGGAATTTTCACATAAAAAAAAGAAGTATAGTGATATTGATGTCAAAGATGAAGAAACGGTAAAAAAAATCAGGTCATCCGTCGACAAAAAGATGGCAAAGATGCGTGATCAAATTTTAGTGGATGTCATCGAAGGAGGAATAAGGATTCAAATTATTGATACTGAGGGGAGCATCATGTTTCCTTCCGGCTCAGCTCAGCCAACGCCAAAAGCAAAAGAAATAATCAAGCTTGTTTCGGCCAACCTCAAAGAAATTCAGGGACGTATTGTAGTGGAGGGCCATACCGACTCTGCACCTTTCCGGGGAGAACAAATAACTAACTGGGAACTTTCCACCGCGCGCGCTTCCGCTGCCCGTAAAGAATTGGAAATTAATGGGATAGAACCGACAAAAATAGCGAGAGTCGTCGGCTATGCGGATACGGAACTGTTAATTCCCCTTGATCCGCGTGACCCGCGTAACAGAAGAATCAGCATCATTGTCCTACAGGAAAAAACTTAGTTTCAGACATCATAATATCTTGTTACCGCATAAGATTTATTTAGCTAAATAAATCAAAAAAATGCGTTTCAAGCTGTTATGATATTAAGCTTAATGCCCAACAGATTTTTTTCTGATTCAAAAAACAATTTCCAGGCGGGTTCTGTTGATGCATCTTCCTGCTTCATAAAAACACCTGCTTTTTTTTCAAAGAAAGGGATAAAAAGATAAAATGCCTTTTCGGCATCAAATTTGTGCAATAAATTACCCCCCATCATATTTACAGCTTCTTTTGCACAATCTTCAATCATCTCGTCCGTTATGCTGTTCGCCTGCGGACCCAACATGTTTTTCAACATGTTCTCGATCATTCCATGAGTAAAATAGGCGGTAATCTGTCCTTTGATTGATCCGTCAAAATTCAGGGAAGCAACCATATCGTACTTTACATTCCTCTCTACAGGCTCTAAAAAGACGAAAAACATTTTTTCGAACACTTCATAAATCGCATTCATTAGCAATTTTTTAATTTTCTTGCTATTTTCCATGCCCTGAAATCCCTAAAACCTCATAAAAAGCCTGCCGTATCTCTTCCGGTAGAGATGGTTTTCGCACAAAACAACTTGCGCCTTTCTTTAAGGCTTCCTCCTTCTGGGAGAAATTTCCTGCCGCTGAAACTATAATCACCGGAATTTCTTTCAACGTTTCATTGTTTTTCAACCAGTTCAGCAATTCCATACCCGTTATCTCAGGCATATTTAGATCGGTGACGATCAGATTAAACCTATCTTGTGCTAGAATATCCATGGCGTCTTTGCCGTTAACAGCCTCCCGAATTTGATCGATTTGATAACCGGAAATAGTCACAATTTTTTTGATGACTGATCTAATGGCTTTGGAATCATCCACAATCAATATTTTCAGGGACATGGCAATATTTTTTTTTATGTGCGGAATAGATAAAATTATATAATTTCGATCAGTTCTTTTGCCTGACGCAATTTATCTAACAACAGAACCATGCTGGCTTCCAGATCTTTCATCCTGATATTTAATTTTTTTAAGGCCGGACTGACCGCGCGATGCGCCAGACCATCGACACCATTGCCAAATCCCAACATCAGACAGGCCTGATCGGCAATATAAATGACCCAGGGCATTATTTTATCCTGTTTTTCCAAAAGATCGGGCCGGTGATGAAATGCAATTGCCTCTATTATTTCTGTGGGAAATTGCCAATGAGCTGCAATCCGACCGCCTAAATCAGCATGATTTATACCAAGTATCTCTTCTTCCGCTTCAGGAAAGGATTTACCCTGCTCAGTAACGAGATTGGAGATTTCCGCGAGTGAATCGCGGACATATTCTCCTAAGACAATTTTCCCCACGTCATGCAAAAGAGTGGATGTATACAAAGTATTATTACCCCGTCCATTGATCATGTCTGAAAATATTTGGGCCATCAGAGCGACCGCCACCGAATGTTCCCATAAATCAGTTCTTTTACAGAAATAACCGGCGGCTCCCAATTTAAAATATTTGGAAATGACGGCTGTTTGCACGGACCTCAGCAAATTATCCTCCCCTAGGAAGCTTACCGCATCATTGATATTGCTGATCTTGTAAGCGGCGCCAAAATATGCCGAATTGGCCATTTTTAAAATATTGGCCGTTATCGCAGGATCAAGGTTGATAACATCAATCACCTCATTTAATGAATAAGTTGGTTTACTCACTATTTGAGAAATTTTATTGCTCGTCGCCGGAAAAGCCGGCAGCGTGCTGATTGATTTTAATATTCGGTCTGCTGTCGTCATAATTCCTTAATTTCACCTCCGGAACCATGAATAAAGACTTTACCCGTTGCCATCTCCAGACGCACAGAACGGCAGTGGCTCAAGCCGGTATCCTCTTTGTCAATCAGAATATTGTTTTCCCAAAATATTTTACGCATCGCCATAATGTTCTTTTGTCCGATCCGGAAGAAATTGACATCATCGAGAATGCTGGCGCCACCGGCAACCTTGACCAGCATTCGTTTTTTTTCTCCCCCCAATCTATAAATTGATCTCAAAAGCATTGGAATCCCTGTATCAGCGAACATTTCCGGGTTTTCCCGAGCTTTCCTTTGATCCAGTCTCGAATCGGGCAGCATATAATGAAGCAGACCTCCGACTCTTCGTATGGGGTCGTAAACAACGATCCCGACGCATGAACCCAAAGCAAAAGTCATGAGATCATCATCCTCATTAGCACTAATTTTCATCTCTGATATACCGACAATTAGATCGCTCATAAAATCAATTATGCCCCGGGTACAGCGCGGCAGATTGGGATAAATTAACCATAAAAAAAGTTGAATACTTCAATATTTGAGTATTAAAAGCAATCATTATACCAATTTGTTAACCAAGCCGTCGTGCAGTCCTCTCCAGTTTGCGCCCGCAGTATAAAGCACCAGGAGTTGCCGGCGGTTGTTTATTTTAGCGTTTTTGCCGATAAATATTGACTAAAGATATGAGCACCATTTGGAAATCGCAATCAACTATTATCACGCCGGTAAAATAACATATCTGAAACATGTTTATTTTTTGACGCTTTTGTGTTAATTATCATGACGTTTCAAATATTTTTATCCCCTATATTTTTGTTATTAATTTTAAGATTGCAGAGAAAAATATGAATCAGGGCAAAATTCTTATCGCTGAAGACAATGATTTAAGCAGAGATAATCTGCTGCAATTATTGGAAGAAGAAGGTTATTATGTCGATACCGTTCGTGATGGCCGGGAGGGAATCGAAATCTTTCAGAAAGAAAAATACGATTTAGTGATTACCGATCTGCGCATGCCTTTTGTGGACGGTCTGGAATTTCTTAAATTTATCAAGGATGCGAATCGCGACAACATCGTCATTATCATTACCGGGCATGGCACAATTAATTCCGCTGTGGAGGCGATGAAACTTGGCGCTTTTGATTTCATTACCAAACCAATCAAAGAAGACCTGGTTAAATTATCCGTCAGCCGGGCGATATCTTTTGCCAATCTGCGGGATGAAAACATTTCCCTGAAAGAACATCTTAAAGAAAAACAAACCTACGACAAAATAATAGGTTACAGCGATTGTATGAAGGAAATTTTTAATACGATTGACAAGGTTTCCGCCTCCGATAGCACAATATTAATTTATGGAGAAAGCGGTACGGGTAAAGAATTAGTCGCCCGTGCCATTCATTTTCACAGCGAGCGCAGAAACCAGCAGATGATATCGGTAAATTGCGGCGCCATTCCCGAAGAATTACTGGAAAGTGAACTTTTCGGCCATGAAAAAGGAGCCTTTACCGGCGCTATCCGCAATAGAATGGGGCGATTTGAATTAGCTCAGGGTGGTACGATATTTCTCGATGAAATAGGCGATATGAGTCCAGCTCTCCAGGTAAAAGTACTGCGCGTGATTCAGGAGCGGCAATTTGAACGAATTGGGGGCGTCAAAACCATCAATGCCGACGTGCGCATTATAACTGCCACCAACCAGGACCTGGAGAAGGCTGTGATGGAAAAAAGATTCCGGGAAGATCTTTTTTACCGGATTAACGTAATTCCTATTCATTTGCCGCCATTGCGGGAGCGGGGTTCGGATATCATGATTTTGGCAAATTACTTTTTGGAAACTTTTAATAACCTGAAAAAGAAAAACGTGAAAAGGATTGCCCCGGAAGCAATCAGCCATTTAATGAATTATCCCTGGCCCGGCAATGTGCGGGAATTACAGAACATGATTGAAATGCTTGTTGTAATTAAAGAAAAAGGAGAAATTGGCGTCCACGATTTACCTCTGAAAATTCGCAATGCCGCAAAACCCTCAGCAACCACTATCAATATCAGTATGGATGAGAAAGGAATTGATTTCAATGAGCGGATCAGTTCGCTGGAAAAGGAACTCCTGCTGAAAGCTTTAAAGATGAGCGGCGGGGTAAAAAACAGAGCAGCAAAGCTGCTCAACCTGAACCGCACAACACTGGTGGAAAAATTAAAAAGGCTGAATATTTCCGACGGCTGGGCAGACTAAAAAGCACACAAATTAAGGACAAGACAATCACCCTTTTTTATTGGCGCCCCATATTATCGTTTACCGTGCTCCTACCCTGAGCGGGATTGCTGAGCTCCAGTCGGCCGCTTTTGTCAAAGTCAAAATCACCAAAAGAATCAGACACCATTCGGCCCCTGATTCTATAAGTCAAAACTTTCCCTCCACTGTGCAGCAATTCCATCATCTGCAGCAGAGCGCCGGATAAGTCACTCACCACCGTGACCTCCAGAATTTCTTCATCGCGGCTGTTCACCGTCACCGGCATCTTGCTAACTCCGACCGCAAAGGGCTGACCATTAATTTCCACTGCGACTTTCATGGCTCTTAAGGTTATCGCCACTTTGTTTGGATTTTGCAGCCGCAATTTCAAGGCAAAACGCTGTTCGAACAAGTTTGCCGTCAGCACCTCTATGCCGGCAAGCGTCACCACGGGCGGTTTAGGAAGCAGGGAGGCACAACCCCCCGTTAATGTCCAGAAAGTGCAGAGCGATAGCAGTAGAATAAGCCCTTTCCCGATGATGGTCTTTTTCGCTCCGAACATTTCAAAAGATTCCTGCCCACACTCGCCGCCGCAGTTTTCAAATACGCGCTGCGGCTGCTTCCTGAATAGCGCAATCTAAATCAATCGCCATAAAACCGGCAATTTTTCTTTCCACACCGAGAGCCTGAAACTCGTTTTGCAAAATATGCTTTTTTATTTCCTCGGTTACGCCATATCGGCAAAGGAGATCCTGCACGCGCTCCCGCAGGCTCACCACACTTTCGTGCATGACTCTTTTATCAGCGTAATATATAATTTCCCGCTCTTCCAGCCTTCCCTCAGGACTAAAACTACGAAGAATGACATGCTCCTCGACAATCCGGGCAATGCCGGCATATCCCAAATTACGCAAAAGCTCACCACCTGATCTGTCATGAGGTTCTTTTGTCTTAAGTGACCTTGTCTTGGTAATATCGTGCAAAAGCGCCGCAGCAGCCACCAATGCCCTATTTACCATAACGCCATCTATCAAATTGTCGGTTATAGCCAGGGCTACCCGCATGACCTGTTGGGAATGATTGAAGATATTTGGCAACATATCATACCTAAACATAAGATCTTCGCATTCCGCAGGAGAGGGTATCAGGTCAATGATTTTTTCTGTCATGATTCTTATCTCGGGTAAATATTTACGCCTTTCATATTTTCCGATGATTCAAATGTTGAGCAAATCCACGAGTTGATAACCGACCTCATTCTTTTTGACAAAGCTTTGTCTTCCAACGCTGGTGAATCCAGAACCATTGATCAGGATACTGCCGGATCATTTCTTCCACGACACGAGTAAAGCGCTGTGTATTGGCAATAATATCGGCCTCATCATCATCGGTCACGGTGATCTCCACCGGAGGCTTAATGATAAATTTGTATTTTCCATTCGGCATCCTGGGCATAAAAGCAGGGATGACGGGCGCGCCGGTGCGCATGGCCAGAACGGCCGTACCGACCGCCGTGCAGGCGGGCCTGCCGAAAAAGTCCACAAAAATACCCTCCCGGGCCGCCACATTCTGGTCGCTCAGAATACCCATCGCCTGATTTTCCCGCAGTAGCCGGAAGATCTTCTTGATGGAACCTTCTTTGGGAACCAGCACATTTCCGTGCAGGGTCCTTACCCAAGCCATCAGATCATCTAAAATCGGGCTGTCCAGAGGGCGATAGATGATATTCATCGGCTGCGCCACCAGAGGCAGGGCGATGGTCATCAGCTCCCAGTTGCCGAAATGAGCCACAATCGAAAGCACGCCTTTGTTCTGGGCAACCGCATGCTGAAAGTTTTCCAATCCCTCGAATTCGACCCATTCCGGTAGTGTTTCTTTTGTAATGTACGGCAATTCAAAAAATTCTGCAGCGACGATCCCAACATGTCGGAAAACTCCCTTGGCTATGCCGACCAGCTCCGCCATGTCCTTTTCCGGATAAGCGCAGCGCAGGTTGTGCAAGGCGATAAGCTTTTGCTTCGTTGAACAGGCGTAGAAGAGCAGGAAAGCTGAAATGAACAGCTGCTTGCGCAGTCCGAGAGGGATAAGCCGGGCAAAAAACATGATAAGGCGTGTCGCGGTTGTTGGTTTCATTTTTTCCAATTAATTGATAAAAATCGATTTTTTTATTGTTTAAAGAGGGTGTATAAGAGGAAACTCCATCGTGTGTCAAGGCAAAACAGCGCTCGCCGATCCCACGTAAGCCGGTAAAATTATAAAGCGGGTCAAATACAGAATTTACAGGACGAGGAGAGGATTATCTGCGCTGGCCGGTCCAGGGACTATCCGGCCGTCCGTTGCAATAGCCCCACTTGCCTGAATAGCTGTTGTCGGTGAAAATAAGCTCCATAATTCCCCAATAATAGCTGTTATTGCGAGTTGTAGCGCAGCGGCTGCCTGAACTGTTTTGAATCCAGTAGCCCTTGACGGTATTCCCGGTAAGCTTTCCGATAATCACTCCTTCTTTCAAGGTGTATGTTCCCTGAATATCGGAGCCATCCTGTTTGATGATCATGCCTCCGCCCTCGGAGGATGTCCAGCTGCCCGCGATATTTTTTATTTTCGGGCCGGCACACCCGCCAGCCGTGATGAAAAACATTATGCCAAAAGCCAATAATATAATTTTCTTCATTGTTCTTTCCCGATCCTTCTTTTTTGTTTTTAAGCAATCAGTCCCTTTTTTCTGATCCTGCCCTATCGATTCCCAATCTACCCTCTTTTTTATCTCCTAAATCACCGGACTTTTCAAACAATACAGAAGAATTTTCCTTCCTGCCCTCTGGTGAAATCAAGATTAAAAAATTATTGTCTTTTCCTGCTTACATGATCTCCGGAAAAGCCTCTTTTTTTTCATACCAGATATTTTCTTATATTGCACTTTGTTTTTGTCCGGCAATAATTGCACCTACCGCCTTTTTCCGCTTTACGCATAATGTTCAAACAATCAGTTAGGCTGGGGCAGGCAGCCGGAATAATTTTTATTTTTTTTAATAAAGAGGGCTTGAAAATTTTAGCAAGGTAAAGCAATATAAACACGCTGGAAAAATTTGGACTGCGCCACAGTGGCTTACCAGACAAGATCATGGCTGGTGGGCAAGTGTTTTTTAAAATATATGGCTGGAGCCTTTGACCATGGATCATCTTTTATGCGAATTAACGAGAAGGCGCCTGTTGCAGTCGGCCATCGCGACTTTATTTTGTGGGGCAATCCCTTCCGTCGCCGGCTGCACATCTCTTCCGCAATATCAGCCGACGGGCACCCCGGCCGGTAAAGCGCTATATCTCGTCCATGGCCATGTGCTTGATGTCGTCCGGGGCACTATTAGCCGCGACCGGACCATTGTCATCCGCAACGGCGTTATTGAATCTCTGACCGATCATGTTCCCAAGGCAAATTCAGAGGAAATATTATTGGATTTGCGGGGAAAATTCGTCATCCCCGGTTTAATTGACGCCCATTGCCACGCGACGCTTTCCGGCGAATCTACCCTTCATCCTCTCCGTCTTTTGACCACCTTAAAGCAGATGAGCAGAAATTATGTCCAGCAGATCAAGCAGGGAGTGACTACGATCCGCGACATGGGAGCGATGCCTGAGATCCTGCATCATTACCTGGAGCAAATCAACTCCGGTGAATTCATCGGGCCGCGGATTGTTTACTGCAACGCCTTCACCAATATTTACGGCAGCCACCCGGATATTGACCCTGCCCATATCAGTATTTTTGCCCCGCTGGTGATGGCTTTCACCGGCCGTCCAAATTTATGGTTCAAAAACACAGCCGATCTGATGGAAAAGATGCAGCAAAACAGCACAGGCGGTGTATCGTTTATCAAATTAACCTTGGACAAGAAATCTCTTTTGTGCGGTAAAGGAAATATCCCCATCTATACCAATGAACATCTGAAATCAATATTCGACTACGCCCAAAAAAACAACCTGACGACCGCCGGACACATCCATACCAAATTTGGCTTTGACCGTGCCGTCCAATACGGCATCGGCTCGATGGAACATTCTCTCGCCGACGCTGTGCTGAGCGACCAGGAAATCGCCGCCATGGCGAAGAAAAAGATCTCTATCGTTCCCACCATGATCATCGCCCAGATGCTGGCCGCGCCGGAAGCTTTCCCCGAACTGCCCCAAAAATACCGCACCGATTTCATTGAGCAGGAAATGGCGATTCGATACGCATACATCAATGATAACCTGGAAGACTATACGGAACTCTCCATTCATCGGCAGAATGTAGCCTATCTGGAGAACTACAAAAAGTATGGCTGCGGCAACTTATATCAAAATGAGAGATATATGGCTGACCCGGAAATCTATTTCAATATTCTGCTCATCGGCCCGAAAAATTTAAGGGCGATGAAGGATGCGGGCATTGTCATCGGCTGCGGCACGGATGCCGGCGTCCCTTTTGAATATCACGGGACGTTATGGCGGGAAATGGAGATGCTCGGCCGCATCGGATTCTCTAATGCTGAAGTTCTGCAGTGCGCCACGGTCAACAACGCGAGAATTATCGGTATGGCCGATAAAATAGGGACTCTGGAGGCAGGAAAATACGGTGATTTGGTGATCCTGAAAGAAAACCCGCTGCAAAACATCGAAACGTGCCGTCAACCACAGTTGGTCATCAAAGAGGGCCGGATTTACGAAGTCGGGAATATTCGGTTGCACTAACCGGGAGCATACTGAATCTTCCCTTTAATTTTGCCATTTCTATTGCATCTTTGTTTTAAATCGGCGCTTCGCAACGAAGAAAGGCCAGGACATGTTGGAATCGACTACCCGGGCAACCGCAATCAAAATGGACCGGATAGAAGGAATAGACGCTTTACGCGGACTGGTCATGGTCATTATGGCGCTGGATCACTCCCGCGATTTTTTCTCCAATTCCCATGCCTACTTCGACCCGATCGACGTACAG
>ENA-ORXD01001582-ORXD01001582.1-sediment-metagenome-genome-assembly--contig:-NODE-1582-length-17983-cov-9.187535_pt1 | contig 17983 bp, 15 predicted proteins | sample MGYA00237862_ERZ511471 | MGnify/ENA metagenome assembly ERZ511471
TCCGGACGGACCGTGATGAAGACCGCCGCCGAACACCTGACGCCCGTGACCCTCGAACTCGGCGGGAAATCACCCACCATCGTCTGCGAGGACTTCGCCCTCAAACAGGCGGCGGAGCGTATTCTCTACGCAAAGTTTATGAACGCGGGGCAGACCTGCATCGCCCCGGACTACCTCTTCCTCCCCGAACCGATGGTGGACGACTTCGTGGAGATCTCCAAACAGATCATGTCGAAACGTTACAGAGAGCTTGCGTCCCCCGACTATACGTCCATCATAGACACCACAAGCTATAATCGCCTCGCGGCGGTCCTGGACGACGCCCATTCAAAAGGAGCTGCACTGTTCACCCTCATCCCCGACCGCGAATCGGATGACACGATCAGGAAGATCCAGCCCATGATCGCCCTCAACGTCACGGAAGAGATGGAGTTGATGCAGCGGGAGATATTCGGCCCGATCCTGCCCATCAAGACCTACACGAATATCGACGAGTGTATCGGATATATCAACGCGCATGAGCGGCCGCTCGCCCTCTACCTCTTCACGAACGACAAGGCGCTCCAGGAGAAGGTATACATGCATACCATGTCGGGAGGGGTGTGCATCAACGACTGCACGATGCACGGCGTGCAGCACGACCTGCCCTTCGGCGGGATCGGCAACAGCGGGATGGGCCAGTATCACGGCTACGAAGGGTTTCTGGAGTTTTCCAAGCTCCGCCCCATATTCATACAGGCCGCCAGACCCCTGAGCGGCGCCCTCCTCTCTCCGCCCTACGGCAGGGTCTTCAAGATGATGTACAGCCTGCTGATCAAGATCCGGTGGTTCTGAGCGGATCGGAAAGAAGGGAGGCAGGAACCGGGGCGGCTATCCCTCGGACAGGTATCGTTCTATCTCTCCGGACGCCCGCGCGATGAGGGCGCCGCAGATCTTTTTGTCCTGCCCGGAACTGCCGCTCCGCTCCCACATGAAGGGGACAAACGATGCCGGGACGCCGAACACGCCCCCCAGGAGGGCGAGGGTTGCCTCCTTTCGAGTCTCCACTTTTTGGCGCTCCCCGTAGCTGTCACCGGTCTCCTCGTTGAACCCGAAGTCGTCGACGACCACAACGCGCCGGACCGCTTCCAACCCCAGAGAGTTTCTGATGGTCTCCCAGAACGCCCGGTCGGCCTTGTGCGCCCCCAGATCGGCGGAATTCGCGACGACGAAGGGAGACGGCGCGTCGGAGGTGTCCTTCAGCGGTACCGCCGGGATGTTCATTTCACCGAGAAACCGGACGAGATACCCGGTCGCCTCCGCGTAGTGGTCGGTGGCGATTATGGTCACAACGGACGGATCTTCACCCAGTTGCTGCAGAACGGGGCGCCACCGGCCGTCTATGGCGGAGTGGGTCAGGTAGCTGTCGACGAAACGAGCGGCGCTCGCGCGTATCCGGTCGTCCGGGACCGCCGGGGAAAACACCGCTCTGATCCTCTGGACGATCATCTCCGCGTAGCCGGCGGCGGTGGTGCTCCCCTCCTCCCAGGTGGGGTTGACGATCCCGTTCCAGAAGGTCTCCGGGGTGGCGGCCCCCAGGGCGGCGAGGCCGCTCCGCTGCAGCTCCCGCCGCAGGTTCCCGTCCTCCGCGAACCTGACGGCGTCGGGGCTGAGCGTCCCCGACCAGTCGAATATGACCAGATTCTCAATCATCCTGAGAAAGATAGCACAGAAAGAACCCGCATTTCCATACCGAGCTTTATCGGGGATGAAATTTCCGCGGGAAGGCAGCTCTCTTCGAAACAATACCGGACACGGTATTGTTAGACCGGCCGGAGAGAATTGACAAAGAGCGGAACTTTCTGTATGAGGCGCAGGGAGATATGAGGAACGGACGGCTGCTGACTCCTGCCGTGAGAGGACGATCAGAATGAGCTGCAGCCGGTTCACCAACCGCCGCGAGACGGCCTCTTTGCCCGTCGCCATATCCGAAAACCCGGGAAAACGGACCATGACAGGGATACAACGCCATGTTACACAATCTTGAACCGGCTGAGGCCGTTCCCAACGGGTCTCCTCTGCCGCTCTCCGACGGGGAGATCAACTTTCTGTGGTGGTTTATGCAGGGCGGCATCATGCGTCCGGCAATCCGGAGACGGCTGCGGAAGGGGTGGGGCATGTGCGAACGGCACGCGTGGGGCCTGATCTCGGCGGAAGCTGCCTTCAGAAAGGGATATATGCACGGGCCGGCGGTCCTGTACAAAGACCTGATGCATCGGGCGCAAGCCGCTTTTGCCATCCGCGGTTCCATGCAGGAGTGGAGAATCATGAGAACCATCCGAGCAAGAGGCTGCCTCATGTGCAACATGAAATACGATGCTCACAGCAGAGGGCTCATGAAAGCGGAGCGTGCGCGGATCGGCCGGGATCTCGGCGCGCTCCAGGACCTGGCCGCGAAAACCGCCCCCTATTGGGAAAAGGCCCTGTGCGGCCGGTGCGCCGGCACCGATTCGCCGCAGAGATGCCGGAGACATCTGGTGGAAGAGATATCACAGGGGATAATCACGGATCTGTCGCCCCACGTCTCCCTGGTAGACGACATAGAAAAACACATCAGGATATATAACCGATCTTTCTGCCACGGATATCATGGAACCGACACCGATGAAGACCGGGCCGCCCTGATCAGCGCCGTCGGCTGGTGTTCCGGATGGAAAACACTGCTATCCATCGTGGAGGCAGCCTGAACACTCGTTTTTCACCATTGATCCCGCAAAAGCCCGTCTCGCGTCACCGTTCCCCTATCAGGTCAGCCAGTTCCCGGGATACCGCCTCGGGGTCGTCCGCGGAGCAGATGGCGGAGACCACGGCGAGGCAGTCGGCCCCCGCTTCGACCACCTGCGCCGCGTTGGAGGGATTGATCCCCCCGATGGCAACGAGTGCATGGCGCGAAAAGGCCCTGATCCGCGCCAGGCCGTCGAGACCCCAGGCCCCCTTCGTGTCGGTCTTCGTGGGCGTCGCGAAGACGGGGCTGACGCCCAAGTAGTCGCAGTCGAGCCCCTCGGCCTCTTCCACATCCTCCCACGTCTCCACCGACAGGCCGACGATCGCGCCGGGGCCCATCAGCGAGTGTGCCATCGCGTAGGGCATGTCGTCCTGCCCCACGTGCACCCCCTCGGCCCCCACGGCGAGCGCCACGTCGACGCGGTCGTTGATGATCAGGGGGACGCGGAAGGGGGCGAGGATCTCCTTGATCCTCAAGGCCTCCTCGATGAAGTCCCGCGTGGTCTGATCCTTTTCGCGTATCTGCACGTACCGCGCGCCCCCCTTCACGGACCGCAGCACCACCTCTTCGAGGGGCCTGCCGCCGCACAGGGCGCGGTCGGTGACCAGGTATAGTCCCTTCTTCATGACGCCGCTCCTATCCTGAGGCGCTCCTTCAGGTCTTCCTCCGAGAGGCGAAAGAGAGCATCCAGGAAGGCGACCTGGAGGCTCCCCGGCCCTTCGGAATGTCCGGCGGCCATCTCGCCGGCGATCCCCATTACCGCCATCGCCCCCGCGGCGGCTGCCGGAAAGGAAGAGTCGACGGCGGCGAAGGCCCCGCACAGGGCGGTGGCCGTGCACCCCAGGCCCGTCACCCTGGGCATCATCGGGTGGCCGTTTTCGATGGTTATGACATCCCCGCCATCCACGATATAATCCACCTCCCCGCTGACGCAGACGGTGCTCCCCGTTTCTTCGTTCAACTGCCTCGCCGCCTCCAGCGCGGCGGCCGAGGGATCGGTGCTGTCCACCCCTTTGGTCCGCACTCCCTGCACCGCGAGGGCCATGATCTCCGAGGCGTTCCCCCGGATGATTGACGGAGGGGTGGTTTCGATGAGGTCCCGGCAGGTCTTCGTCCGGTAGGAGGTGGCGCCTGCCCCCACGGGATCGAAGATCAACGGAATCCCCAGCTCACCGGCCCGTCCGGCGGCGCGGAACATCGCCGCCACCCACGGCCTGCTCAGGGTCCCGATATTGATCACCAGGGCACCGGCGATCCCCGTCATCTCCGCCACCTCCTCCTCGGCGTGGGCCATGACCGGGGAGGCGCCCAGAGCCAGGAGGGCGTTGGCGGTCGAGTTCATCACCACGTAGTTGGTGATGTTGTGGACCAGGGGGGCCATCTCCCTGATCCGCGCGACATTCGCATGGATGCTCTCTGCCGTAATCTTCATGAAACTCCTCCTATCTCCCCAGGATGGCTGCCACATCGACCTTTTTCTCGATAAGGCCGTACCGGAGGGCGAAGTCAGCGAATGTCTGCCATTTTTCTTTATCGCACCTCTGATTGTGAGCATACAGGGGACGGGTGATCTCGAAGGCCTTCGACTCCATCTCCCGCGGGGCATCCGGGACGGCGGCAAAATAAACCTGAAGGGCCTTTCCCGGGTCTTTTCGTGTCCGCGAAATGGCGCGGTCCACCGCGCGGGCGAACCCCCTGAGGGCCTCAGCCCGCTCTCCGGCCGTCCGCTCTCCCGTGATGAAGACCAGTTCGTCGTAGTCAGGGATCCCCCACTCGTTCAGCTCGAAGTAGTCCGCCCGGTACCCCTTCTCCTCGAGCTCCACCACCTCGTAGTTCTTGTAGGGGCCCATGATCGCGTCCACCTTCCCCGCCACCAGGGACTGCACGATGGCGAATCCCACATTGATCGGCTCGTAGTTCTTGATTCCGTTGATCTTCGCAAAGGCCTCCGCCAGGACATCCATCATCCCGGGGACGGTATAGCCGATCTTTTTCCCTTCCAGGTCGGCCGGCCTCTCAATCCCCTTCCCCTCCAGAAAGAGGAGGACGCTGAGGGGGTGTTCCACCAGCCGCCCGATAACCCGTATGTTCAGGCCGGATGACGCGCCGATGATCACCTGGGGTTCGTAGGAGACAGCGATGTCCACGTTCCCCGAGGCGGCGAGCTTCAGGGCATCGGTCGTCGACGAGGGGGTCAGTATCTCGACCTCGATCCCCTCCTCGGCGAAGAGCCCCTCCTGCTGGGCTACGTACAGGGGCAGGTGGTCGATGTTGGGGAACCAGTCGAGCATGACGGTCACCTTCTGCGCCGCACAGAGGGGATGCGCGGTCAGCAGAAACAGAGATGCCAGCATAATTGAAGCGAATACTTTAAATTTGTTTTTCATAAGAATATTCTTCCTTTCTTAGTGCACTCATAGAAAGAGGGCTTTGCATAATGTCATTTCGAGGAGCGTAGCGACGAGCTATAGTCCCCTTCAGGAGGAAATCTTAGAGAATCAGATCTTCTAAGATTTCTCCCTGCGGTCGAAATGACACATTTGCTGAATTTGACTTTTGACAAAGCTTTTCCTTATTTCCAGTCGATGACCTTCTTCTCCAGAAGACCGACGAAGGCCCACAGGGCGAGTCCCATGGCGGACAGCCACACGATGGCCGCGAAGACCAGGGAGACCTGGAGCCGCGCGTTGGCCTGTATCATCAGATACCCCAGCCCCTTCTGGGCCCCCACCCACTCTCCGATGACCGCCCCGATGGTGGCGACGGTGACCCCCACCTTCAACCCCGAGAAAAAATAGGGGAGGGCCCAGGGCCAGTAGAGGAGGCGCAGCTTCTGCAGGAACCCCGCCCCCATCAGGTCGAAGAAGACGGCATACTCCCGGTCGCAGTTCTTGTACCCCTCGAGGAGGCTGACCGTGATGGGGAAAAAGATGATGATAGCCGCCATCAGGACCTTGCTCGCGAGGCCGTACCCCAGCCATATCACGAGGAGGGGGGCCAGGGCGAAGACCGGCACCGCCTGGGAGGCGACGAGGAAGGGGGAGAGGGCCCGCTCGACCGAGGGGACGGCGAACATCGCCGTCGCGAGGGGGAGCGCGATCAGCAGCGACAGGATAATCCCCGCGACGATCTCTAGGGCGGTCACCCCCGCGTGGGGCAGGAGGAGATACGCCTTCACGATCGTCACCTTTGCCACCTCGCTGGGGGGAGGCAGGATAAAATCAGGGATCGCGAGCCACCGGCAGGCAAGCTCCCATATCACGATCACGGCGGCGGCGAGCGCCAGTGATATCCAGTTAGACCGCTTCACGGATATCCCCCTCCAGTTCCTCGAGGACATGTTCCTTGATCTTGAGCAGATCGGGGTTGGTGTTCCTTCCCGCCTTCGGCATGTCCAGAATAAATCGCTCCCGCACCTGCATCGGCATGGGGGTCAGGACCAAGAGTTCGTCGGACAGGAGGAGGGCCTCCTCGATATCGTGGGTGATCATGAGGATGGTCTTCCTGAACTCGCTCTGGAGGAGCAGGAGCAGGCCCTGGAGACCCCTGCGGGTGATGGCGTCCAGGGCCGAGAGGGGCTCGTCCAGGAGGACCAGCTCGTGCTCGAACATAAGGGTCCGGACCAAGGCGCAGCGCTGGCGCATCCCGCCGGAGACCTTTGACGGTGTGTACCCCTCGAAGCCGTCGAGTTCCAGACGATCGAACAGGGAGAGGGCCTTCCGGCGCGATTCTTCCCGGTCGGCCCCGGCGATCGTCGCCGGGAGCATGGCGTTGTCGATCAGGGAGAGCCACGGGAGGAGCAGGTCCTTCTGCTGCATGTACGCAGCCCGTCCCATCAGGTCGGGGACCTCTTCCCCCAGCCAGGCAATCCTCCCTCCGTCCCGGGGGAAGACCCCCGTCAGTATGTCGAAGAGGGTGCTCTTCCCACAGCCGGACGGCCCGATGAGCGTGGTAAAGCCGCCCCTGCGGAGGGTGAGATCGAATCCCTCCATCACGGAAAGGTCCTGGAATCTCTTTGTGAGGCCGGAAACCGAAAGCATACCGCTCCTCTTACCCCTTCCCGCCTTTTTCCAGGACCCAGGCCATGTGGTCGGTCGGTCCGTGACCGCCGCCGATAGGGAGGGCCGACCTGATGGCCGCGGTGATGTACTCCTTCGCCCGCTCGATCGCTTCGTACACGCCCATCCCCTGGGCAAGCCCCGTGGCGATGGCGGCGGAGGTGGTGCACCCGGTCCCGTGGGTGTTCTTCGTATCGATGCGTTCTGAGGTGAACCGGTAAAAATCACTGCCGTCATAGAGGACATCCAGGGCATCCCCCGACAGGTGTCCCCCTTTCAAAAAGACATTCGCCGCCCCCATCCGGTGGATGGCTTTGGCTGCCGCCTCCATCTCATCGACGGTGGCGATCTTCATGCCGGTCAGCTCCTCGGCCTCGGGGATATTGGGAGTGATTACACAGGCCAGGGGCAAAAGCTTTTCAATCAAAGTTTCTTTCGCCTCCTCGCGGATCAGCATCGCCCCGCCCTTAGCCACCATCACGGGATCGACCACGAGCTTTTTGATCCCGTACTGTTCGATCTTTTTCGCGACGATGTCCATGATCTCCGAGCTGGAAAGCATCCCCGTCTTCGCGGCATCGACGCCGATGTCGGTGGCCACCGCGTCGAACTGCTTCTCGATAAAGTCGGGGGGGACCTCGTGGATCCCGTGCACCCCCAGCGTATTCTGGGCCGTCAGGGCCGTGATCACGCTCATACCGAATCCGCCGAGGGCCGTGATCGTCTTGAGGTCCGCCTGTATCCCGGCGCCCCCGCCGGAATCCGACCCCGCTATGGTCAACACTCGTGCTACCGTCATCTTTTCTCCTCAACTTCTCTGCTAGATGGTCATCTGCCGTATCACCAGCAGATACCCCTCTTCCACCGAGATCGTCCCCCTCGTGCCGGTCAGGCGGTTGCTGATGCCGTAGGGCACGCCGATCTCCATCGTCGCGCCGACAAGGGGGTATTCGAATCCGTCCAGGGTGATCCCCCGGACATCCGTCGAGAGGGGGAGGAGGGAGACCGTCTCCCCTTTCCTGCCCTCGATCATGCATGAATCGTTAATAACAAAGAGCTCGCACCCCTCATCCACGATCCTCGCGTCGACCCCCCGCTTCGCGCACATCACGAGGAGGGAGATATTCGCCAGGGCGTGGTCGATCCTCCCCCCGAGGGCGCCGAATATCCGTATCTCCTCCGGGTCCACCCTGAAGGCGCACTCGAGGGCGATCTGCGTGTCGGTCTCGTCCTTGCGCTCGGGATGCCTGACGATCCGGCTTCCATTCCGTTTACAATATTCCAGGGTTGCCTCGTCGATGGAATCCATATCCCCCACGATCATGTCTGGAACCCTGCCGATCTCGCGCATCCTCTCGGCCGCGCCGTCGGTACAGATGATCACCGGGCCGCCGGCACGCGTGATCTCTTCCTCGAGAAACCCGGTATCGTTCATGACGCCGTTCGATACGACAAAGACCATCCTTCCCATACGGGGCACCTCTCGCCTCAAAAACAAAAAGGGCATACCCGGTGCGGATATGCCCTCAAAAGATGTGAAACCTTTCTCCCTGCGCTGGCATTACCCAGATCCGGTTCAAAGGGTATTATCTCAGCCCGGGACCGCAGCGCCCCGAGCACCCCTGAATGCTACGATCGCTACTCTATGCCATATGCCCCTCAGAATCAAGGGAAAATCCATCTACCGGCAGAAGAGGTCCGTTACCGTGAATGTCTCACCGTCGAACAGCCCCCGGTCGCTCATCTTGAGGGAAGGGATCACGAGGAGCGCCATGAATGACAGGGCCATGAAGGGGGCGCGCAGCCGCGATCCCACCTCCTTTGCCATCCGGTCGAGCCGCGTGTACCCGCGCGCCACATCGGCATACGTTCCGTCGCTCATGATCCCGGCGACCGGGAGGGGGAGGCGCAGCTCCCGGTTTGCCGAAACGGCGGCCAGCCCGCCTCCCCGCGCGATGACGAGGTTCACCGCCCGGGAGAGGTCCCCGTCCGAGACCCCGACTGCCACGATGTTGTGCGAATCATGGGCAACGCTGGAGGCGATCGCACCGCTCTTGAGGCCGAAGCCGCCGATAAATCCCACCGCCGGGGGCGCCTCACGGTACCGGTTCACCACCGCCACCTTGAGGATATCCCGCTCCGGATCGGACACCACACAGCCGCCCTCCACCTTCGGCGTCACCACCAGCCTCTGTGTGATGAGGCTGCCGTCCGCGGCGCCGATCACTGCTATCCGCTTTCCCCTGCAGGGAACGGCAAATGATCCCGGTTCTGTGGGGGCCGCGTGAAAGGTGTTGACGATCCGCGGGGCCTCCCAGGGTATGAGTGAGATGCCTTCGCGCGCCACGATTCTGCCGTCTATCCATGTCTCGAGGATGGTGAGATCAGTAAGGTTGTCGACGCGGATGAAGTCGGCGGGATCCCCCCTGCGGAGGAGCCCCATACCGAGGCCGTAATGGAGGACCGGATTGACCGAGGCGACCCTCAGGACCTTCATGATGTCCATACCGTACGCGAGCGCCCCCTTCACCATCTCGTTGATGTGCCCCCGCGCGAGGTCGTCGGGATGCTTGTCGTCGGTGCAGAACATGCACCGCTCGTACTGTTCGTCGATAAGCGGGAGAGACTCCTCGAAGATATCCGCGGCGGACCCCTTCCGTATCTGTGCCATGATCCCCATCTCGATGTCTTCGCTGGCCTCGTCGGCGGAGAGGCATTCGTGGTTGGTCGATATCCCGGCGCGGGCGTATCGTTCGAGATCGTCCCCGCGCAGGCCGGGGGCGTGGCCGTCCACCGGTTTGGAACAGGCCTGAGCGCTGCGGATCTTCGCCATGACCTCCGGGTCCCCATTGATGACACCGGGGAAATTCATGACCTCGGCAAGATATCCTATCTCATCGAGTTGCAGGAGTTCCGCCACCTCGTTTGCACCCAGCGTCGCCCCGGCCGTCTCGAAGGGGGTCGCCGGAACGCAGGAGGGAGCACCGAAGCAGATCTTCAGCGGGGCCCTCCCCGCGTCCTCAATCATGTACCGCACCCCTCCGATCCCCAGGACATTGGCGATCTCGTGCGGATCGGATACGGTGGCGATCGTCCCGTGCACGGTCGCGATCCGTGAAAATTCGGCGGGGGTGAGCATCGTGCTCTCGATATGGACGTGGGCATCGACGAAACCGGGCATGAGGCAGGTGCATTCGCCGGTTTCTTCGCGGACGATATCGGAGATTTCACCTTCTGAAATCACGAGAGTCCCCGGGTAGATTTCGGCGTGCGTCACATCGACAATGTGTCCCGAGATTCTTTTCATCCTGCGAGACCCTGCGGATACCGGGGGGAGAGACGGCTCAGGACCGGTCCTCTCCTGACCCGGCGGGGCGGAGGGGAGGACCGGGTACCGTTTATCTGAAGAATTCGTAGACCTTGTCTATCAATGTCTTGCGCTGTCCGGAGTCATCCAGCGTTTCAGGGGGAGGCGGCTCCCCGGCGGATTCGACGAGGGTCCCTTCCCTGCCGGAAGTCTCGGGCGCGGGCTCCTCCCGCTCTCCCGGTTTTGTCTGCCGCGGCCGCCGTCTTCTACGGGCCGGTTTTTTGGCGGCCGGTTTCGCTTTCTCTTCGGGCTCTTCGACCGCGACCTCGGCGGCAACCGGTTCCCGCTTGACCGTGCTGGAGTGGAATTCGCCCCACAGGAGGGCCGGATCCCCCGAGATGGTGACGGAGACACCGTGGAGCGCCTCCAGCCTTGTCAACTGGGTCCTCTTCTGGTTGAGGAGGTACGCGGTCACCTCAGGCGGAAGCGTGACGGCAATCTCCGAGGACTGTTCCTTGACCGCCTCGGACTTGATCCTCCTGAGCGCCCTGAGCGCCAGGTATTCCACGGCGGGTCTCATCCCGCTTCCCCGGCAATAGGGGCAGGTCGAATAACTGATCTCCTGTATCGTGGACTGCTTTTTCTGGCGGGAGAGCTCCAGCATGCCGAACCTCGATATCTTCGCCATCTGTATCCGGGACCGGTCGGTCTTCATCGCATCCCTGAAGGTCTTTTCCACCTGAGTGATGTGATTCTTGTCCACCATGTCGATGAAATCGACGATGATGAGCCCCCCCAGGTCCCGCAGGCGGAGCTGCCGGGCGATCTCTTCCGCGGCTTCGATGTTCGTCTTGTACGCGGTCTCCTCCACGTCCCGCCGCTTCAGGCGTCCCGAGTTCACGTCGATGGTGATCCCCGCCTCCGTGGGTTCTATGACGATGGACCCCCCCGATTTCAGCCTGACGCTCGGCTGGTAGATCTCGTTGATCTGGTCCTCGATGTCGTACTGGTCGAAGAGCGGCGTCTCTTCCTTGTAGAGCTTGATCATCCGCACATTCCGCGGCGAGACGGCCTTGCAGTAGGCCCTCATCTTCCGGGCGGTCTCCGGATCATCGACCAGGATCTCGTTGATATCCGACGTGTAGTAATCCCGGAACGCCCGGACGGCGAAATCGGTCTCCTGGTATATCAGCCCGGGACCCGCCGTCTTTGCCGATTTTTCTTTTATGTCCTTCCACAGCCTGACCAGCATCTGGTAATCGCGGACCAGTTCCTGCTTCGTCCGGTTCATGCCGGCGGTGCGGACGATAAAGCCCATCCCCTCCTTTTCGATGATCTGCCCCATCACCCACTTGAGCCTTTTGCGGTCCGCCTCATTCTCGATCTTGCGGGAGATGCCGTTGCTCTCCCGGTTGGGCATGAGGACGAGGTAGCGGCCCGGGAGGGATATGTACGTCGTGAGCATCGCTCCCTTGGCCCCCTTTTCCTCACGGATGACCTGGACCGGCAGCTTCTTGCCCACCGGCAATTTCTTGTTCTCGCCGAAGTACTCGGGGGCGACATCCCGCAGCGGGAGGAACCCGCTCTTGCCGGCTCCGTACTCCACAAAGGCCGCCCGCAGTCCCTGCTGGACGTTCTGGACAACGCCGTTGTATATGTTGCCGGTCGTCGGTTCCCTGACGGACATCCGTATGTTGTAATCCACCAGATGGCCGTCTTCGATGACGGCCATCCGGCTCTCCTCTTCGTCTATCGTGTTGATAAGCATCTTTTTAGTCATCACAATCCTCTTTCTGTTGACGTAGTATGTAAGCCCGCTTTCAGGAAAGCGGGCATCGTCGTACTGTTTTTTTGCGTCACGAACCCGTCAGAAGACGTTCGGATCGCCCTTCCCCTCCCTGATGATCTCGGGGGTGTCATTCACGAGGCTCACGACGGTCGACAGCTCCGGGGGCAGAATTCCGCTGTCGATGACCAGGTCAACGGCGTGGCCGAGTTTCTCATGGATGATCTCCGGGTCCGTCAGGACCTCCCCCTCGGGCATCTTCACCGTCGTGCTGATGATCGGCCCTCCGAATTCTCCGACGAGGGCGAGGCAGACCTCGTGATCCGGTATCCGGATCCCCACCTCTTTCCGCTTCGGCAGCAGGATCTTCGGGACAAGCCGGGATGCCCCGAGTATGAACGTATAGGGGCCCGGAAGCAGCCGTTTCAAGATCTTGTACGCGTAGTTGGTCACCGCGGCATAGCTGCTTATATCACTAAGGTCGGCACAGATAAAGCTGAAAGGCTGCGTCCTGCTCCTCCTCTTGATCTCGTATATCTTCTCGATCCCCCGTTTGTTGAAAAGGTCGCACCCCATCCCGTACGCCGTGTCCGTAGGATAGACCACGATGCCGCCGTCATGGAGCACCTGGGCGGCCTTGCGTATCAACCGCATCTGGGGATTCGTGTCGTGTACCTTTACCAGCATGTCGTCATCCCCTCTTCCTTCTCAGCAGGGCCTGCATCTCGGAGCCGCCCAGGACGAGCGAACTGAGGGCGTAGACGGCAAACCCCACCGTTATCGCCACGGCCAGGAAGAGCAGCCTCCCGCCGAAGGCCCCGGCGCTGTCCCACCCAAGTACTTTGTACACGGCGGCTATCGACAGCACCATGACGGCGGATGCCAGGGCCGTCCTGAACACGGATACCCAGAAGTCCCGCTGAAGGAATTGTCCCACCTTCCGTTCCAGTATCACCGCGAGGACGAGGATATTCACCGCGGAGGCGATCGAGGTGGCAAGGGCGAGGCCGTTGTGCTTCATCGGAAACATCAGGGCAAGACTCGCCACGACATTCACGGTGAGCGCCACGACCGCGATTCTCACCGGCGTCCGCGTGTCCTGCAGGGCGTAGAAGGCGGACACGACAACCCGTATGCAGGAAAAGGCCCACAGCCCGGCGGAGTAGTACAGCAGGGCCTGGGCGGTGGGGAGCGTCGAGGCGACATCGAACTGGCCCCGCTGGAAGAGGACGGATATGATCGGCACGCGGAGGACGATCAGTGCCGCCATCGCCGGTATGGTGACGAAGAGGATCAGCCTCAGCGAGAACGAGATCGTTCTCTTCAGTTTCTCATAATCCCCGTCGGCGGCCTGTTCCGAAAAACTGGGGAGCGCCGCCGTCCCCACCGCGATGGCGAAGACGCCGAGCGGAAGCTCCACCACCCGGTCCGCATAGTACAGATACGACACGCTGCCCCCGGGGAGGAGGGACGCCAGGATGGTGCCGATGAATACGTTCGCCTGATACACGGCCGCGCCGAACACCGCCGGCAGCATCAGGATGCCGATCCTCCGTATCCCGGGGTGGCTGAATCGGAAGCTCGGTTTGAGGCGCGCCCCCACCCTGATCAGAAAGGGGAACTGCATGGCAAGCTGCAGGACCCCCCCCGCCATCACACCGACGGCCAGCGACAGGATCGGCTCGGCGAAGAGATCCTTCAGGGCGAACACAGCGGCGATCATGCAGATATTGAGGACCACCGGGGCGAGGGCCGGGGCCGCGAAGTGCCGCAGGGAATTGAGAATCCCCATGCACAGCGCCACCAGGGATATGAAGAATATGTAGGGGAACATGAGACGGGTGAGGAACACCGTCAGCGCGTACTTGTCGGGAGCGTCGCTGAACCCGGGCGCCATGACCATGACGATCCAGGGGGAGAGCAGGATCCCCGCGACCGAGACCAGCGCCAGGACGATGGAGAGGAGGGTGAAGGCGGCGCTGGCAAGATCGAGGGCCTCCTCCCTTGACTTCTTTTTGAGATACTCGGTAAAGACCGGGACAAAGGCGATGGTGAGAGACCCCTCGGCGAAAAGACGCCGGAGGAGATTGGGGATCCTGAAGGCCACGAAGAAGGCGTCGGTGGCCAGGCCGGCCCCGAAGAATCCCGCGACCACCACATCCCGGATGAAACCGAACACCCGGCTGAGCAGGGTCGCAAGCCCGACAACCCAGGCCGCCTTTACGACACGGGTATTATCTGTTTCTCCCTGTGGAATCAAATCTCGTGTGTTACCCTATTTTTCCACCCTGTACTCATCCGTGACCGCATACCCGGCATCTTCAAGCACCCGTCGAAGCTCGTCGATGTTGTCCGTACCCACCCGCACGAGTGTCGATCGGACATCGCCGTTGTCCTTGTCTATGGTGGAAATGATGGAGACGATCGAAAGCCCCATCCCGTTTATGATCCCCTCTATCTTGGCCAGTTCACCAGGATCGCTGGAGAGTCTGAGCTGCACACGGCGGCTCGGCGTATTGTGGACCCCCATGAAATCGAGGAGGACATTCAAGAGATCGCAGGTGGTGATCAGGCCGACCAGATCGCCTCCCGCCACCACAGGGAGGCTGTTGACGTGCTTTTCATTGATCAGCCGGGCCGCCTCTTCGATCGTCGTCCCCGGTGTCGTCGTGAAGACCTTCCTGGTCATGACCTTCTCCACCTTCATCTCCGAAAGGAGATAGTTGAGCTCGTGGACAGAGAGGGTGCTGGCCGGAGAGGGAGAGTTATCCCTGATGTCCCTGTCCGTAATGATGCCGACCAGCCTCCTCCCCTCGACGACGGGAAGCTGGTCGATACTGTGCTCTTTCAGGAGATTCTTCGCCTTGAGAATGCTGGTATCCGGGGTCACCGTTATCAGATTCCTCGACATCCTTTTTCCCACAAACATACCACCACCTCCGGTATCGCGCGTTTAAGAGGCACTCCTCGCCAACTTCCTGGTTCGCTTCTTCAACCGGTTGATCCTCCTCCTGAGACGAGTGACACCCGTCTTGTCCCCCTGCTCCTTCAGATCCTGCTTCCGTTCCTTGAGTTCCGCTATCTTCTCTTTCAGGGACGATACCGTCTCTTCGCCTTTTTGCGGTGCCTTGGCAGGTTTCTTGGCAGGTTTCTGGGGAGCCTTCTTCCGGGGTGTCTCTTTGGCGGGTTCGGGAGGGGCCGTTTCCTCCGCTGCCGCCTCTTCGGGCTCTTCCGCGGCCTTCTCCGGCCCTTTCTCCTCGGGGGCCTCCTTCGCCGGTTCGGAAGGCTCTTCGCCCCGCACAGCCGTGATGGCGCTTATCAGATCGGCCTTTTTCATGGCGCTGAGCCCCTCGATCCCGGCATCCCGGGCAACCTCCTTCAGCTCAGCCACCGTGCACTCTTCCAGACTCTTTCCATTCGTCATAGTGTTCCCCCCTTAGGACTGACAGCTTGGTAAAAACAAGTCTTTTCATAGAACAATGTACCATAATGACTTTTGCCCTTATAGCACAAGAGACTTCCCGAAATCAAATACAATCAGAGGGATAGGGGCGGAAGCGGGATATTGAGGGGAGGTGCCCGCCCGGCAGGGAGCGCGGTCCGAACCGCTTTGTCCTTTTTCAAATTACGATAATCCTGTATACCATGCACGGTATGAAAACGACATCGGCCGACATACGATCGCTGCATCGAAAGATCCGCTCCGGTGCGGAGCGCGCGCTCGCGGACGACCGGCGTCTCATCGCCGGAGACCTGCGCCGCATAGAACAAACCTTCGATAAAAAACGGAATGAGCAGGAAACTCTGTCGCGCCTCCGGCGGCTGGAGAAGAGGGTAGAGCGTTCCATCAGGCAGAGAGAGGCCCGCAGAAACCATCTCCCGAAGGTAGCCTATCCCGCCTCGCTCCCCATCGCGCGGAAGAAGGACGAGATCGTGGCGGCCATCCGTAACAACCGGGTCGTCGTCATCACCGGCGAGACCGGCTCCGGGAAGACCACGCAGATCCCGAAGATGTGCATCGAGGCGGGGCGCGGCGTCGACGGCATGATCGGCTGCACCCAGCCCCGGCGGATCGCAGCGATCACCGTCGCCCGGCGGATCGCCGAGGAGCTGAAGGAGACGGTGGGGCGGTCCGTGGGCTACAAGATCCGCTTCCAGGACGTCACCAACCGGGACATCCACATCAAGGTGATGACCGACGGCATCCTCCTCATGGAGACCCAGGCGGACCGCTTTCTCAACACCTACGACACCCTGATCATCGACGAGGCGCACGAGCGGAGCACGAACATCGACTTCCTCCTGGGGATCCTCAAGGGTCTCCTCTCCCGGAGAAAGGACCTGAAGGTGATCATCACCTCCGCGACCATCGACCCGGAGACCTTCTCGAAGGCCTTCGACGGCGCCCCCATCATCGAGGTTTCGGGGCGGATGTACCCGGTCGAGGTCCGCTGGCGGCCCCTCGATTCGAAGGCGAATGACGACGAACCCTCCCACGTCGACGCGGCGGTTCAGGCGGTGGGCGAGCTGGAGCGGGAGGGACCCGGTGACATCCTCGTCTTCATGCCGACACAGCAGGACATCGTGGACACCTGCGCCGCCCTCGAGGGGAGGAGGCGCGGCGCGGCGACGGTCCTTCCCCTCTTCGGGCGCCTCTCCTCCTCCCAGCAGCAGCGCGTCTTCGCGCGGACGCGCGCGCGGAAGATCGTCGTCGCCACCAACGTGGCCGAGACCTCCATCACGATCCCCGGGATCCGCTACGTCATCGACACGGGGCTTGCCCGGATATCGGAATACAACCCCGGAACCCGGACCGGGAGGCTCCCCGTGAAGGCGATATCGAAGAGCAGCGCCATCCAGCGGATGGGACGGTGCGGCCGGGTCCAGGACGGGATCTGCGTCCGCCTCTACGCCGAGGACGACTACGAGAGCCGCCCTTTCTTCACCCCGCCGGAGATCCTCCGCTCCAACCTGGCCGAGGTGATCCTCCGGATGATCGCCCTGAAGATCGGCGACATCGCCTCGTTCCCCTTCATCGATCCGCCGTCCCCACATGCCGTCCGGGACGGCTTCGCCCTCCTCCGCGAGCTGGGGGCCGTCGAGACGGAGGGGAAGGAAACGCGCCTGACGGAGCGGGGGCGCGAGATGGCGCGCCTCCCCCTCGATCCCCGGATCGCCCGCATGATCCTCGACGCCGAGAAGGAGGGGCGCCGGGAAGAGGTGATCGTCATCGCCGCCGCCCTCTCCATCCAGGACCCGCGGGAGCGGCCCCTCGAAAAGGAGCAGGCGGCCGACCAGGCGCACCGCCCCTTCGTCAACCCGGCCTCCGACTTCATCACCCTCCTCAACATCTGGAACCGGTACCACGAGGTCCTCAAGGAGGAAAAGACACAGAACCGGATGCGCCGCTTCTGCAAAGACCGCTTCCTCTCGTACCGCCGGATGCGTGAGTGGCGGGACGTGCGCGACCAGATAGAGCAGATCCTCAGAGAGGCGGGCCACAAAAAGAAGGCGCAGCGGCTCCAGGGAGAGGCCCTCTACGCCGGGATACACAAGGCCGTCCTGGGGGGGTATCTGTCGAGCATCGGGGTCAAGAAAGAGAAGAACATCTACCGGATGGCGAAGGGGAAGGAGGCGATGCTCTTCCCCGGATCGGGGCTCTTCAACCGCGGGGGGGACTGGATCGTCTCGGCCGAGCTGGTGGAGACCTCGCGGCTCTTCGCCCGGATGAGCGCCGTCATCCAGCCCGAATGGCTGGAGGAGGTCGCAGGCGACCTGTGCCGCTATACCTACCTTGAGCCGCACTGGGAGAAGAACCGGGGCGAGGTGGTGGCGACCGAGCAGGTCACCCTTCACGGCCTGATCATCATCCCGGGACGGCCCGTCTCGTACGGCCGCATCGATCCCGCCCAAGCAACGGAGGTCTTCATCCGGAGCGCCCTCGTGGAGGGAGAGGTCGGAAATCCGCCCCCCTTTCTGGTCCACAACCTGAACCTGATGGACGAGGTGGCCGGGATGGAGGACAAGATCCGCCGGCGGGACATCCTGGTGAGCGAGGATATCCTCAC
>ENA-ORXD01001583-ORXD01001583.1-sediment-metagenome-genome-assembly--contig:-NODE-1583-length-17982-cov-3.401955_pt1 | contig 17982 bp, 14 predicted proteins | sample MGYA00237862_ERZ511471 | MGnify/ENA metagenome assembly ERZ511471
GTTTTTTAAGCACCAGGACAGCCTTTGCCGTGTAATGGCCGGCGGATGTCGTTAAATCGATGTGGGTAATGGCGCTCAGGGTATCGGCTTCAGAAACAGCTCCGGCAATGGCAGCGAGAGCTTGCCTGGCTATAGTATCCGGAATAAGCATCGACCGTTGAAAACATCCGGAACAAAAAAAAGCCAACATGAGTAGAACTATTAGCCTCATCAATATGGGTAACAGTTTTGACATAGAAAAATACTTTGTGGTGAAATGTTGTCCAGATGCCAATTATTATTGGGTTATCTTCTTCGTTGTATCTTCCAGTTTTTTTTGCAGTGTTTTGCTTTGGGGATCAATTTGCAGGGCCTTCTTATACATTTCCTCTGCTTCTTTCCGCTTGCCCAACTTCAGGTAAACATCACCTAAATGTTCAGCGATTGTGGGGTCAGTCGGCAGGATTTCCATTGCTTCCTTTAAATATTTCAGAGCGCTGTCCAATTTATTCTGCCGGAAATGCACCCACCCCAAACTGTCGATCATAAAACCATTGCCAGGTTTTATTTTCAGTGCTTTCAAAATCATTTCTTCAGCTTCCTTAAGCTTAATCCCGCGATCGGCGTAGCTGTAGCCGATAAAATTCAAAGCTTCCGCATTGTCCGGATCAATGCTTAAAACTGTTTCCATTTCCCGAACGCTCTCCTCGAACCTGTTTGTTTTTTCGTAGATTACACCCAGGCCATAATGCAGATCAACATTCTTGGGTATATTGCTGATCCCTTCTTTTAATATCGTCTCCGCAGCCGGCAAATTTTTATTTTCTTCATAAATAGACGACAAATAGAGATAAAGCTGGAACTGATCTTTTTTTCTGGCGATCGCCTTCTGCAAAACGGCAATGGCCTCCGCCAACTTACCGGCTTCCTTTAAAATCATACCGATATGGATATTAGCGTTGGAGTATAATTCCGACGAGGGAGATATTTTGCTATATTCTTCCTGCGCCAATTTATTTTCCTTGTTTTCCTCATAGGCAGTCGCCAGCAAATAGCGGACCCTGTCATCTCCGGCATTCTTGTCCAGAACTTTCAGGAATTCCTGAACCGCCAAGCTAAAATGTTTTAAATCATAATATAGAAGCCCCAGGGCAATTCTCGCTTCGCGGTTATCCGGAGAAATCTTCAATATTTCCTGAAACTCTTTTTTCGCCTCCTCATATCTTTTGTCCTTGATCAGCAGCTGGGCATACTTCACGCGTATGTTTATCCGGAACGGATTGTCATCCATGTAACGGCGATAAACTTCGATTGCTTTGTCATTTTTGTCCTGCCGTTCATATAGAAAAGCCAGATCAATTACCGCCGTTGTAAAATCGGGCCGCAAAGAAATTACTTTCTGATACGTTTTCGCGGCATCATCATAACGTTTCATTTCTGATAATACCTTGCCGTAATAATAAAGAGCCGTTACATTATCTGGATCGATACTGAATAAACTTATAAAAGCCTTTTCTGATTTTTCATATTTCTTTTCTTCCGCATAAATTGTGGCGAGGTAAAGGTAAGCAGGCGTACTTTTTGGCTTGAGCTTGATCACCGTTTCGTATTCTCTAATTGCCTTTTCCTGGTCGCGAGCGTTAAAGTATAAGCCTCCCATAATCATGTGTAACTTGCTATTATCTGGGTAAAGGGTAAGCATTTTTTCTCCCAGGGATTTGGCTTTGGCTAAATCTCCTTTTTCCGCATACAGAGAAACAAGCTCTGTCTTCAAATAAGCCGACTCCTCATCAGCAGCAACCGCTTTTTCTAATTCGGAGAGTGCTTCCGTAAGCTGACCATTCAAGCGCAGCAAAACAGCCAATGAATAATGATATTTCGACTTTATCGAACTTTTATCGGCAGAAACCGTTTCCGAACGAACAGGGTGGAGGCCGCCGCATCCGCTGATGATTATCGCAGCCAGGAGAAATATCAGAAAAAAATATATTTGTTTCTTTTTCATATCGGCTAATGATCTTGTTTCAAAAAAATATTAAAGCACATTAACTATGAAGTAGTGCCGCGGCCTTCATTATTAATCAATTTAGAAACTGGAACCACCGCAATTCCTTTGGCCTGTAAAACCTTTAACGCATCCCTCAGGGCATGGATAGTTTCCGGATACGGATGGCCGATTACAATAAAGGACGAGGCGTCGCCGCCAATCTTTTTCTGAGCAATCCCGACTAATGTTTTATAAATAAAATTATAGTCACGCCTGTTATCGAGGAAGATGCTGCGCGACGCCAAAGGCAAACCAATTTTTTCGGAAGCAACCTGGGCCTTCGAGTTGGATGTCGTACGCGAATCAACAAAAAAAAGATTTTTTTTCTTTAATCTTTCGAAGATCAGTTTCAGTTTATCTTCTTCGTTCATTAATCTCGAACCCATGTGATTATTGACGCCGGAAATATAAGGAACAGAGGCCAGATTTCTGTCCAGCTGGGATAGAAGCTCATGCTCATTCATGTCGGAAAAGAGAGCGCCTTCCCCCGGTTTCTCGCGGGGAAATGAAGCAGGCTCCATCGGCAGGTGCAGAAGAATCTCACGGCGAGCAGCATGCAGCATCTCCGCAGCATCACGGGTATGGGTTAAGAAAGGCAAAATGGCGAAAGTTATAGCAGCATCAATTTTCAGCAGTTCCCTCACCGGACCCAGATCGTGGCCTATATCATCGATAATAATTGCGATCTCCCGTTGCGGCGGAGGAATTTTCCCTATTTTTGATATAGCTATCTTCTCTTTTTCCTTTGGCGCGACACTCTCGGAGGAAGGCAATGTTTCTTTTAACAGCTTGTCCTTTGCTTCCTGCGACAAAACTACGGAGGGCTGATCAAGCCGACCGGTTTTTTCCTTGGACAGGTTTAATTTTGCCGGTTCTTCGTGCCACTGCAAAACATAAATAATGGCGGCAGCAGATGTCAGAATCAACACTATGAGCAGTCCCTGAAGGAGACGGTGTAATCGTTTCATTGTTAGATGATACTGTACTTTCCTTCCAAGTTAACTGTTCAGATTCTTTTTCATAATATTCCAGCTTTTCAAAATATCAATCGCCGTCTTGAGTTGATTGTCATTGATGAAATCATCAGTATCCTTCAATTCCTTAGTTTGCAGTTCGGGAATTCTGGTTCCGTCTTCTTTAGCGGGCTTAATATGACCTTTGAGATCTTTTTCTCTCACCCGCTCATCCCAGCCGCCATCCGTATCATCCGCACGTTTTATATATTTAACAACGATATCAGGCTTGATTCCTTCGGCTTGGATGGAACGGCCATTAGGCGTATAATAACGAGCTGTGGTCAGTTTCAATGCTGAACCATTCTCCAGAGGAATGACAGTTTGCACTGAGGCTTTGCCGAATGTCGGGGTACCGATAATCAGTGCGCGTCCGTTATCCTGAAGTGCGCCGGCGACAATCTCCGCGGCGCTGGCTGTACCTTCATTGACCAGAACAACAATGGGACAGGTTATTTCATTGCCGTTATCCTTGGCGTTTATTTTTGATTCCATATTTTTTGTCCGACCACGTGTGGAAACAATTATACCTGTTTTAAGGAATATATCAGAAACTTCTATTGCCTGAATAAGCAATCCGCCCGGATCATTCCTTAAGTCTAAAACAAGCCCTTTTAGAGGATGCAGTTCATCTTCAACTTCCTTTAAAGACTTGCGCAAAGCATCCGCCGTATTTTCATGGAAAGATGCAATCCTGATATATCCGATATTTTCCGGATAGTTTTTGGCTTTAACGCTCCGAATTTGGATAATGGCGCGTGTCAATACTATATCCTTGGGTTTGGCCATATTTTCCCGCATAATTGTAATGGTGACTTTGGTATCTTTAGGACCGCGCAATTTTTTTACTGCTTCCATAATTGTAATATCTTTAGTTGATTTACCGTCAATTTTTATGATCTGATCCCCTGATTTCACTCCGGCATGGTAGGCTGGGGTATCTTCAATAGGCGAAACGACCGTTAAAACGTCTTTCAGCAGAGTAATTTCAATGCCAATCCCGCCAAACCGGCCCTGCGTTTCCACCTCCAACTCTTTATACATATCAGCAGTCATAAACACGCTATGGGGATCAAGTGTTTTAATCATCCCATTGATGGCACCCTGGATCAATGACTGCGCTTCCACTTCATCAACATAGTTTTTCTTGACTATATCGAAGACTTCATTAAATGTCTTGATGTCTTTATAGATCCCTTTATCCAGAGCAGATACTTTACTGTCGTTATAAGGACCGACAAGGATAAATAATCCAAGAATTATAAAAATTAATAACAGCCACCTATTAGAATAATTCTTCATGATAATCCTCACGATGAAGCAGGTAATTTTTTATATTTATACCACTTTTTCCAATATTTTCCATATATTTCACATTTCTAATAAAAATGGATATTTTGCCGGGCAGAGGAGTTAAAGTCGAAGATTTAATTTCTTGATATAGGCCACCCTGCGTTGTACTAATTTATGGCGGAAGGAAAAATCTGCGACAGGTGATCAGCCGCAGCCAAAATGAAAACTGGGTTGGAGGATAATTACGACATTTTGAGCAGGTGACAACTCTAATAACCTCTAAGGTCAACAGAATCAAGGCATCTTGGCAAGGCTATTGTATCGACCAAGTAGTGCAATTTTTAGAATCCTTGAGCACAACATGAAGCCGATCAAGTTTTTCCCTTATTTCATCGGCCTTAACCCAATCTCGGTCTTTTCTGGCGGCATGCCGAGCATGAATTAATTTTTCTATCTCCAATATATCCAGCCCTCTCTTCCGGATTTCCATCTCTCTATCCCACCGGAAAAAATAATCAGGGTCATCCCGGAAAATGCCTAATACTGAGCCGAAATGGGCAAAATTCTTTTCTGCCGCATCCAAAATGGCCAATTTATTTACAGCATGGATTTTTTTCTCAGCCGCCACAAAGCTATTTGTCAGCCTGACAACCTCAAAGACACATCCCAATGCTTGAGCAGTATTGAAGTCATCATCCATGGCGGCATCAAATTTTTCCCTCAAATCATTCAATTTACCGCTGTAATCATCCTTTTTATCTGTTGCTTGATCAGCAAAAAAATTGTCGCTTTTACCGGATAAATCTTTACTTAATTCCTGCAATTGCCGGATGGCCGTATAACACCTGATTAATCCCGATCTGGTTTCGTTAAGCGAGCTGTCCGAATAATCAACGGGGCTGCGGTAATGGCTCTGCAGCATAAACAGCCGCAAAACTTCCGGATGAAAACTTTTTAAAACTTCCCGGATAGGGAAAATATTACCGAGCGATTTGGACATTTTTTCGGAATTTACCTTGACGAAGGCATTGTGCATCCAGTAGTTAGCTAGAGGTTTGCCTGTTGCCGCCTTTGACTGGGCAATTTCATTTTCATGATGCGGGAAAATTAAATCTTCACCCCCGCCATGAATATCGAAAGTTTCTCCCAGATAACTCCTGCTCATTGCCGAACATTCAATGTGCCATCCCGGCCGTCCTTTGCCCCAAGGGGCATCCCAAAACGGCTCAGCTTCTTTACTGGCTTTCCAGAGGGCAAAATCCATCGGATTTTTTTTCTTGTCGTTAACATCAATACGGGCTCCGGCCAACATATCGTCAAGATTACGCCCCGCAAGCCTGCCATATTCGGGAAAGCTGCCTACAGCAAAATAGACATCGCCGTCCACGGCGTAGGCAAAACCTTTTTCCATCAGGGCTTTGATCAGATCAATCATCTCCGCCATATGTTCTGTGGCTTTGGGAGCTATTGTGGGCGGCTGTACACCAAGTGCGGCCATATCTTCATCATGCATCTGGATATAGCGTTCCGATATTTCCTTAAACTCCACGCCATCCTTTTTGGCCCGTTCAATTATCTTGTCATCAACATCGGTGAAGTTTTTCACATACGTTACCTCATACCCGCGCTTCCGCAGATGTCGGACGACCGTGTCAAAAAAAACGGCAGCCCGTGCATGACCGACATGACAAATATCGTAAGCCGTAATACCGCAAACGTAGATGCCAATTCGTCCTTCCTTTATCGGTCGGAAAAGCTCTTTTTCCCTTGTTGCTGTATTGTATATTTTTAAAGGCATAATTAATCGTTTAACTAAGGATATAAAGGAGCAATCTGCAATCCGGTATCTTCTTCCCAGCCGTAAAGGACATTCATATTTTGCACAGCCTGGCCGGCCGCACCTTTCACCAGATTATCAATTGCGGAAACGATAATTGCTCTTCTTGTCCGTGGATCTACCGTCAGGCCGATGCTGCAAATATTGGAGCCACAGACAGAAGATATATTAGGAAATAATCCTGAAGGACAAATCCGGACAAATTTTTCGGCGGCATAAAAAGACGAATAGAGGGCATGTAGATCAGCCGCAGCAATGTCTTTTTTCAAAGTCGCATAAATTGTGCTTAGAATCCCACGCTTTACCGGCAGCAAATGCGGCGTAAAAGAAATGAAAAAACTCTCCCCGGCTAAAGAGTTTAATTCCTGTTCAATTTCCGGGGTATGCCGGTGCTTGCCCACTTTGTATGCTTTAAAGCCCCCGTCCACTTCACAAAAGAGGGAATCGATCAGAGGTTCCCGGCCCGCTCCACTGACACCGGAAGCGGAATCGGCGATGATCGTATGGACATCTAAAAGCTTATTTTTCAGGGCCGGCGCCAACCCCAAAACAATGCTCGTCGGATAACAGCCGGGATTGGCAATAAGCGACGAATCCTTGATTGCCTCTCGATAAATTTCAGGGATGCCATATACAGCATCCTTTAAGAAATCAGGGCTGGTATGTTGTGCATACCATTTTTCGTAGGTACGGACATCCCGCAGGCGGTAATCAGCCGAAAGATCAATCACTTTTTTCCCCGCCCGCAAAAAAACAGGTGCCATCTCCATCGAGACACTGTGTGGCAAAGCAAGAAAAACAACATCACATGCTTCAGCAATGGCCGCCGGCGTCGTATCTTGATATTTCAATGATGTCAAAGAATGAAAACTGGGAAACACGCTTGCCACCGGCTGACCGGCAAAGCGCCGGGAAGTAACGGCAACCAGCTCCACCTTGGGATGATTGGACAATATCCGTATAAGTTCCTGGCCGGTATAGCCACTGGCGCCAAATATTGCTGTGCGGATCATAAAAGCTCCAAAAAAAAGGGAGGCCCAAAGCCCCCCTTGTAAAATTTAACGTTTGGAAAATTGGAATCTTTTCCGGGCACCCGGCTGTCCATACTTTTTTCTTTCTTTGATCCGAGCATCCCTGGTGAGGAACCCTGCTTTTTTCAGGATTGGCCGCAGTTGGGCATCATATTCCAAAAGGGCTTTAGAAATTCCATGTTTGACTGCTCCCGCCTGACCGGCAACCCCTCCACCACTGACATTAACAAATAAATCAAACTGACCATTTTTACCGGTAATCTCGAAAGGCTGCTTAATAATCATTTTTAAGCTGGGACGTGTGAAATATTCCTCATAGTTTCTTTTGTTGACCAGAATATTGCCGCTGCCCGCTTTCATATAAACTCGAGCGATGGCGCTTTTTCTTTTGCCTGTTGCATAGTAACGTTGCGGTGTCTGTACCATAGCTTCTCCAATAGTTTAAATATAATTCAGATACATTCTTTAAGTCAAAAAATTAAACCGACAAGACTTGCGGACATTGTGCCTCATGCGGATGGGCATCACCGGCATAAACTTTCAGTTTTTTCAACATTTTCCGGCCTAAGTTAGTCTTGGGTAACATTCCCTGAACCGCCAGCCGGATTAAATTCTCCGGTTTTTCATTAAGCATTTTTCCGGCGCTTGTTTGCTTTAAACCACCCGGATAGCCTGAGTAGCGATAATATATCTTCTCGTCCATCTTTTTCCCGGTTAATCTGACCTTATCCGCATTGATGACAATGATATAATCTCCGGTATCGACATGAGGTGTATAAGTTGCTTTATGCTTGCCGCGCAGCCGGTAAGCCACCTGGGCCGCCAGCCTTCCCAATATTTTGTCAGAGGCGTCAACCAATTGCCACTGCTGTGTTCGTTCCTCTTTTTTCGCCATATATGTCTTCATAATTACCAACCGCCAATAAATTAAAATTGAAGGGGAAAGCTATGCAAATTCGGCGTATTTGTCAAGAAAAATATTCATTTAATTATTCTTTCCCCGGATTATTTAAACAAACCTTCCGTAAGTTGTAAATTATAGATATGATTGATTTTGCCTCAAAGTCATCTTCAAATCAAATACAGCAAATAAAATTGCGTTCGTTTACCTCAAACGGCGGTTTATTTCCAAGACGAACCCATCCTTTTGAAGGAAATAGCAAAGAAATGCAGAAAAAATGACGCCAGCGGAAGTTTAAAATTATAAACCCAAACGGCCTAATCCGGTTAACCACAATTTTAAAACAAATCTGGTATCCCTGCTTTTATCATTACTGATTACTCCCTGAGCATCGGCGGTGGATGTCAGCGATTCCGTTCTTGTTACATCCAGCCCTAACGCCCAGCATTGCTCTTTGTACAAAAGGCCGACCGTATTTTCCACCATTCTTTTATTGAATTTGTCCTGGCGCAAGATGGCTAAGGCATCGATTTTTTTCGTGAGCACCATTTTTAAATACATATTGATTTCTTCAATCGAATTATAAGTATACCGGTAACCGACCGTCAGGCTGTCGCCCCGCCAGTCGCTGATATTGAAATCGTAGTTTGTTATTGTCCAGCCGGTATAGGTGCTGTATTGGTTGCGTGCGGAAAACGAAAAATAGGGATGTGGCTGCAAATCAACTTCTACAGCCATTTCCCCTAAAGGACGCCGCTCTATGCCTTCCCTGCCTCTCTTGGCCTCCTTGACATCGTAAGTTTGAAAAAGTTTTATGCGCAGGAATTCGAGATAGCTGAAATTGCCTCCGGCGTCTTTCAACTTGGCCGTAAATGTATTGGTCAAACCCCACATGAAGGCATTTTGTTCCTCAATGGCATTGGAAGAGGCGGCAATAACGGGAGTTACAACCGGCGTAATAACGGGCAGAAAGTTTGGAATATCCTTCTGGTCAACATAAGGGGTATAAGAATAAGTTATTTCCGGCTTAATTTCGTGCCGGATGCGGTCCCAATTCTGTATTTTAATGTCAAAAATCCGCGAAACCTGAGTGCTGGCGTTTACCAAAAAATTAGCGACAGATCGCTCATCATTCCGGTCATTATTGCCGAGTTGATCATCATCACGGATCCATAATGTCTCCCGCAAGGAAAACTGCGGCATGATCCGGGCATACCGTTTGATATTAAAAGGCATGGAAAAGGTAGGATTCAGGTCGAGGACATGACCTCTCTGTCCTGCAGAGCGATAAAAGTAGTCATAAAGCGCCGTAAATTCATAATAAACAGGCGACTTAAAAAGCGGCTGCTTGACGGCTGTAAAATTGATCTCCGGATATTTCTGCAAAGTGGTATCGTTATCAAGACTGGAATAATCGTCGGTATAACTTACCAGCGCCGTCAAATTGTAATTGGACCATCCCTTGAAGAACCGGGCTGTTGATTCCAGCGAGCGGAGGGATTCATCCGCCAGAAAGGGAATTTTTTTAAAAGGATCCCGCTCGGTCAGGGCATAGTGCTGACGATAATAATTGAAGGCGGAGAAATCCCGAAAATACCAAACATCTGATGCTTTGCGCAAATCAGTCCGCAGATAAGAAGAGGCGTCAAAATTGGTCTGATGATTCAGGAAATAAGACCAGCGGCGCTGCGGATCATGCCAGTCGCGACTGGTCGTAAAAGATGTGCCTGATGATGCCGTTGTCTCCTTAATTTCTTTGCCGTCTTCTATATAATCACCGTAAAAAGTACCGAAAGAATTTTTCCATGTGTAATATCTGAACTCTATGCCTTCTTTAAATCCTCTTTTGGACATGTATCGTTGAAACAGCGTCGCATCCATCTGAGGAGAAATAGCCCAAAAATAAGGCAGCTCAATATCAAAACCATCTTTGTCGGTGGAGAAAGCAATATGCGGCATCAGAAATCCCGACTGGCGTTTGGTTTTCGCAGGAAAAGCTATGATTGGTGAGTAAAACACCGGCAGATTATTCGCGACGAAGCGGGCGTGTTTCATGAGGCCATAGCCTTCAATGGTCACCTTCATTTCACTGCCGGCTATTTCCCAGGCGGGTTTCTCGCCGTCGCAGGTCGTCGCCACCGGTTTTTCTATTTCATAGGTAAATTCACCCGTCTTCTCAATTTTATCCCCTCGAATATAGAAATGATTTTGGGCATAAAAAGCCCGTCCCTGATAGGCCACCCCGGTTTCACTTACCGTATTGTAAACAATTTTGTCACCGGCCAGTGTGTCTTCTCCCATTTTAAGAAAAGCATTGCCGGTAGCCACGGCGACATTATTTTTCTTATCATACTCGACATCATCGGCAGTTAAAGTGCCCCCTTCATAAGTTATGACCACCGAACCACGGGCGTGATAGACTTCGCCGACATCATTATAATCCATCGTATCTGCTTCGATATGGACGGGGCCCTTTTTGCTTTTCAAATCGTCAGCGCCGGCATCAGGACATAAAAACCAGACAATAACTAGAAATATCAAGGCAGTTCTTATTATGTGAAATAAATTAATCAAAACCGAAACTTCCCCTTTTAATGCACTATACTTTTTCATCAGAAAAACCAAGTTGAGGAAGAGATCGCTTTACTTCGCCCGCCAGATAAAGCGACCCGGCAACACAAATCGCGTCCTGTTCTCTCGCCAAACGAAATGCATCCCGCATGGCTTCGGTCACACTTCCCGCAATTAATGCAGTACGACCCATTTTTTTTACCTGCTCATGCAGTTTCGCCACCGCTAAAGAACGTTTCGACTGCAACGGTGTTAAAATAATGCGTTGAGCCAGCGGTGCTATTTTGCGGATCATCAGACGATAATCCTTGTCCGCCAGGACGCTAAAAATGAGGATTAAGCGGCGATAGGAAAATTCATTTTTCAAAGCCCGGCATAAAGCGGCAATCCCGGCCGGATTATGGGCGCCGTCGAGAATGAAAAGCGGCTGATGATGGAGAATCTCCAGGCGCGCCGCCCAGCGTACTCTTTTCAGTCCCTGTTTTTTGGCGGCATTATCGACTGAAAATCCATGTTTACCGATAACCTCCGTGATGGCTAAAGCTAACGCCGCATTATCCAATTGGTGCCGGCCCGGCAGCGCCGCAGTTAAATTATCCAGGTCGCCGGACAATCCCTGATACTTAAACAAGCCGTTTTTTTGCTGTATGATCTTTATTTCCCGGCCCAGGCAATAAAGTCGGGAGCGGCGGCTCTGACAGATGTCCTTCAGCATTTTTAAAACGTTTTTTTGCTTGACAGCAGTAAGGCAAACGCTGCTGCTCTTGATAATCCCGGCCTTCTCCTTGGCTATTGCCGTTAAGGATTTGCCCAGGTAAGACATATGATCAAAGCCGATATTGGTAATTACGGAAACAAGTGGTCGACAAACGTTGGTGGCGTCAAGCCTGCCGCCCAAACCGACTTCCAGCACGGCAAGGTCAACTTTTCGTTGCTGAAAATAAAGGAAAGCAGCCGCCGTTAATGCTTCAAAGTAAGTCACCGGCAGATCAATTTCATTTTTTACGGCGGCAATCAGCTCAGAAAAATCATGTTTGCTTATTTTTCTGCCATTGACGGCAATTCGCTCCCGCACATCCGTTAAATGCGGAGATGTATAGAGACCGACGCAATACCCGGCACAATTTAAGATAGAAGCGGTCATCGCCGCCGTCGATCCTTTACCGTTAGTACCGGCAATTAAAATTTTCTGATAAGAATTTTGCGGATTGCCCAAACGCGTCAAAAGCCGGTTGATTGCCCGCAGCCCAAAACGTATAACATTGATATTCAATCCGGATAGATAGGCAAGGTGATCAAATTTATTCATTATCGTGCCTGATCAAATACGGATTTGCTGGCCGTCTTCGATTATACTAATTTTTTGATCTTTGATCGCGGCGACTTCTTTGCGGATCAACCTCTGGTATCTCGGCTTCATGTGATACAGATAAATATGGGCTTTAGTATCCTTTAATTTTTTTAGCTCAACGGTCAGTGATCGTGGAGTCAGATGACCGGTTTTGTCGGCAATGTCCTGCATCTTTCCCGGCAGGGAAGTCTCAATAAAAATAGCTTTCAGTCCCGTTGTATTTTTTGCTATTTGCCAAGCTTCTTCCGTGGGTCCGGTGTCGCCCAGAAACATCACCGCTTTTCCGTTGGCTTCGATAAGATAACCGACCGTTTCCACAACATGATGAAGATCGATGGCTCTGATCCGGAAATCGCCGATTTTTTGTTTTTTGCCCGGCTCAAGCGGCTGAAATTTTATCACCGGCGCCGCCGGACTAGGAATCTGAGAAAAATCAGGCCAGATAATATTGTTGAGCAAATGGCGATGAATTGTCTCAATTATGCCCTTTGTACTGACGATTACCAGCGGTTTTTTACGGCGCTGATAACAGATATTATCCGCCAAAAACATGACATCACGCACATGATCAAGATGGGCATGAGTAATGAAGATGTAATCAATTTTAAGCTGCTTCTCGAGACTTAATACACTGGTGATCGTACCGGCATCAATCAGAACATTCTGCCCAAACAGAAAACTTGTTGTATTGCAATTAGGGAACTGCGAGCCATGACAACCCAGAACCCTTATATTCATGGTTAGCTCCTGAGAGATTAAGTTTAAGCAAATTAGCACACCTTGAGTTGACAGGCAAATAAATTTATAGTCAATTCTTATTCACGGGCTGAGTCCACTCTTACCGACTGAATTATTCCGGAAAGGGAAAGAACAAGAAAGTAAACAGATCAATCATTTGCTTTTATTGAAAAGGAGGCGCGATAAATTAATTTTGTTTTTAAGAAGTATGACGCTAGAGGCAATTTTTATCGGCAAGATTAATAATGATTGATGACTTCGTTACTTTGCTTCTGCCCGTATAGAAGAAAGTGACAAGCCACAAAACAGCCAGAAACAATATTACACCCGGATCCCAAAGGGAGTTGAGGCCTGCAGATAAATCAGGCATTTCGCTTTTCCGCTGCGCAACAAATGCGGAAAACATTATTGTGTAAATTACGGCAAAAACCGTCATGCCCTGGTAAGCTGAGATGCGTCCTGCACCCCGGTAATCCGCACGCAGGAATTCAGAGGCAAAACGCCAGCCCTGGGTTGTAATTAGGCTTACCAGCAACGCCAAGCCGGCAAAACCCTCCAAGAAAATATAAAGGCTGAATAATCCTATGCCTGTATTAATTACGGCCGTTATCGCCTGAATGGGCAGAACAGCTTGACCCTCAAGGGAATGGGCGTAAGCTATTTTTTTGGTCCCACCGTAAAAGACAAAATTCCAATGCCGAAATAATTTTTCAACGGATGGATGGGATCGATGAAGAGGCTTACCATAGCAGCATCCAAAACTGATACAGGCCAGCCTCCCCACCCCTTCTCCGAAAGCATAAGCAATAAAAATTGCCGTCATTGTTTCCAGAATAGGCAATTGCCCATCCCATATTGTACTCCAGGTTTGATTTGCCAGCATAATTATCCACGGGGCCACTAAAATACCGGCAAAGGAAGCACCTCCAACGGAAAAGGTATTTTTTTTATTTTCCACCAGGCCGGCAATCAGACGGGCCGCCGGCAGGCATATAACCAGGAGCAGTGCGACAATAGAGATCACGCTGATCATTGCCATGTTCAGTGACCCCATCATGATCAGAAATATGACAGCACTTAACAAACAGGCCCAGGCGTTAAAAAAACCATAATAAGTAAGGTTAATGCCCTCCCATACTCCGGCCGGACTTTTTTTTAGCGGGACACAGGCCAGAATTTGCCATTTTTCTTTCGGCAATTCTCGAAAAGCCCAGTAAAACAATCCGGCTATTCCTCCGGCCAGAACTAATATAAAGATCTCAATTTGCATGTTTAAAGGATGATTCGATTATAATACAGTCCTTTTTTTCTGTAGAATATAGCCAGACTTGATTAGGATTTCCGGCCAGCTTGCGGAGTTTCTTCCTGTGCTGCATATCGAAATACCTGGCTACTTTTTCATAGTTTTCATCGGTAAAGGACCTAAAGCTATCCAGCCCCTTTTTATAATTGCTCAGCCATTCAACCACAGTTTTTTTGCCCGACTCGGGAAGACATAAGACCTTATCCATAAATTGAGACACAAATTTCTCACTTTGATCCTGCAGTTGAATAATCGCATAAAGATTTTTTTCCAATGCCATCCTGTTGAACTCCATAATTTGCTTTGTTATTTATTTCTGATCCATCGTGTAACATCCTTTTTTTGTTTTGTTGAATTTTTGTTCACCCGTGAAAAGCAATGATGCTCTTCCGGTCATTATTAAAATACGCATTTTATGATGGATGATTGAAGGAAAATCTGCGGACGGACTGTTGCCTGCCCTTTCTTCCGCCGCTTGTTTCCCTTTTCTCCTGGCACTCCGTGCAATGCCGGCTGAGTGGTTCCACCAGCAGCCTGCGGGCATGAATAATCCGGCCGCAATGATCACAATAGCCGAACAATCCCCGGTCGATACGCATAATAGTTTCCTTGATATCAAGAAGCAATTGTCTTTCTCGATCCCGGCATACCAATTCCACAAACTTGTTGGTTTCGACTGCCGCCAGGTCAAAGGGGTCGGCATGTTTGCCTTCGGCGTTTCTCATTTTGAAAATAGTGTCATCAGAATTTGACCAGATCTCTTCCATTTTTTTCACTAAAGCTTTACGAATTAGTTGTATCTTTTCCTGTCTCATAATCATCAAAGCCTCCTGGGTTGAAGAGAAAATTATTCACCCTGCGTTACTGCGGGAACTCGCGATAAAAGAACGTACCTTTATCTCCGTTTCTACCAAAGCCTTGCCGAATTTGCGGCTAAAGATGTTTTCGGCATCCGGATAAAACATATTGGCGGCAATATCGTCCGCAAAGCGGACTCTGTTCTTTTGAAATATAACCACGACCGTGCTGCTGCCGGGGCGAAAAAGACTTTTGGGACAGCCCTTATTGAGAAACATACCCGTCCCGACGGCAACCGGATTTTCATATTTTTTTTCGCTGTAGCACTGCACAATATCGCCAACCATTAACGCCACAACTTCGATCATGGCCACCAATCCTGCCTGTGTTCCGCCCGCCACATCGGTATCGATGATGGTCACCACCCTCTTGTTTTTAGAATAAGGAGTAACCAATGAAACAACAGCGTGAGGATTACAGGAATGAAAATCTCCCTGGATTTGATAAAAATCAATGACTTTTCCGGCAACGGGCGTATGATTGTAATGGTATTTTTCCGGCGTTAACCTGAAGACGGCGAAATCGCCGTCCTGGAAAGCTCCAAGCCAGGTATGTTTATTATTGCCGAACATTTCTTCATAATCAAAGAATTTACCTTTAATAAACAGGCTGGATTCTTCCTGGAATGAGCCAAAAAGCATCCGGGAATCGGCCGGCGCGACGATGGCGGCAGGGTCGTGCGGCAAAGGACGGCATTCCCAGTAGCGGATTTTGCGCTCAAATATTTTTCGCAGCGTATCCAAGTCTGCAGCGCTTTCCAGACATTCCTGCGGATCGATATTTAATTGTCTGTGGATATCCAAATAGTTTTTCATTTTATTGGACAGAATTCCGTCATAGTTCATATAGGCCAGCACACTTGATATTCTGGCGCTTGTCAACCGGCGGAAAAGCCAAGCAGATCGTTCCCGGATACCGGCATAAAGAAATTGCACAGCCCGATCGGCATAAAAATGCTCGGCTTTTATTTGGCGGGTGTCACGCTCGATGTAATTATGCAGCATTATTTATCTCCTGACTAAAATTAGTGCTTGATTTATGATTATTGAACACTTTTTTGTAGTTAATATACGCTAAAATTATGAGAATCAATTTCTCGATTACCACCGCTGAAGCCGTCCCTGCCTTAATATCACTTTGAGCACATTCGAGGAAACTGGCGATGCTTGCCTCTTTTAATATTCCGTGAAGAATACAATCCATATCCTCTTTCCAATCGCCGGATAGATTGCCTAAATCATCACCGAGAATCTGAAATGCTTCGCATATATGCTTATGACGCAAATCAGTCCGGTAATATTTTTCCGCGGCCTCATTAAATTTATCAGCGCTGAAATCAAAAGGAGATTGCGCGCCAGCTGCGCTTAAGATCCCTTTTGTCAGCCGACCGTAAGCGGAAAATTGCCTTGAATCGTTCAGTCTGGCTTCCAGCTCTTCTATGTTTTCTTTCATGCCGAGCATCTCAATAATATCCGCGGCATCCTCGTGCAATACTCTTAAAAGGGCGCGCCGGTATTCAAGATTGTAGATTCGCATATAACCGGGATAGCGTGCGCTCTGGCGGGTACGGTCGGTTTTGCTGACTATTTTTTTCATCAGTGCATTGACGGTGTTGCTGGAGATAAAAAAAGTTGGGATACCTATGGCGGCGCCAAAAATGACCTGCCTTCTTTCACTTTCCACGAAAGGAATATCGGGAATATCCTCGTGGCGGACAAGTCCGGTGAAAATATATTTGAACGCCAGCAGATAAAGAAGATCCTGCAGGCCCACGGCTGGACCCATATCTTTTTGAAATCTCTCAAAAAGGCTGTAATGACGGCCTTCAAATCCGGAAAATCCCATGGTGTGGAATTCACGTAATTTTTCGAGCAAATAAAGCGACATTTTCATATCAAAGACGCCCAAGTCGGCCAGGTCTTGCTTCAGACGCTGGGAATTATGCAGTTTGCCGTCTAAAGCCGGACTTTCATCAGTGCTCATTAAAACAACCAGATAATCAATCAAGCGAAAATCGGGAATGAAATCACCCTTCAGCCCGAATACATTGCTGATAAAATTATCGAGCCATTCCGGCCCGAAAGGAGTGACCGAGCGGCCCAATATTTTCAAACTTGCCTTTTTCCGCCAGCGCCGCCAAAGCATCCGCAAGTGCGTAAAGTCCAATTCATGCGGCAGAAAACCAAGCGCTTTTTCCGGGTGAAAATCAGAAAAATCAAGCCGATAAGGTGCCGCGCTGTAAGTGCCCACAAAAAGCGGCAGGAAATGCTCGACTATTTTTACAACCAGATCACCAAGATACTTTTCTTCGCGAGCGGAAAATCCGGAAGAGTTATTGCTCATCATTTGGCTGAGTTTGCCGCTCCCTAAACTTACGTGTGTACCGTTATTGGCAAGACTTATATTGGATAAATTGGGCAACGAGACCAGATTGCTGGTAATAATTCCCGCCTCCCTGAGTTTCAAGACGGCATTAAATTGACTGCGACTTAAAACACGGTGGCACAGGTGCATATATTCATACTTTTCTTCTCCCTTGTCCCAGCCCGATAGACACGGATTCATGAACAGTTCGCGATAAAATGCATCAGAGATGCAATTGCTTAAGATTTTTTGGCGGCGCGGGGGATGAGGCGAAAAAAATATCAGTGCTCTTTGCCCCGACTGATCCAGCCCGAATTTTTTGTTCGCATACATAATCAGGATCTGGGTCAGCAGAAAACGGGCAGCCGTCTCCTTGGCAATGGCTTTCCCAATTTCTCTTTCTGAATTCAAAGCAACAACATAAAAAGAAGACGTTTCCGGCGAAGTATTGTCATTGGCAAAAAATTGCATAATGTTCGACGCTGTTTTGCCGAGCAGGGGATTTACATCCTGGCTGAGGCTGATTACTTCCGCTAATGACAACTTTAAGAGATAACTTATCGGGACACGGATATATTCCACTTGATCTTTCTGAAAAATGAAGTTTTCCCAATCTGACCTTTTTCCGGATGCCGGATTTTTTTTGTCCGTCAACAGATCTTTTTCGAAAATATTTCGGGCAAATTTTCCCAATCT
>ENA-ORXD01001584-ORXD01001584.1-sediment-metagenome-genome-assembly--contig:-NODE-1584-length-17973-cov-3.038221_pt1 | contig 17973 bp, 14 predicted proteins | sample MGYA00237862_ERZ511471 | MGnify/ENA metagenome assembly ERZ511471
AAACGATTCAAGATCAGGCCTCTTTCATGCGGACGCTTCCTCGAGGCCGAAAAATCGAATTTTACCTACGGGGTTGACCCCGGGGTCAAGATTGAGGCGCCGGTGCTCTTCTGGTTCATTGAAGGCGCCAGCCGGCGAATCCTTGTGGATACCGGTTGCAGCGATCCGTCATGGGCTGCCCGTTACCACCATCCCCTCGAGCGCAGGACGGATGAAGGACCGGTGTGCGCCATCGAGGGCCTAGGCGTGAGACCCGAAGAAATCGACATCATCATCAACACCCATCTTCACTGGGACCATTGCTTCAACAATGACCTCTTTCCAAACGCCAGGATTCTCGTCCAGAGGGAAGAGATCCGTTATGCCGTTTCCCCGCTCCCATGCCATGCCCTGTATTACGAATCCCAGATCATCGGGATGACCCCCTCCTGGCTGAAGTCGCTCGATCGCATGGAACTGATTGAAGGGGATAAGGAGATCGAACCGGGAATCAATCTCGTTCCGCTACCGGGCCACACCCCCGGATTCCAGGGGGTCCTGGTTGCTCTGGCCGGAGGTCGCTGTCTGATCGCAGGCGACACCCTTCCTCTCTGGGAAAACTGGCAGAAAAACACAGGGGGATTTCGCGTTCCGACAGGCATTCACGTCAACCTCTACGATTGCTACGAAACATTTCGTAAGATGGAGTCTATGGCCGATATCCTCTTGCCTGGCCATGATTTGAAGGTGCTGGAGAGGGAAGTCTTTGAATAGGGGGCAGGGCCGCTGGTGAACATAGGAAGGGAGCACTCCCCGGCCGGGAACAAAGCGCATAACGATCAAGAAGGGATAAAAGGGGAACGGATGGACGATTGGAACACCTTGTTTTCTCCATTTTATATCGGGAGCCTCCGCCTTTCCAACCGCGTCGTCATGGCCGCGATGGGGACAAATTTTGGGGCGGAAGACGGCACGGTGACCGATCGGACCGTCCAGTACTATTCGGAACGGGCAAAAGGTGGAGCTGGCCTGATCATTACCGAATCGAGTCCCGTCAACGAAGCAGGCAGGCATCGACGTCGCTGTATTGGGGCATTTGACGATCGCTTCCTTCCTGGATTGCGAAGCCTGACGGACGAGGTTCACAGCAACGGTGCGTCTATAGCCCTCCAACTGAATCATGCCGGAAGATGCATCGGTCGTGACCTGGGGCGCAATTCGCTGCTTGCTCCTTCCCCGATTCCGAGAATTCAGGGAGATCCGCCGCCCCGAGAGATGAGCCGCGACGAGATAGAGCAAACGGTTGCCGATTTCGGCCGCATGGCCTGCAGGGCGAAAAAAGCGGGTTTCGATGCGGTGGAGATACACGGAGCGCATGGATACCTCATCCATCAGTTTCTTTCCCCGAGATCGAACCGTAGGGAAGACGAGTATGGAGGGAGCAGAGAGAATCGAGGACGTTTCGCAGTGGAAATCACGCGACGAGTGCGAGCGGAGGTGGGCGATTCCTTTCCCATCATCTTCAGGCTCGGCGCGCGGGAATTGGTGGAAGGGGGCTACGAGCTCGAAGAGGGTTTGTCCTGGGCGAGGCAGATTGAATCTGCCGGAGCGGACGCCTTGAACATTTCGGGTGGCACCGGGGATTCCCCGCTGACCGTGGTGCAATTTATTTCGCCAATGAGCTTCCCGGAAGGGTGTTTCGTATCCCTCTCAGAGGCCGTGAAGGGAGCCGTCCAGATACCGGTGATCGTTGCCAACCGTTTGAACACTCCCGCGTTGGCCGAGCAAGTTTTGAAAGAAGGGAAGGCCGATTTTATCGCTGTGGGAAGAAACTTTCTCACGGACCCGGACTGGCCGATGAAGGCCAAAAGGGGGGAAACGGAGCGGATCAGACCCTGCGTGGCGTGCAACGTCTGCATCTGGTCCTTGCAGCAGGCCAATGGGGATGTTACCTGTTTCCAGAATGCTGCCCTGGGGCGTGAGGCGGAAAGCCGTATTCAGCCTGTCAAGCCAAAGAAGGTATTGGTCATCGGCGGCGGACCGGGTGGAATGGAAGCGGCGCGGGTTGCAGGAAAACGAGGCCATCAGGTTATCCTTTACGAAACAAAGGCCGAGTTGGGAGGGCAGTTTCAGTTGGCCTCCGTTCCTCCTCACAAGGGGCCCCTAAAGAAGGCCGTCTCCTGGTTGATCCGGGAATTGGACCGGGAAGGCGTCGAGATCCGTCTCCGGGAGGAAGTGACCCGGGAAACCTTGGAACGGGAAAAGCCGGATGGCGTCATTGTTGCTGTGGGAGCTTCTCCGGTAGTTCCGGGCGTTTTTACCGGACCAAGCGTGATCACGGCCTGGGATGTTCTGGCGGGGAAGGAAACGGGCAAGGCGGTTCTTGTGGTCGGCGGCGGGCTGGTTGGCGCTGAGACGGCCGAATTTTTATGCGCAAAAGGCTGCCGAGTCACAATTGTGGAGATGCTCGATGATCTGGCCAAGGATATGGAGGGGACAACGAGGGCTCTTCTCTTGGAAAGATTGTCTGCGATGAAGGTCTCCGTTCTGCTGTCGACGAAAGTGAAAGAGATCCGCAACAACAAAATCCTGGCCTGCCGATGTGGAGAGGACGTCCAACTCAATGCGGATACCGTCGTGCTGGCGTTAGGTGCCCGGGCCAACCCCGTTTCCTGCGTACAGGGGACGGAGGAGACATGTGAAGTGATCTTGATCGGTGATTGCGTGGAGGCGAGGAAGGCCAAGGAGGCGATTCACGAGGGGTTTCTTGCGGGCCTTCGTATCTGCTCCTGACTCCCTGCCGGTCGAGGGAAAGTTTTCCGAAGAGTTTTTCCGAGGCGAGAGGAGTTTCCCGGCGTTATGTCCGGTCTGGAGGGGTTTGGGAGTTGACCCATGGAACGAAAGATCCTTTATTTCGAAGAGACGATCCCGGCGAACACCGAAATCACCTTTGGGCTGGTTCGGGATAGGATGAGAGACTTGGGGATTGAAAAATTGGTACTGGCCTCAACGACAGGTGCGACAGCACAGAAGGCCCTGAATTTTTTCCCTGAGAAGGATATTCGGCTGATCGTCATTCCCCATCAGTTTGATTTTGTAAGAAAAAAGAATCCTTTTCCGCAGTCATTGGTTGAAACCCTAAAAAAGTCGGGCCATGAAGTTCACTTCGGCACCATGCTTTTTCATACAGAGAATCTGTATGAATCGAATATCCCGACCGTCATGGCAAACCTGCTGCGCTGTTTCTCTCAAGGGGTTAAGGTGTGTTTCGAGATTGTCCTGATGGCTGTGGATGCGGGCCATGTAGGGAATGGGGAAAGGGTGATCGCCGTCGCCGGGACAGGTCGTGGAGCGGATACGGCGCTGGTCATGCAAGCCGCTTCGTCCAGGAACCTGAAAAAAATGCGGGTGAATGAAATCATCTGCAAACCGCTCAACCCTCTGGGCTTGGAGGAGGTTCATCAGCGTATGGCAATGGAAGGTAATGATTACAAATGACAATATTCTCTCATTCCTTTTCTGCTATCCTAATGGGAGATATGCGAGAATATTTCTTGACAAACGGGCGTTTGTCGCTTAAATTTAGGCTGTCGGCTGTCGACAGTAGATCGGATGTGGTTGATCAATCGACAGTTTTTTCGCTGGCGAACATCGAACGTTTTTCATCCCGCTAGAGAGCGTCATTCCGATTCATAATCGTCGGAAAGAGGAACGTCTTCGGCGATTGGGCCGGATCACACTTCAGCAAAGCGAATGAATCAATTTCCCGGTGCGCGCCGTTGTTTCATGAACTTTATCCCGGAGGAAGCGTGTTCAGGCACGCGGAAGCAGAATCGCCTTCGGGATGCATACCAGGAGGAGAATTATGTCTTTAACCCTTAAGGGAAGATGCATCAGCAAGGGATATGCGGAAGGGGAGGCGCTGGTCTGCCGGCAACCGATCGGGTTCAACTTTGGCGTCGATTTCGAAACGGGCGTCATCACGGAGTACAATCACGAACTCTTCGGCAAATCGATCAAGGACAAGATTCTGATATTCCCCCACGGGAAGGGCAGCACGGGGGGATCGTATGTGGTCTACCAGTTGGCCAAGAGCAAGATGGGCCCGACGGCCATGATCAATCTTACGACCGAGACCATCATCGCGGTAGGGGCGATTATGGGTGGCGTTCCGGTCATGGATCACTTGGAAAAGAATCCCTACGACTTCATCTCCGACGGCGATCACGTGATTGTGAATGCGATTGAGGGGATTGTGACGATCGACAAATAGGGAGGTGGAAGGGAAACATGCAACTGACGGATGCTGAGAAGAGAATGCGTGATGGAGAGCAGGGGGAACCTGTCCAGATGGCCATGGAAATCCTCATGGCTTTGGGAGAGATATACGGTGCCGAGAGATTGGTGCCCGTTCGAAGCGCGCATGTAGCTGGCCTGTCGTTAAAAAGTCACGGTATTGCAGGTACGGAGTGGGCGGAGGAGCTGGCGCAAAAAGGCGCCCGGGTCTGTGTTCCCACGACCATGAACGTGGTGGGTGTTGATCGCAGCCGGGATCTGAAGCTGCCCGAGGAGTGGGCGAAGAACCAGCTGAGGATAGAGACGGCTTACGAATGCATGGGGTGTTTCGGAACATCGACCTGTGTTCCCTACTATTGCGGCTTTGTTCCGAGATTCCGGGAACATATCGCCTGGGCGGAGTCTTCGGCGGTTGTCTTTACCAATTCGGTTTTGGGGGCCAGGGACAACAGGGAAGGCGGGCCGAGCGCCTTGGCTTCGGGGCTCACCGGCCGTACCCCTTTGCATGGTCTTCACCTGGATGAGAACAGGAAGGGGGATGTTCTGTTCAGGGTGACGGTGCCTCTGTCGGGCATTACCGATTACGGCGCCTTGGGGAGCTATGTGGGGCGCATGATCGGGACGCGGGTGCCGGTGTTTGAGGGGATCAAAGCGCCATCCATTGAGGAGTTGGTCTATCTGGGGTCGGCCCTGGGGTCGAGCGGCGGAGTGGCCTTGTTCCATGCCGTTGGGGTCACGCCCGAAGCACCGACGCTCGAATCGGTTTTCGGAGACAAGCGGTATGACACCGTTGAGGTGACGGTCAGGGAACTCGGGGAAGGCAGACAGAAGCTCACTTCGGGAAAAGACAGGAAAGTCGATTATGTGGCCATCGGCTGTCCTCACTGTTCCTTGAACCAGATCAAGGAGGTCGCCATTCTTCTTGGGAACAGGAAGGTCAAGGAAGGGACCGCCCTGTGGGTTCACACCAACGTGGCCATCAAGCATCTGGCAATGCAGCTTGGGTATGTGAAAATTATTGAGGATGCCGGTGGAATCGTGACGCAGGATTTGTGCACTATCCTCGGAAATCCGGAAGCCCTCGGCTTCAAGACGTTGGCCACCAATTCGCCCAAGATGGCTTTCTACGCGCCAGGATCCAATGGTTTTGACGTTTGGTATGGAAGCGTGGAGAAATGTATCGAGGCGGCGATCGTGGGATCTTGGAATTAGTCTTGTCGCAAAACTCGAAAAGAAGGAGATGTCCATGGCGAGGGAGCTGCGGGGAATCAAGGTGATCGAGGTGGGTGGGGCGGTGGCCGTGCCCATCGTCGGAATGCTGATGGGGAGCTGGGGCGCTGAAGTCATTCATGTGGAGCCGCCCGGCAAGGGGGATAACTGGCGTCATGCTCTGGGACAGGGAATGGCCGGATGGGCCAAGCCGAACCCGATCAATTATTACTGGGAACATACCGATCGAAACAAGAAAAGCCTCGCGTTGAATCTGGGGGCCCCGGAAGGTCAGGCTATTCTGCATCAACTTGCGGCAACGGCCGACGTATTTCTTAATAACTTGAGGCCTTACGAGATGGAAAAATTCCATCTCACTTACGAAATCCTCTCAAAAATCAATCCCAGGATCATCTACGCCAACCTGACGGGCTACGGCCAGCGCGGTCCTGAAAAAAACACAGGAGGCTATGATTCCGTTGCCTTTTGGGCGCGAAGCGGTGTTATGGATCTCATGCACGATGTAGGGGTCGCACCCAACATCTCGCGACCGGGTTATGGCGACAACATCACGGCGCTGAGCCTTTTGGCAGGCATCATGTCCGCCCTCTATATCCGGGAGAAAACCGGGATTGCCCAGGAGATTGAGATCTCTCTTTACAATACAGCAACATGGGTGTTGGGTTTTGATATTTCCGGATGTCTCATCAGCGGTGAGGATGCCGTGCGACCTCAGCGAAAGTCCATGGGGAATCCGATTCGCAATGTCTATGAAACGAACGACCATCGATGGATCATGCTGGGGATGACCAATGCCCAGCATTATTGGCCGGGGTTCTGTACGGCGATCGGTCATCCGGAACTGGAGCAGGACCCGCGGTTTTCCACATATGACGTGCGCTTCAAAAATGCCGCAGAGCTCGTGAATATTCTCGACGGCGTCTTCCGTGGCAAAGCTTACAGCGAATGGATCGATCTTCTCAGCCGCAGCAAGATCGTATGGTCGCCCGTAACGACCCCGCTGGAGGTCACACGGGATCGGCAGGCCATAGAAAATGAGTTTTTCGTCGAATGGGACCATCCGGAGTACGGGAAAATAAAAGTGCTGAACAATCCGATCAAGCTGTCAAAGACCAAGGCAGAAATTACTTTGCCGGGACCCAAGGTCGGGGAACACTCAGAAGCAATCTTGAAGGATTTGGGATATGATGAAACCCAAATTGATGCCCTGAAGGCAAACGGAGTCATCGGGTAACAATCGAAAGAAACATAATCCATTGAGGGGAGCCACTTCAGCCCGGAGACATGCCATGAAAAATAATATCACGGAAAAAGATGAAAAATTCATCCCTCAATTTGCAACCCCTTTGGCTGAACAGATCGAAAAATATCTGATCAGCTCGATTATGCAGGGAAAGTTGAAACCGGGACAGCGTCTCGTAGAGAATGAATTGCTGCGCGAGTTCGGCGTCAGCCGGTCGCCGATCCGGGAAGCATTCAGGTCCCTTGTCAAGAGCGGTCTTCTGGTGAGTGTTGCCCGAAACGGCACCTATGTAAAAGAGATTACCGAAAAGGATATCCGTGAGAAGTTCCCCGTCAGGGCCTATTTGGAGGGGTTTGCAGCCGGTTTGGCGACACCCCAGATGGATTCAAACGACATCGAAGAATTGAGATCGGCTCTTTCAAAAATGAAGGAATCCGCGGACAAGAATGATTTCAGGGCCTATACGGAGAGCCATAATGCATTTCACGCAGTATACATCAATGCCAGCAAGAATGAAACGTTGATCAATATTATCAACACCTTGAGACAAGATGTTCTATGGCTCCGGTTTTCCTACCTTTGGCATGTTGAAAATCACGAGGATGCTTTGCCGGTTCATCAGGAAATCATCAAGCTTTTCATTGAAAGAAAAGCAGAAGAGGTTGAGAGCCTTGTCCGGAGACATATCGAGAGAAACATGGAAAGTTATGTCGATTTCTTGTCTTCCCTCACGATCCTGAAGGGTTCGACACCCTAAACATTCCCTTGTATGGATTCTATGGATAGAGAGGATATATGAAACCCTATCGCAGCATGCTTTTTGTTCCCGCAACAGACCAGAGAAAGATCAATCGGGCGTTTGCTTCGGATGCGGATTGCGTCATCCTCGATTTGGAGGACGCCGTGGCATTATCGGAAAAGGAGAATGCGCGGCATTCCGTGTGGGAAATACTGCAGGGGACCCACGAGAAACCAATATATATCCGGGTCAACAGCATCGACACCCCCTTCCTATACAAGGAACTGACGACCCTCATTCCGGGCAAACCGGACGGGATCATGCTGCCGAAAGTGGAGTCGGCAGATCATGTGATCAAAATCGATTGGCTGATCGGTCAATTGGAGGAAGCGTCTGGAATACCGGCCGGGCAGATCAGGATGATCCCCCTGATCGAGACGGGAAGCGGGGTGATCCATGCTGCCGCGATCATGGGCGCAAACCGTAGGATAAGGTGCGTGGCTTTCGGTGCGATCGATTACACCTTGGACATTGGAACGAATCTCAGTTCCGATGGACAGGAGATTTTTTATGCGCGCGCACATATCGTTGCCGCGAGCCGCGCAGGGGGATGTGAGCCTCCCGTGGATACCGTTTATCCCAATTTCCGGGATATGGAGGGGCTCCGCCGGGAATGCGCTGTGGTAAGGAAGCTGGGTTTTCAAGGAAAGATGGTCATTCACCCGGATCAGATCGGGATCGTTCACGAGGTGTTTTCCCCGACAGAAGAGGAAATCGCCTTTGCCTCAAGGGTCGTGGAAGCTTTCGAACAAGCGGAAAGGGAGGGGATCGCATCGGTGAATTTGGACGGAAAGATGATCGATTACCCGGTTGTGAACAGGGCGCGAAATCTGTTAAAGATGGTCAAAGTTTCAGGACAATAGTTAAACGCTACAACACTTGCTGAAGGAGGATAAACCATGAAACGTCGGATGCTGTATGGGATTTTGCTGTCGGTGATCATGTCAATATTCGTTTTAACCCTTTTTGTCCATGATTCTCAGGCTGCCGAGCAAACGAAGACGGTCAGAGTTCACAGTCAGATGCCGGTGGGTCATTACCTCACCAAGGCGGTTGATCTGTTTATCGAGGAAGCCACCAAGAGAAGCGAAGGAACGCTTCAGTTCAAGCATTACCCCGCACAGCAGCTGTACAAGGACAAGGAAGTAGTTGAGGCTTTGCCCAGCGGCTTGATTGAAATAGGGGCTGCCATGAACATTTCCTCATGGGCTGGAAAAGCGGGCGAGGTCAACCTGGCTACACTGTCAAGCACGTGGGAAGACTACGACCATTTCATGCGTTACCTCTACGATTTTAAGAATGGCGGGGGAGTCGGCGGCCCGTATATGTATGAAGCCGCAAAGAAGAAGCTCAACGTCATCAATTTGGGATGTTATCCATATGCTCGAAATCACTGCCTTATGACAAAGAAACCGGTCCATACGGCAGCGGATTGGAAAGGACTGCGCATCAGAACGGGAACAAAGGCAAACGCGGTATTCACTGAAGAAATGGGGGGATCCTCGGTGTTCATGAGTTCGAGTGACGCATATCTCGCCTTCCAGAGAGGGGTTATGGACGGCGCCCAGAGCGGTCTGACGACCTTTGTTGCCCGCAAATGGTTCGAGGTTGCAAAATACGTAGCCTATGTACCGGTTCTGCTGCCGGAATCGTTTTTTACGTTCGTGAATCAGGATTTTTGGAAAAGCCTTTCCAAGAAACAGAAGAGGGCCCTTGCCGATGCCTGGCTTGTCGCCGCGAAGTTCGATGAGAAGGCCGCCTACGAAGACGAATTTTTGAGTCGCCAGATCCTGGAGAAGAACGGCGTGAAGATCTACGATGTTCCTAAATCGGAATCGGATACTTGGAAGAAAAAGGCGATTCCCGCCATGAAAGCAAAGCTGATCCTGCCGGCCGTGGACGGAAACAAGGCTGAAGCGGAAAAGATCTGGAAGATGATTGAAAGTACGAAAAATCTTCCTGCAAGCAAGGACAAGCCCCAGATGTATGAGGTCCCGTTCGCAATGTATGACCTGTGGCATGGCTGGTTCCTTGAAAAAGAGGGCTTGAATTAGGCGTCATTCGCCTTGGAGGATTACGTCATGCAGAATAAGGCAAACACTTCCGATACCCTCCCCGTGGAGACGCAAGGAGGTATTTTTGGAAGCCTTCGCGTTATTGACAAAGTCTCGTCTTTTTTAGGGACAGTCGGAGGCTGGTTGCTTCTATCCTGTGCCTTGGTGGTTGTCTGGGAAATTGTGGCAAGGTACTTCTTCAAGGCGCCGACCGTGTGGTCCTTTGAGATGACCAACTATCTGTTCATCCTGTTCACGTTCATCAGCTTGGCGTATGTTCAGAGCGTAAAAAAGTTTATCCAGGTGGACATCCTGATTTGCAGGATGTCCACCCGGACGAGAGCAATCTGGGATATCGTCATTTTGGTTCTCGGTTTGTTCTTCTCGGTGATCCTTGGGTACTACGGGACAAAATACGCATGGGCTTCATTCAAGATCAGGGAAATCAGTCCGAGCTACTGGGGGCCCGTCATTTGGCCCATCAAAATGATCGTTCCCGTCGGAGCTTCTTTTCTGGTCTTGCAGTATTTGAAAGATTTGATTGTTCAGATTCATGACGTGGCGACGAATCCTCGGGAAAAGAAGAAGGGTCTTTTCAACAGCCCGTTTATGATCGGTCTTGTCTTCGCCGGACTCGTCGCCATTTCGCTGTGGCTGTTTCATTATCAACCTATTTTGGCTTTCACATTGATGATGGTGACTCTTCTGCTGTTCGGTGTTCACATCTTTGCGGCTCTCGGTCTTGTCGGCGCCTGTGGACTCTTCATCGTTTTCGGCGGAGAGCCTACCCTGATCACCATTCCCAAGGTCGCCTATGCATCGATGGACAGTTTTTCCCTCGTCTGTATCCCGCTTTTCGTTTTCTGTGGAGAATTTCTTTTCAGAGCGGATGCCGGCAAGCAGCTCTACGACATGGCCGCAAAGTGGCTGGGGGACCTTCCCGGGGGGTTGGCGATATCGACTGTCGTTGCTTGCGCTGTTTTCGCGGCCATCTCTGCCTCCAGCGTGGCGACGGCACTGACGATTGGTTTGGTCGCGCTTCCCGCATTAAGGGCTTACAATTACAGCAAGCCACTTTCCTATGGCACACTGGCTGCCGGCGGGACGTTGGGCATCATGATCCCGCCCAGCGGACCGATGATCGTCTATTCCGCCGTCACTGAGGAATCTCTGGGGAAACTGTTCATAGCGGGGGTTATCCCGGGGATCATAATCTCGATTCTTTTTATACTCTACATCATGATTTACCAATCCTTTTACAGCAAGAAAGAGGAGACGCAAAAAGCCCCCTCGGCGACATGGAAGGAGAAGTTCAAGGCGATCTATGACTCAAAAGCGGCCTTGATGACCCCGGTGATCATCGTCGGGGGCATCTATCTGGGAATGTTCACACCGATGGAAGCGGCCGCAGTTGCGGTTGTCTATTCTCTGCTGATCATCATCGTCCGGGGAAAAGTGACCTGGCGTACCTCTTCAAAGTTGATGCGGGAAGCCATGCCCAGCTCCATAACACTCCTGGCCATCATCATGGGTGCCCTGATTATGGGCCATTTCATGACCATGCTGGATCTTCCCAACATGGTGATCAAGGCCGTCAATGAAGCTGGTCTTTCAAGGTGGGGCGTCATGTTCATGTTGATGTTCAGTTTCCTGGTTATGGGCATGTTTTTGGAAGTTATCTCCATCATGATGATTACCTTGCCGATTGTATATCCGCTGATCATTTCTCTGGGATTTGACGGGATATGGTTCGCGGTGATCATGATCGTGAATATGGAGTTGGCGTTGCTTACCCCACCTGTTGGGCTGAATCTCTTTGTGATCCAGAGTATTGAGGAGACCAATTTGTCGGTAATTCTCAGGGGTGTCTGGCCTTTTCTCCTCATCATGGTTTTTGGGATCATCATCCTGTGTCTGTTCCCTGCGCTCGCGACATGGCTGCCCAATCTGATGATCAATTGAGGGGGAATGGATATCGCAGACAGAGACCCAGGGGGTCAGTTGAGTTTTGTTTCGCGGGTAAGGATTGTCAGTGAGCCGGGGCAAAGGCTTTCGCAGAGTCTTGTGAACTTTTGTTTATGTGTTGCCGAAAATTTTCGAACCATAAAAAAGGATTGACCGGATACGGATAATTTTATGAAGAAGCGCCTGAACAAGGACATCTGAAAATCTGTGACGGCAGGGGGGGCGGGCATCCATCAAGGCCCGCAACAGAGAAGAGGCAGATTGAGTGGAGGGTGGTGATTGCCGCGAAAGCCGTCGTTGCATTTCCCGCCCGCTGAAATTCGCAGAAATGCGGTAATTGGAAAAGAGGGATGACCGTGCGAGAGATCCCTGCAGACCGTGTGACAGAAAAAGTCGCCGATCTCATCCTGGAAGCGTGTCACCAACTTCCGGAAGATGTGATTGTTTCTCTGGAATCGGCTGCGAGCAAAGAGAAATCCACAGCAGCCCGAAATGTCCTCATTCGGTTACTTGAAAATGCGCATGCGGCGGCACGCGATCGGGTTCCCCTCTGCCAGGACACGGGGATGGCAGTTGTGTTCCTGGAGTTGGGCCAAGACGTGCATATTACCGGTGGATATCTGTACGACGCGGTTCAGGGGGGTGTGCGCCGGGCATATGATCTCGGTTATCTGCGAAAATCGGTGGTTGATCGGCCTTTCTCCGTTCGAAAGAACACCGGGGACAATACGCCTGCAGTCGTCCACACCACGGTTGTTCCCGGTGAGCAATTGAAGATCACGGCCCTCTCAAAAGGATTCGGCAGCGAGAACATGAGCCGCCTCGCAATGTTGACCCCAGCAGCAGGGCGCACCGGCGTGATTGACTTCATCGTGAAGTGCGTGGACGAAGCAGGGGCCAATCCCTGCCCTCCTGTGATCGTCGGTGTAGGTATCGGCGGTACGGCGGATAAGTGCATGCTGCTTGCCAAGCAATCGCTTCTTCGAAAGGTTGGTGAACCCCATCCCGATTCCGAAATCGCCCAACTCGAAAAAGAGATCCTTGAACGGGTCAACGGACTTGGGATCGGGGCAATGGGTTACGGGGGGAAAGTCACCGCACTTGCTGTTCATATGGAAGTTTTTCCCACCCACATTGCCAGTCTGCCCGTGGCCGTCAATCTGCAGTGTCACAGTGTCCGGCATCGGGAAGCGGTCCTGTAGGGAGGAGGATTTCATTCATGCAGTTGGGAAGTCAGTTGAAATCGATTCGGAGGGTCGGACTGCCCCTGTCCGATGATATTTTGGAAACCCTGCACACCGGCGATGAGCTCCTTTTAACAGGAAAGATGTATGTGGGGAGAGACGCGGCGCATAAAAGGATGGTCGAAGCGCTGAAGGAGGGAAAGCCACTGCCCTTCGATCCAAAAGGGCAAGTCATCTATTTCATGGGGCCGACCCCTGCCCGGCCGGGACGTGCGATCGGCTCCGCTGGACCTACATCCAGTTACCGCATGGATATCTATTCACCCCGGCTCATTGCCCAAGGACTCAAGGGAATGATCGGCAAGGGGATGCGCTCTTCCGAAGTGAAGGAGGCCATGAAAAAATTCAAAGCTGTCTATTTGGGTGCAATCGGAGGAGCCGGGGCCCTGATTTCGGGGTGCATCCAAAAGGTCGAGGTGATCGCCTATGAAGACCTGGGTACAGAGGCCTTGCGTCTGATCGAAGTTCGTGACTTTCCCGTTACGGTCATCAACGATGTCTTTGGCGGGGACCTTTACGAATCGGGAAGGTCCCAATTTCGAGAGACTTCTGTGGGGAGTTCCAACTCAAAGTCATGATCGCGGTTATGGCGGGACATCGTTCCCTGACACCTCGGGCTGTCGGTGCAATAGACCCTTGAGTGGTTTCATGAGGAAGAAGCCGGGGCAGAACATTCAACACACGAGGAGGAGCAAAGTGGAAATTCAGGAATTGATCCGCTGCACGATTATGCGGGGGGGGACGAGCAAAGGAATATTCTTTCATCGAAACGATCTGCCGAAGGACCCGGCCATGCGGGACAAGGTCGTTATGCGTGCCTTCGGTGCCCCGGATCCCAGAGAGATCGACGGCATCGGCGGGGCGGAGCTTCTTACAAGCAAGTTGGCGATTATCGGGCCGTCCACGCGTCCGGACTGCGACGTGGACTACTTATTCGGACAGGTCAGCATGGTCGAACCGATGATCGACTACAAATCCAACTGCGGCAACCTCTCTGCAGCGGTTGGACCCTTTGCCATCGACGAAGGAATGGTCGAGGCCGTGGAACCCATCACGAAGGTGCGCATCCACCAGGTCAATACAGGGAAAGTGATTGTTGCGGAAGTCCCCGTCAAAGGCGGCCGCGCGGCCGTAGAGGGCAAACACAGGATCGACGGTGTACCGGGAACAGGCGCCAAACTGATCCTGGACTGGGCGGACAGTGCCGGGTCTCTTACCGGAAAGCTTCTTCCAACGGGCAACGTGAAGGATACGTTGCGGGTCGAGAGAGAGGGAAATTTCGAAGTGTCGCTGGTGGATGCGGCCATCCCCACCGTTTTTATTCGGGCAGAAGCCCTGGGTCTAAAAGGGAACGAAACACCTCAGCAGATCGATGCAGACAAAAATCTCCTTCAGAAAATCGAAAAAATCCGCAGCGTCGCATCCCAGACCATGGGGCTGTGCAGGAACTGGAGGAAGGCGACCCAGGAAAATCCATACAGTCCCTTCTTCGCGATCTGTGCCTCTCCGATGGACTACAAAGATTGGACAACGGGGAAGAAAATTTCCGAAAAGTCAGTGGACCTTGTCGTCCGTCTTCTCTTTATGCAGAAGATGCACTTGGCCTACCCGGTCACCGGAACAACCTGCACCGTGGCGGCCGCTATGATTCCCGGCACGGTCGCCAACCAGCTCACACGGAAGGGCATCGTCGAACGTGGCGTATTGCGCATCGGCCATCCGGCTGGCGTAATCGCCCCGGAGGGGAAAATCGTTTGGGAAAAAGGCGAATTTGTGCTGAAGAGAGCGACCGTTGACAGGACCGCCCGCTGCCTGATGCGCGGCTATGTTTATATTCCCAAATCCGTCGTGAAGTAAACGGAGGATTGGCCATGGAAAAATTAATGCAGCGGACGATCTCGACGGACATCCTTGTCGTCGGTGCGGGCGGTGCGGGAATCCGTGCCGCCATTGAGGCTCACAACAGCGGTGCCAAGGTCCTCGTTGTATCGAAGGGGGATTACCCTGGCGGGTGCATCACGGCCATCGCAATGGGCGCCATTTCCGTTGCCATCGATTCCAAAGACAGCCGGGACTCTCATTACGAAGACACTCTCAAGGGCGGTCATTACCTCAACAACCCGAAACTCGTCCGGTTGCTTGCCGACCTTGGGCCGGAGCGGGCCTTGGATGTCGAAAGTTACGGAACCGCGTTCGATAAGACGGATGGCAAGTTTGATCTGTTCGCTTACCCTGGCAACGCTGTCCCCCGGGCGATGCTTACAGAAGACCCATACAAGGGCGGCTTCTTTAAGGGCATCGTTCGTGAGGCGGCCCGTCTCGGTATCGAGGTCCTCGAACACGTCATGGTCATTGACTTGCTGAAGGAAAATGGCGCCGTCTGCGGGGTAACCGCACTGGAGATTGACAAGGGGGCGCTGCTGAGCATTCAGGCAAAAGCCGTTATCATCGCAACCGGCGGTGCAGGCTGTCTGTTTTCGCTGACCACCAACCTCGCCGGGATCACCGGTGATGGATGCGCCCTCGCTTATGATGCGGGGGCACAACTGTCCGATATGGAATTCGTCCAGGCCAGGGCTTGCATGGTCTACCCCGCAGCAATGAGGGGTACCGCCCCTCCGGGCGACGGCGGTGTGACGATCGGCGGAAGATTCTACAACGGCTTGTGCGAGCGCTACATGAAAAAATACCATCCCGATAAGGCCGAGCAGGTCACACGAGCCGAGGTGGCACGTTGCACTCAGAAGGAGATTATGGAAGGGAGGTCGTCACCGCACGGCGGAGTCTACGGGGATTTTTCCGGCATCGCACGGGAGCAGCTCATGAAATTCAAGGCCTTCATGCAGTCCTGCACGGCCTTGAATTTTGATCCGACATGGCAGCCCTACGAGTGGGCGCCCGGTGCTCATTATTTCATAGGCGGCATCGTGATCAACGAGCGCTGCGAAACGGGCGTTCCGGGACTTTATGTCGCGGGCGAGGCGCAGTCGGGTACTATGGGCGCCAACCGTCTGCCCGGAAACGCTCTCGCGGAGACCCAGGTTTTCGGTGCGATCGCGGGTGCCCAAGCAGCGAGACAAACTCTTTCGGCGACAGCGTCCGCAGCAATCCCTTCACCAGAGACAGTCGCCAAGTCTGCCGAAAAGGTTTCCGTCTTCTGGAACCGAGACAAGGGAATCGACTACCGCGAGGTGCGAAAGGAGATGACCGAACTGATGAGCCGCTATGCTGGGGTCATCCGCAACGAGGACGGATTGAGGAAAGCGATCGCCGCAATGGACGACATCGGCAAGAACAAAATAGAGTCGATTTGTATAGCGGAGAATTGCTCCTTCGGTGAAATGGCGCTATTCTGCGAAACTCGAAACATCTTTGCCGTGGGGCGAATCATCCTACAGGCAGCATTGCTGCGAACGGAAAGCCGCGGTGCGCACAACCGGGAAGATTACCCCGAAACCAGTGAAGCGTGGCGGAAGAACATTTTTTTCCAACGCAAGAATGGGGAAGTGGATGTTTCAATCAGAGCGGTACAGTCCCCTTGATGGATCGGCGCTGTGGCAGAGTCGCTCTTATCAGAGGCATTGGCAGGATTACAAAAACAGGAGGGGCAGGATTCTTTATGAGCGAATTTTCACACATGTCTAACCTCGGCTCCCGTAAAGGCTGTTGGAAAGAAGCTGTGAATTGATTCGAGGGCGTTCTTTAGAGTCTCACGGGATCAGACCCCGCACGAGCCAATGAAGACTCGTTTCAGAAGTAAAACCGATCGAGTATTACGATCCCCACATACTGTGAATTATTCTCTATTCAAGAAATATGGAGCAAGAACATGTTTTCCGGTGAATTGAAGAGGATGTGTTCGGTGACGAATGGTCCCAACCACGGACCATCTCCCATTCCCGAAGAGGGAGAGTGGATACAAGCAAAAGAGATAAAAGATATTTCTGGTTTTGCCCATGGTTGCGGAACCTGTGCTCCTCAGATGGGAACCAGCAAATTGACGTTGAATGTTAAAGGAGGAATCATTCAGGAAGCCCTGATTGAAAACATCGGCTGCTCCGGGATGACGCAGTCTGCAGCCATGGCTGCAGAAATATTGCCGGGCAAAACAATCCTCGAAGCCCTAAACACCGATCTTGTTTGCGATGCCATAAACAGCGCCATGAAACAGCTGTTTATGCAAATCGTTTACGGACGTACGCAATCTTCCTACTCGGACGGTGGTTTACCGATCGGCGCAGCGTGGGAAGATCTAGGAGCGGAGGTGTGCAGCCAGGTGGGAACATCCTATGGTTCACTGGCGAAAGGTCCTCGGTATCTTGAGATAACAGGAAGTTATGTTACGCGAATGGGCCTTGATGATCACCGGGAAATTATTGGTTATGAATATGTCCAACTGGGTAAGATGATGGACCTTGTTGCAAAGGGGTTAAGCGCCGATGAGGCTTTGGCAAAAGCGAAGAAGACTTATGGCCGCTTCGATGAAGCCGCACAATATATCGATCCCCGTCGGGATTAGGGAAGGGAGTCGAAATGGTCACTTTTGAAGGCATCGAGCGCCGTAGGGAATCTATCGATCAATGTCTACGAAAAAATGATTTGCAATCGCTGGAATATGCCCGTGATCTTCTGGAGAATCGTGGTATTGACGCATATGGTATTGTCAGAAGCATCCAGTCCATTTGTTTTGAGGATGCCTGCTGGGCGTATATCCTGGGGGGAGCGATTGCCGTCAAAAGAGGGCTGAGAGAGGCGCCGGAGATTGCGGAAGCCATTGGAGAAGGTTTGCAGGCTTTCTGCATTCCAGGTTCCGTGGCGGATAACCGGAAAGTGGGGCTTGGTCACGGAAACCTGGCGAAAACGCTTCTTCAAGATGAAACCAAGTGTTTTGCTCTATTGGCCGGACACGAATCGTTTGCCGCGGCTGAGGGGGCTTTGGGTGTTGTTCAATACGCCAATCGGGTTCGCAAGGAACCTTTGCGGGTGATTTTAAATGGCCTTGGCAAAGACGCTGCCCATATTATTTCTCGCATCAATGGCTTTACCTATGTGTGCACAAGATATAACCACCACACCTCGGAACTGGCCATAAAGGAAATGAAAGTGTTTTCAAAAGGACCTCTCGCAGCAGTGCGTTGTTATGGCGCCGACAATGTGGAAGAA
>ENA-ORXD01001587-ORXD01001587.1-sediment-metagenome-genome-assembly--contig:-NODE-1587-length-17963-cov-3.246226_pt1 | contig 17963 bp, 16 predicted proteins | sample MGYA00237862_ERZ511471 | MGnify/ENA metagenome assembly ERZ511471
ATGACGATGAGGGTCTTGCAGCCCTTGATGGCAGCCCTGAGTTCCTCAACCGGGAACGGTCTCCAGAGGCGAAGCTTCACGAGGCCGACCTTCTTTCCCGCCTTCCTCATCTCGTCGACGGCAATCGAGGCCGTCTCGCCCATGGAGCCCATGGTGAGGATAAGGGTTTCGGCGTCCTTGGCCTTGTACGTCTCGACGACATTGTACTTGCGGCCGAACTGCTTGCCCCACTCATTGAAGACCTTGACGATCGTTTTCTTGGAGTTCCAGAGAGCCGTGTCCTTGGCCTTCATCGTCTCCGTGAAGATCTCGGGCATGTTGAAGCAGCCCATCGACATCGGATCATCCGGATGCAGGGTGGCAAAGGGCTTGCGATCCGGGAGAAACTTGTTCACCTGCGCCTGCGTGGGAAACTCGAGGGGTTCGATCATGTGGGTGAGCTGGAAGCCGTCGATGTTGACGACGGTAGGGAGCATCACCTCGGGGTCCTCGGCGATCTTGAAGGCCATGATCGACAGATCGATGACCTCCTGGCCGTTTTCCGTGAACAGGCAGATCCAGCCGCTGTCGCGCTGGGGCATGATGTCGCCGTGGTCGTTCCAGATGTTGAGCGGCCCCGACACGGCCCGGTTGGCATTGCCCATGACGACGGGCAGGCGCATGGCCGATACGATGGGCAGGATCTCGTGCATCAGCATGAGCCCCTGGGAGCTCGTTGCCGTGTAGACGCGGGCTCCCGTGGCCGAGGCGCCAGCGCAGGCGCTGATGGATGAGTGCTCGGACTCGACGGTGATGAACTCGGCATCGATCCGGCCATCGTGGATAATGTCCGCCATGTGTTCGGCGATATGTGACTGCGGGGTGATCGGGTAGACGGCCGCCACGTCGATATTACAGAGCGCAACGGCCTCGGCCGCCGCGATGCCCACTTCCATTCCTACGCGCTTTCCCATCTTACTCCTCCTCCTCAGCCATCGAGATGGCGCCGGGCCAGCACTCGTGGGCGCAGATCCCGCAGCCCTTGCAGTAACCCAGGTCCGCCTGGAAGAAGCCCTCGGCGTCCTCCTGGATGCATGCCTCGGGACAGAAGATATAACAGATCCCGCACTTGATGCATTTCTTCGTGTCCAGGATGGGCCGCTGGGCTTTCCAGCTTCCCGTCTTGTAGTTGACGGCATTGCCCGCGTCGAAAACCATGCAGCCGGGGGTTACCTCGTGCCACTTCTCGGGCCAATTTTTCTGCTCTGTCTTTTTCTTTGCCATATCAGGACCTCGTATGGATTACGCGGCTTGTGCCTGTTTCATTTCGGTGAAGGCGCGCTTCATGGCCGTCATGTTTTTGCCAGCCACCCTGCCGAAGCGGTGTTCGAGGGGCGACTTCATGGCATTCATTTTCAGGACGCCCGTCGCCTTGAGAACAGCGCCCAGCATCGTCGTGTTCGAGATGGGAACGCCCAGCTCCTCCCTGGCGATGCGCGTGGCATCGACGGTGAAGAGTTTCCCTTTATAATTGAGGACCTTCCGGATCTCGGAAGCGGCCTTGGACGTGTTGACAATCAGGATCCCATCGGGCTTGAGCCCATCGGTGACGGGAACGAGACTTACAAGGCTTGGGTCCAGGACGACGACCACGTCGGGCTGGTAGATGCCCGAGCGGATCTTGATGGGCTTGTCGGATACGCGGTTGAAGGCCATGACGGGCGCTCCGCGCCTCTCCGGACCGAAGGCCGGAAAGCCCTGTGCGTATTTTCCTTCCTCGATGGCCGCCAGCGCCAGCATCTCGACGGATGTGACGGCCCCCTGGCCACCTCTTCCATGCCATCTGATCTCGATCATCGGTGATTCTCCCCGGGAAAGATTTTCGTGCCTGACGAAAAATAGAACTCTGATCCGTTCTTGCAGAAGAATTTTCCATATCCGAATCGGGTTTCCCTGTCAATACCAAATTGGTAACTTTTCAGATGTTTTTGTCTCTTTTCCGGGTGCGGCAGGGGGGTGCGTCTACGCTCCGGGGTGGATATAAGGGTCTGTTATGTGATACGTTTTCTCGCAGGCGAGAAAAGGAATATACGGAATGACGGGAATGAGTTTTCTGATCGGCTTGATTTCAGGGATCTTCGGCGGACTCGTGGGGCTGGGCGGCGGGGTGGTCATGATCCCGCTGATGACACGGCTGCTCGGGATTGCGCAGGCCCGCGCCCATGGCACCAGTCTCGCGATCGTCGTTTTCTCCGGCCTTTCAGGGGCTTGTGCCTACGCCATCGAGGGAACCGTCGATTTCACGGCAGCCCTGATCCTTGCCGTCACAGCTTCTCTGACTGCCCGGGCGGGCGCCCGTTACTGCTCGATCCTCCCCGAATGGAAGCTGAAACGCTACTTCGGCTGCGTCCTTCTGGCCGTAGCGGCCCTTCTGGTGGCAAAACCGCACCTGGGAGCCCTGGCGGTCATGTCCCTGACGGGCGCGCCCGCGATTGTCGCCCTTGCGTTAACCGGCCTCGCGACTGGTTTTATCGCGGGGCTGCTGGGAATCGGCGGCGGGGCCTTCCTGATCGCAGGGATGGTTCTCTTTGTCGGGATGAGCCAGCACGTGGCCCAGGGAAGTTCACTGCTGAGCATGGTTCCGGCGGCCGCAGTCGGCTCCTGGGCCCACTGGCGCCACGGCAACGTGGTCACGAAAGTCCTGCCGGGACTCGCCACCGGGATCATCCTCGGGGCCTTCCTGGGAGGAATGGCGGCCAATCACCTGCCGGAGCAGACCCTGCGGATCATCTTTGCCGTCGTGCTGACGTGGCTGGGAGTGGACCTGATCAGGAAAAGCCGCTTGCCGGGTAATGGGCACTGTGAGGGGTAAATCGGCAGGTAGAGGACTCGCGAACATGGCTTCCGATCCCCGCGAATTTGACACCTGCAGGCAGACACCAGGCAATCAGCAGGATGCGCCCCCGGTCAACAGCCGCCTACATCCCGCGGCGGTATTCCATCGCCTTGACCAGCGTCATCTTATCCGTGTATCGCAGGTCGCCCCCTACGGGAACCCCAAGGGCGATCCGGGTGACTTCGACCCCCTTGTCCCTCAAAAGCCTTGTGATCAGGAGCGCCGTCGCCTCCCCCTGGACGCTGGGGTTGGTGGCCACGATGACCTCGCGGATGCCGCCCTGTTCCAGGCGCTCGGCAAGCTCGCGGATGCGGATCTGATCCGGGCCGATCCCGTCAAGGGGGGCAAGGGCCCCGTGAAGAACATGGTAGGTGCCGCGGAAACTCCCGCTTTCCTCAATGGCGGTGAGCGAATCGGGATCCTCGACAACACAGATCCTCTCGCGGTCCCTCGCCGGATCGGCGCAGACGGTGCAGAGTTCCCCCTCGGCCAGGTTGAAGCACACCGAGCAGAACCGGATCTTCTCCTTCACGTCGACGATGCTCTCGGCAAGCCTTTTTGCCTCTTCGGGGGACCATCGCAGGATAAACATAGCCAGGCGCGTGGCCGTTTTCTCGCCGATGCCCGGCAGGCGGCCCAGCTCCTGGATGAGGCGCTGGATGGGCGCTGCATACCCCGTCATCGCGCGTGCCCTCTCACATCATGCCGGGAAGCTTCATCCCGCCGGTGACCTTCGACATCTCCACCGAGGCCATCTCCTGGGCCTTGCGGACTCCCTCGTTCACGGCCGCGACGATGAGGTCCTGCAGCATGTCGATGTCGTCGGGGTTGACAACGTCCTTCTCGATCCGGATGGACATCAGTTCGAACTTGCCGTTGATAACGGCCGTTACCATGCCACCGCCGGATGTGGCCTCCACGGTCTTTGAGGCGAGCTCCTCCTGGACCTTCGCCATTTTTTCCTGAAGCTTCTGGGCCTGTTTCATCATATTTTGAAAGTTCAAAACGACTACCTCCCAAACTGGTCTATCTCGTCTATTGGGTCTATTTCGTCTGTCTGGTCCGTCCTGTCTTTCGGGTCCGGTCGTACCGCAGCGGATCTTCGAAAAGCCCGCAGCGATTGTAGAGGATCTGTCGGCTGTCGGCTGCAGACCTCCGCGCAGCGGCCTCTATTTCTCCTTGACGATCACTTCCTGCACCTCGGCCCCCTCGAAGACGTCCATGACCTTCTGCAGCAGGGGGTGGTTCAGGGCCTCGCGGCGGACCTGGTTGGCCCGGTTCTGGTTCGGACCGTTTCGCGCCGGCCCGTTCGCCTCCCCGGGTCCGTTCTCGATCGTCTCCACGGACAGGGTTACGGGTTGGCTGAAAAATTCCCGGGCCATTTCCTCGAGCTTTTCCCGCTGGGGCTTTTCGTCGAAGAAATCGAGAAAGAGGTAGCCCTTCGGGAAACCGACCTTCAGCACCCCGCTTCCGAACGCGAGAAGTTTCCCCGGTTCGATCTTCGCCCAAAGCGGCTGGTTCCTTCTCTTGACGAACTGCTTGAAGCCGTCCCAGCTCTCCCCAGATTCCTGCGGCACCGGCTCCCGAACGACGGGTTCGTCGTCTCCGTTTTCAATCACGGTCCTCTCGGGGGCCTGCGGGTAGGCCTTCTCCGGCGCGGGGATCTCGGCCGGGGCACCCTGGCCGAGACGCCTCTCGATCCCTTCCATCCGGGAGAGGATTTCGTCGACGGGGATCAGGGGCTCCTGCCAGGACATCTTGACGGTGACAAACTCCAGGACGAGCCTCGGGTTCAGGCTCTTTCGCATCTCCTCCTCGCCCGCCATGAGGACGTCGAGCAGGCGCTGCAGCGTTTCCCGCGAGGCGGATGCGGCCTGTTGAGTGAGCGCGGTCACCTCGTGATCCGACAGATCCAGAAGATCCCCTTCGCCCGCCGTGATCTTTACGAGCAGCAGGTTTCTGAAATGGGCGAGCATCCTCTCGTAGAAAACCTTCAGGTCTGCCCCGGCGTAGAAGGCCTCGTCGATGATCCGGAGGCATGCGCCTGCGTCCCGTCCCAGGATGGCGCGGGAGAGGTCGAGGAGGTACTTGCGGTCCCCCATCCCCAGCAGAGCCTCCACGTCGGCATCACCGATGTCGGTGCCTGCAAAGGAAATGGCCTGATCGAGGATACTCTGGGAATCCCGAAGGCTTCCCTCGCCGCCCTGGGCGATCCAGGCCAGGGCCTGGTCGCCTACCCGGATTCCCTCCCCATCGGCAATCTTGCGCAGGGTCGCCGTGATCTCCTTCAGGGCGATGCGCTTGAACTCGTAGCGCTGGCAGCGCGACAGGATCGTGGCGGGGATCTTGTGGGTTTCCGTGGTGGCAAAGACGAAGATGACGTGGGGCGGAGGCTCCTCGAGCGTCTTGAGCAGCGCGTTGAAGGCCTCCTTGGTGAGCATGTGCACTTCGTCGATGATGTAGATCTTGTAGCGCGACGAAGAGGGGGAGAACTTCACGTTCTCCCTGAGCTCGCGGATCTCGTCGATGCCGCGGTTGGATGCCCCGTCGATCTCGCGGACATCCATGGAGGTGCCTTCCGTGATCTCCCTGCAGTTCGCACAGGCGTTGCAGGGGATCTCGGAGGAGCCCTTCTCGCAGTTGAGGGCCTTGGCCAGGATGCGGGCCACCGAGGTCTTTCCCACGCCGCGGGGACCGCTGAAGATGAAGGCATGGGCCACCCGGCCCAGCCGGATTGCGTTGCGCAGGGTCGTTACCACGTGATCCTGCCCGACCACGTCCTCAAAGACCTGGGGTCTCCATTTTCTGGCTATGACGAGATATTCTACCATGGCCACGGTACCATATAAGGATAGCCAGGCTTCCCGTAGCACACGCCGGTTCCTGCTACCGCTGCTTCCTTCCGGACCTGACGGGATTCACAAGTCGGCGTTGCACGGGGCCCGGCTATCTTTATCCAGTATATCCTTTATCTTCCCCGACGGGACGAGGTCAGGATTTTTTCCACATCCCCCCGGATCCTCCGGAGGTCACTTTCAATGACGCTGGCGTGCTGACGGGAGAAGATGCTCATGTCCTTCAGGCCCGAGCCCGTGAGCATGAGAACAACGGAGTCCTCTTCCCCGATCTTTCCTGCGGCCCTGAGTTTTCTTGCGGCCGCAAGCGACGTGGCCGCGGCCGGCTCGACGAAGTAGCCGGCACCGGCGAGCCTGCGCTGGGCTTCGAGAATCTCCTCTTCCGTCACGTCCTCGGCAAGCCAGCCGTACTGCCTGGCCTTGAGAACGATCTCGTCGCCGCCCGGCGGATCCCCCGAGGTGATGGCCTCGGCGATGGTCTCTCTGCCTGAAACGGGAATGATCCTGCTCCGGCCTTCCCGGATGGCAGAGACGACGGGGTTGACGTTTGCCGCCTGGACGACGATCATCCGGGGAAGCCGGTCTGTAAGCCCCGCTTCCTTCAGCTCCCGGTACCCTTTGAAGACCCCCCGGATGTGCCCGCAGGCCGATGTGGGCACAGCGATGAAGTCGGGGACCCTTCCTTCGAGCTGTTCGAACATCTCGAATGCCGTAAGCTTGTATCCTTCCACCCGGATCGGACCGTTACCGGAAACGATTCGGAGGTTGAGCCCCGAAGCAAGCCCCAGGATTTCCCTTTTCATCAGGGAGTAATCGGGGGCGGTGACCTTCACGACCGTGGCCCCATGGATGGCCATCGCGCGGATCTTCTCCAGGGGCGCATAGTGCGGGACAAAGACAAGGGCCCTGATCCCTGAATGCGCCCCGTAGGCGGCAATGGAGTTGCCCATGTTGCCCGTCGAGATGGTGGCCGTGACGGCCTCTCCCATCTGCCGGGCCATGGCGATCGTGGTGATCGACCCCCTGTCCTTGAAGCTCCACGTGGGGTTCATGGTTTCGTTTTTCAAGAGCAGCCGCCCGATCCCGGTATAATCCGAGAGGGTCTTGCCCGCTGGCAGAAGCGGCGTGTTTCCTTCGCCAAGCGTCATCTCCCCGTCGATTTCGACGGGAATAAAATCGGCGAAGCGCTCCCAGAGGCACCGGCCGGTTCTCACGCGGGCATCGGCCAGTCCTTCGATTGCAACCTCCAGGGACTCGCCGCTGTCGGCAAACTCCTCGATGCGCTCGAAGGGAAAAGCCTGGCCGGCGATGGAGGACAGGAGCCTTTTCACGGTTGAAATCGCACCCCGGGCCCTGGAAAGAAAAACGGCAGGCAACACACGATCGCCGCCGTTTTGTTATCTGGCGGAGAGAGGGGGATTCGAACCCCCGGTGCACCTTTAAGGGGCGCACACACGATTTCCAGTCGTGCCCATTCGGCCGCTCTGGCATCTCTCCGCAATATTCCGCATCAGCGAAGAGGGGCCCCCGGCGGGAGCCCTCTTTTCATTACGGCGTCTCTTATCAGGTTCGCTGTCTTTTGTCTAGAGCCATCTTACGGGATCATGGGAGGTCCTGCGGGCTGCATCCCTCCGAGACGCTTGCGGAAATCGGACCGTGCCGCGCAGGCGCAGAGCCGAAAGACCCAGGAGCGGGTGAGCGGGGAAGAGACTGGGGCGGCGGATAAAAAAATGGCGGAGAGAGGGGGATTCGAACCCCCGTGAGAGCGGTTAGGCCCTCAAACCGATTTCGAGTCGGTCCCGTTATGACCACTTCGGTATCTCTCCGCTTCTAGGGACGATTCATAATCGTTTTTCGCGGAAAAATCTACTCAAAATTTCGCTACATGCCCCCCCGAGGACCCCGCCGGTGACGTCGACCCGATGATTGAGGCGGGCATCCTCCAGCACCCCGTAGAGGGAAACGACGGCGCCTCCCTTCGGGTCCGGCGCCCCGAAGACGAGCCGTGAAACACGGGCGTGGATCAGAGCCCCGGCGCACATGAGGCAGGGCTCGATCGTCACGTAGAGCGTCGTTCCCGCAAGGCGGTAATTCCCCTCCGCGGCGGCCGCGCTTCGCAGGGCGAGGATCTCGGCGTGGGCCGAGGGATCCTTGAGTCCGACAGGCCCGTTGTGGGCCGAGGCGATGACCTCGCCGCCCCGGACCATGACGGCGCCCACGGGCACCTCGCCCGCCAGGAGGGCTTTTTCGGACTCGGCGAGGGCAAGCCTCATGAATTCTTCATCGCGATCCATAGTGAATCCTGTACCGGCTGCCGGATTGGCAGCAAACTTGCTTTATTTCATTGCGTTGTCTATAAACGATCCATACGTGTTGATGGAATGGAAAAGTTGGAAGGTGAGAGGTTCGGATAATCTCCCGGTCAATCAATTGCGTCCTGATTTTCCGATCTTCTAACCTTCTGTCTTTTCCCGGGGTGCGACCGCATGATTACCAAAAAAGGCCTGATCCGATTCATCCTGGCATCCTGTGCCTTTCATGTAGCCTTCCTGTCCCTTGCGGGAATGCTGATCTCCAGCGGCTCCTCGCTTCCCTTCGAGACCTTCACGGTCCAGCTGGCCGACCTGCCGAAGAAAGAAGTCGACAAAGGGCGGAGGGCGGAACGTAAAAAGGACGTCTCCCTCGACAAGCCCCGCAAGGAGCCGGCCACCGGCCCCGAGGAAACGGTTGATCTTGCAAACCCCTCCGGAAAGTACCGCGCATACCTGCGGGAGCTGCGCCACCGCATCGAGTCCCTCTGGGCCTATCCCCAGGATGCCTATTCGCGCAGCGAGACGGGAACGGCGGTCGTGCGTTTCTCCATCCAGAACGACGGAACCCTGGCGGCAACGGGCATCGTTTCGTCATCCGGATTCGATTCTCTCGACCAGGGAGCGCTTGCCGTCGTGGAGGCTGCGGCCCCCTACGCCCCTTTCCCGGATACGTTCAACCTGTCGACCCTGCACATCGTTGCGAAATTCCAATACGAACTGGACTGATCCCTGGCAGTTGACGGGAGGCGCATCCCGGCATATACTTTTCGTTCATATTTCAACTTCAAGTCCGTGAAGCTCGGAAGAGCAGAAGCGAGGAAGAGCGGAAAAGAATCGAATCGGATATTCACTCCGATCTTCCGCGCTTCCTAACTTCCTCACTTCACCATCTTTTAAGGGAGCACCCGCATGGATGACCCCAGCATCACCTTTGCCCGGGAGATCGTGGCCAGGGACCCCATGGCCACCTTCCTCGGAATACGCCTCGAGGAGGTCCGCCGGGCCTATGCACGCCTGTCCGTCTTCATCAAACCCGAGTACCTCAATGCCCATAACAGGGCCCACGGAATGATTCTTTCCTCCCTGATCGACCAGACCGCCGCCGTGGCCGCAAACTCGATGGAATATGACGTCCTGCTCGTAGAGCTGAAGATCAATTATCTTGCCGCGGCCGCCCCGGGGGAGCTCATCACGGCGGAGGCAAAACCGGTCGACATCAAGAAGGCCCTCAGCCTTTGGGCCGTCGACGTGCGCAACGCCTCGGGAACGCTTGTCGCCACGGGGCAGGCCCTCGGCTATCACCGCATCCGCGAAAAGACCAAAGATTAAGAAGCTCGGAAGTTAAGAAGAGCTGAAAAGGAAACAGCGCCGCGCGTTTTCCGCTCTTCCTTACTTCTGCTGTTCCGATCTTCCCTCTTTTTCCTCCCTGTCCACGACGCAATAAAAGCCCGTCCCGCGCATGGGGGGCCCGAAACAACGGTTGTCGGACAGGCAGGCTGCCTTGCTGAGGTCTCCGCTTTTCCACCGGTTGACAAGGCCTGGCTCCCGGATGAAGGGGCGGCTCATGGACACGAAGTCGGCAATGCCTTCCCTCACGAGGGCCTCGGCCACCTCGAAGGACCGGATTCCGCCCACGAGGGCCAGGGGAATGCTCAGCTTTGCCTTGAAGGCCCGGGCGGCATCCCGGAAGTAGGCTTCCTGCTCGACGGAGTCGATCTTCGAGCGCGATGGACTGAGCCTGCCCGAAAGAAGGGTCCCCCCTGAGAGCTCAATGGCATCGGCGCCGGCGGCGGCGATCATGACCGCCGCCTGCAGCGAGTCCTCCCGAGTGAGGCCACCTTCCATGAAATCCTCGGAATTCATCTTCACCAGGACGGGGGTTTCTGCGCCAACTGCATTTCTCACCGAGGCGAGAATGTCCAGGATGATACGGGTCCTGTTTTCGATCGTGCCGCCCCAGCGGTCGGACCTCCGGTTGAACCAGGGGGACAGGAACTGGTTGAGGAGGTAGCCGTGGGCGGCATGGATCTCGACCCCGTCGAAACCGGCCCTTCGCGCACGGAGGGCTGCCTCGCCGTATGCCTTGATCGTGTCGTCGATGTCCATCTCCGTCATCTCACGCCGCCGCGTCTTCTCGGGACCGCCTGCATGCGATGGGGCCAGGGCCGGCTGCCCCGTCAGTTGCGTGCCGGCCAGAAGGCCGCCGTGGGCAAGCTGCAGGACGATCCTGCCGCCTTTGCCGTGGACGGCTTCCGTCATGCGGGCAAGTCCGGGGATGCAGTCGTCGCGGTCGATGCCCAACTGGCCCCGTACCGCAAACCCCTCAGGCCTGACGTAGGCGTGGCTCGAGATGATGAGCCCCACACCGCCTTCGGCGAGCTCACCCATGAGACTGACGAGCCCGTCGGTGCAGCCGCCACCAGGCGCCGCCAGGCCCTCCCAGGTGGCGGAGCGGATAAAGCGGTTGGAAACTTTCAGAGAATTGATCTGCGCGGACTGGAAAAGGACGGAATCGATCAAGCTGACCCCCGATCTGTTTATTTTGTTGGATCTCCTGTTGACAAGGCCGCCGGCGCCCGATATGTGAAACAGGGGACCTGCCGGAGCCTTTCATTTTCTATCCCATAGAAGGCCGCCCGTCAAGGACAGCGGCATCGACACCCTATTTTCATCACGGGAGGGACGGTCATGGAGTTTCAGAACATCACCTTCGAAAAGGTCGATTCCGTCGGCATCGTCACGCTGAACCGCCCGGGCCGCAACAACGCCCTGTCTATCGCCCTGCTCAGGGAGATGAACGGCTTTCTTGCCGGCATCGCGGCAAGCCGGGAGGTGAAGGTGCTCGTCGTCAGGGCCGCCGGAAAGAATTTCTGCGCGGGCCACGACCTCACCGATCTGGCGGGAAAGGATATCAACGTCTGCAACACCATGTTCTCGGTCTGCGCGGAGATGATGCTGCGGCTCCAGAGGATCCCTCAGCCCGTGATCGCCCAGGTCCAGGGGATCGCGACGGCGGCGGGCTGCCAGCTCGTCGCGGCCTGCGACCTCGCTGTTGCTGAAGAAGGGGCCCGGTTCGGGACTCCCGGCGTCAACCTCGGCGTCTTCTGCTCCACTCCGGCCGTCTCCATCGTCCGGGCCGTGGGCCGAAAGCGCGCCATGGAGATGCTCTTCACGGCCCGTCTGATCAGCGCCCGCGAGGCCGAGCAGTGGAATCTCATCAACCGTGTCGTTCCCGTCGAGAAGCTCGAGGCGGAGACAATGGAACTCGCCCGGCACATTGCCCGCGCGAGCCTCTCGTGCCTGGCGATCGGCAAGCAGGCCTTCTACGCCCAGATGAACCTGCCCGACCCGGCGGCATACGACCACACGTCGAATGTCATCGTGAACAACTTCTTCACGGAGGATGGCCGGGAAGGGGTTGCGGCATTTCTGGAAAAGAGGAAGCCGGTCTGGAAAGACCGGTAAAAACACGGAATCGGGTACAGGGAATGGAAAGAAAAGCCCCCGGGATCGTCTGATTCGGGGGCTTTTTATCTCGAGCTTTCAGCCGTAATCCTTAAGCCCGTCTATTATGCCTTCTGTTTCGTCGAATCGATGTACTCGACGATCTTCTCGGCAAGCTTCTTCACGGTGTACTCGAAACGTTCCTCATCGCTCTCCAGCAACGTGAGACGGAACCCCAGCAGGGGCGTAAAGAAGGACGTGAGCGGCACGACGCAGATTCCCGTCGAGCCCAGCAGGTAGTAAACAAAGCGTTTGTCGAGCTCGATATTGTCGGGGGTGAGCTTTTCGATGAACTGCCGGATGCCCGAGTTCTCTATGGGCAGAGTCTGCTTGCTGTTCAGTACGGCCTCGTTGAAGACAACGGTCATGTAGAAGGCTCCGTCGGTTCGGTTCACGACGATGTAAGGTACGTCCTTCAGGATGTTGAAGGCCATGTTCGAAAGCTTCTCGTAGCGCCGGATCCGGGAGTTCAGGTATTTTTCGTACTCCGGGTGGGTCATGACCTTCGGGATCGACATCTGGGGAAGCGTGGTCGAGCACACCTCGGACATCTTCTGCTGCAGGATCGCGTTGGTGTAGCGCTGGAAGGTCTCGTCCTTGTCGGCGTTGTAGAATTCGATCCATCCGCAGCGGGCCCCCGGCCAGGGGAACTCCTTGGAGATGCCCTTCATGCTCATGGCCGGGACATCCTCGACGATGTCGGAGAGCGGAACGGCGATCTTCCCGTTGTAGACCATGTTGATGTAGGTCTCGTCGAAGATGAGAAAGAGGTCGTTCTCTTTGGCGATGCGGACGATCCGCTTGAGCGTTTCCTCGTGGTAGACAAAACCCGTGGGATTGTCGGGGTTGATGACGAGAATCCCCACGATGGCCTTGTGGCTCTTCACCTTCATCTCCAGCTCGTTCATGTCCGGATGCCATTTGTGATAGGGGTTCATCCGATACGTGTTGGGCGGAAACGAGGCGTGGAGCACCTCGGCAAGGAAATGCGTCGAATAGGTCGGCTCCGGAAGGATCACCCGGGCATCCACGCGGATCGCGCTGTAGCATCGTGCAATGGCATCGCCAAGCCCGTTGAAAAACAGGATGTCGTCAGGGGAGATCTGGGTCTTGCCACGCTTGTTCACAAGCCCGGCCAGGAACTCCCGCGTCTCGTCCACCCCCTGCGTGGGGGAGTAGGCATACGACTTGTCGTCCCGGAGAATCTCGGCAAGGACATCCTTCATCCACTCCGGGATATGCTCGCCCTTCTGGACGGGGTCCCCGATGTTCTCCCAGGTCACTTCCATGCCGCAGGCCTTGAGACGGTTCGCTACCCCGACGATGTTGCGGATTTCGTAAGTAAGCCCGTTTCCTCTCTTGGCGATGTCGAATCTCATAATGTTCCTCTTCCGGCGCCCCGAGACGCCATCCTGACAAAACGGCAGGTAATGATTCTGTTCCGCCGGGTCCGAATCAGGAACCTGACGTCGAACAGGCCGAATCCTCAGGAAAATTGTAAAATATTCTGGTCGTTTAATACAATTGAAAGAAAATTTCTACAGAAATTTTCATCCCCCTGCCCCCCGGGGTCAGGCTGGCGTGAATCCTTACGGTGCGGCGGGCGGAAAGCCATGACTGGCGCGGGAGATATCCGTGTTGAAATCTCCCCGTGTTTAGTGTAGTCTCAGCGAGGTTTCGCAAGAAAATCGCGGTCCATTCTCATCAGGCGATCGCCCGGTGACGGCGGGCGGTCGATCCGTTCAGCACAAAACACTGGCACATGGCAGCTATGGCGACGGAGCACATTCCGGCAAGCCCGAAGATCCATCTGTCCACGCTCGCAGCCCCTGCGGGCCTCTGCGAAGGCGTTGGTCCCGGGGGGCGGTCGATCCCCGGCCGACCCCGAAATCCATTCCCCCCCCTTCTTTATCTTCTCATTCCGCACCGGCAATCCGAAAGGAGCTCCCCATGAAAAAGACCCCGCTTTACGAGCGACACATTGCCGTGGGTGCAACGATGACCGAGTTCGGCGGATGGGCGATGCCCGTCCAGTATTCGAGCGTCATCGACGAGCACAGAAACACCCGCAGCCTCGCGGGCCTCTTCGATGTCTGCCACATGGGGGAGATCGAGGTCAGGGGACCCCAGGCCCTGGAACTCCTCCAGTGGGTGATGAGCCGCAACCTTGCGACACAGCAGATCGGGGAGATGAAGCTTTCGGCCATCACGAACCGAAAAGGCGGGATCATCGACGATGTGACGGTGTACAAACGGGGTGAGGATCATTACATGGTTGTAACCAACGCCTCAACCCGGGAAGGCGATTTGGATTGGATCCTCAAGGCCAAGCAGGAAAAGGGATGCCTGAAGGCGGACGTGACGGATCTCTCCGATGCGACAGGCAAGATCGACATCCAGGGACCGGTCGCCCAGAAGATCCTGCTTGAGATTGTCGAAGGGGATCTGGGTTCGCTTCGATTTTACCACGCCATGGAAACGCGAGTGGCGGGGATTCCCGCCCTTGTTTCACGAAGCGGCTACACCGGCGAGGATGGTTTCGAGGTGTACACGACGGCAGCGCGGATCGGGGAGATCTGGGACCTCCTGCTTCACATCGGCAACCCCCACGGTCTGAAGCCGACGGGACTCGGGGCACGGGATACCCTTCGTCTTGAGGCGGGGATGATGCTCTTTGGTCATGAAATGTGCCAGACCGTGACCCCCTTCGAGGTGGTCTACGGCTGGATCACCGACCTCGACAAGGATTTCATCGGCCGTGATGCGCTGAAAAAACAGAAGGAGGAAGGGATCCGCAAAAAACTCGTCGGTTTTGAAATGATCGATCGGGGCATTGCCCGACATGGATACCCCGTCTGGGCCGCCGGGGAGAAAATCGGCGAAGTCACTTCGGGAACCTTTTCGCCAACGCTGGAAAAGGCAATCGGCCTGGCCTTTGTTCCCGTTTCACTCAAGGAGCCGGGCACAGAGCTGGAGATCGGAATCCGCAGCCAGCGGGCAAAAGCGAAAGTGGCGCCCCTGCCGTTTTACAGAAGAAAGAAGTGACCGGCGATCAGCGAAAAAACACCCGAACCCAGGCCCCCGCGACCCATCCGGTCGGGGGTACGAACCCGAAAGGAGCAAATGATGGCCAAACCCAGTCCCCAGGACCGACAGTACACGAAGGAGCACGAGTGGGCCAAGAGCGACGGCGGCAATACCGTCACGATGGGCATCACGGATCACGCGCAGGAACTGCTTACCGACGTCGTCTACGTCGAGCTTCCCGCCGTGGGCAGAAAGGTCAAGCAGATGCAGCCGATTGCCGTCGTGGAATCGGTCAAGTCCGTGTCGGACATTTTCGCTCCGGTGAGTGGTGAGGTCATAGAGGTCAACCAGGCCCTCGAAGCAACTCCCGAGCTGATCAACAAGGATGCCTTCGGCGAGGGCTGGATCGCAAAGATCAAGACGGATGACCCCTCCGAGTTGGATGGCCTCATGACGGCCGAGGGTTACGAGGAGTACCTCAAGGAGAACCCGCACTAAAAGAATGTGGAAGAAGTGACTGAGTGCGGAAGTGTCTGAGTGAAGAAAGAGAATAAAAAAATCCTGGACAGGAAGGCCATATGGATTACGTTCCGCACACGCCGGAAGAGCAGGCTCAGATGATGAAGGCCATCGGCATCGATTCGATGGAAGCGCTCTTCGCCGACATCCCGGAGAGATACCGGCTCAAGAAACTCCTCGCGCTGCCGCCGCCGCTCTCCGAGCAGGAGATCTGGGAGCACATGTCCAATCTCGCCGGCCGGAACCGCCTGCCGAAGGCGACGCTCCTGGGGGCCGGCGCCTATCATCACTACATCCCGGCCGTGGTCGGCCACATCGTCGGCCGCTCGGAGTTCTACACCGCCTACACCCCATACCAGGCCGAGGTCAGCCAGGGGATCCTGCAGGCCATCTACGAGTACCAGACCATGATCACCCGGCTCACGGGGACGCAGGTGGCCAATGCCTCCATGTACGACGGAGCGACGGCCATGGCCGAGGCGGCCGTGCTCGCAGCAAAGACCCTCGGGAAATCCCGCCTGCTCCTGGCCCGCTCCATTCACCCCGAGTACCGCCGGGTCGTGAAGACGTACGCCTGGGCGAACGGCTATGAATGCATCGAGGTCCCCTTCGGAGCCTCGGGGCAGGTCGACGGCGAGGCGCTCCGGGGGCTTCTCGACAAGGCAACGGCTGCCGTTTGCGTCCAGAGCCCCAATTTTTTCGGCGTCATCGAGGATGTGAAGCCCCTGGCCGATCTGGCTCACGGGCAGCAGTCGCTTCTCGTGGCGGGCTTTACCGATCCGACCTCGCTCGGAATCCTGAAACCGGCAGGCGATGCGGGGGCCGACTTTGTCGTCGGCGAGGGGCAGGGATTCGGCAACCCCATGAACTACGGGGGCCCCTATCTCGGCATCCTGGCAAGCACCGACGCCTTCCTGCGGAAAATCCCCGGGAGGCTCGTCGGCGCCACGGTGGACCGGGAGGGAGCGCGCGGCTACGTGCTCACACTCCAGACACGGGAGCAGCACATCCGCAGGGAAAAGGCCACCTCCAACATCTGCTCCAACGAGGCACTCTGCATGCTGGCCGCGGCGGTCTACCTGGCAAGCCTGGGAAAGAACCTGAAAAAGCTGGCGGTCCTCAACGTCTGGAAGGCCAATTACCTGAAAAACAGGCTGGCGGCCCTGCCGGGCTGGAAGCCCCTTTTTGCGGGACCGGTCTACAATGAATTCGCACTGGCCTGCCCCGACGCCGGGGCCGCAAATGCGCGGCTCGAGGCAGCCGGGTATACGGGGGGATACGACCTCTCGAAGGATTACCCGGAGCTCGGGGAAGGCATCCTGATGTGCGCGACGGAGATGCTCCGCAAGGAAGACATGGACGGCGTTGCCGACCTCTTGAAATGACAAGAGACGATCGCCCGTTACTTTTAACGTTGCAAGCGCTTAAGAGGTGGTCATGGAACTAATTTTCGAGATGAGCCGGCCCGGCCGGACGGCAGGAAGCATCCCCGGAAGCGATGTGCCCGAGGTGGCCCTGGACACGATCATCGACCCGGCGCTGCTGCGCGGCGAGCTGGACCTGCCGGAGCTTTCCGAGGTGGACATCGTCCGCCACTACACACGCCTGTCGCGCCGCAATTTCGGCGTCGACATGGGCTTCTACCCCCTGGGTTCCTGCACGATGAAGTACAACCCCAAGGTGAACGAGAACGTGGCCCGCCTGGACGGTTTCACATCCCTGCATCCCTATGCGCCGGAGGCCTGCGCCCAGGGCAACCTGCAGTTGCTCTACGAGCTTGCCGGCTGCCTCTCGGAGATCTGCGGCATGGCCGAGTTCACCCTCCAGCCGGCGGCGGGCGCGCACGGCGAGCTCACGGGCGTCATGGTCATCAAAAAGTACTTCGAAAAGAAGGGGCAGAGGCGTTCGACGATCCTCATCCCCGACACGGCCCACGGAACGAACCCTGCCTCTGTGGCCCTTTGCGGCTTCCAGGTGGCCACGGTGCGCTCCAACGCCGAAGGGGGGGTGGATCTGGGACACCTCCGGGAATTGATGAGCGAGGACGTGGCGGGGCTCATGCTTACCAACCCCAACACCTTGGGGCTCTTCGAGCGAAACATCGAGGAGGTGGCCGCCATGGTGCACGGCAAGGGCGGGCTCCTTTACTGTGACGGCGCCAATGCGAACGCACTCATAGGCGTCACGAGGCCGGGCGATCTGGGTTTCGACATCATCCAGCTCAATCTCCACAAGACCTTTTCCACACCCCACGGCTGCGGAGGTCCCGGAAGCGGACCCGTCGGCGTGAAGGCCCACCTCGCGCCCTTCCTGCCCGTGCCGCGGGTCCTGAAAGAGGGGGACCGGTACCACTGGTCTGAGGAGTTTCCGGACTCCATCGGGCGGGTCCGCTCTTTCTACGGCAACTTCAACGTGACGGTGAAGGCCTATGCCTACATTCGCTCCATCGGCGCCGCCGGATTGAAGCGGGTGAGCGAAAACGCGGTGCTCAACGCAAACTACATCAAGGAGCGGCTCAGACCCTGGTACCACCTTGCCTATGACAGGATCTGCATGCACGAATGCGTCTTCACGGGGGAGAGGCAGGTACAGGAAAGCGGCGTTCACACGACGGACATTGCCAAGCGCCTGCTCGACTACGGGTTCCACCCGCCGACGATCTATTTCCCCCTGATCGTCAGGGAGGCGATCATGATCGAGCCCACGGAGACGGAAAGCAAGGAAGCACTGGACGAGTTCTGCGAGGCCATGATATCCATAGCGAAAGAAACGAAAGAGAACCCCGAGCTCGTGAAGTCGGCTCCCCTGACAACACCGGTGAAACGACTCGATGACGTCCGTGCGGCAAGGAAACCGGATGTATGCTGGACT
>ENA-ORXD01001588-ORXD01001588.1-sediment-metagenome-genome-assembly--contig:-NODE-1588-length-17957-cov-3.211298_pt1 | contig 17957 bp, 16 predicted proteins | sample MGYA00237862_ERZ511471 | MGnify/ENA metagenome assembly ERZ511471
CTGCGGACAACCTGGTCGCGGTCGCGGTCGAAGGGCGACATCTCCAGGTGGGCATGCGAATCGATGACCATGTCCGTCCGCCCTAGCCTTTCGTTGTCCTCTTCCGGTCCAGGTCCGCGGGGATTTCCTCGGCCTGGCCGGCGAGGTCGGGCAGCGTCGAGAGGTACTTCGCGAGAAACTTTTCCGTCATCTCGCCCTTTTTCAGCTTGAGAATGATCATTCTCTTGTCAGTACTATCCATGTTGAATGCCTCCGTTTTCTTCATTCCGATCCTCCTCATGAGTTCAAAGTGAACCCGTCGGTTTAACGGGAATGATTAGATCATTGACTGCTTCAGCTCCGGAGCCTCGGATCGAGCGAGTCCCGGATCCCTTCACCTAACATGTTGTAGCCCAAAACCGTCACCAGGATGGCGAGCCCCGGATACAGGGAAAGCCACCAGGCGATGTCTATGTTGTCCTTCCCCGCCGTGAGGATGTTCCCCCAACTCGGGGTGGGCGGCTGCACGCCGATCCCGAGAAAGCTCAGGGCCGATTCCGTGAGGATCGCCCCGGCCACCCCGAGTGTTGCCGCCACAAGCACCGAGGCCATGCAGTTGGGAAGGACGTGAATGAAGATGATTCGCGCATCGTTCGCCCCGATGACGCGGGCCGCCTGCACGAAGTCGCGTTCCTTGAGCGATATGAAATCGGCGCGCACCAGGCGCGTGATCCCCATCCATCCCGTGACCCCGATGATGATCATGATGTTCCAGATCGAGGGCTCCAGGAAGGCAATGACGGCCAGGATCAGGAAGAACGTGGGAAAACACAGCATGATGTCGACGAAGCGCATGATGATCGCATCGACCCAGCGCCCGTAGTACCCGGCCACGGCGCCGAGGATCGCCCCGATGAGAATGGCGATGCCCGTGGAGACAAACCCCACCTTGAGCGAGATCTGGGCCCCCCAGATCATACGGGACATCACGTCGCGCCCGAGCTGGTCCGTACCGAACCAGTGTTTCGCCGTGGGCGGCTGCAGGATGTTCTTGAGATCGATCGCCGTCGGGTCGAAGGGGGCAATCCAGGGCGCCAGGAGCGACACGACGAAAAGCACGACGACGATGACGCTCCCCGCTACGGCGAGCCGATTTTTCGAGAACCGGTACCAGAAATCCGTTTTCATCGTGCGAACCGCTTTTTCTTCGCTTCTTTCATCGCCCCCCGCCTCAGGAGATCCGGATCCGCGGGTCGGCCAGCGCATAGGACACATCGGCCAGCAGGTTTCCGATGAGCGTGAGCACGGCCCCGATGACGAGGATTCCCATCACCACGGGGTAATCGCGGGACATCACGGCCATGTAGAAAAGCTGCCCCATCCCGGGGATGCTGAAGATGGTCTCGAAAATGACGCTGCCGCCAATGAGCCCCGGGACCGAAAGGCCAAGCAGCGTGATCACCGGAAGCATGGCATTTCGAAGGGCGTGCTTGTAGATGACGATCCGCTCCGGGAGCCCCTTGGCCCGGGCCGTCGTGATGTAGTCCTGCCGGATGACCTCCAGCATGTTGGAGCGCATGTAGCGCGAAAGCCCCGCGAGCCCCCCGAAGGCCGCAATCGAAACCGGGAGGATCAGATGCTTCAGAAAATCCCAGAAGGCCTCGGCGGCAGGCAGATATTCATAGTTCAGGGACCGGATGCCCGAGATGGGAAGCCAGTCCAGGCGGATGCCGAAGAGGATCATGAGCAGCAGCGCAAGCCAGAAGGTCGGGATGGCAAACCCCACGAAGACAACGACACTCATGACCCGGTCGAAGGCGGACCCCTGCCTCACCGCCGACAGCACCCCGATGGGGATGGCGATGAGGAAGATGAGGACCATGGAGAGCACGTTCAGGAAAACGGTGATGGGAAGCCGCTCGAGGATCTTTGCCGACACGGGTCTTCCGTCGGGCGAGAAGGACACGCCCAGATCGAGAACGAGGAGCCGTCCGAGCCACTTGCCGTACTGGACGTGCAGCGGCTTGTCGAGGTCGTACATGGCCCGCAGGCGCTCCTTCATCTCGGCCGTCACGCGGGGGTTCATCTCCGTCTGGAGATCTGTCGGCGAGCCCGGTGCCAGGTGCATGACGGAAAAACAGATGATCGTGATCCCGAAAAAGAGGGGGATCATGAAAAGAAAGCGCCTGGCCACATAGCGCAGCATCTCACGACCTCCCCGGGGCGGGCATCGTTTTTTGCGGTGGGGCCGGCTGCCCATCCACCGTGGCGAAACTGCCGAACCCCTCGAGGATGCCCAGGGACCTGATGTTGACCAGGGTCATTGCCAGATTCTTCTCCGAGTGGGCCTCGACGGTCAGAATAGGGGTGAGCTTCCTCTCCCTCAGAATGGAGAAAAGCCTCCCGAAGGGGAAGGTCCCCTCCCCGACAGGCAGGTGCTCGTCGAGGGCGCCCCTGTTGTCGTGGAGGTGGATCTCGATGAGCCGGTGACCGAGCCTGTCCAACCAGGCCTCCAGCGGGGTCCCGGCAAAGGCGTTGAAGTGCCCCGTGTCGAAGCAGAAGCCGACGCGCCCGGGCGGGAGCGCATCGAGAAGAAGCTCAAAGTAGCCGGGGTCGGCCTCGTAGACGTTTTCGAGGGCGATTTGGGTATCGAGCCCCTCTGCCAGGGGGACGAGCTGCATCCAGGTATCGATGCTGTTCTCCAGCCACTTGCGCCCGGAGGACACATAGTATTTTTCATCGTAGGAGGGGTGAAAGACGATGGACCGGGGACGGAAGCAAGAGGCGATCTCGAAGACCTGCTTGAATCGCTCGAGACTCACCTGGCGGATCTTCGCGTCGATAGCCCCCGGCCTCAGGTCCATGAAGGGCCCATGAAAGGTAATGGAATGCCCCGCGTCGCGGAGAATCGTTCCGGCCGAGGCATAGTCCGGTTCCTTGAACCCGTCGAGGATGGCGCTGTTAAAGGCAATCTCCGGGTTGATCCGCTCCCTGAGGACTTTATCAAGATGTTTCTGGAGAAGCTGATCAAAGGGGATATGAACCTGAAGGTGTTTCAGGATGTCCTGCATCGTGATCATCCGGATCGGCATATCAATTTGGTGATAGTTACCACATCGACAGCGGCGAGGCAACGCACATTTTCAAATTGACAGAGCGAATGGATAATGCTAAAAAAACGACGAGTTAGGTGGAAAGCGGTCCGTCGCGAAGGCTCCGTGGTCGAATTCTCAAAGCAGACAGGGAAGATCTCTTACAGGCTGTTCAAAAGACGGGTTGGCCATTTTTGTCGCAACCCCCTCCGGGCGTTGCTCCCCGGCAAGGAAGGACGCGGACATGATTTCGCCTCCTTGCGGGATGCGCCCCCGGTCAACAGCCTCACAACGGAAGGAGGCTTATTGGTTAAGAAGGACTTGAGTACGCGGCAGAAGATTCTCCTTGCCGTCAACGCGGCCCTGGAGAAAAAGGCAAAAAACGTAGTCATTCTGAACATCAAGAACGTCACTTCCTTTGCCGATTACACCATCATCTGCAGCGGCTCGTCGGACCGGCAGGTCCAGAGCATCGCCTCTTCCGTCGAAGCGTCCATGAAAAAGGCGGGGACCCTTCCCCTGGGCATCGAGGGCGAGAAAGGCGGCCGATGGGTCCTCATGGACTATGCGGACATCATCGTCCACGTCTTCTACGAACCGATGCGCGAGTTCTACGACATCGAACGGCTGTGGTCTGATGCCCCGAAAATGGAAGTGGCCGAAGACACCGTGGAGATCAAGTCGCTCCGCAGGGGGATGTGATGTGACGGCGGTGCTCACGGCACTCGCGGATCTGCTCTTCCCGACACTGTGCCTGTCCTGCGGCGAGGTCCTGCCGGAGCGGGGGGGACACCCCTTCTGCACTGACTGCTTTGACGGAATCCGTTTCATCACCGCACCCCTTTGCCCGGTCTGCGGAATTCCCTACCCCGTCGAAGAGAGCCCCGATCACGTCTGCGGCGATTGCCTCATGAAGAAGCGGCACATCGGCACAGCGCGGTCGCTCGGTGTTTACGAGTCGATCCTCCACGATGCCATCCACGCCTTCAAATACGGTGGCAACCTCACCCTCGGCGAGCAACTCGGCCGCCTGATGGCTGAGCACAATTATCCCTCTTTCCGGATCCGGGACTATTCGCTGATCCTTCCCGTTCCCCTGCATCCCCGGAGGCTGAGGCAGCGGGGGTTCAACCAATCGGTGATCCTTGCGCGGGAAATCTCCAGGCAGCACGGCGTGGACATGGACTTCCGCGCCCTCAGGCGCATCGTCGATACGGAATCACAAGCGGGCTTGAAAAAAGAAGAACGGCGGTCTAATATAAGACAGGCGTTCAGCATAACGGGCCCGGAGCGGCTCCGGGGGCAGAAAATCCTCCTCGTCGATGATGTCTACACGACGGGAAGCACCTTGGCCGAGTGCGCAAAAACCCTTCTGAAGGGAGGCGCCGCAGCCGTGGGAGCCCTCACCCTCGCCCGGGCGGTCCAGGAGCCTTCATGAACAAGATTACCCCGAGGAACGAACTCAAGGCCACCGTCGACCGACTGAAGCAGGAAGGAAAGAAAGTCGTTTTCACCAACGGCTGCTTCGACATCCTCCATGCCGGCCACACGCGATACCTGCGGGAGGCAAGGAAGCTGGGCGATACGCTGATTTTGGCTCTCAACAGCGACAGCTCCGTGCGGTCCATCAAGGGGCCGATGCGGCCCATCGTGCCCGAGGCCGAGCGGGCCGAAGTGGTGGCCTCGCTCGATTCCGTGGACTACGTGACGGTCTTCGACGAACTGACCCCCCTTGCGCTCATCGAGTTTCTCCGGCCCGATGTCATCGTCAAAGGCGGGGACTGGGCCGAGAAGGACGTCGTGGGCGCCGAGACCGTCAGGAAGTGGGGCGGGCGGGTGGCCATCATGCCCGAGATCGAGGGGGCCTCCACGACGAACATCATCGACAAGGTCCTGCAGGTCTACCGTTCAGATGACGGGTCGCAAAAAACGAACTAAATTTTTCTTTACAAAGACCCGATTATCCGTTATATGAAGAGGCTATTTTACAGAGAGCGCTTATTTTCGGACAGAAATGCAACATGAAGCCCGAGAAACAAGACTATTACAGAGCCCTTCTTCTGACCAGGATCAATGAGCTCCTGAACGGTGCGGAGAGGACCGTACAGGAGATGACCGACGAGAAGGAAAATTTCCCGGACCCCAACGACCGGGCGTCCCTGGAGTCGGACCGCAACTTCGAGCTTCGGATCCGCGACCGCGAGCGCAAGCTCATCGCCAAGATGCAGGAGGCCATCAAGCGCATCGACGACGGCACCTTCGGCATCTGCGACGTTTGCGGTGGAGCCATTTCCGAAAAGCGGCTCACGGCGCGCCCCGTCACGACGCAGTGCATCGACTGCAAGACCAAGGAAGAGAAGATGGAGAAGCAGCGCGGGGAATAGTTTCCTTCGCGATGCGCCGTCTTGTCTTCGCCCCATCCCGGCCGCCCCGGCCCCGTCCTGCCAGACATGGAATTCGTTTGCCCAAAACCCGGCTCCGCTGTATAGTTGCCCACGTTCGCAATCGGTACTGCATAGCCGGTAAGCGGGCCGTTATCGGGAACCCCATTCGCTGCAAAAGGCCCGAGGGCCGCGGAACGAGGACCGAGGAACATATCGGATTCCTCGAGCCTCGTGCCTCGATCCTCGATCCTCGATCCTGAGAACGGATCGGGCCCGCCGGATACGATCTGTCGGCATGAAACCATTCGAGAGTCGCCATGTTCATCGAAGTCGCCATCCCCATCCCCTCCGACCGGACCTTCACCTACTCCGTGCCGGACGAGTCGCGCGCAGACGTCGCCCCGGGCAAACGCGTCCTGGTCCCGTTCGGAAAGCGCTCTCTCACGGGGTACATCCTCGCAATCCGGCGCTCTACCGACCGGACGGACACGCGGGAGATCGTCCGGGTGCTGGACCGGGAGCCCCTCTTCCACGAGGAAGATCTGCGTTTCTACCGCTGGGCCGCGGAATACTACTTCACGCCTCTCGGCAGGGCCCTCGGCGAGATCCTTCCCGGGGGTATCGACGTGGAAAGCCTGCTGTGGGCCGTAAAATGCGGCGATGCGGAGGATCTCACGTCCCTGCAGCGGAGTATCCTGGACTCGCTGGGGCGCCGCTCATCGGGAATGCCCCTGCGCAGCCTCGAGAAGGAGTTGGGAAAGAAAACTCTCCTGGCCGAGCTCCGGAAAATGGAGAAGCGGGGGATCCTCTTTCTGGAGGAGCGGATGAGGAAACCCTCCGTGAAGGGCAAGACGGAGAAGATCGCAACTCTCCGGGAAGCCCCGGCGGAACCGTCGAAGCTCACGGATCGTCAGAGAATGACCCTCATGGCCATCGAGACAAGAGGGGGCAGGGCACGGGTTGCAGACCTGGAGGAGGTCAAGAACCCCCTGCCCGCCCTGAGATCCCTGGAGAGAAAAGGCCTCGTCAGCCTCTCTGAGACGGAAACACTGAGAAGCCCCGGAAGCCCCGGGTTGATCGGCCGCGAATACGCTCCCTTGACGCTCAACGCCGAGCAGGAAGCCGCCCTCGGGACCATCCTGAAAGGCATCTCCTCGGGCGCCTTTTCGCCTTTCCTGCTGCACGGGGTCACCGGAAGCGGAAAGACGGAGGTCTACATACACGCCATCAATGAAGCTCTTCGCCAGGGGGGGCGCGCCATCTATCTCGTCCCGGAGATCGCCCTCACACCCCAGCTCATCGGCCGGATGGAAAGCCGCTTCCCTGCAGGCGAGATCGCCGTCCTCCACAGCGGGATCGGCCCGGCGGTGCGCTACGATCAGTGGCGAAAAATCGAACGGGGCGAAGCGAAGATCGTCGTGGGAGCCCGGTCGGCCATCTTTGCGCCCCTGGGCAATCTGCGGCTCATCATCGTCGACGAGGAGCACGATGCCTCCTACAAGCAGGACGAGCGCATGCCCTACAACGCCAGAGACCTGGCGGTGGTGCGAGCCAAGCAGCAGGGGGCGGCCGTCGTCCTGGGTTCTGCAACCCCGGGGCTGCAGACCTTCCACAACACGAGGGAAAAGGAATACATCTACCTCGCCCTGACCCGTCGTGTCGAGCAGAGGGAGCTTCCGCGCGTGGAGATCGTGGACATGAAAAGCGAACGGGACCCCAACGGCAGGATCCGCTCCCTCTCGCGCCTGCTCGTCGAGCAGATCGGCCGCACGCTGGAAACGAAAAAACAGACCCTGCTCTTTTTGAACCGCCGTGGGTTCAACACCTACCACTACTGCGGCGACTGCGCCCATGTATTCCGCTGTCTCAACTGCGCCGTTTCGCTCACGCATCACCTGAGCGAGGGGGCGCTGCGTTGCCACTACTGCGATTTTTCCGTCAAGGCCCCGCCGGTGTGCCCGGAGTGCGGCGGGGACCGCATTCTGAGCTACGGCCTGGGGACGGAGCGGCTCACGGCGGAAATCGAGGACCTCTTCCCGCAGGCGCGGGTCGCCCGGATGGACAGCGACACCACATCATCCCGAGGCAGCCACGAGCGCATCCTTCAGGCCCTCGGCCGCGGCGAGATCGACATCCTCGTCGGCACCCAGATGATTACCAAGGGACATGATTTCCCCGACGTGACCCTCGTGGGGGTCATCTCCGCCGATACGACGCTCAACATGCCGGACTTCAGGGCCGGCGAGCGGACGTTCCAGCTGCTCACCCAGGTATCCGGCAGGGGAGGCAGGGGCGAGTTCCCCGGTGCGGTCGTTATCCAGACGCTCAACCCCGGCCACTATGCCATCCAGCGCACCCGCACCCATGACTTCGCCGCCTTCTACGAGGATGAAATCGCGCTGCGCAGCGACCTGGGATACCCGCCCTTTTCGCGGATGATCAACCTCGTCGTCTCGGGGACGGGAAAAGAACAGGTAGAAAGGGGGACCGGGCGACTGGGGCAGAGGGCCGCCCGGCTCGCCGCCGGGGACGATTTCAAGGGCCGCCTGACCGTCATCGGCCCCATGGAAGCGCCCCTGGGCAAGGTGAGGGGCCGGTACCGCCGGCAGCTGCTCGTGAGGGGAAAGCAGGTCCGCGCGCTGCATGCCTTTGTCCGGCAACTCATCGAGGGGGCCGACCTTCCAGGCTGCGAGATCCGTGTCGATGTGGACCCCATGAATTTCATGTGATATGCTGCCGCAAAGCGGCAGCAGGCTGCAGGTTTCAGGCTACAGGCGTCAGGAAGAATGGAGATACGCAAAGGACTGCGATAGATCGTATTTCTACGCTCTCGTCCCTACCCCCTGGTCCCTGGTCCCTTCAATCAATGATCGCTGATCAACGCGGGATACCTACGAGGTTTTCGATGACTGACAAAAAGCCCCGCATCCTGTTCATGGGCACCCCCGAATTCGCGGTCCCGTCCCTGGAACTCCTTGTCGAGAAGGCCTGGCCCGTTGTCGGCGTCGTTACCCAGCCCGACCGGCCCAAGGGTCGTGGACAGCGCCTCGTCGCCTCACCGGTGAAGGAAGCGGCCGGACGGCACGGGCTCACGGTTCATCAGCCCGAAAAGGTCAGGGCCCCCGAGTTCATGGAGATCTTCCGCGCGATCGCCCCCGAGATGGTGGTTCTCGTCGCCTTCGGCCAGATCCTGCCGAAGGAGATCATCGACGGACCTCCCCTGGGTTGCGTCAACGTCCACCCCTCGCTGCTGCCGAAGTACAGGGGAGCGGCGCCCATGAACTGGGCGCTCATCCGCGGGGAGGCGAAGACGGGCATCTCCATCATGCGGATGGACGAAGGCGTCGACTCGGGCGACATCCTCCTGCAGGAAGAAACGGCCATCGAGCCGGGCGAAACCTACGATCACCTGCATGACCGGCTTGCCGTCCGGGGGGCGCAGTGCCTGCTCCGGGCGCTGGAGGGGCTCGTAGCAGGAACCGTACAACGAACCCCTCAGGATCCTTCGCGTGCCACGCTTGCGCCCCGCCTGAAGAAGGAAGACGGCCTGATTCGCTGGGAGGCGCCCGCGCTGCAGATCGCCCATTTCGTGGCGGGACTCTCTTCTGTGCCCGGGGCGTTCACCTTCCTTGACGGGAAAGTTCTCAAGGTCTATTCGGCCGAGGCCGAGGAGGCCCCCATGTGCAACGAAACACCCGGGACGATCGTCGGGCCGGCGCCGAAGGGCCTCAAGATCGCCACAGGCGGCGGCTACGTGTACCTGAAGGACGTCCAGCTCGAGAGCAAGAAGCGCCTGCCCATCACCGACTTTCTCCGGGGCTTCCGGTTCGCGCCGGGCAGCAAACTGGGATAAAAGAAGGCCGAAGAAAAGGATCGTCTGTGCCGCGCAGCTCCCCGAGTGACAATCCAAGGAAACTCGCTGTCGATATTCTGAATCGCGTCGACGGGGAGCAGGCCTTCGCCGAGCCGCTGCTGGACGCCGTCCTCTCGTCAGGCCGCCCCGTAAGCGATGCCGACCGCAGACTGCTCACGTACCTCGTCTACGGCGCCCTGCGTATGCGGGGCTTGCTCGACTACCTGATCGACCGCTCCTACAAAGGGAAACCCGATGCGCTGCAGTCCGGCCTCCGGAACATCCTCCGCGTCGCCCTCTTCCAGGCACGCTTCGCGGAGAAAATTCCCGTCTATGCTGCCGTCGATGAAGCCGTGAACACGACAAGGCGGCTTTTCCCGGGGCGGGAAAAGCTCGTCAACGCTATCCTGCGAAACACCCTCCGGGGAATGGCAGACGTGCAGTTCCCCGGGCTCGAGGCGGATCCCGCCGCCCACATCGCCGTCGTTCACTCACACCCCCGCTGGCTCGTCGAGCACTGGATCGGCCGCTTCGGCATCGAGGAGACCATGAAACTCTGCCGGGCCGATAACGAAATCCCGCCTCTTGCCCTTCGCGTCAACTCTTTCAGGGCAACCCGTCAGGAGATGCTGGAACGGCTCGCCCGCGCCGGTCATGACGTGAGGCCGACGGGTTATTGCCCGGAGGGGATCATCCTGGCGAAACCCCCCGCATCGCTGAGGCAGATGCCGGAGATTGCCGGCGGCCTTCTCTACGTACAGGACGAGGCCTCGCAGCTTGTCTCCAGGTTCCTCGCGCCACGAAAGGGGGAGCGGGTGCTGGATCTCTGCGCAGGTGCCGGCGGCAAGACAACCCATGTGGCCGCCCTGATGGAAAACGAGGGAGATCTCGTTGCGGCCGACATCCAGACAGGCAAGCTCTCGGCCCTGGAGTCGACAGCAAAGAGAATGGGGCTACAGGTAAGAACGGCATCCATCGACGCGACAGACACCACAAGCATGGCAACCCAGGGCTCTTTCGACCGGGTTCTCGTCGATGCGCCCTGTTCAGGCCTCGGCACCCTGAGGAGAAACCCCGAGATCCGCTGGCATCTCACTGCGGGCAAACTCGGGGAATTCCCGCCCCTGCAGAGACGCATCCTTGAAAATGCCGCTGCCTGCGTGAAGGGCGGGGGAATTCTCCTCTACAGCACCTGCTCCGTCATGCCCGAGGAGAACGACGATGTCGTCGAGGCCTTTCTCGAGAGGCATCCCGGCTTCGCCCCGGCCCGCCCGGCAGCCGATTTCCCGGCGGAAGTCCTGGACCCGAAGGGATTCCTGCGGACCTTCCCCCATCGCCACGGCACGGACGGCTTCTTCGGGGCCCTGCTGCGCCGCCGATAGAAGGCGCGTGCCTGACTGAAAACCTTGCGGCTTGTGGCTTGCGGCTCGCGGCTCTTCTGCGTCACCTGCCTGTTGACTTGGACGTGCCGGTAATGTTATTTCTTTCCACTCGGTTTCGAGTACGTGATGAAAAAACCGCGCGGTTCTCTTACCGACAACGAAGTCAGGAAGAGCAGAAGCGCGGAAGACCGGAGTCGAAACACTTCTTCTCGTTTCATCCGCTCTTCCTCACTTCCGATCTTCCGATCTTCGCAGCCGTTGTGCTCGAACGTTTTCACGAAGCTGCAGACCATCCCAAGGAGATTGTATGTTCCTGAAGCAGTTACAGGTCGGCCAAATGGCCATCTTCGCCTACATCGTGGCAGACAAGGAAACGGGGGACGCCCTCGTGATCGACCCGGCGGCGGAGACGGAACGGATCTTCGCCGAGGCGCAGAAGAACAATCTTACGATCCGCTACATCGTGAACACCCACGGACACGTGGACCACATCTCGGGCAACGCCGACATGAAGAAAAAGACGGGAGCGAAAATTATCATCCACGAGGCCGATGCCGACATGCTCACCTCCACCCCCTCCATGATCCTGAGCATGTTCCGGGCGAAGGCCTCACCCGCTGCGGACATCCTGGTCCGGGAAGGCGACTCGATCCAGGTCGGAAGCGTCAAACTGAAGGTCCTCCACACGCCCGGCCACACGCCCGGCGGGATGGCACTCTATGCCGGCGGCTACGTGTTCACGGGGGACACCCTCTTCGTCGAGGCCGTCGGCCGGACGGATCTCCCCGGGGGATCCTGGAACACCATGGCGAAGGCCATCAAGGAGAAGCTTTACACGCTGCCGGACGAAACCATCGTCCTGCCCGGACACAACTACGGCAGGATGCCCACCTCGACCATCGGGAACGAGAAGCGCAACAATCTCTACGTCCGTTGAACAAGGAGCAGAAACCATGACCCAGCCGGCTCTCTACCAGACAGATCTCAAAGGCCTGAAACTCGTCAACCGGGGCAAGGTCCGCGACCTCTACGACCTGGGGGAGTATCTTCTCATCGTGGCGACGGACCGGATCTCGGCCTTCGATGTCATCATGCCGAACCCCATCCCCGGAAAAGGCGAAATCCTGACGAAACTCTCCGAGTTCTGGTTCCGGCAGATGGCCGACATCATCGGCAATCACCTCGTCGCGACGGACGTGGACAAGTTCCCGGCACCGTGCAGGCCCCACCGGGATGTCCTGAAGGGACGGAGCATGCTCGTGAAAAAGGCAAAACCCCTTCCCGTGGAATGCATCGTCCGAGGCTACATCAGCGGCTCGGCCTGGAAGGACTACACGGGAGGAAAGCCCGTCTCGGGAATCCGCCTTCCCGCAGGGCTGAAGGAGTCTTCCAAGCTGCCCGAGCCCATTTTCACCCCTTCCACGAAGGCCCCCGAGGGCGAGCACGACATGCCCATCTCGACGGAAGAGATGGCCCGCATCATCGGGAAGGAACTGACGGAACGGATCATCGAAGTGAGCCTCGCCATCTACAGGCGCGCCGACGCCATCGCCAATTCCGTGGGGATCATCATCGCCGACACGAAGATGGAATTCGGCATGATGGACAGCGAGCTCATCCTGATCGACGAGGTGCTCACGCCGGACTCGTCGCGGTTCTGGCCCCGGGACGACTACGCCGAAGGACGCGGGCAGAAGAGCTACGACAAGCAGTTCCTCCGTGACTATCTGCTGTCGCTGAAGTGGGACCAGAAACCCCCGGCTCCGGAGCTACCTGCCGATATCATTGAGAAAACCCACCAGAAATACGAGGAAGCCCTCCAACGGTTCACCCAAAAGCCCTGAGCCGCAAAAAAATACAGGCCCTGCCTTGACAGGCCCGGAGGGGATCATTAAGTTATCGGCACCTCGGGGGAGAAGTGCGCCCGCGACCACCCCTGAAACGCCCGGGAGATCAGGCAGCGAGCGAAACGCCAGCTTTCTTCGCCCTCTTGAAGGGGACCGCTGGAGGGATCGGGACGCCCGGGCCGACAGATTGGATACGCCCCGGTTGACTGCTGCATTCCGTCACGGGCATTAATTTTCCCCGCACCGAGGTGCCGGGGATTCAGAAACCAGAGGAAGGGGTTTATCTGTCATGATGCTCGCAACCCCCGCCGCAAGCTGCGGGGTTGCGCTGCAATCGTGCTCGATGGGAAAGGGAATCGCAGGTTTTACATGGAAAGGCGGGATTACTACGAGATCCTGGGCGTCGAACGCAGCGCGCCCGACGAGGACGTCAAGAAGAGCTACCGAAAGCTCGCCATGCAGTTCCACCCGGACCGCAACCCGGGGGACAAGAAGGCCGAGGAGAAGTTCAAAGAGGCTGCCGAGGTCTACGAGGTGCTTCGCGACCCCGAGAAGCGGAAGATCTATGACCGCTACGGGCACGAGGGGATCAACGGCACCGGATTCCGCGGTTTCTCGGGTTTCGACGACATCTTCACCAACTTCAGCGACATCTTCGAAGACGTCTTCGGGTTCACCGGGGCCCGGACGCGCACGCGCTCCGCGGTCCGCCAGGGCGCCGACCTGCGCTACGACCTCCAGATCTCCTTCATGGACGCCGTGAAAGGGACCTCCTCCCAGATCGAACTGGAAAAGTTCGAACGCTGCAAGGAATGCGCAGGGACGGGAGCCGCCTCGGGAACCCATCCCGAAATGTGCAACCGCTGCGCCGGACGCGGCAGCGTGACCCAGTCGAGCGGCTTCTTCACCATCAGCACCACCTGCCCGCAGTGCCGGGGCGCCGGACGCGTGATCAAGAGCCCCTGCAAGGCCTGTTACGGAACCGGGAAGGCCAAGACGAGGAAGACCGTCAGCCTCAGGATCCCCGCGGGTGTTGAGACGGGTTCCCGCCTGCGGTTGCGCGGCGAGGGCGAGGAAGGTGATTTCGGAGGCCCCAGCGGGGACCTCTATGTCTTCATCCACGTGGAGTCCCATGAGTTTTTCGAACGGGACGGCTATGACATCATGTGCCGGATCCCCATTTCCGTCACCCAGGCCGCCCTGGGGGCCACGATCGAGGTGCCGACCATCGACACCAAGGAAGCCGTCAAGATCCCCAAAGGAACGCAGAGCGGCAAGATCTTTCGCCTGAAGGGAAAGGGTGTGGCCCATCTCAAAGGCATCGGCCGCGGGGACCAGGTCATTCAGGTCCTTGTCAAGATTCCCACCAATCTCACCAAGAAGCAGGAGGAGCTATTGAGAGAGTTCGCCCGGCTGACTGGTGAATCCGCCTCCTGAACCGACGTTTCATTTCTTCGCAGGACCTTGTCGGCGCCGGGGGGATCCAATCCCCGGAATACCGCAAAGCGAGAGGGTCCTCGGGAAGGTGCGCCAAGAAAGGATGGACAATTCCACCTGCATTGATTATATTTCCATCGAACCCAACCGAACTCCAGAAATACGAGGAATATCATGGCAGAGATGACACCCAGCAAGGAAGTGCCCGTCCATCTGCTCCGATGGACCTGTAACCCCGATCTTCTGGGGTTTGACACGACGAAGGAATGCCTGAAAACCGACAGTATCATCGGGCAGGATCGGGCCGTGAAGGCCATCACGCTGGGGCTCGAGATCGAGAGCCCGGGATACAACATCTATGTCTCCGGGATGACGGGCACGGGCAAGACGACCACCATCAAAAACCTTCTCGGTCAGCTCGACCTCAAAAAACCCATCCCCGACGACATCTGCTATGTCCACAATTTCAAGGACCCCGACACCCCGCGAACCATCATGTTTCCGGCCGGCAGCGGCCGGAAGCTCCAGAAGGACATGGACGACCTTGTCGCACACCTCCGGAAGGAGATCCCGCTGATCCTCGAGAGCGACGAGTTCAAGAAGGAATCCGAGGAAGTCATCAACGCGTTCCGACAGAAACAGAAGGAGATCATCCGGGAGTTCAACGATCGCCTGCTGAAGGAGAATTTCCAGCTCGTCCAGTTCCAGATGGGCCCCTTCACGCGGCAGGACATCGCCCCGATCGTGGAAGGGCGCCCCGTGCCCTTCGAGCAGCTCGAGGCCATGGCCGAGGAAGACAAGTTCAGCAAGGAGGAACTCGCGACGATCCGGAAGAAAATCGTCGACCTGCGGATCGAGCTCGATTCCGTCATGCGGGAGACACGGGACATCGAACGCGAGATCCGGCAGGAGATCGCGACCCTCGAGCACAAGTACGGCTCCCCCGCCGTGATGGAGCAGATCTCGGATCTGAGACTCCGCTACGTGGACTCCAACGAGAAGGTCAACGGATATCTCGACGAGGTCCAGGAGCACATTCTGTCGAACCTGAAGATGTTCCAGGAAAAGGAAGAGGAGCAGCAACAGCAGCAGGCCCTTCCCTTCCCCGTGCCCCAGGCGCCCGTGAGGCGCTTCATCGAGTTCAAGGTGAACGTCCTCGTGGACAACGCGGAAACCGAAAAGACGCCGATCGTCATCGAGACGGCGCCGACCTTCAAGAACCTTTTCGGCACCATCGAGCGCGAGGTGGACCGCTCGGGGCTCTGGCGGACGGATTTCACCCACATCAAGGCCGGTTCGTTGCTTCGGGCAAACGGCGGCTTTATCGTCTTCGACGCCCTGGAGGCCCTCATCGAGCCCGGGGTATGGACGTTCCTCAAGCGGACGCTGAAGAGCCGCGAGATGAACATGCAGCCGTACGACCCCTTCAGCTTCCTGCCCACGGCGATCAAGCCTGAGCCGATCCCCCTGGACATCAAGGTGATCCTGGTCGGCGACGACTACCTGTATTACCTTCTCTACAACCTGGAGCGGGACTTCAAGGAGATCTTCAAGACGAAGGCCCAGTTCGACACGGAGATGGCCAACTCCGACGAGAACATCCGGGAGTACGTCTGCCTCATCAAGCGGATCGTCGACGAGGAGAAGCTTCTCGATTTCGACAAGAAGGCCGTCTGCGCCATCGTCGAGTACGGCGTGCGCCTGTCGGGCAGGCAAAAGAAACTCTCGACGCGCTTCAGCGAGATCGCCGACCTGATCCGCGAGGCTCATTACTGGGCGAAAAAGGACGGCAGCGGCCTCGTCTCGGATAAGCACGTGGATCAGGCCTACGAGGAAAAGATCAACCGGGTGAGCCAGATCGAGGAGAAGATCCAGGAGCTCATCGACGACGGCACGATCATGATCGACACGGACGACAAGGTCGTCGGGCAGGTCAACGGCCTTTCCGTCTACGACATGGGGGAGTACGCTTTCGGAAAGCCTTCGCGGATCACGGCCACGACCTCCATGGGGCGCTCCGGCGTCATCAACATCGAGCGGGAGGCCAAGCTCTCCGGGAGAACCCACGACAAGGGTGTCCTCATCCTGGAGGGGTACTTCCGCGGAAAGTACGCCCAGAGCAAGCCGCTGACCATGAGCTCCAGCATCTGCTTCGAGCAGTCCTACGGCGGGGTGGACGGAGACAGCGCCTCTTCGACGGAGATCTACGCGATCCTGTCGAGCCTCTCGGAGCTGCCCCTGAGGCAGGACATCGCCGTGACAGGCTCCGTGAACCAGAGGGGCGAGATCCAGCCCATCGGCGGGGTGAACCAGAAAATCGAGGGATTCTACGACGTCTGCAGGGCCCGGGGACTCACGGGAAGGCAGGGCGTCATGATCCCGCACCTGAACGTCCCCGAACTCGTCCTGAGAAAGGACGTCGTGAAGGCCGTCAGCGAGGGAGCGTTCCACATCTTCCCGGTGAAGACCATCGACGAGGGGATCGAACTGCTCACGGGGGTGCCGGCGGGGGTCGCCGACGAGAAGGGGAACTACCCGGAAAACACGGTCGGCCACCTCGCAGACAAAAGGCTGAAGTCCCTTGCGGAGGGGCTGAAATCCTTCGCGGAGGAGGGAAAGCCGCAAAAACCCGCGGATGAAACGAACAACGAGAACCAAGGCAAAGGGGAGTGATGCGTATGAGCCACCAGAAGCGAGCGGTTGTTGCGTTGATCGTGCTGACGTGCTGTTTTTCCCTGTATGGATGTCCCGTCCTGGTCGTCGGGGGGGCTGCCGTCGCGGGGGGCACGGGGACCTATTATTACGTGGAAGGGGAGATGCGGACGGACTACTACTTCTCCGTGAATGCCGTCTGGTCCTCCGTCGAAAAGACGATCGCCGACATGAAGGGCCGCGACGTGGAGCCCGACAAGCAGACGGACGGCGGGAAGATCACAGCCGTGATCAACGATGAAAAGGTCGAATTCAGGGTCAAGTACAAGGACAAGGACCTGACCTCGCTGGGCATCCGCGTGGGACTCATGGGGAACGAGACGGCCTCCAAGGTGATCCACGACCGGGTGGCCGACAATCTGCTGAAAAAGTAGGAAACGGGAACGGGAGATGCATGGCAAGGAGGTACCCGGATGAGTCATCCGGGCCCTGAGACCATGCCAACCCCGGACAAGAAACATGTATAAAACGATCCTGGTTGTCGATGACGAAGAGAGCATCTGCCAGTCCCTGAAGGGAATCCTGACAGATGAAGGCTACGAGGTTCGTACCGTCGGAAGCGGCGAGGAGGCCCTCAAGGCCATCGAAGAAGACCCTCCCGACCTTGCGCTTCTGGACATCTGGCTTCCCGGAATGGACGGGCTCGAAGCCCTCAAGATCATCAAGACCGACACCCCGCAGGTCCAGGTCATCATGATGTCGGGGCACGGAAACATCGAGACCGCCGTTAAAGCGACCAAGCTCGGCGCCTTCGATTTCATCGAGAAGCCCATCTCCCTGGAAAAGGTGGTGCTGCTCGTCAACCACGCGCTCAACCTGGCACGCCTCGAGGAAGAAAACAAATTCCTCAAGCAGAAGGTCACCTCGGCCTTCGAGCTCATCGGCCAGAGCAAGTCCATCCTGGATCTGAAGGAGATGATCCGGATCGTCGCCCCGACGAATGCCTGGATCCTCATCATGGGCGAGAACGGCACGGGGAAGGAACTCGTGGCCCGCTCGATCCACTACCAGAGCAAGCGGGCGAAGAAGCCTTTCGTCGAGGTGAACTGCGCAGCCATCCCCGAGGAACTCATCGAGAGCGAGCTGTTCGGCCACGAGAAGGGGTCCTTCACGGGGGCCACGGGCAAGAAGCGGGGCAAGTTCGAACTTGCCCACGAGGGCACCCTGTTCCTCGACGAGGTGGCCGACATGAGCCTCAAGGCCCAGGCCAAGATCCTGAGAATCCTCCAGGAAAAGAAGTATGAACGGGTGGGCGGCAACAAGTTCATCGA
>ENA-ORXD01001589-ORXD01001589.1-sediment-metagenome-genome-assembly--contig:-NODE-1589-length-17950-cov-15.278744_pt1 | contig 17950 bp, 16 predicted proteins | sample MGYA00237862_ERZ511471 | MGnify/ENA metagenome assembly ERZ511471
AAAGAAATCATCCGGAGGCGGGCTTTGCTGGCGCATCGCCTCCATCGCCCGCGCGTATCGCTCCACCGCCCAGGCGACCAGATAGAGGTACAGATCCTTCTTACTGCCAAAAAAGTAAAACAATGTGCCTTTGGGAATCTGAGCCCGGCGCACAATCGCGTTGGTGGAGGTCTGCTGGTAACCATGAGCGGAAAATTCCTCCAGGCTGGCATCGAGAACGCGCTGCCGCAATTCGGCGGGCGCTTTTTCAAAATGCTCGCTCATGCCGCGCCCGCCAGACGATAATGCACCGTCCACTGAATTTTGCGATAAGCTTTAATCTTTCCCAACCAGCGCATCACCCCGATCTTGCTTAAATCCGCGTCAAAGTAAGTCCATTCATCCATTAACTGGATGCCCGCATCCCAGCCTTCCATTTCGCGCCCGTCCCAAATCCCGAATACAAAACTGGCACCCTTGCCAATGTTTAATTGTTTCCGCATTTTAAATCTGACCATACTGCCGCGCGATTTTTGCAGCCATTTCTTATTAACGACTTCGCATACCAGCTCCGAGCCCGGGAATTCACGGTTCAAGGTTCTCACCAGCTCTTTGACCTTTTCTTCCGGCAGATACATGAACAACCCTTCCGCCAGAAACAGCACCGGGCGTTGCAATGCGGCGATCTGCGCACGCCAGCCTTCATCAAAAACCGATGCGCCAATCAAGTGATAGCGTTCATTTTCGCTGAAGAACTGCCGTTTGAATTCAATCATCTCCGGAAGGTCCAGGTCAAACAGGATTAAGCGGCCATCATCCAGGCGGTCAAAGCGCGAATCCAATCCGCAACCCAGGTTCACCACCACCCCATCCGGATGACGGACCAAAAAGTCGCGCGTGTACGTGTCAAACTGTTGCGCGCGCGCCGCCATCATGATCGACAGGCTTTTGCGCAGTTTGCCATGTCCCAGCGAACGCAACAATTTGCTGTCAGATTGCCGCAATAGCGGCGCGATTTGCGCGGCAATTTGGTCCGCTTTTTGATCCACCAGCAATGGCTTCTCTGAGCGGCTTTCATGCGCGCGGCAAAACAAGGTAATTAAGCCCGTTTCAGACACCTCTGCCAATCGCAGAAGTTTTTCATTTTGGTCAAGTTGTGCGTTCATTGTTCCTCCTGGCTGACCACATGGTCAGTAAATGAATCTTACTCCATTATTTCCCCCATGTCAACAAGGACTCGATAGAAATAAAAACTATGGATTCTTGTTTTTGCACGAATTTCAATAATTATTTACACGAATTTACACGTTATTTCACGAAACATCTTGACAATGCCTGGTTTTCGTCGTAAACTGGATGTATTCAAATTCACTTAAAGGTTCTTCTTATGCAAAAATCCACTTCTAGAATTGTCCTGATCATCGCCTGCGCGATCTTCTTCGCTTTGGGCGTGCTTACCGCGGTCAATGGCCCATTGCTGGCCGAATTTGCCGAACTTAACCACACCTCCCTGGCCGAAATCGGCGTATTATTTACCGCCCTGTTTGCCGGCGCGCTGGTCAGCCAGCTTTTGAGCGGTCCGCTGAGTGACCGAATTGGGCAGAAACCGGTTTTACTGGTGGGAATCGCCCTGATGGTGCTGGGTATGGTCGGCTACACCCTTACCAGGGTCTATTTGCTCACCTTGCTGTTTGCCTTATTGGCTGGTTTCGGACACGGCGCGGTAGACTTGGGTGGCAACGTTATGATCGCGCGCGTCTTCAAAGGCCGCAGCGTGTCAGCCTTGAATCTGCTCAACCTGTTTTTTGGTGTAGGCGCCTTCGCCGGGCCAGCCATGGCCAGTCTTTCGCTGCGTTTCTGGCAAACCGGAATGCCCGCCATCTGGATGGGCGCGGCTGTATTGGCGTTACCCGCTTTTTGGCTGCTGCGCCTCCGCCTGGACGATGACGCCTCAGACGCGAATCAGGCGGTCACTTCCTCGGGAAGCGTCTACCGTTCACCATTGTTATGGTTATTCGCTACTGTATTGTTGGTATATGTCGGCACCGAGAACGGCATCGGCGGTTGGGCGACCATTTATTTTGAACAATCAGCCGCCATGCTCACTGCCCGCGCCGCGCTGGTTACCTCCGGTTTCTGGTTGGCTCTCACCGCCGGGCGATTGGTCTCTGCCGGGTTGGGCACCCGGATGGCGCCAGCCGCGGTCTTGCTGGCCAGCCTGGCCGAAGCATCCGCGGGGGCAGTTTTGCTGGCTGTCAGCCACGGTCAGACCGTGCTCAGTGTGGCCGCAGTCTTGATGATTGGGTTTGGTTTTGGCGCGGTTTACCCCACCATGATTGCCATCACCACCGAGACTTTCTCTCACAGCCCTGGCAAAGCCGCCAGCGTGGCCGCCGCCGCCGGATCAGTGGGTGGAATGCTGCTCCCCTGGCTGCAAGGCGTGGTCATTGAGCAAACCACAACCCGGGTCTTCACCTATTTTGTCGGCTTGCTGGTTTTTAGCATGCTGGTAATCGCGTTCTCCGTCTATCGCCGCGCAGATAATCGGGTACAGGTAACCGCCCGCCAACAATCATAAAGCAATTCTTCTTTTCGATCCTCAAACAATCCCCGCCAAAAGGTGGGGATTGTTAATTTCAGTTTGCTGGTAGATGATCCTGAAATACCGATCAACAAGGGTGGATAATAACGGGTATAATCCCGGTATCTGACCATGCAATTAAACAAACCTTCACGCGGGATAGACCATTTGTTACAATTCATAATCATATGAATGAAATTCAAACATTTCACTTGCGAAAAGACGCCTGGTATGGAGATAACCATCTGGTTCTCTCTTTTCCGGCCAGCTGGCAGATTCATCTGATCGGCAACCAGGATTTACCCGCTCTTACCCCAGCGCAAGTCTTAGCTGCGCTTCAACAACCGGTCCAATCCCCCACCTTGCGCGAGCTGGCGCGCGGAAAACGGAACGCAGTGATTCTGGTGGATGACCTCAGCCGTCCCACCCCGTTGGATCAAATCCTTCCCCAGATCCTATCCGAATTGATTGAAGCCGGTCTGCAAGCCCAAGAGATCACCTTGTTGGTAAGCGGAGGGACCCATCATCCCACGACAGAACAGGAAATGGCACGCAAATTAGGGAATATTCCACTTGAGAGTATTCAGTGGTCTTCACACGATTGCCACGCCGGCCTGGTTGACCTGGGGGTTACAAATGTCGGAATCCCGGTGCAAATTAACCGGAAAGTAGTGGAAAGTGACCTAAAAATTGGGTTGGGGTGTGTTTACCCCCACCCCGCCGCAGGTTTCTCCGGTGGGCCGAAAATTCTGGCACCCGGCGCCGCCGGTTATCAAACGGTGCGCGCGCTGCACGACCAAACCCAAACCGCCCGCCAGCGCGGAGGAGACATCCACACCGAATTTCGCCAGCAAATTAAATTCATCGCTGAAAAAGTTGGGCTGGATTTCATCGTCAATGCCACGCTCAATCAAAATCGAGATATTTGTGGCGTCCACGCAGGGCATTACCAGGCCGCCTTCGAACAAGCCGTTCACGCCGCCCGCCGCCTATATGCAGTTCAACCCCACCCCGCCGCGGATATTGTCATTGCTGACCTTTACCCCTTTGACATCGACTTCCAGGTGGCCATGGATCGCGGGCTGTGGCCTTTCGATTTCTGCGCCCCACACGCGTCGCGAGTGGCTCCGGCCAGCTGCCCGCAAGGCGTGGGCGGGCACGAGTTATTCCCTGTGACCCACTCTTTTACAACCCGCCTGCTGTGCCGCCTGCGCACCTTCCGCCCCGCGGATTTGCTCAACCTGCCAGACCGCTTACGCGGTGCCCGGCATACCATTGCTAAAAAGAACCTGCAGGCCTGCGTGCTTTCGGCTCATTTGACGGCAGATCAGCTACACAGCGCATTGCCCAAGACCATTTTATATCCCCATTGGGAAACCCTGCTGGAACAATTGATCCAAAGGCATGGATTATCCGCAAAAGTAACCGTAGCACTATGCCGTTGCGCCCCGCTGATGATCCCGGCTAAGGAGGGTGTGTCCAAATGAAAATCGGTGTACTATCCAATGTAGATGCCAACCATGGTTCTTGCGTTTTTAACCTTTCTCTTTCCCGCATGATGGCTGAAACATTTCCACAAGAGCAGGTTAAGTTTCTAAATCATCTGACACCTTCCTGGTATCTATATGAGATCTTGCGCGCGGTAAAGCCGCAGCCCAAAATTCCCCATTACAATTTAGCCCGCTTCATTCGCCTGTTTAACTGGAGTTACCGCAACCTGGATATCGAGAACGCGGTTCCCCTACCCTTCTTCAACAATAATTACACCCGGCAGATTCAAAAACTGAGTCAAAAGAATTTTGATGTGCTGGTGGTGGGAAAAGTAATTTGGGATATTGCGCAAATCTGGCAAACGCATCAATTTCCAAATTTGTTTTGGCTTTCAGAGGATATCCCCGCTCAAAAAATTGCTTACGCCGTTTCCGGACATCGCACAGACCTGGAAAAATTCGCGCAAGTGAAAGATCGTGTCCGCCAGATTCTTAACAGTTACAACATGATCGGTGTGCGCGATCAAATCACCCAACAAATGATTGCAGAAATTAATCTGGACAGCCACGTCTATGTTTGCCGCGTGCCCGATCCGGCTTTTTTCTTTGAGAACAAACCGCTGGACGTAAATATGTTACTGAAACGTCACGGACTGGACCCACAGCGCCCCATTTTTGGTTTACTCCTCTATGGTCAGAAGGAATTATCACAAGCAGTGAGTGAGCACTATCGCCGCAAAGGGTATCAGATTCTCAATTTCAATATGCTTAATCCCTACGCGGACTTCAACCTGGGGCACAAAGTGGATCCTTTTGAGTGGGCGGCATTATTTAAGTCACTGACTTGCTGCCTGACCGACCGCTTTCATTGTTCCATTTTTAACCTGCGCGAAGGCGTTCCCTTTGTGGGCATCGAACCATTTGTTCCAAAGACACCGCTTAACAGCAAAGTTCTGGATCTGATCAGTCACTTTGGCCTGCGGGATTATTACCGGAACCCCTATGCCCCAGCCTTTCGCCCGGATGAATTGATTGACACGCTGGAGCAGGCCGAAAAACACTGGTCTGCAGATTGCCTGCCAGGTATCAAAAACCAGTTGGCCGAAGATCGTCAGACAAAAGAAGAATTCTTTAAACAAATGCGTTCTGTATAATAATAAAGAAAGATTGATAGCTATGCGAGTTTGTTTTATCTGTGTTGAAATTTTTGCCTGGGGAAAATATGGTGGTTTGGGTCGCGCCACGCGGATAATTGGTCGGGAACTGGTGAAGCGCGGGGTGGAAGTATACGCGGTGATTCCACGGCGAGGCGATCAAAAACCCGTTGAAATTCTCGACGGCATCATTGTTTTTAGCTTCGAAACACACCGATTAATGGATCAGTTCAGTCTATTCCGTCAGATTGATGCAGATATCTACCATTCGGAGGAACCGTCCTTTGCCACTTATCTGGCGCAGCTGGCGATGCCGCATAAAAAACATGTTGTCACCCTGCGCGACACACGCTTACGTGAAGACTGGAAAATCGAATTTAACTTACCGTCCTATTCACGCCTGCAAGTGATCAAGAACTGGTTATACGAAGATAATCCACTGGTGCGGTTCGCGGTACGAAAAGCTGATGGTCTGTATGCAGCCTCGCATTTGGTTGCCGAGCGCGCCAAAATCAGGTATGGATTGCAGGTACAACCCGCCTTATTACCCACTCCCATTATAGTGCCGGATCAGGTTCAAAAATCTGCCGAGCCTTCCGTTTGTTTTGTGGCACGCATTGATCGGCGCAAGCGCCCCGAATTGTTTTTTGAGCTGGCAAAATCCTTTCCGCAGGTACAATTCACCGCTTTGGGCAAGGGGCGTGATCAGAAGTGGGAAAAAGAGTTGTATGGAAAATATACCAATCTTCCCAACTTAAAAATTATGGGCTTTATCAACCAATTTAACTCTGCCGAACACGCCAGTATTCTGGCAAGCAGCTGGGTGATGGTCAACACTGCCGCGCGCGAAGGGCTGCCCAACAGTATGTTGGAAGCCGCTGCCAACCGCTGCGCGATCTTATCTTCGGTCAATCCGGATGGATTTTCTTCCAATTTTGGGTATTTCGCCGAAAAGGATGACTTCGCCCATGGACTGGAATGGCTTCTGGAAGATAATCGCTGGCAAGCTCTCGGCGAAAAGGGTTGCGATTATGTCCGCAAATATTATGAATTTGAGCAAACCATTCAACAACACCTGGACATTTACAAACAACTTTTGGAGACAAACTAAGCGTTTATTTGGATCGCAAGATCGTCACGGCCTCAATCACCCCGCCTAGCAGTCCGGAGAATATCGCGCGGGCTAACACCAGTAGCGACATAGCCGATGCGTATTCTAATGTCACACCCATCGCCACCAATAGTGCCACCAGGCTGATCTCGCGCATCCCTACTCCAGGGCTGAGATTGATTGGCAAATTAGAAGCCAGCAGCGTCAGTGCCCGCAGTATGCCAAACTGGGCAAAGGTCAGATCAATTCCAATCCCCCGCGCAATCAGAATATAAGAGATCAATTGCAAAAGTTGCGCTCCCAACCCAAGCAGCACCAGGTACAACTGGTGCTGTAATTTCAGCTTCTCAAATTCGCTAAAAGCCTCCAACAATTTGACTATTACGGCTTTGATCTTGCTCAACAAGCGACTGGATGGTTCAGCAGGCCAGAAACGGTTGAATTGTTCTAGAACTTTTTGACTTATCCACGGGATCAACAGCAGTACCGCGGCGGTTACGATCAACAAGACCGTGATTTGAAACACATTGGTATGAATACTTTCCTCATCTGTCAGGAATAAAAATCCAAAACTCAACAAAATTGCCAGAAATGTTGTGAATATTTTGTAATATGTAATCGCGGCAAAAGATTCAGCTGGCTTTTTGGATGCCTGAGAAAACCGGTACCAACGCAATCCGCTGCCAAACAAAGTGGCTGGGATGACGATCTCATAGAAAGAAATCGTCAAATTAATCGATAAGATGCGCAAGGGGTGCAGAAAAATATCCTGCCTTTCCATCACCACACCTAAACTAATTGCACCGAGATACATCGAAGGCAAAATTAATAAAAATGCAGCAATCACCGGGCCAAAATTCGTCTGCCGCAATACGGTGAAAATCTCCGGCCAGGGGAGCATGAAGATTAAGGCCAAAATCAGCAAACTGAAGACGATCGCGGCAGCAATTTTTCGCGCCTTTACATATTGAGGTTCTTTACTGCGAAAAAACGGAATGATTTTTTGAATGAGCATAGTGGTTTTCAAGAGTGAATGGATTGGGGAAAATTATACCCTACCTAATATAATGCGCAACTTGTCATTCATGGCGATTGAAGATTTAATCCTTTTTGATTATTAAGATTTGAACAAGCCAGGAATCAGATATTCGGAATCGATTTTCATTTTTTTAGAAAATGGGCGATAATTACTTAGGCTAGCGTCCATTCAAAACAATCAGGGGGGAAAAACATTCAATTGTCTCATTCGCGTTAAATTATTAATTCGGGTCAATTTCACAATTCTGTGTTGAATTGCCAATTCAAAATCAGTGCTTTTCGTCTACTTCCGTTAGGCTTCTGTTGATATCACAAATAGGGGGGAATAATGGCTTTGTTCTCATCTGATGAACTAGATCAACGTGTTTCCAAAAAACTATCTCTTGGAGAATTTGCTGCAATCTCATTCATCCTCATCCTCTCAATATCCTTTGTTATCAAAAAAACCGGTGATTTTGTTGATTACAAAGCGTACCTGGCAACAGCAAAGGGGGATTTTAGTAACTATTTCTATGGATACTGGCTGCTTCCGATCTTTAAGCTTCTGGATTGGTTGCCCTTTCAAGTAAGTTACATCGTGTGGATAGCAGCTAGTGTTATTGGGGTTTGGTTTTCGGCAAGAGTATTCAATGGGAACCCAATCCTGGCACTCCTTTCATACCAATTAGCTTGCGCGTTATTTTGGGGACAAATTACAGGAATTATTTGTGGAATGTTAGGCCTATTCTGGTGGGCAATTCATCATCGTAAATGGAATCTGGCTGGTATTGCGTTTCTGGTTGCGGCTGCAAAACCACAAACGGGAGCGCTTTTTATTACACTACTTTTCCTGTTTTCTGATACATCTTTCAAAGAAAAATTTCGCATCCTGGTTGTCCCTCTTCTCGGATTCACCGCTTCACTAATTTTATATCCCGGTTGGATCCTGGAAATCATTTCCAGGAATCAATCCGTTTACACTGCTGGAAATATCTCCCTTTTTCAGTGGGTTGGTCCTTGGGCATTATTATTGTTTTTGCCCTCAATCCTGGTTCCAATGCAAAAGGATAGCCGGTTCATCATATTGGCATCAACTTGTATCCTCACTATTCCATACTTCTCACATACGGATTTAATTGCATTATTTATCTTTCCTGTCGAAATGATTCCCATCATCCTTGGTTTTTCGCCAATCTTCCTGTCAAGGTATTTTTCATTTGAGAGTCAGAAAGCTTGTTTTATAGTCCCACTGTTTGTGATTGCCAGAAATCTTTTTCCAGCGATTGCTAATAAGGAATTAATTTCCTCAAGGGTCAAGATCTTCAAGTGAAAGCAGATCATCTTAAAAATTTTCCATGAATAATTCTAGATGGAATTGATTTGACTCATTTTCTTTAAGGTTTCCAAAAATTAAAATATTCATTTATATCCAACTTAATTGCGCCACCCTGGGAGGCTGCCAGCGTGGCGTTTGCATGGAAAGGCCCAATTGCGCGCAGGTTTCACGCAGCCGCGTATCCAGGTTTTTCCAATTGCGCGGGCGCACGTCATAACGCTCGCCGTAAGATCGCTCATACTGCTCCCGAAGACCAGGAAAGGATTCATCCAACCGATCATAAAAATAAAGGCGCTGCCGGTCGCGCAGCGTCATCCCCACCGCTGGCAGCACATATTCCGCCCCGGCGTCTTTCGCCCTGCGCGCAATGTTCACCAGGTTCTCTTCACTATCTTCCAGGAATGGCAGCACCGGCATCAGCACCACCCCGGTGTGCACCCCCAGACTGGACAGCTTTTCCAGTGCCTTCAGCCTGCGCGTCGGCGCAGGCGCAAACGGCTCCAACACGCGCGCCAGATCGTCGTCGGCGGTGGTAAGGGTGAATGCCGCGATCGCCATTGTTTTGCGCTGAATTTCAACCAGCACATCCGCGTCACGCGTTACCAGATCACTCTTGGTCAGCAAATGCAGCGGAAAACTATACTCAGCGATCACCTCCAGCGCTTTACGTGTCAGGCGATATTCCCGTTCCACCGGTGTGTAGGGGTCGCTCATCGAGCCGGTGCCGATGGTGCCCTTCTTGCGTTTGCGATTCAATTCCGCGCGCAGCACCTCGGGCGCATTGACCTTGACCAGCACATCGTTGAAATCTTCAATCTGGTAGCATTCACTGCGCGAGTCGCAGTAAATACACTGGTGCTGGCAGCCGCGGTAGATGTTAAAGCCATAGGTCAGCCCAAACCAATCCTCAGGTTGGGGATAACGGTTTAACATCGTTTTGGCTTTAATTTCGCGAATCAAGATCTTCTCCAAGTTCAATGTCTAGTACATCACGAATGAATTGATTATTAAAAGGCTTCATTTAAACCTGCCACTTAGATTTTACTGCAACTCTTCTGCCAATCGAGCCTCTACAATTTTTACCTGTTGAAAGCCCATTATGGATTGAGGTCTGGGTAACCATGTAGAACGAATTAACGATGTATAATCGGCATTGGTTTGAATCTATCTTATAGGACACCACATGCTTGCCAGCTTTCGCCAAAAAGTCACCCGCGTCATCGGCGCGCAGCCATTCCAGCTGCTCATCTTGCTGGCCTATTACAGCGCCTTTATCGGTCTGGGAGTGGGCGGCAGCGTGATCGGCCCTACCCTGCCCAGCCTGGCCGCGCTGACCGGCACCCGCATCGGGGCTTTGGGGATCATCTTCTTTCTCCGCTCCATGGGTTACATGATTGGAACGGTAACCCTGGCTCGATTGGTGGACCGGATTAAAATCCACCCTCTGATGGGCGCTGTCACCATCGCTGCCGGATTGCTGATTTTCTTTATTCCCGGCTTCAGCTCTTTGTGGATCATGGGCGGGATCTTCCTGCTGATCGGGCTGATGGACAGTGTGATCAGCGTGGCGGCCAACACGGGTATTGTTTGGATGTTTAAGGATCGATCCGACCCGGTGATCACCGGTTTGCACTTTTCCTTCGGGGTGGGCGCTTTCTTAGGTCCCGTGATTGTGGCCCAACTGCTGGAGAAAGCCAACGGTCTCAATTGGGTATTTGGCATCGTGGCCGCGTATTATCTGGTGGTTGGCGCCGGCATGTTCCTGCTGGCAGACAGCCCCACTCCGACTGAATCCCATCAGGAAGCCCGTCTGGCTACCACCCGATCGGATTATTACCTGGTGGCCATCACCGCCATCTTCCTCTTCTTCTACGTCGGCGCGGAGATCTCCTTTTCCGGCTGGTTCTTCACCTTCCTCACCACACTTAACCTGGTAGGTGAGCAAACTGCCGCCTATATGAATTCGGCCTTCTGGTTTGCTTTCACGGCTGGGCGGCTGCTGACCATTTTGCTCACCATGCGCTTCAAACCGCCGGTGATCTTGCCGGTGGCACTCACCGGCTGCCTGATCACAGCCATTTTGCTGTTGGTTTTGCCGCTTCAGCCTGGCACTTTATGGGCAATTACGCTCGCGCTGGGCTTTTTCATGGCGCCGATTTTCACCGGCGGGTTCACCTGGGCCAGCCAAACCCTGCGACTCACCGGCCGCCTGACGGGCATTATCTTCATGGGAGACAGCATGGGCGCGATGATCTTGCCCTGGCTCACTGGCCGGATCATTGACGCGACCAGCCCGCGCGCCTTGCCGCCCGCTTTTTTGGTGATTGTGCTGCTGAATTTGATCTCCTTCTTCTTAATGAGCGGCTTGATCCGCAAACGCAAATCGACAGAGCTGGTGAAATCTGTTTAGCCCTTTGCTCGCAACAAATCATTTTTAAAATCGGATATACTTTTTTTAAACCTCGATTGAATCAGTGATGGTTGGTGTGATTCGGTCGCTTTCACCTGATCTAAAAAATGACCATTGAGAAAGGGGTTAATTTATGGCAAAGAATCCGATCGTCTTCTGGGAACTGGCCACCCATGACCAGGAAAAAACGGTGAAATTCTTCCAGGAAGCGTTTGAGTGGGAAATCAATTTCAATGAACGCCTGGGTTTTTATATCGTACCAGATACGTTCACCCCCGAACCGATGGAAGGCGGTATCTTCACCCTCAAGCGCGCGAGATTGCCCTTCATTGCCCTTTACATCCAGGTTGAACATATTGACGAGATGGTCAAAAAAGTGCTGGCGGCTGGAGGTTCAATCGTCGATCAGGTATCGGATATCGGCGGCGGCACGAAAATCTGCCTGTTTAATGAACCGTCCGGGATTACTTTTGCCATGATCGAACCTGCCGCCAAGGCTGGATAACATATTAGTGAAGAATATAGAAAGAAGGGGGCATCTCAACCCCAATGGGTGTGAATTTTTCGCTTCTTGAACTGGTGGCATTAATCGCCATTCTTTGGCCTTTGCTGGGATTGGCGGCCATTCCTGGTTGGCTGTTCGGCGGATCTGACCGGGTCAAATCATTGCGCCTGGTCTTCTCTATCCTGTTTGGGTTATGGGTCATCTTCTTCGCCTTGCGATTTGTCTCCTGGTTAAGTGAAACCCCATTACCCACCCCCCTGCCGCTCTGGCTTGAATCGATTTTATTTTTCGCTGCCGGCCTCAGCCTGGCAACCGCGCTGTTGCTGGTCTTTTCGCTCCCCACTCAACCTCCAAAACCCGCATTTCTGTTGGTAAAATCCTCGGCAGATCTGCTGGAGCTTTCCAACCCATCCTTTTCCCGCCTGGTGAAATATATTTATCAAAATACCGGTTATCAACTCGAAATCCCTGCCAATCCATCCCAGGCTCAGCTGGTCAACTTCATCGCCACCAGCGCGGGACAACCAACCCGGTTGGTGCATGCCCGGCGTTATGCCGGGCGGGTCGGGGAGCCGGTTCTGCGCGAACTCTACCGCATGTTGGATGTTTATCCAAACGCCTATATTGATGTGATCACCTCGGGCACCTTTAGCCCGCAAGCTGAAGAATTCGCTCAAGGGAAACCTTTTCATCTGATTGATGGAGATGGAATCATCGGCTTACTACAACATGTTCAGAAAACTGGAAGATAGAGATATATGTAAAACAAGCCCGGTCATTTTTAGCCGGGCTTGTTTTCATTAATTTAGATTCGATTAGATGAACAAAGTCGCGTTAGACTCGTCTGAACTGGCTACAAAAGTGGCAACACCAGCAATCTCAACACCGTCCAGCAATTCTTCTTTCTTGATGCCCATCAGGTCCATGGACATTTGGCACGCCAGGATACGCACACCATTTTCTTGAGCGGTGCGGATCAATACCGGCAGCGAATCGACGTTCTTTTGTTTCATGATCCATTTGATCATTTCGGTGCCCATACCGGCCATGTGCATTTTGGAAAGTGTCAGCTTATTGGCGCCTCGTGGCATCATAAAGCCAAACATCTTCTCAATCAGGTTTTTCTTGACCGGCACATAAGCGTCTTTTCGGAGAATGTTCAAACCCCAGAAGGTAAAGAACAAAGTCACTTTATGTCCCATCGAAGCCGCGCCATTGGCAATAATGAATGCCGCCAAAGCTTTGTCCAGATCGCCGGAGAAGATCACCATGGTCTTGTCCAGAGAGACGGCGGTCGCGGCAGCGGCTGCCTGTTTCTCTGCCAGGCCTTTTTGAATGCGCGCGGTGATTGTGCCATTATCTGACTCTACCGAGAGCAGGCGGTTGCCGGTGCGATCGCACCAGGCTTTCACATCGCTGGTGAACCCAAAGTCAGTCGCTGAGACGATGACCACATCGCCTTCATTCACTTCTTTGACCTTGTTATAGAGTTTCAAAATCGGGCCAGGGCATTGCAAACCGCAGGCATCTACAGTGTATTCATTGGTATTCATCAACACCACAGGCGGGATTTCTTTGATTTCTTCCCGACTGCTAATGGAAACATTTTCGAAAACGTCAAAGTTCGATTGTTTGCCAACAGCGTGCGAGTAGGTTTTATACCCGCCGTTGAGATTGACCGCGTTGAAGCCCTCTTGTTTTAACATGCGGTATGCGAAATAGCCGCGCTGCCCGGCCTGGCAGAAGATCACCACGCGTTTGTTACGCGGAATTTCATTCAGATGATCGCGCAATTGCTGCAACGGGATGTTCTTTGCGCCATCAAGTGTGCCCAGCATCAACTCTTCTGGTTTGCGTACATCCAACAAGAAATTGGCTTCACGGTCCAGACCAGCGATCTCATTCCATTCGAGAGTTTCTACATCGCTGCGTAAAATATTAGACGCCAGGAAGCCGATGATGTTTACCGGATCACGCGAAGACCCAAAGGGAGGCGCATAAGCCAGTTCCAGTTCTTCCAGGTCAAACACTTTCATCCCGCCGCGCATGGCGGTGGCGATCACGTCGATGCGCTTATCCACCCCTTCCATACCCACAATCTGAGCACCATAAATCGTACCGTCCAACCCAAACAACAGTTTGAAGGCCATTGGTGAAGCGCCCGGATAATAACCGGCGTGATTGGAAGCGTGAATAATGGCGGTCTTGAATTGAATGCCAGCCTGCTCCAACTGCCGGGTATTCATGCCGGTGGCAGCCACAGTCAGATCAAACACCTTCACAATCGAAGTGCCCTGCACGCCTTTAAATCGCACGTCGCGCCCAGCAATATGGTCGGCGACCAGGCGGCCTTGCTTGCTGGCCGGGCCAGCCAAAGGCAAACTAACGGTTTCATGCGTTACCAGGTGCTCCACTGAAGCGGCGTCACCGATCGCGTAGATGTTCGGATCGTTGGTTTGCATGGTCCCGCTGGTGGCAATCGTACCGCGCGGACCCAGTTCCAAACCGGCTTCTTTGGCCAGCTGGTTTTCGGGTTTTACACCGATCGCTAGAATGACCATCTCGGCATCCACTTTTCGATCAGACTGCAAAGTTACTTTCAACCAACCGCCTTCGCCGCGATCAATCGACTTGACCCCATCGCCCAGCGCCAAACGCACCTGTTTGAACTGCAGGTGATGATGTACCAGAGCCGCCATTTCATAATCGATCGGGGCCATCACCTGTGGCAGCATTTCAATCAGGGTTACCTGAATTCCGCGATGCTGTAAGTTCTCAGCCAGCTCAATTCCAATAAAACCACCACCCACCACCACGGCTCGGGCGGGGTGCTTTTCATCCACGAAAGTCTTGATCTTATCCATATCCGGAATATTGCGCAGGGTAAACACCTCTGGCAAATCAGCCCCAGGAATGGGCGGCAAAATCGGTGCGGCGCCCGGAGAAAGCACCAGACGATCATACGGCTCCAGATATTCCTGGCCGGTCTTATGGTCTTTCACAGTAAGTGTGTTGTCATCGCGGTTAATTCGGATGACTTCATGCTGCGTGCGTGCTTCAATGTTTAATAAATTTTTCAGTTCTTCACTGGACAGCACCAGCAGCTTTTCGCGTTCTTTGATCACCTCACCAATATGGTAAGGCAGACCACAGTTAGCAAAGGAAATATATTCCCCGCGTTCCAAAATCACGATTTCGGCATGTTCATCCATACGGCGCAAACGGGCTGCCGCGCTGGCTCCACCTGCCACACCACCCACAACAACTGTCTTCATATCAATCTCCTTGAATTATGATTCCTTACTGCTCCGGTTAAAGGACTGGGTCAAATCAACCCGTGCCTCAATCTGAGAAGTCAAAATACCGCGCATCAAATCTAGCGCCGCGATAATGCGTTGATCCGTAAGCGTATAGAATACAGCTGGACCCTGACGGTCGGTTTCCACCAGTTCACGCTCGCGCAACACGCGGAGATGCCGCGAGACGGTTGGCTGCGGCATATCTAAAAGCTCCGAAATTTCGTTGACAAAACGGCCTTTCTCCGCCAACACATATAAGATCAAAATGCGTTTCGGGTCGCCCAGCGCGTAACACACTCGCTCGTGGAGTAGATTAATCTCCTGTTCCAATCTGCTTACGTCCATTTTTTCCTACTTTCATATATTCGCATAAGCGCATATATGAATATAACACTAAATCAATAAATTTGCTTGTGATTAATGTCACGATTCGATTGTGATAAATTTAACAATATGACTATTCTTCTCTAAATATTCCCTTTTCAGGCAAACCTTCTCCCCATTTTTGACAACAACCAGACGTTTATGTCATAATTTGCAAAGCCATATTCTTTTGAAAGGATCTCAGGATTTCCATGTCTTATCAATGGTTGTTATTTGACGCAGACGGAACCTTGTTCGACTACGACGCCGCCGAAGCCAGTGCCTTACGCAACGCGTTTCGCATTGAGCGGCTGGAATTCTCTTCCGAAATCGAATCGACTTACCGGTTGATTAATAAACAACTTTGGCTGGCGTTCGAAAGCGGACAAATCAGCTCTCAAGATTTGCGGGTAGAGCGCTTCAAGCAATTATTCAGCCAGTTTAAACTCGAAGCCGACCCCAACACTTTCAGCCGATTGTACCTGGGCTGTCTGGCGCAATCCAGCCAGTTAATCGAAGGTGCGCAAGAATTGATTTTCCAATTACGGGCGCAGGCTTTTCATCTGGCAATCATCACCAATGGCATCGCCGAAGTGCAGCGCTCCCGCCTGGCGGCATCCCCCATCGCCAGCTGCTTTGAAGGCTTATTTATTTCTGAAGAATTGGGAAGCGTCAAGCCTGACCCCACCTTTTTTGACGCGGTATTCAGCCAGCTTGGTAACCCGGAAAAATCCAGCGCCCTGGTAATTGGCGATAGCCTCAGTTCAGACATCCGTGGCGGGCAAAATTACCAGGTAGATACCTGCTGGTATTGCCCGGGTGAAACGAAGGAACTACCTGAGGATTTAAAACCCACCTATACCATTCACCAGCTGGCGGATTTACACAACATTCTTAAATAGAAAAGGGGCGGCATACCGCCCCTCTCAATACCATTACCTTACTGGAAGAACTATTCCGCGCCTGGACTGGTGCGTCCCCAATCGTCTTCAATCCGCACAATATCCTCTTCCACGCATATTCCATATTGGGTTTCAATAAACACCAGAAAATCGTCACCATTATTCTCAATGCGGTGGACCTGACCCTTTTCAATAAACACCACATCGCCACGTTGAATGGTGCGAGTTTCGTCTCCAACAGTCACCAATCCACTGCCCTGTACGATTGCCCAATGTTCCGCCCGCAAATGGTGTAATTGCAGGGATAGCCGTTTTCCGGGATTAACTATGATCCGTTTCACACGGTAGCCCGGTTCATTTAAGTACTCTTCCCAACGCCCCCACGGGCGATTATCAGAATCGATCATCACAAAAAACCCTCCTGATTGAATCAAATCTCGTAATCATTTTACCTTAGCGCGCTGGGCTACGCAAAGAATCCAGTCATACAATAAAAAATGTGGAGACTAAGATTTCGCTACAAAAACTATATATAATAGGGTTATTATTCAATTCATGAACCGGGAACGTTTATGTCTGGGCGATCTTCTTTTGCTCCCTTAAAAAATTCATCCGCTTCCAATATTTTAAAAAAATTCTTAATTGAACCTACCTTCTATGGGCTGTTTGCGTTGCTACTTCTCTATATTCTGCTCAGCCAGACTCCCGATCGCGGTGGGTTTGACTGGTTATTCGCCTTCCGCACCGCTGCCAGGGGCGAACCATCCATCATCATAACACCATACTGGGTTAATTTTCTCAGCTTCATCCCCGCGCACCTGCCCGAACCATTGGGATACAGTTTGTGGATCTCCGCCGGATGTATTGCCTTTTACATCGCTGCGCGGTGGGTCAAAGCTCCCATATGGGTAATTATGCTCTCTTACCCGATCCATTGGTGTTTGTATCATGGTCAGGTGGACCTGTTTCTGGCTGGCGCCGCCGCCCTGGGATTATGGTCCGCGCAAAAACAAAAACCATACCTGGCCGGGGCAGCCATTTTAATTCTTCTGATTAAGCCTCATATCACGGTGCTGGCAGCCATCTTAATCTTCTGGTGGTTGGAAGAAAAAAAGAAAGCGGCCATTGTTGTTTTGGCCGGTATCGCCAGCAGTTTTATTCTCTGGCCCGGTTGGCTTGAATCACTCCTATCCCAACAAATTTTTTCATATACCCAACGCCTGCCCTTGAGCACGTGGAGCAATACCTCACCCCACCTTCCAATATGGGTTAGCATCCCGCTTGCCGCCGTGGCGCTCTTTTCCCCACTCGAAAAAGCCCGCAAGCTGCAGGCTGTTCTGGCTATCTCATTGTTGATCTCTCCTTATGCGCCGGTCTACAGCCAGATCATGCTGCTTTGGTTTCCTCTGCCCATCCCGATTGCGGCTCTGGCAATTTTGCCCTGGTTTGGATCTCTTTTGCAGAATGAGCTATACTATAAGTTAACCTGCCTGGTGTTCCCGATTACAGTCATCTTGAGCACATACTGGCCGTATGTTTCTAGAAATTGGGTGCAACGTCCGAAGAACCAAGAAATGGAAGTGCCATGCAACAGGGAACCCACCGGGTGAGCATCTAAACAGTGAACTCACCGGGCAATCCTTTCTTCAATCCGCTTCTCACCAAGTGAGCAACTTTAATCCGCGCTTTTCGTAAAGATATTGTGATTCATTTTATTATTTAATAACCTTACAGGAGAACCCATGACCAACGAACCCAGCAACTGTGCCTTCTGTGGAGCCCCCGTCTCCCCCAACGCCCGCT
>ENA-ORXD01001591-ORXD01001591.1-sediment-metagenome-genome-assembly--contig:-NODE-1591-length-17921-cov-4.327393_pt1 | contig 17921 bp, 17 predicted proteins | sample MGYA00237862_ERZ511471 | MGnify/ENA metagenome assembly ERZ511471
GGGGGGGGGGGGGGTTGAAGTTTGAAGGGAGTTCGAAGCTGATGAGCGATTGAATAAACAATTACTCCGGCAAGAACTCAACCATAGAAAATAACGAGGCTATGAACTATAATCTAACGCAAACAACTGAATGGTCTTGATTAATTATCCTTTTCAAATACAATCTGGTAGTAAAGGAGACAACGGTGGTAAAAAAATTGGTGTTTATAATAACCCATGGTATCGATGAACCTGAAAAAATTACCGTAGCATTTACTATGGCCGTAGCTTCCCAAACACTCGGGGCTGATGTTTCGATAGGTTTACAGGGAGCCGGTGCCACCATTGCCGAAAAAGGTGCTGCCGAATTGGTGTCCTTCCCGGGTTGTACACCACTTAAGACTCTGCTTGACGCATTTCAGGCTCAAGGCGGAAAACTTTACTCCTGCGCACCACCCCTGGAATACCGAAAGATCAGCAAGAAGAATCTCATTGACGGCATGAATGTCGTCAATGCCGAAACCTTTGGAGAGCTTTATTTGAGCGCCGATAACATCCTGGTGTATTAGAAATCTCACAACCGGAATTAAATAATTCGTATATCATCCATATGACACTTGAGACGTGAATAAAAACACGTCTCAAAAAGCAATATTGAAGGAATTTTCTGTCGGACACGTCAAAATAGATACCCAGCGAGTGTATATCTGCCCTGAAGGTTGTATTATCGAGCGCAGGTCAAACCCAAAGTGTTCATCTAAGGTTTTGTTTTACTCTCATAATATATCGTGCCAACAAGAAGGCAGCCTATTTATTTCCGGTACCCTGCGGCCGTACCATCTGGTTCAGTTTGTCAACCAGTGCATTCTTGTCAAATGGCTTTGACATATACTGCAGCTTATTATGTTTAAGAAAAGCCATGGTATTTGGATCGGAAGCATCACCGGTTACGAAGACGATCTTGGGGCATAATTCGGGCCATCTATCTTTAATTCTCTCAAACAACTCTTTACCGCTCATTCCCGGCATCCGCATGTCGATAAATACCACATCATATGTTTTCTGTTCCAGGTTTTCTAAAGCTTTTGCGGCCTGCCCCTGGGTGTCTACCGAATGACCGTCGCTGGAAAGAGCCCGTTTTATTAAAGTTCTAACCCCTTCTTCATCGTCAATTACCAGCACAGATGCTTTGGCAACAAGCGGCTTTAGGTCAATTGCTTTTTGTGGTTCATCGTTATCAAAATGGCCGGCATTTTGATTTACGGGCAGCCTGATGGTGAATGTAGCCCCGGCGTCAGGTTCGCTGCTGACTTCGATCGTGCCGCCATGTTCTATTACAATAGACCGTGATAGGGACAAACCCAAGCCGGTCCCTGTTCCTGGTTCCTTGGTGGTGAAGAAAGGCTGGAATAGTTTGGAAAGGGTTGCCTGGTCCATTCCCAGCCCGTTGTCCTGGATTATTATCTCTACATATTCTTTATCTAACCGGCTTGTCCGGTTGGTAGTAATCGTCAAGATGCCTCCATCATGGGCTTTTTTCATGGAATACTCGGCATTTACTATCAGGTTCATCAGCACCTGTTGTATTTGCCCCGGGTCAAGCACTACCCAGGGTAATTTGGGATCATAGTATTTGAACACCTGTATGTTGGCAGTCGAAAGTACATAGCTTCTCAATTCCAGTGTGTTATCGATAAGTTCATGGATATTGAGCCTGGTTCTTGCCGGTTGTGTCTGGCGCGAAAAAGTCAGCAGACGTTTGACGATTTCCTTGACCCGGTTCGATCCTTCTATGATATATTTTACGTATTCACCTATATTCTTAGGTAAATCCTCTTTGGACAGCAGTTCCGAAAATCCAAGCACGCTGGTCAATGGATTGTTGATCTCGTGGGCAATTCCGGCTGCCATTTCACCGACAGAAGCAAGCCTTGCGGAAATTTCGGCTTTGTCACGGAGTTTTTGTTTTTCTTTTTCAGCAATAATCCGCTCCGTAACTTCGCGACCGATGCCAACTATTCCGATGATACTGCCGCCCTGGTCTTTCATAGGAGACAGAGAAGTTTGATAGTATCGATTTCCGCCTTTGTCCTTTATGTCCCAGTCGTATACCACAAATTCTCCCTTTAGCGCTCTCAAGTTCGCCTCTTCATGCACATGATAACCGGCTGCCCCAAATATTTCCTTTGCAGTCTTACCTAAAAAATTTTCGGGTGCCAGTCCCATTCTCGAGACCCAGGGTCCGTATACCCCGGTGTGACGCATGTTGGTATCCAGGGTAAAAATCACGTCTTCCATCGAATTTACCATCGTTCGGAAGCGCTCTTCACTTTTATAGAGTGTTTCCTGTGCTTTTTTCATTTCGGAGATATCGACTACGATGACCTGGATTGCGGGGCGGCCGTGAAAGGTAAGGGGTGCTGCTGTCACCTGCACCGGTACAGGTCTTCCATCCATACGCATATAAACATCTTCTGAAGGATACAGGCCTTTCTCGCCTTTCATCATCCGCATAATCCGGTCTTGAGCAGCTGACCAACGCTCAGGATGAACGATGGTGTCAATCGGTTTACCAAGCACTTCCCGTGCGTTTGCTGCGCCGAGTAGTTTAACGGCGGCAGAATTTACGAATACCACCCTGCCGTCCTGGTGGACTCCTATCGCGGTGGGCGACCTTTCAACCAGCAGGCGATACCGTTCCTCACTTTCTCTCAAGGCAGCTTCGATTTGTTTTCTTCGAGTTATATCCCTGCAAACACAGAAGATTAATTTTTGACCTGAAAATACAGCCGCGTTGGTACTTATCTCAACGTCGTAGGTAGTTCCGTCTTTCCGCCTGTGGCGTGTTTCGAAATGATCCCCGGTTTCGTCCACAGAACGTATCATTTCCAGGGTGCTTTCCTCAGGATGCAGATATTCCCAATCGAATACTTTTAGAGATTTCATTTCATCGGTAGAATAACCAAGCATTTCGGCGAACCTGAGGTTGGATTCATAGACTTTTCCATCTTGATCAAGAATGACTATCCCATCTCGCGACTGGTCAATAAGTACACGTCGCCGGGTGGCTTCGTCGACAAGCCTGTCTTCGATCTCTTTGTGCTTAGTAATATCCCTGATTATTGTAATCATCCCCTTGGAATTTCCGTTCTGATCTTTGATGACCGCAGAATTTAATTCGCCCCAAAAACTGCTTCCATCTAACTTGCGGAGCAGGTACCTTCGCTGGCCGACATGCCCTCCATCAAGAATCGTTTCAATGTCATGACGGGCTTGCCGGGTTTGGCCGGCAACAACCCAGTCCGGTAAAGCAGAACCGGCGATATCCTGGCTGTGTGCGACTCCGAACATTTCCAGGGCTTTTTCAGAGGTGTAGCTGATTGTGCCGTCCATGTTTAGAGCAACAACACCATCAGGTGAAGCTGACACGAGCATGCGATAGCGTTGCTCGCTGTCGCGCAACGCTTCTTCCATTTTCTTTTTCTCGGTTATTACTTCAGAAAACAGGATAATCCCGCCGATATAGCCCCCGGTTTCGTACCAGGGCCGAATTTCCCAGCGGATCCAATCCATTTCTCCTGAAAGGCGAACGAAAGGATCTTCCTCGGCGCGTTCAACAGCTCCTGCCAGACACCTTTTATGAATCCTTTTCCACCTCTCCGGGATTTCAGGGAATACTTCGTAGTGCGAGCGTCCGATAACGCTTTGTTCCCCGAGTTGATAGTCTTTTGTATAGCGCCGGCTTGCAGCCATATAATGCATATTGCGGTCGAACATGGCAATTGCTGCCGGTGAATTTTCTACGAAAAGTTGCAGAATTTCTTTTTCCTGCTGCAATGATTGCTGCACTTTTTTCTGTTCGGTGATATCTTGGGCGGCACCATAGATTGTTGTAATGAACTTATGAGAATTATCCCATACAGGATGGGAGTAGTTACGAACCCAGCGGATTTCACCCTGTTTGGTAGTAATGCGCATTTCCAGAATTATGTCTATGCCCCGTATGACGTCCCGGTGGTGTGACATCACTGTTTTGAGATCATCCGGGTGGACACATGCGAAAAAGTCCGTGTTTGTTTTGCTTTCGTCAATCGAGTAGCCCATTATCCTGTAGAAAGAATCGCTTATCCATTCAAGTTCCAGCTTGCCGGACTTATCGACTTTGATGACGTATACAAAATCACTTGTCATGCCGGAAAAAATCCGCTGGCGGGCTTCTGAATCGCGAAGTGCATGTTCAAGCCTCTTTCGTTCACCAACATCGCGGATTATCATGCTGGATCTGCGGTTGCCTCGATAGTCGAGAAACACAGACGAAGACACTTCTCCCTCAAAAACTGTGCCGTCCTTGCGGTTGAATGAAAGTTCTCCCTTGAAAAATCCCTTCTGGATCCTGTCTTTTAAGGCCTGATTCAGCCGGGGGTCTTTCAGGTTAACAACTCCAGCTCTGCCCACATGACATATTTCCTTTTCGCTTCTGCCAAACAGCGAACAGGCAGCCGGGTTGGCTGACAATATGTCTCCGCTATCCGGGTCTGTCAGAAGCACAGCATCATAACTGTGGTTGATGAGCGAACGGTACCGCTCTTCGGATTCGAGTATTCGTGCTTGCATTCGTTTGCGCTGCGAAATATCCCGGAGTATTGCCAGTTGCGTGGTGGTGTCGTTGGCATCTATCAAATTGCTGCTGATTTCAACCGGGGTCCCCTTTCCCTGGCTGGAAAGTAGTTCGGTTTCGAACACGGCCGAAGTTATTTTCCGTTCTTTAAGATTGTAGAACTGTTTTTCTGTCCTGTGGCGCATTTGAGGGGAAATAAAGTCGATAAAAGGCTTGTTCAAAATGTTTTTGATGCTGCATTTTATCATCTGGCAAAACCGGATATTGGCAAACACCAGTGAACCATCCTGGATGACTGCTATCCCGTCGTTGCCTTTTTCAACCAGCGTCGAATATTTCTGTTCGGATAGGCGGAGCTGTTGTTCGGCAAGGATACTGTCAGATGCCGTCCGGAGAGAGCCTATGCCGTAGCCCATGTCCGTTGCAAGCTCTGTAAGCAGTTCGATTTCTTCCGAATCGAAGGCCTCTTGATCGTTTGAATAAATATTGAGCGCCCCGATAGTTTCTTCGCGGACCTTTATTGGCAGCGCTATCGAGGATTTATAACCCCTTTCAATTGCTGCAAGGCGCCATGGACCGTAATTCGGGTCTGAAATGATATTTCTGGCGATTACAATAGTGCCAGTTCTGATTGCCGTGCCAGTAGGCCCTTTGCCGCGTTTGCTGTCAGACCAGGTTATACCTGCACTTTCCAGATAACCTTGCTCGAATCCTGCCTGTGCCACCGGTAGAACGCTTTTACTGCGGTTTTTTTGGGCATAGCCAACCCATGCGAGCCTGTAACCGCCTTCGCTGGTGATTACGTTACATACGGCATCCAGGAGTTCGAATTCATCCGTCGAGTGCACCAGTGCCCTGTTACACCGGCTCAAGGTCTTGAGTGCCCTGTTGATGCGGGTAAGGCATTTCTCGGTTTTCACCAGGTCAGTTATTTCGACAGAAAGAACCATCACGCCATCAGATAACGGCTGCATGTACAGCCTGAACCAGCCTGACTGCCCGTCAGGAAAAACAAATTCGTTATCCATAGATTGCTCTGTGCGTTCGTGCATGCATTTCTTCAGGAGAATAAACATGGCGGAATTTTCTATTCCTGGATAAACATCCATAATCCGGTTGCCCAGCAGAGCCTCTCTGGTTTTGCGACTGTGTTTTACCACAGCTTCATTCAGGTATACATACCGCCAGTCAAAATCTATAACCTGAAAGCCTTCGAGCATCCGGTCGAACACAGGGGAAAAACGGTCGGCGGCTGGTTGATTTAACGAATCATTGGAATGGGGATTTGGCCGGGAGTTAGTTGAATATTTTCGTGACACCTGGATTTCGTCTATGTGCCCTTTTTTTCTAGCAGACATAAACCACCTCCAATGAAGGAAAAAAACCAGCAAATACTAATATATACCAGCTGAATTTAAGAATACTATTTAAAAAGGCAATAGTAAAGAGAATTACGGTTGATAAAATCGAGACAACTGGTATCCAAAGTGGACCTGATTACCCGGTAGTTGAATTGAGATTGTTCGAAAGCCAGGCGGCGGCATAGTCCACGATATCTCTCTGCCTGATAAGCCGGGTAGCTGCCTTTCCGATTGACATAATGCTGACCTTTTCCGGGCATTCCTTTTCGAATGAAGTTCCTATATCGTTAAAATTACCATCGAATGACTTGAAATCTTGCATTTCCAGCCACTTCTGGCAGCCGTCAATCATTACTGGGGCTCCGTGATACTCCACTTCTTTACCCGGATACTCGGCCCGAAACTCTGCCAGATGAAATGAGGAATTATTACCGTAGCTTGCACCGAGAAGTATTATCCACCCGTCGAGTTCATATATACTGCCAAGCGGCGAACAATCACCGAAAGGATAATCCAGACTGTGATTGCCAGTTATTCTTTCCGCGTGTTTCCCCCGGGCGGCGAAAGATATCTGGGGATGGTTGCTTCTTAATACTCCTTTCTGTTTGCGAAAGGTTTCCGGGATTACACCTACTCCCCGGGTTGGTGCGAAGTCCGGGTCGTAAGGGGGCATTTCCCTGCGTATGACCGGCCACCAGGATTCAGGCACCGGGGGGTTGCGCCACTGCGAAGGATCTGACAGGTTGGTGGAAAAGGTCGGCATGACGAGCGTCCCATCTGCACCCAGCAGTTCTTCGATGGCCAGTATAACTGCGCAAGCTCCACCGCAGACCCACCCAATTGAACTGAGTGATGAATGCAGCAGGAGCGTCATGCCGGGTTTAACACCCAGTTCGCTGAACCCGGCCTTCAACGAAGGAATGGTCAGCGGAGAATCCTCGGTTTCTATCTTCTTTATTGCTTCTTGTTCGCTCATTGACTTGAACTTAAACAGGGTTGATTTACCGGCAATGTATCCATGTCGACATATTATAGCTCAAGGTTGCATTTTGTTCTCGAAACCGGCCATCCTTCCGCCTGATATCGGCTGCTCCGGTAGAGGCGTAGGGGAGCAGGTGCTGTAAAAATACCTTGATGGCGATTATATGGTTAACAAAGGATTTATCAGCCTAAAGGGCGACTAACTTTTGTTAATTCAGGTCAGGATTTAGACCAAAATAATTATGCAGGCATCTCTTAAATTTGTTGACTAATAACCATATATCGTCTATAATACATCCGTTTATCCGGTTAAAACGCTTTAACTTGGTTCGACAATTAATATGAAAGCCGTTTTAAAAACATACTAACTGTACAAGGCACCGGTTTTATTTTTAACTAACGTTATATCAAAGTAGATATATCGTAATTAATAATAATAATGGAAAAAGTAATAGGGAGGTAAACAAGTATTGGAATCAGCAACAGTCCTGGAACAAGCACGGGAAAAGTTCAGGCTACTTGCCAAAGAGAATTCACTGATGGAGGAGCACATCCACGTAGCCATTAAACCCCTTTCTCCTCAAGAAGCCATAGGGAATCCTGTCAGGCAGGATTACCCCTTGCTCGCCGGCAAGGAAATAATCGTTGAGGCAGATTTCAGGCAGTGCTACGGGCAAGCTTTTACCGATCAGCCGCAGGTGTTCGATGGCAGCCTTTCCGATGTACTGGAATTGCCGCTGGATGTATCGGCCAACAGGGCAATATTTTTATCTACTCTTAACGCCATTACCGGATATCTGGGCATTGTCGATAGGGTTCGCCATTGCCATGATGAGGAACCCGAGGAATGCGCTAAAGAAATAGCATTGGCGCTGTTCAAGCGTTTTGGCCGGAATAAAATAGGCATAATAGGCTATCAGCCTGCCATCCTTGAGAACCTGAGCAGTGTTTTCGGGCCGGATAATGTCCGATGCACCGACCTGAGCAAGTTGAATATCCAAACCCGGAAATTCGGGGTAGAGATTTGGGACGGCATGAGCCATACCGCCGAACTGATTCGATGGTCTGATAATGTGCTGGCGACATCCAGTTCTTTGGCCAACGGCACATTCGATAGTATTTACCAGGAGTCTATGGCATCGGAAAAAAACTTAATTGTTTTTGGAATAACCGGGGCCGGTGTCGCTGCCTTGATGGATATCGAAAGAATATGCTTTTACGGTCATTAAGCTGGCTGCAGCAATAGGGGATATAACTAATAAAACCGTTCGATTATGGTTGGCCCATTGCCATGAAAAATTTAAGAAACAATAAGAAAATAACAGTAAAAACAATGCTGACCAGGGCTTGTTTAAGCATGACAATTCTGTTTTTCGTCGCCGGATGCAATAACAATAATTTGGATAAGCCAATAGGCATGGCAATAGAATTTACCGCCCACGCCACATCCACTTACGTCGCCCTCGAAAAGGGATGGTACATCGAAGAAGGCCTTGCCTTCGAAACATATGACAGTTATGTTACCGGCATGGCGCTGGCTTCAGCTCTGGCCAGAGGGGATATTGAAGTAGCCTACATGTGCCTGGTACCGGCAATAACTGCCTATGCCAATGGGGGTGTCGCCATTAAGGTTGTAAGCGGTACTCACAAATACGGTTACGGTCTGGCTGTGGACCCGGGGAAAATAAAAACCGTCGCAGACCTGGACAACGCGGGTATCCGCATAGCCTGTGTACAGGCCGGCGGAGCTGTTGATGTAGTGCTCAACAAGACGATAGATGTATGCGGTTTGGATCGAACTGCAGTGTTGGCCAATACCCTGCGCATGAACCCGGCTAAAGCCCTGATGGCTGTCAAAGCCGGCCAGGTCGATGGAGTGTTTCTGCCGGAGCAATGGTGCACTATGGCCGAAGAATACGGCTTCGAACTGCTTGTGGAGTGCAAAGACGTGTGGCCCGATTTACAGGGAAGCGTGCTGGTGGTTAAACAGGAACTGATTGACCGGTCGCCCCAGGCCGTCGAGGCTATAGTTCGAACCGACAAGAAGGCGCTGGCCTGGATCAATAACAATATTGACGAGGCGGCCCGGATACTTTCACGTTCTCTCCAAGGAACCATAGAAAAAAGCTCCGCCCTTGACTCTGCTTTTGAAACCGCTTCCGGGTTCGAATACTCGCCGGAGGTAATGCAAAGAAGCATCCAGCGCATCGAATTCACCAGTTCCATCGATACTGGTGTCGTTCAAGACGTAATCGACTATATGGCCGAACTGGGCTATATCAGCAGCAGTTTTCCGGCAGAAGAAATCCTGGACTTGAGTTTTTCAGATTAGGTTGCATCTTGCAATATGACTAAGAACAGTTCTTTTTTCAGCAAATTGAAGCCTGTTTGGGGCATCGTTCCCGTTGCCGCATTCCTGGTTGTGTGGGAGGTAACCGCCAGGCTCAACTGGGTGCCGGGACAGTTCCATTTTCCGGCATTTTCAGAAGTCGTAACAGAGTTTTTCAATCTGGCATCATCAGGCGTTCTGGGTGACAATTTTGTTGCCAGCCTGTGGCGGATTACGGCCGGCCTGATTGCCGGCTCCCTGGCCGGCATGATGCTGGGGGTTGTAATGGGGTGGAAAGAAATTGCTCATAGAGCGCTCAACCCGATAATCAGCCTTTTTTTACCCATCCCCCCGCTTGGATGGTTGCCCCTTCTCATGCTGTGGGTTGGCATAAACGAATGGCTTCCGATTACTATCATCTTCATTTCCTCTTTCTTCCCCGTTCTGTACAATACGGTTGCGGGGATAAAAAGCGTGGATAACGACTATGTAAAGGTGTCACGAACGCTTGGCGCTTCAGATTTCAAGATTCTTACCACGGTGGTTATGCCGCTGGCATTGCCCATTATATTTACCGGATTACGGCTGAATGCCGGTCATGCCTGGCGGGTAGTAATCGCAGCCGAGATGATTGCTATTCCAACCGGAATCGGTGCGCTGATGCTGCGAGCGGAGAGCCTGATACGCATCGATATAATTGTAGTCTGCCTTGCGGTTCTGGCAGTGATGACCTGTGTTTTCGACAAGGTATTCGGTTACATCGAGAACCGTGTCACAGCCAGGTGGTGCTAGAATGCCCGATATACAGCTTCACAATGTTTCCAGGCACATCTGCTCTAATATCAACCTCGATATTCGTAACGGCGAACTGATAGTAATCCTTGGCCCCAGCGGTTCGGGTAAAACTACCCTGCTGAATATTATCGCCGGATTGAACGAGTACCAGGGATCCGTTCTATTCGACGGCAAACCGGTAGATGCTATAGACGCCAGCCGCCGGCGTATAGGTTATCTTTTCCAGCAACTGGTGCTTTTCCCGCATATGAATGTCAGGAAGAACATTGCCTACAGTCTCAAATTGAAAAATATGCCGCCAGAACAGATAGAAAAACGGGTGGAGGAACTGATGCGCCTTGTAAAGATTGAACACCTGGCTGAGCGGTACCCAAAATACTTGAGCGGCGGTGAAAAGCAAAGAGCAGCCCTGGCTCGAGCTATGGCGCCTTCTCCCCAGGTGCTGCTGCTGGACGAGCCTTTGAGCAGCCTCGATCTGCAAACTGCCAAGTACCTTCGAATGGAACTCAGGCAGTTTCAGAAAACCCTGGGGATAACGACGGTATATGTAACCCACGATCTGTCCGAGGCCGAAGAAATCGCCGACCGAATCGCGGTGATCCACGACGGGCACCTGGAGCAGGTGGCTGCACCGGACAAGGTTTTCTTTTTTCCTCAAAATGAAGTGGTGTCAGACTTTATCGGGGCACCCAACATACTGGATTGCCAGCACTGCCGCCAACTGGAACAAGGGGTTGTTGAAGCCAACTGCGGAGGACTGCCGGTAATTGTTGCTCACGAAGGCAACTCAATAAACCGCATCGCTTTTTTGCCACGTGATATATTTCTTTCCGAATCCAGACCGCCCGGTCCGGGAGTTAACCGTTTCGAAGGGAAAGTAACTGACATTCGGTATGCTGATGATGCTGCCCGGGTAGCAGTTAATGTGGGCAATCAACGCCTGGTTGCCGAAGTACCTTATCACCTTTTTGAGGAGATGGCTTTGGTGCCCGGGAAAAAAGTGTACCTTATTTTGAAGTTGAGGCGCATCCGGGTTTATGATTGTCGCTGTGGCACTCACAATTACGAAGATGGTGTTTGCCACCCCGGACATCTGGCGTAATAATAGGCAAAAATTCGAACTACTAAATTTCCAGCATACCAACCGAAAGGGATTAATGCCCGGCAGATATATTTTAAGGGTTGAAACCGATAATCACGCCGGGTATTATTTTTATTATTGAGGATAATTATTTCGCCGGGTGCACAACAGGACTGATTTTAATTTTGATATCCGGTATTTTTGCTATAATGATTCGAAAATTTAATTATCATGGGAGATTGACGAAGGTTATCGGGGCAAAAAATATAAAATTATCGCCTGAATCTTAAATAAGACAATATGACTGAACGCAAACAACGCCAGGAACCTGTCGATCCCCACGATAAGCGGGCCATGGAATTAATGCACAAAAGAGTGAGAGACCGGGCTTTATCGCTAAGGTGGAACCTCAACGGCCTCATGTTTATATATGCCGTACTGATCCTGGTAATCATATTGTCCATGCAGAATATTGACAGCGTTTTTGTGGGGATGGTTGCCGTTTCCGGCCTGCTCGGTCTGTGGCTGTACAGTTCATTTCGGGTAAAGAAAATGGAAAAGCAGTTTTACCAGCAGGAAGTCCATGATTATGCTGAGCTGTTATCGGCAAAGCCCCGCTATGATTCTGTTCAAGAAGCTTACTCGTTAGGAAACATGACAACCTCGCCCCTGACGCGCAGAGAACTGGAAATCATAACCCATATGGCCGAAGGCCAGAGGAATAAGGATATTGCCCGGGCTCTGAATGTAAGCGAAAGCACGGTTAAAAACCATATAAGCAATATTTTTAACAAACTTGAAATTTATGACCGCATGACAGTTGTTTTGCTGGCCCTGCGTTACGGCTGGGTCAAATTCGATGGTCAAAAAGAATTCAAGCTGAAAAATGATTAGCTATAGCTTTGTCAAGCGCCGAATAGTCTGGTACCCAATAGGCATTATTCTGAAAAACCCGTCACACGCTAGTCATTTGACACAATAAAACGCTGTTTGTTCAACCGGGATGCGCAGTGAAAGAAACTTTAAAATATCGTGTATAATAAGCAAGTTCAATAATTCCATAAAGGGGAAGGCAATGAAAACAATCGGTCTGGGGTTGTTGGCCGTATCTGTCCTGGCGGTTATCGGCACCATGATTTGGGCAATGGTGACCGAAGCTGAAAGCACACCGGTTGCGGTCTATATTGTTTTCGGTGCGGCGGGGTTGGGCGCGCTCATTCTACTGGCGGTGGCAGTGTATGAGCGCAAGCAGCAGGAAAAACATGAAACATTCGAAAGGAGAGACAACTAAAATGCTGATAGTTACTTCACCTGCCATTCCCGGCAGAAACATCATCAAGACAATCGGGCTGGTAAGGGGTTCGACAATTCGGGCCAAACACCTTGGCAAGGATATAATGGCAGGATTCAGGAGCCTTGCCGGCGGAGAGATCGGCGAATACACCCAGATGATGGCCGAAGCCCGCGAACAGGCGCTGCAGCGCATGATCGAGGATGCCGAAAGCCAAGGTGCAAATGCGGTGATATCTTTGAGCTTCGGCACTGCCATGATAATGCAGTCCTCGGCAGAATGCATCGCGTATGGCACCGGTGTGGTAATCGAGTAAAACAAGCCGACGGACTGAATAACTGTGCTAAGCACAGAACGGGCAAACGGGGTAATTGCATACCGGGCATTTCAAACATAGTCCACCGTGCCCGGCGGCGATAATTTCTTCACGGCTGACCATTTCACCGGCTAACAGACGGGGCAAAAGAACATCTACGATATTAACGTTAAACAGGCTGCCGGCCGGTGCGCCCAGCACGGGAATTCCGTCCAGGATGGCAAGCAGTACCATGGCTCCGGGCATAACCGGCGCTCCGTAGTTTATAAGCCGGGCTCCGCTGGCAATAACCCCTTCCAGAGTAACATCATCCGGATCGACGCTTAAACCACCGCAGACGATTATCAATTCGGCGCCTTTATTTTTCATTTCAATCAGCCTGGCGGCTATCACGGCTGCATCGTCCGGTGCTATTACAGTAGCAAATACCGATGCTCCCAGCGGCTCTACCTTGGAACGCATCACATCGACGAATTTATCCTGGACCAGGCCCTTGTAAACTTCGTTGCCGGTAACTACTATCGCGACCTTTTTAACGGTATAGGGCTTTACGTTAAGTAATTTGTTTCCGGCGCTGGCGATTTTTTCGACCTGGGCAATCTTCTCTTCTTCGATATACAAGGGGATTACTTTCACACCGGCGATCATGTTGCCTTTTTCGACCCGGGAATTGTTATGCATGGTGGAAACCGATATACCCGGAATCGAGTTTATTTCATACAGCCGGTCAACATCGACCTTCAGCAAACCGGGCCCGGTAGCAAGTATATTGATTCTGCCTTCGCTGGGTTTGGCGGATTGGGTGTTAATGCCGGAAATGGCTGAGGCCAGCCGCCGCGCCGCCTCTTCTTCATGTATTCCTGTATCCTCGCCGTCATCCATTACATATACATGCTCTTTGCCCATGCGCAACAACTCCGGGATGTCTTCCGGGGCAACCGTGTGGCCACGGGTGAACCGGGCACCCTTGTACTGGCCGGGTATTATTTTGGTCATATCGTGGGCCAGCCTGGCCCCTGCCGCCTGGCTCGTTTCAACCTTTTTTACCAATACCGTATTCTCCTTAATATGGATACGTGAAAACGCGAGTCAACTTCTCGTTTCAGGTGTTTGACGTTTTTGCAAAAAGAACAAACAGATGGCCGGTTGCCATAACAGGGAAATCCGCAAACGAATTCAGTTAGCCCGGGAAAACGGTGCCACTAATCAGTTATTAATCGACCCCCAGCATTACATTGCTTGCTTTAATGATGGCATATACCTCTTTGCCTTCGGCAAGGCAAAGGTTTTCAGCCGATGCTTTGGTAATAACTGAAGTAATCTCGATACCGCCGGCCAGTTCGATGATTACCTCGTCATTTACCGAACCGGTTTTGATTTGTTTGACTTTTCCTTTAAGAATGTTGCGTGCGCTTAGTTTCATGGCTCCTTCCTTATCGCAGGGAGTTTATTTGAGTTACTGCTGCAATTGTAAGCTGGCATCAGGCAAAAAAGCAACTGAAACGGGAGAACGACGCAATATGGTAACCACGGGAATGTTTGCTGATAACGCGTGAGCAGGAATCGACACCGTAAACATTATCTTGCGCAGGTATTAAATCTATTAACAGTCCGGGCAAACGGTAAAATACTGGGTTTCGCACCAGTTGCCGGGTGTACCGCTTGAACCGATCGGCCGTACTCTCCAGTAGTACTGTAGAGAGTATGCCAGCGGCTCATCCGCGTAATAATACTGGGTGGTTGTCAGGGTCGTGCTGATTATGGGGGCAACAAAAGCCGGTTCAATGCTCAGCTGAAACTCGTAAGAAGCGGCACCGGCAACCTCACTCCATAAAAACCTCGGTACTTTATCGGTATCCCCCATTCCTAGAGGAGGAAAAATTGGCACAAGCACACCCGATGCTGTTGTAGCTGCAGGCTGGGTGGAAGAAACAGGCGGAGAAACGGGTGTTGCAGTACTGGTTGCAGGCGCCGTTGAAGCAGCGGGAGCAGAAGAAGTTGCCGCAGGAGCCGTGGTGGTAGCAGTATCGCCTGTTGCCGGAGATGGGGTTTTATCGCCGCCGCAGCTGGAGATCAGGCAGCTTAAGGCAAACAGCAGGATGCCGGTAGATATTAACGAAATGAAATTCCTTTTCAAGATTCCGCCGCCTCCTGGTTGAATATCTGATGCCCTACTAAAACCTGACTTAAAAACTAGATAAAACCGGTTCATTAACGAAAACCATTACTATGTTAATATTACTCTCTGAATAAACGCCAGTCAATATAATAAGACAAAATATGCAGGTTAGTCGATTATATTGTTATCGACATTTGGAAGTTGTATGCAAGGTATTCTCTTACACCTTGTGTTGCCGGCATGTTATTATCTTATACAAACTAACCCATCAATTTTGCCGGGGAGGTAGAAAATGCTGATAGAAAAACGCAAGGCCGTCAATGCCCCCGAATTTCAAGCAGCCGATAGTCATGGCCGCTCGATACACCTTTCGGACTATAATAATGAAAAGAACGTCATGCTGGTGTTCAACCGTGGATTCACTTGACCCTATTGCCGCGCGCATATGGCGCAGTTGCGCCAGGATTACCCTGAATACGTTGAGCGAAACACCGAAATCATTGCCATAGGCCCTGAAGATGACGCTGCATTCTCAGCCTGGTGGCATGATAACAGGATGCCGTTTACGGGTATACCCGACCCTGAACACAAAATTGCCGGTTTGTATGGCCAGCAGGTTAAAATTTTTAAACTCGGGCGCATGCCGGCCAGCATACTGGTCGACAAGAGTGGCAAAATAAGGTTTGCCCACTTCGGCGAATCGATGAGCGACATTCCCGAAAGCCGGCAGATGCTTTCGCTGATAGATAAGTTGAATGCAGAGGACCTTGAAACCAGCCGGTAATCATGCGTAGTTAAGTGCAGCTCAGGATACATATGACATGTTCGAATAAAACCAGGTATTGTTACTGCGGTGCCGGGGTGCTGGCGGGTGGAGACGTAAAAAGGGTGGCGGATTTATTCCGCCACCCTTTTTTTCGATAGTTTTAATTTGAACACTTGGTTGATTTACGTGGTGGTTGCGGGGCTCAATAAAGGCTGACGGTTATCCGGCCGGCTTTGGCGGTTCAGATATTCGGCCACTTCGGGTTTCCCAAGATATATAATGGTTAATACCCCCGCAATGGTCCCGATAGGAACGTTGGGTATGCTTAGCACCGCTTGAACAATGCCAAGGCTGCGCGCCCAGTTTTTTCCTTGAAGAGTACCGATGCCGGCAGCCAGCGAGATACCGAAATATGCCAGGAGGAAAATCAGGCTGATGCTGCTTATAACGGTTATTATATTGGGAATCCCTCCGAAGACCAGCCAGGGGCCCATATATACATCCCAGTAGTTGCCGAATCCAAATAAGACCGGCAAAGCGATGAATGCCGCTGCCAGAATGCCGAAGAAGGTTGTGACCGCGCAAAAGAGCTGCCAGATAGCTACCAGGGACAGGTACTGTGGTTTTTTCATTATCTCCTCCTTAATAATTCTCAACTGTTTTTGACAACCACCCGTTATTTATAACGCCCAAATCAGGCAATAGTTAGCCCACCCATCCGGTTCGGGGCAGAAACCGCCTGCAGGCACTGTGGTCTGCCTGTTCAGAATCCGGGCTGCGTTCACCCGGAAAAGTCAACCATATCCGCCCGGCAGTGTATAATAGATACTGATTTTCGAACGCAAAGGTGTTGGTTATAACACCTGCACCGGTATCGATTATAAAAGCCGTGACAATAACAAAAAAACTGGATAACATCACCAATGAAAAACCGGTCAGAACCGCCGTTGTCAGGTTGTACTTTGTAAAACTGGTTGCCCGGGGCGCACTGTTAGCCGCAGCAGTTGCGGTATACATACTGGACAGGAGTCTTTTAATAGAAGGCCTCTACGGCGGTTTGAACGGTGCGACGTGGTTGCTGGGTTTGATATGGTTTCTCTTCGCTGCTGAAATGCTGTTACGGTTTTTTCCGTCGAAATATGAGAGTATGGGAAGCCAGAAACAGTTTAGTGATAACTTCGCTGCAGCCGGTAGAACGATAACCTTAAACGCCGGCATAAAACGGAAACAGGCCAGGGCCGTGATCCTGGTTGCGTCGGCCTGGATTGTGTTGAATGCCGGTGTCGGCGGCCTGTACTTTACCGGGATTATAGATGAAGGCGGCCTGCTGATTATCAGCCTTTTTTATGCCGTGAGCGATGCCGTATGCATTTTATTTTACTGCCCGTTTCAATCCCTGATAATGAAAAACCGGTGCTGCATCGACTGCCGAATATATAACTGGGATTTTCTGATGATGTTTACGCCGCTGTTGTTTATTTTTAGCTGGTATACCCTGAGTTTGGCTGGCATCGCGCTGTTGTTACTTGTCAGGTGGGAAACAGCCTGCGCTGCCAACCCTGAAAGGTTTTATGAGCATACCAATCAAAATTTGGCCTGTAGCCGGTGCAGTGAAAATCTGTGTAAATATAAACAAACAACTAAAAAACGGGGAGAATCGCAGTATGAGCATAATGGCTGATAATACCGGCAACCCGGATTACCTGTCGATTATGGCCAACCGGGCAGCGGCGTATTCAGGCAATCTGGGTGAGAAGCGGAAGGAATTTTGCCTGCGTTTTATCGAAAACAAGAAAACCGTTTTTAAACAAATTACTGCCAGGCAGATTGCCGCAGTCTCAAAACAAGAAAAATCAATTTCCTGCCATCAGGGCTGTACGTATTGCTGCCTGGCGTATATGCAGGCCAGTATCCAGGAATGCGAAGCTATCGTTTATTATCTTTACAGCAACGATCAAATACTGACGAATTTCATAAATAATTATGCAGCCTGGCGGCAAAAACTCAGACAAAACGGTGACATTTTCATCGGGTGCGGCGAATCCTGGCTCCAGAGGGAACAACCTGATGAAGCTGGAAGCAAGGTTACACCGCTGCAGGAAATGGAAGCCGAATACCGCAAGCAGGCTATTTATTGCCCCTTTTTAAACAACGGCTCGTGTTCCATTTACGACGTGCGCCCTTTCACCTGTGCCGCAATAGTTGCTGCGACGCCTCCTGAATGGTGCAGTCCGGCAAGCGGCAACAGCCCAAGTACCTATGTGTTTACGGCTGCCGAAGTATTC
>ENA-ORXD01001593-ORXD01001593.1-sediment-metagenome-genome-assembly--contig:-NODE-1593-length-17884-cov-3.976863_pt1 | contig 17884 bp, 14 predicted proteins | sample MGYA00237862_ERZ511471 | MGnify/ENA metagenome assembly ERZ511471
CAGCTCTTCGGCGACCGCATCGTCGTCGCCAACTCCACCGGCTGCTCGTCGATCTACGGGGGCAACCTGCCCACGCCCCCCTGGACCGTCGATCGCGAGGGGCGGGGCCCGGCGTGGAACAACTCCCTCTTCGAGGACACGGCCGAGTTCGGGATGGGCATGCGGATGGGCTCCCAGGCGCGGCTCGCGCGGGCGAGGCTCCTGCTCGAACGCCTCGCGCCCCGACTCGACGGCGAGCTCGTCACGGCGCTGCTCGAGAGCCCGCAGGACACCGAGGGCGAGGTGCGCGAGCAGCGCCGCAGGGTCGCCGCGCTGGTCGGGTCGCTGCGCGGCCTCGGGAGCGAAGACCCCGACGTGCACCACCTGCTGGGGCTGGCCGACGACCTCGTGACGAAGGGGGTGTGGATCGTCGGCGGCGACGGCTGGGCCTACGACATCGGCTTCGGGGGCCTCGACCACGTGCTCGCCTCCAGCCGCGACGTCAACATCCTCGTCCTCGACACCGAGGTGTACTCCAACACCGGCGGGCAGGCGTCGAAGGCCACCCCCCGCGGCGCGGTCGCCAAGTTCGCCGCCTCGGGCAAGAAGACGGCCAAGAAGGACCTCGGCGCGCTGGCGATGGCCTACGGCACCGCGTATGTCGCTCAGATCGCCCTCGGGGCGAACGACACCCAGACGGTGAAGGCGCTGCTCGAGGCCGACGCCTGGCCGGGCCCCTCGCTCGTGATCGCCTACTGCACCTGCACGGCCCACGGCATCGACATGTCGCAGGCCATGGCGCACATGAAGGACGCCGTGAGAAGCGGCTACTGGCCCCTGTACCGGTACCAGCCGACACCGACGGAGGGCGCGCGCCCCTTCACGCTCGATTCGCGCGCCCCCACGATCCCCGTTCGCGAGTTCATCGCCTCCGAGGCCCGGTTCGCCATGCTGAGCAGGACGCACCCGGAGGAGTCCGAGCGCCTCTTCGACCTGATCCAGGCCGACGTCGACGAGCGCTGGCGCTACTACGAGCAGCTCGCCGCCGTGTCGCGCTCCGTGCCGTCGGCGGGGGGCGCCTCCGCGGACGGTGACGACCGCCCGCAGCGACACGAGGAGGACCCGTCATGAGCCGGCTCGCCACGCGCTACCTCGGTCTCGACCTGCGCTCCCCGCTGGTCGCCTCGGCGGGCCCCCTGACCGCGCAGCCCGCGAGCGCGCTGCGCCTGCAGCAGAGCGGCGCCGCGGCCGTCGTCCTGCCGTCGCTCTTCGAGGAGGAGGTCGTCCACGAGGAGCTCGAGCTCGGTCGGGCGGTCGAGCAGGGGACCGAGGCCTTCGCCGAGTCCCTCGACTACTTCCCCACCGTTGAGACGTACGAGAGTGTCGCCGACCGCTACCTCGCGACCGTCCGTCAGATGAAGCGGGAGCTGGACGTGCCCGTGATCGCCAGCCTCAACGCCACCTCGACCGGCGGCTGGGTGCGCTATGCGACGCTGATCGAGGAGGCGGGAGCGGACGCGCTCGAGCTGAACCTCTACCGGCTCGCCGCCGATCCCTCCCGTCGCGGCCCCGACGTGGAGGCGAGCGACCTCGAGGTGGTCCGGCAGGTCCGCGCCGCGACCGGCCTGCCGCTGGCGGTCAAGCTCTCGCCCTTCTACTCGGCGCTGGCCAACTTCGCCGCCGGCGTCGTCGAGACGGGAGCGAACGGGCTGGTGCTCTTCAACCGCTTCTACCAGCCCGACCTCGACGCCGACACGCGGCGCGTGGTACCGCGCCTCGAGCTCAGCCGGCCGTGGGAGCTGCGCCTCCCCCTGCGCTGGATCGCGATCCTGCACGCCCAGGTCGCCGGGCGCGCCTCGCTCGCCGCGTCGAGCGGCGTCCACAGCGGTGTCGACGCGGCCAAGGCGCTGCTCGTCGGCGCCGACGTCGCGATGATGACGTCGGCGCTCCTGCGCAACGGGCGCGACCACGTGGCGACCGTGGAGAAGGAGCTCCTCGAGTGGGTGGAGGCGAACGGGTACGAGTCGGTCGCGGAGCTGCGGGGCAGCGTGAGCTACGCGGCCAGCGACGACCCGTCGGCGTTCGAGCGCGCGAACTACCTCGCGACCCTGCGCTCATGGAACGCCCCCGCCGATCAGACGCCCCGGCCGCAACCGTCGTGAAGCGGGCGGGGGCGGCCCCCTGGGCCGCCCCCGCCCGCTTCACCTCCCGCCCTTGCCGCCGGCTCAGCCGCCGAGCCGCTCGCGCAGCGCCCGCACCCCGTTGAGCTCCAAGCCGAGCAACTGCTCGATGTTCAACTTGGCCTCGAGCGGGCTGGGGTCGCGGAAGTAGCTCACCTCGGCCTCGTAGATGCGCCCCAGGCGGCGCTCGCCACGCAGCTCGTGCATCGCCTGGTTGTCGCTCAGGTCGCGCACGCCGACTCCCAGCGCGTCCGCCACCGCCTGCTTCGCCTCCGCCAGTCGCATGCCCTTCGCCATCTGCAGCCGTGCCACCAGGTCTCCGGCGGCACGGAGCCCGCCCATGCCCGCGGCGCACGTGTGGGCGATGGACATGCCGTGCGCGTCCCCCGAGCCGACCTACAACCCGTCGAGGCGCAGGACGTCGACGCAGGCCCGCGAGACCCGCGACACGGCGTCGACCGGGGCGAAGGCGCTCATCGGCACGCCACCGACGCCCATGCCGACGTTCATGTGCACGGGGATCTTCGCGGCCGCCATGCACGGCTTGCACAGCGTGAGGGCGCGGGCCGTGTTCCAGGCGACCGTCTTGCCCGTGTTGACGGTGACCGCCGGGCCGAAGATCGTCGCCCCGGCGGCCTGCACGACGCGCAGCTGGCCCTCGGGCTTCAGCCCCGCCAGCCGCACGCCGCCGTGTTCGAGCTGCCCGTGCGTGCCGAGCACCACCTCGCTCGCCATGCCGACCATGATGCCCATATCGGGGTGGCGACGCCGCAGGTGCTCGACCGCGCGCAGCGCGGCGAGGAAGTCGGCGTCGCCGGCCGCCCCCGCGGTGTCGAAGTCGATGCCGTCGGCGCCCGCCTCCCACAGAGCCTCGGCCACGTGCACCATGTCGGCGACGGCGAGCTCGACCGCCTCCTCCTGCGCGGCGCGCGCCTCGTCGATGCGCAGCTGCGGCAGCAGCTCCGACCAGTTGCCCACCGGGCCGTCTGGCCGCGAGTAGCGCCCGAGGTCGGGCTGCGCCCCGTAGTGCACGGGGATCGTGAGCCGCTCCTGGGCCTCCTTCATCGTCTGCTGTTCGTACGGGGCGATGGTCTTCACCGCAGGGTAGGAGTAGTCCAGGTTGGAGAGCTCGACCGTGTCCTGGCAGATCAGCTGCTCGGTCTCGTAGAGCGCCTGCACGCTGCCGCCCTGCTGCGGCTGCCCGGTACCGTCCTGACTCAGGACGACCTCGTCGCCGACCGCGACCGAGACGAAGCGCGCCGGCGAGGTGAAGATGTCGGCGAGGTGGTCGAGCTCGTCGCCGGCGAGCGGCTCGACCGCGAAGCGCGTGACCGCGGCCTCGACGCCGGCCTCGAGCTCGGCGCGGATCTCGGCCGGCGTCAGCTCGACGAGCGACCCGTCCCCCATGCGCGTCACGACACGCGATGTCATACGACCCCCTGTGCGGCGTCACGGCCACCGGCGCCCGGCCGCGATGTACCGGCAGGAGCGTCGCGCGACCCTCGTGCGGCGCGGTGCGCCCGTGAGGGCGGGCCGTGCCGGCGCGCCGCGTGCGGACCGGCCGTCCGCGGCGCGCCCCCGATGCTACGAGGCGGCGCGCCGCGCGGCAACGGCCGATGCCCGGGCAAACCTCTCCCCCGGCTTCGGCAAAGTGAGCGGGAGGACGACGGTGAGGCGGCGCGCGGCCGACGCGGGGCGCGGCCGACGCGGGGCGCGGCCGACGCGGGGCGCGGCCGACGCGGGGCGCAGACGCCGACGACGCGCAGGGCCGGCCGGACGACGCGCAGGGCCGGCCGGGCCACGCGCAGGGCCGGCCTCGGCGGCACCCGGCGCGAGCCGGCCGCAGGTCAGTCGAGCAGCAGCCGGTCGACGGCGAACGCCTCGCCCGCGACCTCGTGGAACTTGGCGATCAGGTCGCTCACGCCGAGCGTCTTCTTCTGCTCGGCGTCGAGGTCGAGGACGATGCGGCCGCCGTGCATCATGATGAGGCGGTCGCCCCAGCGCAGGGCGAGCTCCATGTTGTGCGTGACCATCAGCGTGGTGAGGCGCTTCTCGGCGACGATCGCGCCGGTCAGCTCCATGATCGTCGCCGCCACCTTGGGGTCGAGCGCCGCGGTGTGCTCGTCGAGCAGCAGCAGACGCGGCTCGGCGATGGTCGCCATGACCAGCGAGAGCGCCTGCCGCTGCCCGCCGGAGAGCTTGTTGACCTCGGCCCCGAGGCGCTCCTCGAGGCCCATACCGAGCGGGCCGAGCTGCTCGCACATCAGAGCGCGGCGCTGCTTCGTGACGCCGCGCCGCAACCCGCTGCGCTTGCAGCGCATGAGGGCGACGGCGAGGTTCTCCTCGATGGTCATCGACGGCGCCGTGCCGGCCCGGGGGTCCTGGAAGACGCGGCCGACGAAGCGGCTGCGCACGTGCTCGGCGAGCTTGCTCACGTCGCGCCCGTCGAGCTCGACGGCGCCCGCGGTCAGCGGGAAGGTGCCGGCTGTGGCGTTGAGCAGCGTCGACTTGCCCGACCCGTTGGAGCCGATGATGCTGACGAACTGTGCCTGGGGCACGGCCAGGTCGATCTGCTCGAGGGCCACGACCTGGTTGGCCGTGCCCGGGAAGAAGACCTTGCGCAGGCCCTTGAGCTCGAGCGCCGCGGCGCTCATCGCACGACCCTCACTCGCGCTCTCATGCCCGCACCACCTTGCGGCGCACGGTCGGCACGGCGAGCGCGACCACGACCAGGGCCGCGGTGAGCAGCTTGAGGTCGGTCGGGGCGATGCCGAGCCGCAGGCTGACGGCGATCAGCAGGCGGTAGACGATCGAACCGCCGATGACGCTGAAGAGCACCCAGCTGATGTTGCGCATGCCGAAGAGGACCTCGCCCATGATCACGCCGGCCAGACCCGCGACGATGGTGCCGATGCCCATGCCGACGTCGGCGAAGCCCTGCTGCTGCGCGACCAGCGACCCGCTCAGGGCGACGAGGCCGTTGGCCAGCGAGAGCCCGATCACGCGGGTGAAGTCGGTGTTGGTGCCGAGGGCGCGGATCATCTGCTCGTTGTCGCCGGTGGCCTGCAGGCAGAGGCCGAACTCGGTGTGCAGGAACCAGTCGAGCACGTACTTGACGAGCACGGCCAGCACGGCGAGGGCAGCGATCGTCTGCCAGTTGGTCATCGAGATCGAGAGGAAGGCGGCGAGCTTGTCGAAGAGCGTCTCGACGTTGAGCAGCGGCGTGTTGCTCCTCCCCATCACCCTCAGGTTGACGGTGTAGAGAGCGGTCATGGTGAGGATGCCGGCGAGCAGCTTGGGCCCGTAGTTGGTGGCGTCGGACTCGCCGGACTTGAGGACGATGTGCAGGAGGCCGGTGACGACCCCGGCGCAGAGGCCGGCGCCGACCCCGGCGAGGGTCGCCGTGAGCGGGGACTGCCCGTTGGCGACCAGGGCCGCCGTGACCGCGGCGCCGAGCGGCAGGCTGCCGTCGACGGTGAGGTCGGGGAAGTCGAGCACGCGGAAGGTGATGAACACCCCGAGCACCATGAAGCAGTAGAGCAGACCCTGCTCGAGACCGCTGGTCAGTATCGATTCCACAGGCGACTCGCTTCGGAAGTAGGGCCCGGGACCGCCGCGCGGTCCCGGGCCCCCAGTCTACCTTGGCCGCAGGCTCGCTGCCGAGCCCCGGCGACCCCGGGTCAGAACTTCTCGGTCGCCTCGGCGACGAGGTCCTCGGGCAGGGTGAGGCCCATCTCGGCCGCCGACGCCTCGTTGACCGAGAGCACGAGGTTCTCGGCGAACTGGATCGGCAGGTCGACGATCGCCGTGCCGGCGAGGATCTCGGCGGCCATGTAGCCGGCCTGCTTGCCGTGGTCGAAGTAGTCGAAGGCGTAGGCTGCGGCGGCGCCGCGCTCGACGCTGTCGATGTCGCCGGAGATGAGCGGGATGTCGTTCTCCCGGCACACCATGACGACGCTCTCGAGACCCGAGACGACGGTGTTGTCGGTCAGCACCGAGATGACGTCGCAGCGCCCGACGAGCGACTCGGCCGCGGCCTTGACCTCGGAGGAGTTGCTGGCCGTCGCCTCGACGGTGGCGAGGCCCATCTCGGCCGCCGCGGCCTTCTCGGCGTCGACGAGGAAGACCGAGTTGGCCTCGCCGGCGTTGTAGAGCAGGCCGACGGTCTGAGCCTCGGGGACGACGCGCTTGATGAGCTCGAGGTGCGGCTCGACCGGGAGCATGTCGCTGACCCCGGTCACGTTGGCCTCGGGGGCGTCGCCGTTGCTGAGCAGGCCGGCGCCGATCGGGTCGGTGACGGCCGAGAAGACGATCGGCGTCTCGCTGTCGGCCTTGACCATCGCCTGGCTCGTGGGCGTGGCGACCGCGAGCACCAGGTCGAGGCCCTCGCCGGCGAATTTCTGCGCGATCGTCGTGGCCGTGGCCATGTCGCCCTGAGCGTTCTGCACGTCGAAGGTGACGTTGACGCCCTCTTCGTAGCCCTTCTCGGCGAGCGCCTCCTTGAAGCCTTCGACGCAAGCGTCGAGCGCCGGGTGCGAGACGATCTGGGTGACGCCGATCGAGTAAGTCTGGCCCTCTTCGGGGCCGGCCTCTTCTTCGTCGCCGCAGGCGACGGCGCCCAGCGCCGTCGCCGCCACGAGGGCGAGCAGCAGCAGGACGATGAGGGAGGGGACGCGACGCATGGTGCTCCTTTCAAGAACGCTGAGGGGGTACCGCATTCTAGTGGGCACGCATGCACCGGACAACCGTGGCGCTCATAGTTATGCGGCCGGCGCGCATACCCGCGCACCGCGCATGCCTGCGGACCGCGCATGCGTGCGGACCGCGGGCTCGCGAAGGGGCGGGGCGGCGCGTCCCGCGCCGCGCCGCCCCGCGCCACCCCGCACGCCCCGCTCCGCCTGGCCCTCCGTCCCCTCGCCCGTCAGGTATCGACGAGCTCCAGAAGCCGGCCCGCGGCGAAGAGAGGCCCCACACTCAGGCCGAGGCGGGCCCAGAGGGCCCGCGGGAGGCCGATGTCGGCGAGCAGCAGCGGGCGTGTCCCGCGCAGCGCCTCCTTGGGCAACGCGAGCGTGACGGTGACGACCGGCTCGACCGCCCCCGGGTACCCGAGGCCGGAGGACAGGTCGAGTGAGACGATCCGCCGCCCGCGCACCGCCGCGGCGAGCTCGGCGGCGCGGCCGCGGAGCGGACCCTCGATCCCGTAACCCACCAGTGCGTCCACCACCGCGCCCTCCGGCGCCGGCTCGGGCCCCGGCTCGACGCCCATCGCCGCCAGGGTGCGCAGATGATGCGCGCCGGCAGGGCCGGCCGTCGACGCCAGGACGATCGCGACCTCGCGCCCCCGGTTCGCCAGGTGCCGGGCGGCACAGAGGCCGCCGCCGCCGTTGTTGCCGCCACCGGCCAGCACGGTGACCGGACCGTCGGGCGCCGCCCGCACGACCGTCTCGGCGAGCGCCGCGCCCGCGTGCTCCATCATCTGCAGGAGGTCGATGCCGAACTCGCCGACGGCGAGCTCGTCGGCCGCGGCCATCTGCTCCGTGGTGAGCCACGGGACCGAGCCCGCGGCGATGACCGGCAGCCCGAAGCCAGGGCCTCCCGGTGTCGGCGCGGATGCCCTCACGACCCGTCCTCCGGCACGGCGACGAGCGTCACGTAGCCGACGTCGCCGGCCTCGATCAGCTCGACGGCGCGGTCGGCGAGACGCTTGCCCTCATCGAGGTCGAAGCCCCCGGTGTCGAGCGCCCCGAGCTGGCCGGCGACGCGCAGCGCGACCAGCCGCCGGCGCACCCTCCGCGCCATCTCGCCGAGAGCCCAGTCGGCCTCCCGCATCGCCGTCGTCGTGAACCCCGCCCGCGCGAGCAGTGCGCGCAGAGCCTCGCGCGAGAGCGCGTCGGCCAGGCAGGCGACCCGGGCGAGGAGCGTCGCGAGCTCCGGCGGCAGGGCGTCCGTCTCGAGCGTGACGTCCGAGAGGGCGAGCCGGCCGCCGCCGCGGAGCACACGGCGCAGCTCCGCGGCGGCGGCCGGCTTGTCCGCGAACGTCGAGAACACGCACTCGCAGAGCACGACGTCGAAGGCGCCGTCGGAGAACGGAAGGGCGTACACGTCCGCCTCACGGACCGTGACCCTCGCGGTGAGGCCCGCCTCCTCGATCCGCCGTCGCGCCCGGTCGGCGTTCGCCGGCGAGCGGTCGACGACGCTGACCTCGCAACCGAACTCGTCGGCCGCCAGGGCGGCGCTCGCGCCGACCCCGCCGCCGACGTCCAGGAGGGTCGTCCCCGCACCCGCGGCGGCCATCTCGAGAAGCTCGCGGGTCAGATCCTCCCCGCCCGGGTGAAACGAATCGCCGAGCAGCAGTCTGACCGCGTCGCTGGAGTAGAAGTCGGCGCAGCAGGCGGCGACGTCGCGAGCCGCCCCCGCGGCCCCCTCCCCCGGCCCTGCGACTCTCGCGGGTCTGTCGTCGACGCCGCTCATCGCCCGCGGCGCAGCACGTTGTAGGCACAGAACGGCACGATGCCGCCGTCGTCGGGCAGGACCTCGTGCACGCAGCACTTCTGCAGCCGTGCGAGGTCGAAGGTGTGCTCGTCCATGAAGTGCATCATGCCGATGAGCGTGACCTCAAGCTCGAGGGCACCCCAGTCGATGTCGACGCCGCCGCAGGCGGAGCACGAGCAGGCGGCGCTCACGTCGTGGGCCGCGCCGGCGGCGATGAACTCCTCGAACACCTCGCGCAGCTCCGCGTTCAGCTCGCCGGCACTGGCGTTCTTGACGAAGTCGATGTAGTCCTCGGCGTCGGCGAGTCGCGTGAGGGGCAGGACCCGGGCCGTCCCCGTCGCTGGATCGGCCCCCGTGTGCACGTAGCTCACGAGGCTGCACGCCGGGTCCGGGCAGGGGATCGGGAAGAAGTCGGCCGCCCTGAACCCGTGGCGCGACTGACTCGCGATCAGGTCGGCGCACTCGGTCAGGGTGACACGGTCCATCGGGTCGGGCGACCCACCTTCGCCGGGCGCGAAACGCCCGGCGAAGGTGGCCGGCTGCAGCGACAGGCAGCGCACGTGACGCTGGGCGAGGGCGAAGTCGACGAGAGCGCCGAGCTCGTGGTCGTTGACCCCGCGCACCACCGTCGTGACGAGCGTGGTGCGCAACTCGCGCTCCGACAGCATGTCGACGAGGCGCAGCTTCAGCTCGGCCAGGTCCCTCCCCCGCAGCGTCCGGTAGGCCGCCTCGTCGAACCCGTCGAACTGCAGGTAGATGGTCGGGTCGAAGGCGGCGACGGCGTCGAGGAAAGCCGGGTCCTCGGCCAGCCGGATGCCGTTCGTGTTGAGGAGGACGCGGCGGAAGTCCTTGCCCGCGGCGAGCCGCAGGATGTCGAGGATCTGCGGATGCAGGGTGGGCTCTCCCCCGCTGAGCTGGATGGTCTCGGGCCGCCCTTCGCAGGCCACGAGGCGGTCCATCATGGCGTCGACCTGCGCCAGCGTGAGGTGCCCGGCGCCGGCGGACGGGCCGGCGAAGCACACCGGACAGCTCAGCTGACAGGCCTGCGTGATCTCGAAGAGCCCGACGCACGTGTGCTGCCGGTGCTCGGGGCAGAGGCCGCACGAGTCCGGGCACCCGTGGAACTCGCGCTCGACCTTCACCGGCATGGCCCCCGGCCGGGCGAAGCGCCGCGCGTCGCGGTAGCGGCGGGCGTCGGACGAGACGAGGGCCTCGGTCCATCCGTGCTCCGGGCACCAGGAGCGCAGGACGACGCGGCCCCGCCGCTCCACGGTCTCGGCGTCGACCAGGGCCCGGCACACGGGGCAGACGCTGCGCGTCAGCCCGAGGGGCGTGTCGCGCCGCTCGCGGCGCCGCGGCGCGGCGCCCAGCCGCTCGCGTTCGGCTCTGCTCTGCAACGCCATGTGCCCGACCTCCGTTCAGGACGCGCTCGACGCGCGTCGCCCCCTACGCGCGTCGTCCCTTCTCCCCCACGCCCGCGTCGCCCAGTGTACGGGCGCTGGACACCAGCGCCAGGTGCGAGAACGCCTGCGGGAAGTTGCCCACGAGGCGCCGTGCCTCGGTGTCGTACTCCTCGGCGAGCAGCCCGACGTCGTTCTGCAGACCCAGAAGGCGCTCGAACAGGTCGCGGGCCTCCTCGTGACGCCCGAGCAGCGCCAGGTCGTCGACGAGCCAGAAGCTGCACGGCAGGAACGCGCCTTCGCCGGGTGGCAGCCCGTCGGCGGCGCGCTCGTCGGGCAGGTAGCGCAACACCAGTCCGTCGCGACACAGCCCGCGCATCACGGTCTCCACGGTCCCGGCGACGCGCGGGTCTCCGGGCGGCAGGAACCCGACCCTGGGGATCAGCAGCAGCGACGCGTCGAGCTCGTCGGAGCCGTACGACTGCGTGAACGTGCCGCGCGCCGCGTCGTAGCCCTCCCGGCAGACCTCCTCGTGGATATCGCGGCGCAGCCGCCGCCAGCGCGCGACGTCGCCGTCGAGGCCGGACTCCTCGACGGCGCGCACGGCGCGGTCGGCGGCGACCCAGGCCATGACCTTCGAGTGCGTGAAGTGCCGCCGCGGGCCACGCACCTCCCAGATGCCCTCGTCGGGCTCGCGCCAGTGCGACTCCAGCCAGTCCACGATGTGACGCTGGACGCGCCATGCCCAGGGGTCGGGCGTCATGCCCAGGTGCCGCGCGGCGTGCATCGCGGCCATGACCTCGCCGTAGACGTCGAGCTGCCGCTGCCCGGCGGCGGCGTTGCCGACGCGCACCGGGCGCGAGCCCTGGTAACCGGGCAGCCAGTCGAGCTCGTACTCGGCGAGGCGGCGCTCGCCGGCGACCCCGTACATGATCTGCAGATCGTCGGGGTCGCCGGCCACCGCACGCAGCAGCCAGTCGCGCCAGGCGACGGCCTCGGCGATGCAGCCGGCGACCATGAGCGCCTCGAGCGTGAGCGCGGCGTCGCGCAGCCAACAGTAGCGGTAGTCCCAGTTGCGCACCCCGCCGAGCTGCTCGGGCAGCGAGGTCGTGGGCGCCGCGACGACACCGCCGGTCGGCTCGTAGGTGAGCGCCTTGAGGGTGAGCAGCGAGCGCATCACCGCCTCGCGCCACGGGCCTTCGTAGGTGGAACGGGCAGCCCACTCGGCCCACCACGTCTCCGTGGCGCCGATGGTCGCGTCGACGTCGACGGCCGGGGGCGCCGGCCGGTACGACGGATGCCACGTCAGCGTGAACCCGAGCCGCTGGCCGGCGCGCACCTCGAAGTCGGCCCGGTGCTCGAGGTCTGTCGACTGCAGCGGCACGTCGGAGCGGACCTCGAGCGCGTCGGGCCCGGCGACCGCCACCAGCATGTCGCCCTCGCGCCGCACCCACGGCACGACCTTGCCGTACTCGAAGCGGATGCGCAGGTTCATGCGCATGGCGACGGAGCCGCGCACGCCGACGACCTGCCGGATCACGCGCGGGTGCCGCTGGCGGGGCGGCATGCAGTCGACGAGGAGCACGGCGCCGTCGGCGGTCTCGAACTCCGTCTCGAGGACGAGGGTGTCGCCGCGGTAGCGCCGCGTCGCGCGGCGCACCTCGCCTGCCGGCCGGATCTGCCAGTTGCCGTGGCGCGCGTCGCCGAGCAGGGCCGCGAAGCAGGCCGGCGAGTCGAAGCGCGGCAGGCAGAGCCAGTCGAGCGACCCGTTCCGGCAGACGAGCCCGGCGCTGTGCGTGTCGCCGATGAGGGCGTAGGTCTCGAGAGGTGGCGACGCCGACGACGCCGCGTCCCACTCGGACGCCCGCACGGCGGCGTCGCCCTCCGTCACCGGCTCACCTGCTGGGCCTCCGCCATCAGCTCGTTCAGGTTCGTGGGGATCGAGTGCTCCTTGAGCAGGCGCGCCATGTAGGCGACGTTGTGCGCCAGGTAGCGCGCCGTCTTGTTCGTGTACAGATGTCGGTCGCCGCCGGCCTCGATGTAGCTCGGGCCGGGGCCGGCGTCGCCGACCCAGTAGGTGTCCGCGTTCGGAGGGATCACGCAGCCCAGGTGGCTGAGGTTGAAGAGCGTCGTGCCGGCGGCGTCGTGGGCGCCGTCCTCGTTGCCGGTGACGATGACCCCGCCGACCTTGCCGTAGAGCGGGAACTGACCGGTCTCGGGGTCGCCCTCGTCGTAGCTGCCGTCGAGGCGCTCGATGACGAGCTGGGCGACCGAGCCGCGCACGCCGAACCAGATCGGCGTGCCGATGATGAGGATGTCGGCAGCCTTGATCCGAGAGTAGATCTGCGGCCACTCGTCGCCCTCGCCCATGTCGGAGGCGACACCGAAGGGGATGTCGTGGTCGACCACGCGGATGACCTCGCTCTCGACGCCGAGCGGCTCCATGAGCGTGACGACCTTGTCGATGAGGGCCTCGGTGTTGGAGACCGCGGGCGACTTCTTGAGCGTGCAGTTGAGGATCACGGCCTTGAGGTCCATGAGCGGCTCCAGTTGTCTGTGCGGGGGCGTGACCGACCCCATCGGGTGCCGCGGTTGTACCCACGCTCCCGGAGCCACAACCGGCCGGGCCGTGTGGCCCGCGGGCCGGCCGCCCGAGACGCGGGCCGGCCCGGCGGGCCGTCAGATCAGCTCGGGGTCGGTGATCACTTCCACCATCGACGGGCCCCGGTAGGCGAGCGCCTCGGCGACGGCCTCCGCCAGCGCACCGCGCCCGGTGACTTTGACGCCGAAGCCGCCGCACTCGCGGGCGAACTCGGCGAACCCGGGGTTGCGCAGGCTCGTCTGCCACACGTCCCAGCCCCCGGCGCGTTGCTCGTGGGAGATCTTGCCCAGCTCGCCGTTGTTGAGCAGGACGTGGGTCATGTCCATGCCGTACTTGACCGCGGTCGTGAACTCCCCCATGTACTGACCGAAGCCCCCGTCGCCGCTGATCGAGACCACGGGGCGCCCCGGCAGGGCCATGCGGGCGCCCATGGCGGCCGGGAAGCTGAAGCCGATGGAGCCCAGGTAGCCGGACATGATGACCCGTTGCCGACGGGCCTCGAAGTAGCGCCCGAAGGAGTAGGTGTTGTCGCCCACGTCGACGGCGACGAGGGCGTCCTCGGGCAGGGCGTCCGACAGGACCTCGAAGACGTGGGCGGCGGCCAGGCCGTTGCCGTTGTCGGCGGCGGCGCGGCGCGCCTTCTCGCCGCGCCAGGCGCGCCACGCCTCCGCCACCTCGGGGCGCTGGTCCGCCGGTACATGGTCGACCAGCGCCTCGCGCAGCGCCCGCGCGGTGAGGCCGACCTCACCCCACAGCGGCTGCGCCACGGGGTGGAACCGGCCCAGCGCCATGCGGTCGAAGTCGACCTGGACGATGGGCTTCGAGCGGTCGATGCCGGTGTGCTGCGAGAACGAGGCGCCGAAGACGACGAGCAGGTCGGCGTCGTTCATGAACCCGCTGGCCACGGGCGTGCCGCTGCGCCCGAGGACGGCGGCGGCCAGCGGATGGCTGTCGGGGATCTGGCCCTTCGCCTTGAATGTGGTCGCCACGGGGCACCGCAGCAGCTCGGCCAGCGCCACGACCTCGGGCATGCTCTCCCGCGCTCCGAAGCCGACGATGATCAGCGGCCGCCGCGCCCGCCGGATGCGGGACAGCGCGAGCGCGACCTCCTGAGCAGGGGGGCTGATCTGCGGAGCGGCCACGCGCCCGTCGGGCGAGGAGGGGCCCACCATGCCGGCGTCGAGGGTCTGGATCTCGTCGGGGATGATCAGGTGCGCCACGTCGCGCTCCACCACGGCGTGCTTGAGCGCCAGCGAGACGAGCTCCGGCCAGTCGGACTCGGTGAGGACGGTCTTGCTGAAGGCCGCGACGGCCTCGAAGGCGGCCGGCAGGTCGATCTCCTGGAAGGCCCCGGGGCCGAGCACCTGGGTCTGCACCTGGCCGGTCAGCGCCAGCACCGGCACGCGGTCCATCTTCGCGTCCCAGAGGCCGGTCAGCAGGTTGGTCGCGCCCGGCCCCGCGATGGAGAGGCAGGCCGCCGGGCGGCCCGAGGCCTTGGCGTAGCCCGAGCAGGCGAAGGCGGCGGCGCCCTCGTGACGGATGCCGATGTAGGTGAGCGCGCCGCGCTCCTCCTGGGTGCGGACCGCCTCGGCGAGACCGAGGTTCGAGTGGCCGACCATGCCGAAAACGTGGCGGATGCCCCACGTCACCATGGACTCCGCGACCACCTGACTCACCGTCCACTCGGAGCGCGCCGGGCGCTCGGCCTTGAGGTACACACCGTCGGCTCGCGCCTCGGTCTCGAAGGTCGCGAGGTCGTGGTCGGCGCCGTGGGCGCGGCCGGTCAGGGCATCGAAGGCGTGGCCGTGCCACGGGCAGCGGATGACGCCGTCCTCGAGGGCGCCCTCGTGCAGCGGGCCGCCCTGGTGCGGGCACGACCCGGCGACGGCGCCGAGCGCGCCGCCGACACGGCTGACGATGACGATCTGCCCGCCGACGCGCACCGCCAGCTTCTCGCCCTCGGCCGGCTCGTCGGGCGGCGCGACCTTGACCCACTCGGCCTCGCCCCGCTCGCGCCGGCGGTGCGCGGCGGCGATGGTGCGCGACTCGTCGTCGCGGAAGTCGGCGTACCAGTGGGAGCCGTCGCAGCGGGGCTTGTTCTTCGACCGGCCGCAGCGGCAGAGCGTGTAGTGTTCGGCGGAGGCGCCCTCACCGAGGTCCTCGCCGACCAGCTCGACGCCGCCCTGGACCCGGTACGGGCCGTTACGGGAGACGCGGATCTGGGGCTCGGCTTCGCGGTCGCGATGCTCGACGCCGTCGCGCGTGTAGGCCAGCGCGCCCGACGGGCACAGGTCGATGACCTCGGCCACCCGCTCGGGCGAGGCGCCGTCGGCCTCGGCCCACGGCTCGCCCCGCCCGAAGACCTCGGGCAGGCAGTCGGTGCAGTAACCGGCGTGCGAGCAGATGCCGCGGTTGTCATGGATGGTGATGCCGGCGCCCTCGTAGTCGTCGCGACGGTCCGGCACGCGCTCGGGGTCCTTCGCGCCAGAGAACCCGACGGCTTCGTGCGTGTTGTCGCAGAAAGGCTTGGTGTGCGAGTGCCCGCAGCGGCAGAGCTGCATCGACGGCTCGGTGGCGATGGGCTCGCCGCGGGAGTTGACGAAGTGGTCGAGGCCGTCGACCTCGTAAGGGCCGTCGTGCAGCGGCCTGATGGACGGGCGTGGCTGCGTGTCGTCGCTCATCTCGTCGACCCCCATCGTCATGTCCGTCCCCGGTGCACGCGAGGCCGGCAGCACCGTGCCGCACGCCGGGCTCCGTGAGTCCCCGCGACCATAGCCCCTGGCGACCTCGCCCTCAAGGGCGCGGGTCGGGGCGTCGGCGGCGCGGTCGTCACGCCCGGCGCGGCGGCAGGGCGCCGCCACACTCGTCGCGCGGGGCTCAACGACATCGCGCCGCCCCGCCCGTCACGCATGGCGCTACGGCGGCGCGGCGCCACACTCGCCAGCCGGCGACCGAGGGTTCGGAGCACGCGGACGCGGGAACATGGACGGAACGGTCGCGCCGCGTCCCTCCGCGTGAATCTAGAAGGGCGCGGGCGCGGCGGTCGCTCCCAACCGACCCGCCCACCCCGGAGGCTCGCATGAGTGCGCACGACGTCATCGTCATCGGCACCGGCGTGGCAGGAGGGTCGGTGGCCGCGGCGTGCGCCGCCGCCGGCCGCGATGTCGTCGTCACGGACGGCCTGCCCTACGGCGGCACCTGCAAACAGCGCGGCTGCGACCCGAAGAAGATCCTGCTCGCCGCCTCCGACGCCCTCAGCCGGACCCAGGCCCTGGCCGGCCAGGGCCTGGCGGGCGACACGCGCGTCGTATGGAGTGAGCTGATGCGGCGCAAGCGTGCGTTCGTCGCCGGCGTCCCCGAGCGCACCGAGGCGGGCCTGCGCGACGCCGGCGCCACGCTGCTGCACGGCATCGCGCGATTCGTCGGCCCCGACGCGGTGGAGATCGACGAGCGCACCTACAGCGCCGAGGCGATCGTCGTCGCCACCGGCGCGCGGCCGCTGCCGCTCGGTATCCCGGGCGAGGAGCTGCTGGTCCACGCCGACGGCTTCATGGACCTCGACGAGCTGCCGCCGCGGATCCTCTTCGTCGGCGGCGGCTTCATCTCGTTCGAGTTCGCCGGTCTCGCACACCGCGCCGGAGCGGCCGTGACCATCGTCCACCGCTCCTCGAGCGTGCTCAAGAGGTTCGACGCCGACCTCACGGCTCGCCTCGTCGACCGCTACCGGGGCCTGGGTATCGAGGTGCTGTTCGACACCGCGCCGCTCGCCGTTCGCCGCGACGGCGACGCCTTCGTGGTCGAGACCGTCGCCGGCCCGCTCGTCGGCGATCTGGTCGTCCACGGCGCCGGCCGCGTGCCGGACCTCGACGACCTCGGTCTGGAGGCGGCGGGTGTCGAGGCCGACAGACGCGGCGTCATCGTCGACGCCCAGCTGCGCAGCGTGAGCAACCGGCGCGTGTTCGCCGCCGGCGACGCCGCCGCGGCCGGGCCCGCGCTCACGCCCGCCGCCGGCCGCCACGCCCACGTGGTCGCGGAGACGATCCTCGGCCGGGAGGCGGCGTACGACCCCCGCGCGACGGCGAGCGTCGTCTTCAGCGACCCTCCTCTCGCCGGGGTGGGGACGTCGGCCGACGAGGCCGCCGAGCGCGACGATCTCGAAGTCCTCGACAGCGACATGAGCCAGTGGTTCACCACCTACCGCCTCGGCGACACGCACGCCGCCGCCAGAGTGGTCCGCACGAAGGACGGCCACCGGCTGATGGGAGCCCACATCCTGGGCCCGCACGCCGACGAGACCATCAACCTCCTCGCGCTGGCGGTGCGACACGGTCTCACCTCGGAGGACGTCCGCGATGTCCTCTTCGCCTATCCAACCGCCACGTATGACGTCGGCTACCTCGTGTGACGGCCGCGCCGTGGTCGTCGTCAGCGACGTGAGCGGCTGGCTCACGCAGCGCCGGCTCGGTCAGACGCACGCCGGCGCCACGATCGTCCGTGAGCGCGCGACCGGCAGGCTGCTCGGCGCACACGTGCTCGACGCCACACGCCGGGGAGGTCATCAACGCGTTCGCCCTCACCGTACGTGGCGGCCTGACGACGGACGCCGTGGCGGACGCCGTGTGGGCATACCCCACGGCGAGCTCCGACATTGCGTACCTGCTCGGAACGGCCTGGACGTTGCCGCATGTGCGGCCGGCGAAGCCCAAGTTCAGAGGCGGGAACACTTCATCCGCGAGAAGCCCGCGCACGGAGCCCGCGAGCGTTGTGAAGCGCGCTCGTTGGCACCGCGAGAGGAGCGATAATGAAGGCGATCTGGAAAGACACCGTCATCGCCGAGAGCGACGACACGGTGGTCGTCGAGGGCAATCACTACTTCCCCCCGAAGGCGGTACGCCGCGACCTGCTGCGTGAGACGGACCGCCACTCCGTCTGCCCGTGGAAGGGTACGGCGGACTACTACGACCTCGTCGTGGACGGTGAGGTGAACGAGGGCGCCGCCTGGTACTACCCCGAGCCCAAGGAGGCGGCGAAGCACATCGCCGGCTACGTAGCGTTCTGGCACGGGGTGACGGTGGAGCCGTGAGTCCATGCTCATGGGAGGTCACACCCACGGGCGTGTTCGACGCCCTGGCGACAGGCACGACAAGAGCCGCTGGGTCGGCATCGCGGCGGCAGGTCTGCTGCTGCTCGCCCTGGTGGCGGCGACGGCGCTCGGCGTCGCGGCCTGCGGC
>ENA-ORXD01001594-ORXD01001594.1-sediment-metagenome-genome-assembly--contig:-NODE-1594-length-17870-cov-3.637723_pt1 | contig 17870 bp, 16 predicted proteins | sample MGYA00237862_ERZ511471 | MGnify/ENA metagenome assembly ERZ511471
GAGCTATCGAAAACGCTCTGAGCAGGGCAAACGCCTTCGGGGAGGGGCACAAATGCCTACGAACTGCGGAAGTCCGGCCTGAGGAGACACATCGTCATCGTCCATTCGGCGCTAAGGCTCGTGATGCCGTCTGCGCTCACGGGTGTCCCGTCGTGCGGCTGCATCGCCGCGATGCCTCCGGGCAACCGGATGAACGCGCTCGCATGGCTATGCGGCGGAGTGCCGGTCGTGGCCGGCGGCGCGGGGGCTCGCCCACTCAGGCGAACCCGGCGATGTGCCGAACGGCGCCAGCGGACGCGTCCGCTGCCATGCCCCCCGGTCAAGCGGCGTGCGATTTGAACAAGCGGACGGCATCTAGACTTCAGCGCACGACGGGACGGAATCCCAGAATCGCCCCAAGCGGGGCAGGACAGCGTCCCGGCGCGGCGACGCCGCCGCAGGGGCCTGCCGGAAGAAGGGGGATATCATGGACCTGCTGCCGGAGATTGCCGTCATGAGCGTTCGCGGCTCGCGTCAGATCATGGAGTTCGGCGCCTTGTCGGGGCTGATCGGCGGCCTCTTCCTCGCCGCCGGCGGCGTACGGCCCTCCTTCCAGAAGACCGGCCTCCTCGTCGGCGGTATCCTGCTCGTCGTGGGCTTCGCCCTCATCATCGTCGCTTGGCACTGGGGATTCGCGATCTGGGATCCCCACAACCCGTGAACTCCGGCCGGTGAAGACGCCACCGCGCTCTCCGTCGACGCTCGAGAGCACCTCGCCGGAAGCGCGCATATTCACATCCGCGAGGGCGACGACGGCCTTCAGTTGCCGCCCATCCCGGCAATATCGGCCAGCGCTCGAGCCATAGTCTCGCCGTGGAGCGTGTAGTGGAACGTGGTCTCGGCGAGTCGGCGACCCCGGCGACCGATGAGCACCGCCCGCGCGGGCTCCGAGAGAAGATCAGCGATCGCCCGTCCATAGGCGATGGGATCGTTCGGCGCGCGCAGGACTGCATCGACCCCATCGGTGAAGTGGCGCGGTAGTTCGCCGACCGAGTTGGTGACCACCGGGCGGGCGGCAGCCAGATACTCGCCGATCTTGGTCGGGAACCGCGCTCTAGACTGCCGGTCATCGAAGAGCGGAATCAGAAGCGCGTGTGCGCGACCATAGAGGTCCATGAGTTCGTCCCTGCTCAGGTAGCCGACGAGGTCCACGCGGTCGCCGTACTCAGCGCGCCGCGTCTCGTCCCGCAACCAGTCGGCCCTCGGGTCGTTGGGGGCGGCACCGGTGACGACGAGACGGCACTCGGGGTGGGTGCGCCAGACCTGCGGCATCGCGGCGAAGATGAAGCGAATGGTGTTCCTGTAGACAGGCGAGCCCGCGAAGACCACCAGCGGATCGCCGGTCGGGTAGTCGACCGGCGTCTGCTCGTCGATGTCGACCAGTATCGGCACGTCGACGACGCGTCGACCGGGCCGCGCCCGGTACTCAGCGGCGGCCCACTCGTGCAGCGCGTTTGAGATGGTCACCGCGCCGGCTGTCCCGGCAAGAGGTGACCACAGGCGCTCCAGCACGCCGGCGTCCTCCCTCTGCGACCAGGGGCTCTCGTTGACTTCGCGCACCACCGGCACCCGCAGGAGACGCAGCAGCGTCATGAAGATGAGCAGGTGGAGAGCCGGCCGCGGTGTCCAGAACCACAGGAGAACGAGGTCGAGAAGACCCTGACGGCGAAGCTGCGCCAGCCTCAGAGCTCCACGCACCCAGCCCCACGTGGCGATCAGCCGGCGCGCCACGAATGATTTCTGGCGCACGGTGGTGCCGCAGGCGTACTCGAACGGGATGCCCATGTGCTCGCCGCGCGCCACGGCGTTCTGGATGCGAGCAGGACGGTCGACGGCCTGAAGGCAGAGAACGCGCACGGCGACTCCCGCCTCATGCAACGCTCGCGCGATGAGCAGCGCCCGGCCGGTCGTGGCCATGCCGTGCGGAAATGGAAGCCAGTCGCCGAGGATGACCACCTGCAGCGGCCGGCCGTCCCGCATCGTGCTCACCGCAGAGCCCACGCCATGCTATCGAAGTCGAACACGACGCGAGGGTGCTTGTACCACGGCAACACGCCGAGCTTGCCAAGCGCCTCGGGGACCGTTCTGCGCCTGCCGCTCCCGATCAGACGAATCACGCGAGCACGGGCCAAAGACCTCCGGTCGTAGCGCGACACGAAGCGCGAATACAGTTCCTGAGCTTCACGCCCGTAGAGATCCTCCCCGGTCTTGCCCAGTCGCTCCTCGTGGACGCGGAAGCCACCAAGAAGCGTGTCAACGTGGTACAGAGGAGCCTGCTCGAAGAACCGCAGCCAGAGGTCGAGATCGGCCGCATATGTCAGCGCCTGGTCGAGCCGCCCTCCAACCCGCTCCCAGAGACTCCGCCGCCAGAAGACCGACTCCTGCTGGATCCCGCGGTAGTCGCCGACGAGGATGTCGTACACGTTGAAACCCGTGCTCGGCGCGACCACCCTGAGCAGCCCAGCGGCATCGAACATCGATCTCGTACCGGTAATCCACTCCACCTGCGGGAACTGCGAGAAGACCTCCGCGACCGTCCGGAGTGTCCACGGATAGTACATGTCGGAGCTGTTGATCCAGGACATGATCTCGCCAGTGGTCTGAGCGAACCCTTTGTTCAGGGCGTGCGCGTGTCCTTGGTCGGGCTCGCTCACCCAGTTGGCGAGATCCGCCTCGTACCGCTTGATGGTGGCGACGCTTTCGTCGCTCGAGCCCCCGTCGATGACTACGTACTCCAGCTCGGGATAGCCTTGCGTGGTGACGGAGCGCAGCGTCGCCTCGAGGAACTCGCCCTGATTGAACGAGGGGGTGACGACGGAGATCCGTGGACGATCCTGGACCGCGTTGACCATGAACATCGCCTCGTGACGTGGGACCGGGAGTCCCGTGTGCGTGCCGCATAGTGTAGCAGTGCGGCCCTTCGGGTTCGGGTCCCACCAGGGCTGCGTCGAGTAGACTGACCTGGAACGAGCAGAACGCGGCGGGGAGCCGATGCATTTGAGGATTGCCTTCGACATCGCGGCCGTCTGGGGCGGTGGGGCCGAGCGGCAGACGCTCGAGGTGGCCTCCCGACTGTCCGATCTCGGCCACGACGTGCTGCTCATCGTCAACAAGCGCGCCGAGTACTTCGCCGAGTACGCCGACCGCGTGCAGGTCGTCGAGCTCGGTCGCATGAACCGCTGGGATGTTCGCATCCTCCGCGACCTGAGGCGCGCCCTTCGCGCCTTCGACCCCGACGTGTGCGTGTGCGTGATGTTCAACGCCTCGCTGTGGGGGAGACTCGCTGCTGCCTCGGTAGGGTGCCGGGTCGTCGTGGCGGAGCACTCGATGACGGAGAAGACACGGCTCGCCGAGCGCTTGACGAATATCGTGCTGCGCCCCGTGACGGAGACTGTGATCGCGTGCGCCACGGCTCAGGTCGACGGTCTCGTACGGGGAGGTCATCAGAGGCGCAAGGTCCGCGTGGTCCGCAACGGCGTGGACATAGAGCGCTTCTACCGAGACTCTGCCGGGGCCACGAGAGTGAGGAACGAGCTCCGCCTGCCGGCAGACGCTGCGGTCCTCATGTTGGTGGCCGCCCACCGCCCGGAGAAGCGCCACGACCGGTTCGTGTCACTCATCGAGCGGCTCCACGCCGCCGGGGTACAGGCGTATGGCGTGATGGTCGGCGGAGGCCCGTTGCTGGCACGCACCAAGGCGCTGGTCGACGCCAGCCCTGTTTCCGAGTGGCTACGGGTGACGGGGCCTCTGTTCGACATGCCGGCCACGTACTCGGCAGCGGATATGGTGGTTCTCCTCTCAGACGACATCGAGACCTTCCCGCTCTCCTTCCTCGAGGCCCAAGCCTGCACAGTGCCGGTGGTGGCCATGGACACGGGCGGAGTGCGAGAGACGCTGATCGAGGGGCAAACCGGTTTCGTCGTGGGGCAGGGCGACCTGCAAGGCATGGCCTCTCTTGTCGCCTCGATTCTGGCAGACCCAGTTCGGCGTGCGGAGCTCGGCAGAGCCGGGCGCAGATTCGTCGAGGAAGAGCTGTCCGTCGGGGCCACGGTGCAGGGCTACCTGCGGATCCTCGAGGCGAGCGCCCGCATACCGCGAGGTGCGCGTCGTGGGGCCTGAGACGCGCCGTCGCCGCCGCGCGCGGGCGCACCCTGCCCGACCCTCGTGCCACCTCGTCCTGTCGGGTGATTCGCCGCACATCCGCCAGGTGGTGACCGGCTTCTACGAGCTCGCGGCAGCTGGGGCCATCGAGCTCCGCGTGAGTGGCGAGTCGCACCGCGCGACAGAATGGCTCGATCCGCTCACCCTTCGCGCCGTCATCGCCGGGCATCGCGTGATCTACGACGCGAACGACGGCTGGTACGTCGCGCCGGAACTCCAGCCCTATCTCGAGGGCGCCGAGTACTACTTCAAGCGTGCGATCGATCCTCAAGGCCTCGAGGGGATACCGGCGTCGGTCCAGGTCGTGCCCCTGGGGCTGAACTACCTGGTCACCAGCCGGCGCAACCTCTGGCACCGCGGCGTGCGTCCCTTCAACGCGCGGCGCCTGGTGAGGAGCACCGCCCGGCAGGCGAGCGTCCTCGGCGGCAGGCTCGGGGCTCGTGACTTGCGCGAGACGCCGATCCCGCACTTCGAGACTCCCCCCTCCGCCGATAGCGCTTCACGCGTGCTCTTCATGTGCCGTGCGTGGGAGAGCGGCCCGAACGACACGACTGATCTGCGCGCCAGCATCAAGGAGTTGAACGACATGCGCGCCGCGTGCATTCGTACGGCCCGGGCCGAGTTCGGTGAGCGCTTCTACGGTGGATTCGCGATCGACGAGTTCTCACGCCGCGAGTACGGCGACTGCCTGCTGCCTGACCAGAAGGCGAGCGAGCGCCAAGCGTACCTCGCGCGCGTGCGCGAGTCGGCGGTGTGCGTCGCCACAACCGGTCTACACGGGTCGATCGGCTGGAAGATGGCCGAGTACGTGGCGGCGTCGCGGGCCATCGTCTCGGAGCCGCTGCGCTATCTAGTTCCGGGCGGGTTTGCGGCCGGCCGCAACTTCCTCGAGTTCGCATCGCTCGACGAGTTCGTCAGCTCCGTCGAGCGCCTGCTGGGCGACGCCTCGCTGCGCGAGGAGATGATGCGCGCGAACTGGCAGTACTACTGGCGCTGGGTACGGCCCGATGCGCAGGTCAGACGCACGCTCGAGAGGGTGCTTGGCGAGGACGCGGTAGGCTGACGCCAGGCCGCTTCGCTACGACGATGTACTCCATGGGCCAGAGGACGAATCTGGTGGTGATGGTCCGGTACTGCACCGCGCCGCTGGCCCGCAGGAGCCCTTCGATATCTCGCTTGTAGAGCAGGTTGAGGTAGTCGCCCGTCGCCCAGGACTTGCGGAACCGAGTGTAGACCGCGTCTCTTGCCCACCGTGGCAGCCAATGCGCGAGGGGGATCAGCGTGTGCGAGTCGATCGGGAAGCCCCGGCTTGGGGTGGTCAGCCACACCGCGTGGGCCACGCGCAGCATCTCGCTGACGAAGAGCAACTGTCTCTCGCGGCCACCCACGTGTTCGATCACCGCATTCGAGTGGGCTACGTCGAAGCTCCCGTCCTCGAAGGGGAACCGAGCGCCGTCGTAGTGCACGAACGAGACCTCCGGGTATCGCAGCGGGCACTCGACAGGCTCGTCGACGCCCAGAGCCGTGAGTTGGCCCGGCCACGGATAGTGCTGCTCCAGGTAGTTCTCGTAGGGTCCGTACTCATGATCGCTGAAGCCCACGTCCAGGACGCGTGACGTGCTGGTGAGACGATACGTCTCCATGAACAGCCGCAGCTTGCGCTCTCTGTTCCGGTGGGAGATGCGCGAGGCCACACGTCTCGGCAGACTCACGGCGGCCCTGTCTGTCGTGCAGGCCCCGGGCGGCCCAGCGCCCTCTCGTACACCGCCAGCGTCTGGTCGGCGATGGCCTCCCAGTCGTAGACCAGCTCCACACGTGCGACCGCCTGCGCACCGAGGTCGCGACGCAACTCGCTACTCCCGGCCAGACGTTTGAGCGCAGCCGCAAGGGCTCTCCGGTCCCGCAGCGGATACACGAGCCCGGCGGGTGGATCCCCGAGGGCCTCGACGTTGCCCGGTATGTCGCTGACGACCACCGGGAGCCCGAACGCCAGGGCCTCCAGCAGACTGATGCTCAACCCCTCGACCTCCGAGGGCAGCACGTAGGCCAGAGCGGAGGAGTAGAGCTCCTCGAGGTCGCTGCCGTACATGTAGCCGGGGAAGATGGCCTGCGTGCCCGCCGCGGACCTCAGCCGGTTCGTGTACTCGTCGGTGTGGCTGGAGTCGCCGGCGAAAACGACCTTGAGGTCCGGCAGATCCGTGATCGCCGCCACGAGGTCGTCGGGGCACTTCTCGGGGATGAGGCGACCGACGAAGAGCACGTAGTCGCCGCCCTGCAGACCGAGTCGCCTCAGCAACTGCCCCGGCGGGCGTCTCGTCAACTTCCCGGGGCCGTTGGGGATGTAGCGGATCTCTCGCCGGTACTTGCCCTCGAGGTGACGGCTGCCGCTTCTGGAGACGGCGATCACCTCCGTGGCACACTTCACGGCAACGTGCTCCGAGATCCGCAGAACGGCCTTGGCACCACGACCCCACTTCGCACGCTCGTAGTCGAGCGCGTGAAACGTGAGGACCGACCGGCGGAACCCCAGAGGGCTCGCGAAAGGCAGGACAAGACCCGGGCCGATCGCGTGGACGTGCAGCAGGTCGTACCCGCCGTGTCGCGCGTGCCACATCGAGCGGGCCGTGTGGGTGATGGCCTCGGTGTAGCGACCCGACAGGCAGTCGAGGCTCACCACACGGACGCCGCCGCACGCTTCGTCGCCCTGACAGTACGCGCTGCGCGCGTAGACGGTGACGCTCACGCCGCGCTCGACCAGTCGGGGGTAGAGCTCCTCGACGTGGCGTTCGATGCCGCCGTTCACGCCCGGCATCCCTCGGCAGCCGATGACCGCGACGCGCATCGTCATTCTCCATCTCCTCGGCGAGCACTGCGAAGGACCGCCGAGTAGACGCCCACCAGCCCGTCCAGATGCGCCTGAGGGCCGAACGTCGTGGTCGCGCGCTCGCGAGCAGACCGCCCCAGACGGTCGGCGAGGGCGGCGTCGTCGGCCAGCACCCGCAGGGCGGCGGCCAGCTGAAGCTCGTCCGCGGCGTCGACCAGCACTCCATCCACGCCGTCCCGGATCTGCTCCGGGATCCCCCCCATGCGCGTGGCGATGACGGGGCGGCCGAGCACCATGGGCTCGAGGACCGCCATCGGTGCGTTTTCGGCCCACTCCGAGGGGACAACGGCTGCCCGAGCACCGGCGAGGAGGCGATCGACCTCGTCACCCGGCAGCCGACCCAGGAAGCGGACCCCGCGTGGAACCTGAGCTCTCAACGACTGCTCCAGCGGGCCGGTCCCAGCCACGAGCAGGGGCACTCGGGCGGCCTCAGCGGCGCGGATGAGCGTGCCCAGACCTTTCTCGCGGGACAGGCGGCCGGCGTACACGAACGCCTCTCCCGGCGGTTCTGCCGGCACGATCGCAGGCGCGGGGATCGCGTTCGGCAGCACGTGGATCGGTCGGTGACGGACACCGCTCGCGGCGACGACCCGGGCCAGATACCGGCTCGGCGAGATGAAAGCGTCCACCAGGCGCTCCTGGCGGACCACCCATCGGCGCCAGAGCAGGTCGCCGGCTCCGAGAGCGCTCTTCACCCCGCTGCGATGCACGCATCTGTGCACAAGGCATGGGACGACGTCGATCGGCCCGCAGCGCGGCGGGTCGCAGGCGCGCCGACCGCCGAGGAGCAGATCCCCGGATGCGCAGATGGGATGGTAGTCGTGGAGCGTCTGCACCACGGGGACACCGGCGCGCCGTGCCTCGACCAGGATCGACGGCGAGATCTGGCGATGGATCCCGTGGACGTGGACGACGTCCGGGCGGAAGTTGCGCAAGAGGCGCGCGAACTGACGCCCGGCGACCGCGCTCCAGAACATGCGCCGGGCGGCGATCGTCTTCTCGCGTGTGGTCAGGTTGGTCTGCGGCCCGATCTCGAGGTAGGGAGCGAAGTAGTCGGACCAAGGCGACGCATCGTTCTCGGGATGCCGCGTCGAGAAGTGCGCGATCTCGTGCCCGGCGTCCTGCAGCCACGCGATCTCGTCGAACATGACGCGCTCGAGACCGGCGCGCCGGTACCAGAACTTGTTGGCGACGAGGATCTTCACTGCTGTTGCGGCCCCCCGTTCTGGCTTCATCCGCCCACGCGGATGCACGAGCCTGCATACAGACTGTGCCAGCAAACTCAAGCATACTACCAGTGATGCCGGTCGAGTCAGGTATGTCAGCGCCGTACGACAAGTCGCCGGTCGCGCGCCTCGAGGTCCAGTGGTACATCGTCTGGAATCCCACTATGCTTCTCAAGGTACTGCTGCTGCATGTCGACACATCCCGGAGACGGGCACCTCCGAAGGCGTGAAGGACCGCTGTGGAGATACACGACGCTGTAGGCACATACGAGGCTGTCGCGACCAGGATCCGCGAGTTCCTCTCGCGCAACTTCTTGTTCAGCGACGGGGAGTTCGAGTACGGGGACGATGCGTCGTTCCTCGAGTCGGGCATCATCGACTCGTTCGGCTTCATGGAGCTGCTCCACTGGGTGGAGGAGGAGTTCAGCCTCGCGGTGGCCGACGACGAGCTCGTTCCCGACAACTTCGACACCGTCCGCAACCTGAGCTCGTTCATTCTGCGGAGGAAGGGCGACGGCGCCTGAGCAGGCCCGTCGGCGCGCGTGGCGGTCGAGTCGCCGTCGAATCCCTCGACCCCGCTGCCGGCAGCGGTCAGCGGCGCGCACCGGGGTGAGTCGTCGATGCCGCCCTCGGGTAAGGTCAGCGAGAACGATTTGCGGCCGGTGAGGGCCTCAGCCTGTCCGCCGTCAAGGTACTACCCGGCAGGTGGTGAGAGTGGTGACGAGGAACATGCAGAAGCCCCTTCTCATTCTCGCCATCGCGATGGCGCTCGCATTCGCGGCAGGATGCTCCGGGGACGACCGATCAGGAGGTGGCGCCTCTATGAAGATCGTGTTCCTGCACCACAGCACCGGGCACGTGGTCTGGCTCGGCACCACGTCCAAGTGGAGCGCCAAGATCTTCGGCAAGAGCGCCGTGAAGAGCGCGATCGGTGGCCTCAACAAGGAGAACGGCACGGACTACGAGATCGAGGAGATGACCTTCCCGACGACGAGCGAGGGGTACCCCTGGGCCAACTACCCCTATGACTACTACAACATCTGGGTCAAGAACGCCGGCGAGGAGCCCTACCAAGGGGAGCCCACGCTCGAGATGCTGACGAAGGACTACGACGTCATCGTCTTGAAACACTGCTTCCCGGTCGGCAACATCCTCCCCGACACCGGCGCGCCCGACGTCGACTCCAGCGACAAGCGTGTCGAGAACTACAAGCTGCAGTACGGCGAGCTCAAGGAGAAGATGCGCTCGTTCCCCGACACGACGTTCGTCGTGTGGACGGGCGCCGCGCTGACCGAGGCGGCCACCAGCCCGGACCAGGCCCAGCGCACGAGGGAGTTCTTCGACTGGGTGAAGGCGGAGTGGGACGAGCCGGGCGACAACATCTACCTCTGGGACTTCTACGAACTCCAGACCGAGGGCAGCCGCTACCTCAAAGCGGAGTACGCGAGCGCGCCCGACGACTCGCACCCGACTGCTGAGTTCGGCGAGAGGGTCGCCCCCTTGCTCGCAAAGCGGATCGTGGATGTCCTCGGCGGCAAGGGCGATTCGGCTCCGCTGACCGGCGAGCGCGACTAGCCGGCACGAGGGGACACCGGAGACCGCGCCGGATGTGCGGAATCGTCGGCATCTGCGACTTGCACGGGGCCCCACCCGCGACGGAGGCCGTCCTTCGCTCGATGCTCGGCGCCGTCCGCCACCGCGGGCCCGATCAGTTCGGGATCTACCTGGACGATCACGTGGGTCTCGGCAACGCGCGTCTCAGCATCATCGATCTGAGCACGGGCCAGCAGCCCATCTCCAACGAAGACGGCTCCCTGTGGATCGTGTTCAACGGGGAGATCTTTAACCACCCCGAGCTCAGGCGGGAACTGGAGAGCCTGGGGCATACCTTCTCTACCACGTCCGACACCGAGGCCGCCCTGCACGCCTACGAGGAGTACGGCTCGGGCTGCCTGTCCCGCTTCAACGGCCAGTTCGCGCTGGCCGTCTGGGACAGCCGCCGGCGCACCTTGTTCCTGGCGCGCGATCGCCTGGGCGTCCGCCCCCTGTTCTACACGGTCGCCGGCGGCGCCCTGGTCTTCGGCTCCGAGATCAAGGCGATCCTCGCCGCTCCCGGCACGACCGCCTCGCCCGACCCGGTGGCTCTGGACCAGATCTTCACCTTCTGGAGCACGCTCTCCCCGAGGACCTTCTTCCAGGGCATCGAGGAGCTCCCCCCCGGCCACTCCATGCTCGTCGGGGATGGCCGGTTCACGATCGGGCCGTATTGGGAGATGGCCTTCCCCGAGGGCACCGCCTTGCCTCAACGGCCGACCCGGGAGTACGCGGAAGAGCTGCGGGACCTTCTCGTCGACGCCACGCGGATCCGGTTGCGCGCGGACGTCCCCGTGGGCGCCTACCTGAGTGGGGGGCTGGACTCGTCGACGGTCACGGCGATCGTCCGCAGCCAGACGACGAACCCGCTCGAGACGTTCTCGATCGCATTCTCCGACGCCGACTACGACGAGAGCGGCTTCCAGACCACGATGGCCAAGGCGCTGGGCACCCGGCACCACGTGGTGCACGCCGCGTACGCCGACATCGGAGCAGTGTTCCCCGAGGTGACCTGGCACGCGGAGACGCCCCTCATGCGCACCTCACCGGCGCCGATGTTCCTCCTGTCGGGCCTCGTGAGGGACAACGACTTCAAGGTCGTCCTCGCGGGCGAGGGGGCCGACGAGGTGATGGCCGGCTACGACATCTTCCGCGAGGCGAAGATCCGCCGCTTCTGGGCGCGGCAGCCCGACTCCGCGGCGCGCCCGGCCCTGTTGAAGCGCATCTACCCGTGGATGCCGGCGGCCGGCGGGTCCGACTACGTCAAGGCGTTCTTCGGCCTCGGGCTGACCGACGTCGACGCCCGGGAGTACTCGCACGGTCCCAGATGGCGCACCACGGCCAGGGCGAAGCGGTTCTTCAGCGCCGCGATGCGCCGGGCCGCCGCGGACGCCGACGCGCACGGCACACCGTCCTACCCCGACGGCTTCGACCGCTGGGACCCCTTGCACCAGGCCCAGTACCTCGAGACGACGATACTCCTCTCTCAGTACCTGCTGTCGTCGCAAGGCGACCGGATGGCCATGGCGCACTCCGTCGAGGGCCGGTTCCCCTTCCTCGACCACCGCGTGATCGAGTTCGCCGACAACCTGCCTCCAGCGCTCAAGCTCAACGGGCTCACGGAGAAGTACCTGCTCAAAGAGGTCAGCCGCGAGTGGCTCCCGGCCGAGATCAGCCGACGGCCCAAGCAGCCTTACCGCGCGCCCGTCCACAGGGCTTTCTTCAACGATTCGCCGCCGGACTACGTCGAGGAGGTGCTGTCGCGGTCCGCGATAGAGCAGTCCGGCTACTTCAACCCGAACGCGGTGGATCAGCTGGTCGCCAAGCTCAAACGCGGCCAGCCGCTGGGAGAGACCGACGACATGGCCCTGGCCGGCATCGTCTCGACCCAACTGGTGCACCGCCAGTTCATATCCGATCCCAGGCTGCCCACCCCGCTGAGCGACGCTGACGACGTCAAGGTCGTAGTCGGGGAGCGGTCCTCTTGAAGGGAGCTGTGCCCATGGACAGGGATGTCCTCCGTATCGACGCCGCGGCCGAAATGGACCGCATCGTCGACTGGATGAAGGAGACGATGCGCGGCCTGCACCGGACCGGCGCCGTCGTCGGCATCAGCGGCGGCATCGACTCCTCCGTGTGCCTGTCGCTCAGCGTCAGGGCCTTCGGGGCCGAGCGAGTGGTGGCTCTCCTCCTGCCCGACAAGGACTCGGACCCCCTCTCCGAGGACCTGGCGCGCCATCTCGCCGCCCACTACGGCGTCACCCCCATCCGCGAGCCCGTGACGCCGGCCCTGGAGGGGTATGGCTGCTATGCGCGCCGTGACGAGGCCATCGCCCGCGTGTTCCCCGAGTACGACCCCGTGGCCGGGTACAAGGCGAAGATCGTCCTGCCCAGCGGACTGCTGGACGAGGGTACGTTGAACGTGTTCTCGCTCACGATCGTCACGCCGGACGGCGACGAGAAGAGCGCGCGCCTCGCGCCGCGCGAGTTCGCCCAGATCGTGGCGGCGTCCAACTTCAAGCAGCGCAGCCGCACGGCCATGCTCTACTACCACGCGGAGCTCAACAACTACGCCGTCGTGGGGACGCCGAACAAGAACGAGCGTGATCAGGGGTTCTTCGTCAAGTACGGGGACGGCGGCTATGATTTCGCCCCGATCGCCCATCTCTACAAGACGCAGGTCTACCAGCTGGCTTGCCACCTGGACGTCCCCGAGGCCATCCAGCAGCGCACCCCCACGACCGACACCTACAGCGCGCCGTCCACGCAGGAGGAGTTCTTCTTCCGCCTGCCCTACGAGACCATGGACCTGCTCTGGTACGCCCAGGAGCACGAGGTCTCTGTGGCGGACACCGCGCTCGCCCTGGAGATGTCGCCCGACCAGGTGCGCAACGCCTTCGACGACTTCACTCGCAAGCGCAGGACCACGCACTACCTGCGCGCGGCGCCCCTGGACATGGCCGGCCTGGGCGAGCCGGCCCCCGAGGCGGGGGTCTGACCGATGGACGATCTCACCCCCGTCCACGCGCTGCTCGAGTGGAGCGCCGATCGTCGCGGCGATGCCGTCGCGCTGGAGCACGGCGACATCGTCCTGACATACAGTGAGGTCGAGGCGGGGGCCAACCGCGTCGCCGCCCGCCTGCGCGATCTTGGCGTCGCGCGCGGCGACCGCGTGGGGCTGCTCGCGGACAACGGCCGTGTCTATGTCGAGGGGTTCTTTGGCATCCTCAAGGCCGGCGCCTGCTGCGTCGCCCTGAACGGCGCCAACAAGGCGCGCACGAGCGCGGCCCTGCTGACCGACAGCGGAGCCGTCGGCCTGGTGACCATGGCCGCGCGAGTCGCGCGCGACCTGCCCGAGATCGTGCAGGGAGCGCCCGATCTGCGCTTCGTGATCACCGACCGCGCGAACCCTGCCTGGTCGTTGCCCGAGGCGATCCAGCTTCTGCGGGCGGAGGACGTGGCCTCGGCCGGCCCGGAGCGCGCCGCGAGCAATGCCGGCCTCGACGACCTCTGCGCGATCCTCTACACCAGCGGCTCCACCGGCCTTCCGCGCGGTGTGACGCTGCGGCACAGGAACCTCGCCGCCAACACGCAGCAGATCCTCGCCTACCTGAACTTGACGGCGGACGACAGCGTCCTCAGCGTGCTGCCCTTTCACTACAGCTTCGGCAACTCGCTCCTGCTCACGCACTTCGCGGTGGGCGGGCGGGTGGTCGTCGACAACCGCTTCGCGTATCCGTCGACCGTGGTCGAGACGCTCGAGCGGTCGCGCGTCTCCGGCTTCTCCGGCGTGCCGTCGACGTACGCGATCCTGGCGGCCAAGACAGACTTCCTGCGTCGCGGGTGGCCCGACCTCCGCTACCTCACGCAGGCAGGTGGCGGCATGACGGTCGCACTTACGCGGCGCCTCCTCGAAGAGCTCCCTCCGCACCTACGACTGTTCGTGATGTACGGGCAGACCGAGGCCTCGGCGCGGCTGAGCTACGTGCCTCCGGAACGCCTGCGAGAGAAGCTCGGCAGCATCGGCATCGGGATCCCCGGTGTCACGCTGACCGTCCGCGACGAGCAGGGCCGCGCGTGCGCGCCGGGCGAGGTGGGTGAAGTGGTCGCGGCCGGCGAGAACCTCATGCAGGGCTACTGGAACGCCCCGGAGGAGACCGCGCTCGTCCTCAAGGAAGACGGGCTGCACACGGGCGACCTCGGGCGCAAGGACGATGACGGCTTCATCTTCCTCGTCGACCGCATCAAGAACATGATCAAGGTGGGCGCCAACCGCGTCAGCCCGCGCGAGATCGAGGACGTGATCGCCGAGGTGGCGGGAGTCGCCGAGGTCTGCGTCGCCGGCGTGCCCGACGAACTGCTCGGCGAGGCGGTGGAGGCGTTCGTCGTCATCGCGCCGGGCGCCGAGGTCCCGGCCGAACGCATACTTGCCCACTGCCGGGAGTATCTCGCTGTCTACAAAGTCCCGCGCGGCGTGCACTTCCAGGACGCCCTGCCGCGGAGCGCCGCCGGCAAGGTCGTGCGCAGCGAACTGGTGCGCAGTCTCTAGGCGTCCGGCCCGGGCGCTGCCCGAAGGGGTCGCGTCGGGCCGTAGGCGCTGGTGCGGAAGAAGTAGACGAGCAGCGTGAGCTGCCCGACGAGCTTCACTGCCTCCTGCGCGAAGACGCTTTCGGCGGCGAAGTACCTCAGCCCCAGCCAGGCGACGAACAGCGCGATAGTCGCCACGAGGACGCCGTACTCGGTCTGCAGCAGGGTCGAGCGGAAGACGATGGCGAACACACCCAGTACCACCGCGTAGACCGCGAACACCGCGAGCTCGGAGAGGCCGAGGTGGTCGAGGAGCTCCCCTCGGAACTGGAAGACGTCATCGAGCGCGAAGACGAGCGTCAGCGCCGCTGAGACGAGCAGGAACGCGCGGACGCTGCGCGCGTCGCCGCGCCGCGCCCAGACCGCCGCCCCGAGCAGGCAGGTCGCCGCGATCGCGCCCCAGATGAAGACGCCCGTCTTGTAGAGGATGCCCGTCTGCCAGCGCAGTCCCGCAGTACTCACGGGGTCGCGGCTCAGCGAGTTCACGGGGATGTCCTTCCATGCGGCCAGCACCCCGACGAAGCCGAGGACGACCGCCGCGAGCAGCGCCGCCCCGAGAATCCCCGGCCACAGCGGCGGGCGATCCCGGCGTTTGGCGGTGTCTGAGTCCACTGGCCTCCGGTGACTGGTTTCGGCCACTCCGCGCGCAGCCGGCGTGCCGGCCCGCGGGTGACATGGGGCCGCCGCGCACGCTGGGCGCGCTAGATGGCCTCCCCCAGGGCCGCCTTGGCCCGTGCCGAGTCGCGAGCGTACGCCGCGACGTCGCGGATCACGTCCTCCAGGGAATGGGTGGGGACGAAGCCGATCAGGTCGCGCAGGCGAGCAAGGTCCGGCTGCCGGGAACCGAGATCCTCGAAGCCGGCGCCGTACGCCTCTTCGTAGCTGACGTACGAAACCTGGGCGTCAGGGTTGACGAGGCGCGTCACGAGGTCTGCGAGCGCGCGGATGCTGATCATCTCGTCGTTCCCGACGTTCACCACCTGGCCGAGTGCCTGTCTGCAGTCCATGAGCCGGACGAGCGCGGGGACCACGTCGAGCACGTGGGCGAAGCACCGCTCCTGCTCCCCCGTGCCGTACACGGTGAGGGGACCCCCGCCGAGCGCCTGCTCGACGAACCGCGGGATCACCATGCCGTACAGGCCAGTCTGGCGAGGGCCGACCGTGTTGAAGAGGCGCGCGACCACCCCTTGCAGGCCCTTGGTCCGAGAGTACGACAGGAGAAGGAACTCGTCGATCGCCTTGGAGTAGGCATAGCTCCAGCGCGCGCGACTCGTCGGCCCGTACACCACGTCGTCGGCCTCCGAGAACGGCAGCTCGGCGCTCTTGCCGTAGACCTCGGAGCTCGACGTGACCAGGACCGGCTTGCCGAACCTCACGGCCTGCTCGAGGACCGCCTGTGCGGCATTGATGTTCGTCTCGATGGTCCTGACCGGGTCCTCGATGATCAGCCGTACTCCGACGGCGGCGGCGAGATGGAAGATGCGATCGCAGGTACCGAGGGCACGATCGAGCAGGGCCTTGTCCTCGACCTTGCCGATGTAGTACGTGAACCCCTTCCTGCCGACCAGGTGCGCGATGTTGTCGAAGCTCCCGGTGGAGAGATCGTCGAGGACGATGACCTCCTCCCCCCTGTCCAGCAGGTACTCCGCGAGATGGCCGCCTATGAAGCCCGCCCCGCCCGTGATGAGATCGATCACGCTGCTCCTCCGTTCTGGGCATGTCCTCAATGATTCGCCGCTTGGCTACTCGCACACACCTCTGGACTCGCGGGCGGCGGGCTGAGCCACGTCTCGAAATCGGCGATGCGATCCGCATCCTCATGCACACCGAGCGCAGCCATCTGATCGTACATCTCCAGGATGACGCGCTTGGTGACGTACTCGCCCTCAGAGTCGTCGGTGGTAGTGGCGGCGATGTCCTTGCGCTTGACGATGGGGAACGTCTCCATAATGTAGTCCACGTCGTCGCGGGCGATGCCGTAGAGGTGGAAGTAGAGCGCGTCCAGCTCGCAGCGCATGAGGAAGCGGCGTTCCTCGTTCCAGACGAATGGTGGACCATCCCAGCCGACATCCTGCGCGAAGGGCTGCAAGTCCCAGGCAGTGTAAGTCAGTTCGAGCACACGCGGCACGATGAAGGCGAGCAGTGGCGAGGTGTAGGCAGAGGGGGGCAAAACCGGAAACTGCTTCAAAATGAAAAAACTCAGTGAAAGGCCACCAACCTTTTGCTTGGCAACGTAATCGCATACAAAGCTGTTTAAGCTCGTCATCAGTGCGGCTACAAGAAATGCAGAGTGTTCATTCGAAGGAAGAATGATAGGGACTTTATGGTTAACAGCTACGTCTGGCAAGATCGAAGATACAAGGGTTCGAACGTTGCGAGAATCGGTCACTTCACGAAAACATAATAGCCACTGTTTATCCCATCTGTCATGCAACTTCAGGTCGGCCTCGTGTTGGCTAATCCAATAGCGTGGTTGAGCGAAAAATGACGGTCTACGCTTGCATTCATCATCAGGGTTCTGAGTTATATCGCCCTCGTAAGTAGCCCAACGATGATCAAAATGCCACATCATCTTCGCTTCGTAAAGCCGTAACAGATTTGGCCCTGCGTGTGATCGGAATAGGCTACTATCGCCAGACATATGGAACATTGTCATAAACTCGATTTCCCAATAGTTGTAGCCGGTTGTCTCATCAACGAGAACGGGAACCCGTTGATAGATGGATTTGGTCAAGGTTGCGTCGCGGCTTGTTCGAAACAGTGGAGTAGTACGGGTATTGGGATTGAGCAATCGAAAATCGGATGGCTCAAGTTCGAAAACCTTCGAGCGATCCTGCAAATCACTGACGTACATACACATGAATGCAAAACGGGCAGCTTCGTGTTTTTGCATTGAGGTAGTAAATAGGCAGAACTTTGTCTTTGTATGGAGAACTTGAAATATATGCCCTCGGTTCTCGAAATCGAGGAGACTAACCAAGTTTTGGTTTTGAACAACGTCGTCGAAGAAGAACTGTGTTGTGCTATCTGTGGCTATCCCGGATGGTATAATAATTCCTGAAAAGCCTGAAACCCCATTCAATTGGCGACTAAGCTCCGCAAAGATAGCGTAGGTATTCACATCGCCACGCCCGCACAGCGGGTAACGCTCCGACATACGCACAAAATGACTCTCGCCTTCCGCCTTGCGTTTGTCAGCGAGAAAGGCTGTCAGTAGCACCGGATCGGTGTCGCTCAGTTCGACAATCAGCTTGCGCCGCGCCGCTGCGTTGGGCGCTCCTGCAATCTCCGGGCTGCGCTCGGCGAACCACTCTTTTTCCTGAATCTTGATGCGTTCCCACGGCGGATTGCCCAGCACGACATCAAATCCGCCATTCCAG
>ENA-ORXD01001595-ORXD01001595.1-sediment-metagenome-genome-assembly--contig:-NODE-1595-length-17829-cov-6.380183_pt1 | contig 17829 bp, 18 predicted proteins | sample MGYA00237862_ERZ511471 | MGnify/ENA metagenome assembly ERZ511471
GCCGGGGTGTAGCGCAGCTGGAAGCGCGCTGCGTTTGGGACGCAGAGGTCGGCGGTTCAAGTCCGCCCACCCCGACTGAATTTTTAAATTTCCTCCCCTTTAACTTAACCAACGAATTCTATCTCCCGAAAATTTTTTCACAGATAATCCCCCGGATTTTTCAATGTCATTTGCTTATTATTTACCATTGGTTCATCTTAAAATATAGAATCACGATGTTCTTTAATTACCTGGTGTTTCCAAAAGCGGCGAAATAATTCAAAGACATTGAGATAACTGCTGCCCAGGCTAATATTTTGAATTCTCCCGATTTTAACGCATTTTCAATTTCACTTTGGTTGAGAAACAATAACTCCTGATCTTCCAGATCGTCACTGTGGGGTTCCATGCATTTATTTTTGGCTCTGGAAGCAAAAATAAATGCATGGTTGCGATACCTCGATTGGGATCCAGAGCATAGCTTCCCAAACTAACCCAATGAGTCGATTCATACCCTGTTTCTTCAAGCAGTTCCCGTTTTGCAGCATCCAGTGGTTTTTCATTTGGCTCAAGCATCCCGCCCACGGGTGCTAAGGTTGTTCCTTCCACAGCATATTTCGTTTGGCGAAAGTAAAGGAATTGATTATCTTCCGTTACCGCAAGGACAATGGCAGCACTCGGAATGATAATCCAGGGCAATCGGGAATCATCTGCCCATCAGGAAGTTTTATCGTGTGACTTTCAACTGTCAAAAATTTGCTATGCTCGAGAATAGTTTTTTTTTAAACGGTTGCCCAGCCTCGTAATTTTTTAGGACTCATACTCCCTCCTCGTCAATGAAGAAACGTTCTTCGCAACGAACAATTTGCCCGATTTATTAGTATTTCAATTGTACTTTTGCACAACCTGTAAATCAAGAATATACAATAATCCTGGCGTTAGCTTACTCAGTGCTCGTATAACTAATTCTCAATATGAACAAGCCGAAGTGCTGTGTGAAGCATGGGTATGGGTTTTTCAGAAGTCCCTACATTGGGAACAAGAAAATAGTATGTGTAAAAAATAAAGAAAACTTTAGGCACTAGTATATATTACAAACCTATATAAGAAAGGAGGTAATAGTAATGCAGAATACAGATTCTTCAGTTATTAAAATTTATCCTGACTCATCTGCAGGAGTAGTTGAATCTATTTCTGATCGTGTGAAGCGATTGCGCATAATTGCTCAGTACCTGAATACTGAATTAGAAAAGATAGAAGAATGGTTGTCTCGTGGCGACACAGATTGTATGACAGAATGTTCGCCCCTTTACCAAATCTCTCGTGAATTATCTCGTCTAAATTAAAAATAGCCATTGATAATTTATGCTCTAATACTGCTTCACTAATATTTGGCTTAACATCAGATATTATACGTACGATAAAGTCATATTGTGGATTCTCCATCGCTCCTTCTTTATGCTAAATATATTATAGAAAGGATATTATGAAAAAGTCAATGAATGTAGTTCCCCTTACTAAGTGTAGAATAATAGTAAGGAGGACATTGTGCGCTTCAAAGTATTTCTATCAATTGCTCTTGGTGCGTTGTGGACTTGGATTATTGGAGGGGTGTTTGCTATGATAGGAGTTTTTCAATTCTTTTTTCCTCCCGATGCCCAAATATTCTCATGGTCAATATTAACAACTAATATTCCTTGGTATTTTTGGATTGCAATTGCCTTTTTTGTCTGGTCAATTGGACTTGCTTGGAGTACAGCGAAAAGAATATACATTGAACCTTCAGAATTGCTGAAATTAACTGAAATGAGAACTAAAGGAATTAAGTTAAGAAGCAAGATTGAAAGGTTAAAGACAAAGAAAGATGTGAAGCGTTTTGTTAAAAAATACCATATATGGGAACAAGAGATGCTTGAACTGGTTGGAAAGTTATCGCCTTCAAGTAAAGAATCTATTGCCCACATAAGGAATTTTCCTATAATTGAACTTAAGCATGACGTGAATAAAACGCAAAGCCGACATCGAGGTATTATTGAGACAAAACTAGCACTTTTAGAGTCTTTTTTACAAGATTACAGAAGGGGATTGACGAATAAATAACCTTAACTTTTCTTCTTAGACTTATCTTTTTTCTTCGGATGCTTCACATCTAACAACGCTTTTAGAATTTCTTCAAAGGTTGGTTTCTTATCTTTCTTCTCACTCATGTATCCATTGTAGCATTTGATTTCAACACTTCATAGGTAAGTCTTTTTCCACCCACTTGTTTGATTGCTACAATAGCACGCTCACTATCATTAATCTTGCGGTTGTTATATCTGAAAACAAATTCATCCACATATCTATCCAGATGCTTTTCACTTACATGATGGAATGTTCCATTTACTCCACGCTTCAATAGAGAAAACCATCCCTCAACTGTATTAGTATAGCAATTTCCATTTACATACTGCCCGCACCCATGCTGAACGGTTTGATGACTGGCATATACTTTATCTAATCCTCTATATGACCTGAACTCATCCGTATGAATATGTGCTGATCTATTCACATGCTTATAAATTTCTTCTTTCAATGTCTTAGAGGTCAGGCGTTTTATCTTCTTAGCCCGCAACTCTCCCCCTCTTTCTACTAATGCAACCACAGGAGTTTTACCTTCTGCCCCACGCCCACGTTTCCCTTTATGTTTACCACCCACATAGGCTTCATCTACTTCCACGTTACCTGATAATAAACTGGACAGTGGTTCTTGTAGCATGGCTTCCCTGATTCGATGGCACATGAACCATGCTGTTTTATAGGTAACTTTAAGCATACGATGTACCTGATGTGCGGACATGCTTTTCTTGCTGGCACACATCAGGTATATAGCCATCAGCCATTTATTCAATGGAATATGTGCACCTTCCATGATTGTCCCGACAGTAACGGTGAATTGCTTGCGATACTTTTTACACTTATAGACACCCTTGCGTGTGGATGAGCATTCCTTTGATGTAATCTTATAAGTGATTGTGCAACCACAATGAGGGCAGACTGCACCATTCTTGCCCCAACGGATACACTCAAGGTATTCTCGTGCCTGATCGGGAGTGAACTTACTGATGGCTAAGAAGTCAGCAGTCATGTTATTCCTTATCAAAGAATGGAAAGTTCTCAATCTCATTAAGTAAAGGCGATAAATTCTCGTCCATTATCTGTAAGTTGAATTCTTTATGAAAATTTTTACCATTAATAAATAGCTTTGCGTAGTAAGGTGGCTGCCCTTTAAAACGATTTTCTTCGCTGAAAAATTTTGACTTTCTATCGCTATCAATAGCAAAGAGTTTGAAATGACCGCTTGGTGCATCCAGTTCAAAATAGATAGCCAAACTGCGGCTTTCTCCATCCGAAATAATTTGATTTCTTCTTGAGGTAATATCTATTTTGTCTGTTGAAACAAACAAGTTGTCTAATTCAGACAAGTCATGTGACCACCAGCGGCACTCTCTTGTTAGTATTATTTGATTACCATCTTTATCAAAAACTTGTATTGTCGTGGAAGTAATTTCAGCAGGGTCTCTAACTATAAGCTTCTGATGCTCATTTTCGATTTTGATTCCATAAATGGTAAAAGCATAGCCATCGCAAACAACTTCGGTATTCATAGAGGTTGAGCCATGAGCCTTATTCTTTTCAAATCCAACCCATTTTCCCTCTTTCCAATACCCTTTAGACATCTTCAATCTCGGTTTTGTAATCATAATCTTGCCCCCATAGAGTATGATTGGACTAATAATCCCAGACAGCACACCGACAATAATTTCGTTAAGAATGTCGCACATAATACCCTCCCTTGTATGCTATTACATTTATTCATCATAGCACACCTCGTTCCGCTTGAGGGTGGGTTTGGGAGAGGGATAAATACCAAACTTTATTATTAATACATATAAAATGGGAATGAAAAGATCAGCATGATTGCTGCTGCTCGTCACCGATCTTATTCCCCGTATAATCAGTTCTCACCATGAGGAAATGAACATGCACAAAAAAGTAAACGAATATTTCGAAAAACAATCGGTAGAACACAAACAAATCTTAGAACAGCTCAGGGAACTCATTCTCACGACCTTCCTGGGGATTTCTGAAGATTTTTTGTGGGGTGTTCCTGGTTACGATGGGGGAAGATTTTACCTTGCGTCACTGAAAAATCAGGTAAATCTTGGTGTTTCCATCGTCGGTCTTCAGAAAGCAGAAATCGCTTCATTCGAGGGTGGTGGTAAAACAGCGCGACATATCAAGGTTTTCGATTTACTCAGCAAGGAAGAGCAAGCGAGTATTATAGAAAAACTGAAATTAGTAAAAGAAAAAGCCGGAATACCAAAATAAGCATTTGATTAGCCATCTGCAAAACCATCTTTATGCATGCTGTGCTACATCAAACTACTTACTTTTCCGATTCTTGTTTTTCCCCAAATATTTATCGGTCAATAAAGATAGCTAACCCCTGTATAATTAGTTCTCACCATGAACAAGCCGTTCTTATCCATCGTCATTCCCGCTTATAACGAAGAGGAGCGCCTGCCGGGCAGCCTGGCGAAGATTGCAGCATTCCTGCGCCAGCAACCCTACACGGCGGAAGTATTGGTCGTGGAGAATGGCAGTAGCGACCGCACCTACGCCATCGCGCAGGAATTCGAAGAGAAGAACAAGATCTTCCACGCTTTGCACATCGCAGCGCGCGGTAAGGGCATTGCGGTCAAGACCGGCATGCTGGCGGCGCAGGGCGCCTATCGCTTCATCTGCGATGCCGACCTTTCCATGCCCATCGCAGAGGTGAACAACTTCCTCCCCCCCATACTGGAAAATTGCGATATCGCCATCGCCTCGCGCGAAGCGCCCGGAGCGCAGCGCATTGGCGAGCCGGCTTACCGCCATTTCATCGGCAGGGTGTTCAACGGTTTCGTGAAGTTCATGGCATTGCCGGGCTTGCAGGATACGCAGTGCGGTTTCAAATGCTTCAGCGCCAGCGCGGCGCAGCAATTGTTCCCTTTACAAACCATCCAGGGCTGGACCTTTGACGTGGAGGTGCTGTACCTGGCACGCCAGCTGGGTTATACCATCCACGAGGTGCCCATCCACTGGTATTTTGACAGCCACAGCAAGGTGAGATTCCTGCGCGATTCACTGCAAATGGCAGGTGACCTGTTTCGCATCCGGCGGAAAACCGTCAAGAAAGACCATGAGCCGTAGCAGCGCCATCCGCATCCAATATCCCAACATCGACCTGGAAAGCGAGTTGTGGGAGCAGGGCTACGGCACCATCGCAGGGCTGGATGAAGCCGGGCGCGGTGCCTGGGCAGGACCGCTCTACGCAGCCGCGGTGGTGCTGCCAGCCGATGCGCATGTGATGGACGTGCTGGCAGGGGTCAAAGATTCCAAGAAAATGACGGCTAAACAGCGTGAGCGCTGGAAAGACTGCATCAAGGCGGTGAGCCTAGACTGGGCCATCGGTTCCGCCGACCCACACGAGATCGACCAGCTGGGGATCGCAGCCGCCAACCGCACTGCCATGCAGCGCGCCATCCAACAGCTGCACTACCCTCCGGATTACCTGCTGATAGATTACATCCAGTTGCCCGATTGCCAATTACCGCAAACCAATCTGCCCAAAGGCGATGGACTCTCATTGAGCATCGCAGCCGCCTCCGTACTGGCAAAAACCGCCCGGGATGCCTTGCTGATCGATTTGGATAAGCGCTACCCGCGCTATGGATTCGCCCAGCACAAAGGCTATGGCACCGCCCGGCACCGCGCAGCCCTGCAAGCCGGGGGAGCCTGTGAGATCCACCGTATGAGTTTCGCTCCCATGAAATTCATGCAGGGATAAAAAAAGGAGCGCCTATGTGTAGCGCTCCTTTCATTTTTAATCCTGTTCCTTAAGCAGTCTTCTTCTTGCCGGAAACGATGTATTTCACCAGTTCCGCTGCAACCGAGGGCAGCAACAGCAAGGGGAGGATCTGCTCCCATTCCACCAGCGTGAGGGGGACGGTATCGAAGATCACATTGAAGAAGGGAACATAGATGACCGCCAGCACCAGCAGCATAGAAGCCAGCACAGCATAGTTCATCCACTTGTTTTTGAATACACCCATCTTCAACAGCGGGTAGCGCTCCGAGCGGGCGGTAAAGGCACGCAGCAATTCTGAAAGGGAGAGGGTCACAAAAGCCATGGTCTCGGCAATCTGTTGATTTCCCGAGCGCAGCCCCATGGCATAAGCCAACAGTGTGGCACCTGTGATAGCAACGGTCTGGAGCAGGATGCCGATCTGCATGAAACGGTTTACGATGGGTTCCTTCTTGGGGCGCGGAGCCTGATCCATGATATCGGGATCGCCTTTTTCCGTGCCCAGCGCCAGCGCCGGCGCGCCATCCGTCACCAGGTTCAACCACAACAGTTGAATGGGCTTGAGCGGAGAAGAGATCGCCAGTCCTTCGGGAGCGAAGGGGAACATGATCCTTCCCAATACGGTGGGCAGGAAAATGATCATGATCTCGGCAATATTACAGGAGATGAGGTAATAGACGAACTTGCGGATATTGCTGTAGATCACCCGCCCCTGTTCCACGGCGGAAACGATGCTGGCGTAATTATCATCCGTCAGCACCATATCAGCGGTTTGTTTGGCAACATCCGTACCGGTGATGCCCATGGCAACACCGATATCGGCGGTCTTGATAGCGGGGGCATCATTGACACCATCACCCGTCATGGCGACCGTTTCATCATTGGCGCGCAGGGCGTTGACAATACGCATCTTGTGTTCGGGTGAAACACGCGCAAACACATCAATGCTCTCCACTTCCCTGCTCAATTGATCATCCGACATCGCTTCAAGGTCAGCACCCGTGACAACCTTGTGCCCGGGGCGCAACAAACCGATGCTTTCGGCAATGGCTTTGGCAGTATTGGGATAGTCGCCCGTGATCATAACAGTGCGGATGCCAGCTCCGACTGCTTTCAACAAAGCAGGTTTTACCTCTTCGCGCGCCGGATCGATCATGCCCACCAGTCCGGCAAAGACCAGGTCTTTTTCGAGGTGAGCACTATCGACCTCGGCTGGTTTGGCTGAAACCACCCGGTACGCCATGCCCAGCACGCGCAGCGCTTTCTTGGTCATGCCATCATTGGCATCCAAAATACGCTGGCGGGCAGCCTCATCCATCGCAGCGGTAGTGTTATCGGCTTTCTGATAGCGGTCGCATAATTTCAGCACCACGTCAGGAGCCCCTTTAACAGCCACCACGTACGCATCTTTACTGCCGTTGCCATTGAACGGTAGTTCCTTATTCTGAGCAGGTTCCTTGATCTCGTGCACGGTAAGCATGCGTTTGCGCGTGGAATCAAAGGGAATTTCGCCTTCACGCGGATAGGATTTTTTCAGATCCGTGGCATGCACACCGGCTTTGGCAGCAGCCACCAGAATAGAACCCTCGGTGGGGTCGCCGATGATACGGTATGAGATCTTGCCCTCGTTTTCCATGCCTTCGAGTTCAGCATCGTTATTGACACTACCAATCCACAGGGCAGTACTGACCGCCGGAATTTCGTGCAGGTCGATCTTCTTGCCATCCATCACGAAATCCCCTTCGGGCACATAGCCTGTGCCGGTGATATTGACAGTTTTGCCGTCGGTCCACACCTCAGTAACGGTCATGACATTCTGAGTGAGAGTACCGGTCTTATCGGAGCAAATGACGGTGGCAGAACCAAGCGTCTCTACCGATGCTAACCGGCGGATGAGCGCGTGGCGTTTGACCATCTCACGCATACCCAACGCCAAACTGATGGTGACAACCGCGGGCAGTCCTTCAGGCACGGCCGCGATCGCCAGGCTGACCGCCACCATGAACATTTCCAGGGCATCACCGCCCTGTAGCCAGCCAGATAGGAAGACCACCCCACTGATGATCAAACAGGCATAGCCGAGTAGCTTTCCCAACTGATCCAGTTTGATCTGCAGTGGGGTTTGTTCTTCTTCCACCGATTGCAGCATGGTGGCAATCAGACCGATCTGGGTATTCATACCGGTGCTGATGACCACCCCTTTGCCACGCCCGTAAGAAACGACCGTACCACTGAAAGCGGTATTGAGCCGATCACCCAACGATGCATCGGCATCCAGCGTTTCAGTGGCATTCTTTTCGACCGGAACCGATTCGCCGGTGAGAGGAGCTTCGTCGATCTTCAGGTTGACCGCTTCAAGCAGGCGCAAATCGGCTGGCACAAAGTTGCCCGCTTCCAGAAAGACAATATCACCAGGCACCAGTTCACGGGCAGGGAGGGAAACACGATGCCCATCGCGCAAGACCTGTGCTTCGGGAGCTGCCATCTTCTTGAGGGCATCCAGCGCCTGTTCGGCACGGCTTTCCTGCACCACCCCCATGATGGTATTCAATACCACGATGGCTACGATGGCGCTGGCATCCACCAATTCACCCAAAAAAGCTGAAATGGCGGCGGCAACCACCAGCATGATGATAACGAAATTATTGAGTTGATCAAAGACCATCTTCAGGAAGGTACGTTTCTTGCCTTCCTGTAATTCATTCAGTCCAAATTTTTCTTTGCGAGCGGCTGCCTCTTTGCTTGTCAACCCCTTTTCCAATGGTGCTTGCAGTTTGTCAAGCACTTCTTCTCTACTAAGAGAGTGCCAGGTGATCTGGAGATCCGGGTCACTGGCGCGCTGAACTTCTGCGTTGTTCTTTGCAGGCATTTTTACTCCTATTGATTGTCTTTATTTGGAAATATCCCGCGACAATAGCACAAGTTTAATCGATTTCAAGTCAGGGCGCAATATGTGTGTCGGGCGGCAGAATGGTATTTTTGGGTATCACCACAATGCCATCCCTCACCATCCAGTCAGGTTGGTCGATCTCCGTGCCCCTCGGGAAAGGCAAAATGGTCGTGCCGCTGCCAATGTGGGTGTTTTTATCGATGATGGCGCCCTCGATATGGCAGTCCGAACCAATGCCAAGCGGCACACCGCTGATCTCCGCTTCTTGGGAACGGAAAAAGCCATAGTAGTCGGCACCCATTAAAATGCTGTCTTTAATGACCACACCGGCACGAACCTGACTACGCAGCCCGATGACGGAATGGGAAATATCGGCATCCTTGATCCAACAACCTTCCGCCAGCAGGGTATGGTTGATATGGCTGTTTTCGATCTGAGTGCCGGGTAAAAAACGGGCGTGAGTATAAATCGGCCAGCCCTCATCGATCAAAGAAAATGAGGGATCATCATCGGTCAATTCCAGATTCATCTCATAGAAGGCACGGATGGTCCCAATATCAGCCCAGAAACCATCGTAATAATAGCCAAACACGTTATATTTATCCATCGCAGCCGGAATGGCGTGTTTGCCGAAATCGTCATAATTGGTATGTTCCAACAGCTCACACAACACTCCGGTGTTGAACATGTAGATACCCATGGATCCAAAATAGGATTTTTCGGCATCCGGGCGGCTGATCATTTCCGCCAGGGTAGCTTCATCCTTCGGTTTTTCAGCAAAACGAATGATGCGTTCTTCATCATTCCTTTTTAAAACTCCGAAACGAGAAGCATCTTCGGTCTTGATCGGCTGCACTGCTACGGTCACATCCGCATTGCGGCTCCAATGAAAGGCTGCCATTTCAGCATAGTTCATGCGATAGAGATGATCGCCTGCCAGAATGAGCACAAAAGGTACACCGGAACTACGGATCTCGAAGATCTGTTTCCGTACCGCATCCGCCGTGCCCTGATACCAGGCGCTGCTCTCACCGGTCTGTTCGGCTGCCCAAATGGAAACATAACCCGAATGGAATGCGTCAAAATTATAGGTATTGGAAATATGGCGATGGAGAGATACAGAATTGAACTGGGTCAAAACAGCGATCTTATAAACGCCCGAATTGATGCAGTTGCTGATAGGAACGTCGATCAGGCGATATTTTCCACCAAACGGGACGGCTGGTTTGGCGCGCTGCTGGGTGAGCGGGTAAAGGCGCGTCCCTTGCCCGCCGCCCATGATGACTGCCAGGGTATTTTCCAATGTCTGCATTTTTCCTCCTATCGTGATATTTATATGACCATCTTACTTAAATAAGGATAGCAGATTAATGGATAATCTCAATATAAGAAGAGCAGTTTTTTTAAAGTGCTCCTTCCTTTTGAACTTTAAAGTAAAATAGATCGAATTGTTTTGACAAATAAGAAAATGGAAGCCAATCAAGAACATAACCAAGATCACAAAGAGCGTTCTTTCATGGCAGGACTGTGGAAAGACATCGGTCTGCTGTGGCAGAGCGTGACACTGAAAGAAAAACTCTCCGATACGCGTAAAGTCATCGTCATCAATGACATGGCAGAAAGTTCCACCCCGGGGTTTGATTTTTATCTGCTGATCATCCTATCCTGTACCATCGCCACCCTTGGATTGGTGACCAACTCGAGTGCGGTGATCATCGGCGCAATGCTGATCGCCCCTCTTATGTCACCTATCTTGGGTTTATCTATGTCGTCCCTGACCGGTCGCCAGGTCCTATTCCGCCGCTCCATGCTGAGCATTCTAAGCGGGGCTCTGCTGGCTATCGTGCTTTCCGCCATCATCACCTTTCTGGCATACCGCATCCCATACGGCATCCCTGAAAGCATGCCCAGTGAGATCCTGGCACGCATCAAACCATCTCCGCTGGACCTGGGCATTGCATTGGCAGGCGGCGCAGCAGCCGCCTACGCGCTAGCACACCCTCGCCTGACTGCTACCTTACCCGGGGTGGCTATTTCTACTGCTTTGATGCCACCATTATGCACGGTAGGTATCGGTCTGGCATTCACCAACCGCAGCATCTTTCTGGGATCCAGCCTATTGTTTCTCACCAACCTATCAGCTATCTCTTTCGCGGGTATCATTACCTTCGCATTAATGGGCTTCCGCCTCGTGCGACGAGAAAGTAACACTCGCAAAATACCACACAGCATTATGCTCTCAGCATTGTTCGTGTTCATCATCACCATCCCGCTGGCAATCCTTTCGTGGAACACCGTTTCTTCAGCACGATTCGAGCGGCAGGTAAAAGATGTACTGGATGCCCAGATCAGCAGTATCTATAATGCACATTTGGTAAATATGGATATCCAAGACGTTGATGGCACCAAGAAAGTGACCGCTACGGTAAGAACGCCACGAACGCTGACCTTTGCCGAAGTTTCCAGTGTGCAACAGATGCTGGCAGCCGTGACTCAGAAACCGATCGCTTTGGAACTGGTGGTTATCCCGGTTAGCAGCCTGGATACCCTCTACCCTCCTACACCGACGGCATTCATCCCAACCCCCACGTCAACTAGCACCGCTCTGCCAACCGCAACAATAGCAGCCACACCCTCCCCGCAGCCCACCACCACCCCTGCCCCGGCTTTCATCAACACCGGCAGCAACAACATTACCCTATATGACAAACCCGATGGAAAGGCAGTCTTCAGCCTACCCAATGCGTCGCCAGTGTGGATAAGCGAAGAAGAGATCATCGACGATGTTTCATGGATGCACATCACGGATATTTTTGGTAGAAGCGGGTGGGTGTTGCGCGACAACCTGACCATTCAGTAGTTATTCATTTTTTTTCTAGAAAAAATCAGCCTGCTTTTCTCTTCAAGAGCAGCGGTCCCAGCATATCGATCACACCACCGAACAGGAGCGCCAAAAGGGGAATAACACCCATCATCCCCGGCACATACAAATAGCGCCGCCGGGTGCGCAGCAAGCGTAGCACACCGCGCGATGCCCTTTGCACCGAGATCGAAAAACGTTCTGCCGGAACCGACCCACCATTGGGAAGCTGGCGGGCATGCTCGAAAAATTCTGTTTTGACCGGACCCAGGCGCAATACGCTGATGCAAACCCCGCTGCCTTTCATCTCGCGATAGAGCGATGTGGAGAAAGCATCCATAAAGGCTTTGCTGGCAGCGTACATGGCAATGCCCTGATTGGGCAAACCACCAGCGATAGAACCGATGTTGATGATATGCCCGGCTGCGCGCTCGCGCATGCCCGGCAGCAGTGCCGACGTGAGATCGAGCATGGCTTCAATGTTGATCTTCAGCAAGCTATTGCGAATCTCAAGCGGCATATCCGCATAGTAGCCATACCAGCCAAACCCAGCATTGTTGACCAGGATATCAATCGGGTTCGCCTGCTTTAAAATCTCCCGGATCAGGTCAGCACGGGCAGCAGCATCTTCCAGATCGCAAACGAAGAACTGCACTTGCCCACCACTATTCTCGATCTCTTTTTTAAGCGTAACCAGGCGATCCCTGCGGCGTGCTACCAGCAACACTCTCGCCCCACGGGCTGCCAGGTCGCGGGCGACCTGCGCCCCGATACCGCTGGAAGCACCGGAGACCAACGCGGTTTTCCCTTTCAATGCATCTTTCAAGATATGAAAACCCTCTCCCGATTAAAAAGCGCCGGTCTTCCTTTTATTCGTTTGCCACCACTTGATGGTATCCGACAGGGTGTTCAACACATCACGCGGATTGTATCCCAGCTCTTTTTTGGCTTTGGCATTGCTGACAGTGGAATTGCTGCACACCGTTTCAAGTGCGTATTCGGTAAACTTGGGGCGTTTATGTGCCATACGGTAATACAGCGTAGCAAAGACGGCGCCAATTTTCGCCAGTTTGATAGGAACATTGATGGTGGGAGTGTGCAGCCCATTGATCTTCTGCACCATTTCTTTGAGCTGAAATAACTGAATCTGGTGCCCGGAGAGAATATAGATCTGCCCGGTCTTGCCGCGCTCCAATGCCAGGCGGTGCCCAATCGCAACATCGCGCACATCCACAAAATCATAAGCACCTTCAACCAGCATGTGGACACGACGGCGGGTCAGGTCATTGACCAGTTCACCCATACTGGAACCGCGATAGTCATACGGTCCGATCACACCGGTAGGGCAAACAATCACCGCATCCAGCCCTTCATGGATGGCTTGTTTGACTGCCAGGGTGGCAATGGCTTTGGTACGATCATAAGCACCAACCGGGTTATCGGGATCGAAGGGAACCTCTTCATCAATGGTACCCTCCCAGTGACGGCTGAAAGCGTGAATAGAACTGGTATAAACCAGGCGTTTCACTCCAGCCTGGCGGGCAGCTTTGAGCACATTGCGAGTGCCTTCTACATTGACATTCCACACTAACTGTTCCTCATCCGGCATGATCGAAACGATGCCTGCCATGTGGAACACATAATCAATGCCTTTCATGACACGGTCCAGAGATGTGGGTTCCAGTACATTACCCAGTTTGAGTTCAATATCGAGCCCTACCAGAGCAGATACATCCTCATTGGGGAGCACCATGGCACGCACTTCATACCCATGTTCCAGTAATTCCCGCACCAACACATTCCCGAGATGACCGGCAGCGCCGGTGACCAGCACTTTCTTATTGTCCATTCTGCATACCTCTTAATAAAAGATGCATACTATTCTGCAGCTCATTCTTCCAATCTGCCTGCTGCGGATATAACATACCCTGCAAAATAATACCGAGCGCCAGACCGAGGATGGCACGCGCTGCCGCAGCAGAATCTACGGCACGAAGAGATCCTTCGCACACACCATCTTCTACCAGCTTAGAAAAATAATAAAAATATTTCAAAAAAGGTTGTTTGGTCTCTTCCCACACCAGTTCATCACGGATGGATTGTTGCCAGAATTCCATGAACATAGGAAATTGCCCCTGCCCATCTGTAAAGATGAAATTCGCCGAAGCTGCCATCCTTTCAATAGTTGCCGGAACGTCCTTATCCTGATGATGACGGACAAGGACTTCCTTATCGAGAGTTTCCAGCCATTCTTTTAAAAGAGCCATGAAAAGGTCATGCTTGGAGGGAAAATGATGATAAAAAGCACCCTTGCTGACCCTTGCCATCTCACAAATCTGAGAAACTCCTGCGGCATCATACCCGACCGATGCAAAAAGATCGCGGGCTGATTGCATTATTCGTTGCTGGGTATCTGCACTTCGTTGTTGCATTCTTAAAAACCGACCAATCAGTCTGATTTTAGTACACCACAACACAAGGTCAAGTGACGGGGGTCAATGAACAAGGTCACAAAGAAAGAGCCTGTACCATGATCGGTGACAGGCTCTCTTGCATAAACAATTTTTCGTTATTTCTCAACCTCTATGGGCAAATGGAGTATTCGATATCTTCAAAGACTTCCGAACGGGTAACTTCGTTGCGGTTCTTATCGGTAGCTACAAACTGGTAGCGGAAGACCGCATAATCGTAGGTGTCGTAATTGGTGATTTTGGACGACTCCAACGTGATAGAGTAAACGCCATCCCCTTTGGGGCTCATGGCATGCCCGCTATCCCATTTGGATTGTCCCTCGCCTTCCTTATCCAGGAAGCGGGTGAAGATGACCACGCTCCATACCTTATCCGGATCAGAGACCTGTATAGAGATGGTGATCTTGGTGGGTCCGCAGGTACCGTTCTTGTAGTAAAACTTGTTGACATCGTGATCGACATTATAGATATAAGGTGTTGAGGGGGTCACGGTAGCCGGTGCGACCGTGGGTGCGGTGGTATTGGTGGGTTGTACCTGCTGCGATTCCTGTTGTTGGGCTTGTTGTTCAGCAACGCTGACCATCACATCTGAATAGCTGCTCCAAGTACCCTTGGCATCCTGTGCACGCACGCGGATGATATGGCTGCCCGCCATGGTGGGCGTCCAGCTATATTGCAGGGCAACGACTTGTTGAGACTGGTCGGGGGTGTTATAGGTATTAATGATGTAGCCATCGATGGTCAGTTCCACCACAGCCACGCCATCGGGGGCAGTGGCTTTATATTGGATGGTAATAGGATCCATGTTGAACTGCGCGCCCTGTGCCGGAGATTCGATGACCACTCCCAGAGCAACATTGCTGCCACCGGAGGAACCACCGTCGCCAAAGGAAATCTCACACGCCTGTAATATTAAAAAAAGAACCAAAACCAAAGTTAAAATCTTCCAGCGTTTCACTGCTAACCTCCGTTTTCTCTTCTGTTTAGATTATAGCAATGAAAAATAATTAGTAAACCAATCAATGGAAAATGGATAAATTAAAAAAAAGAGCTCCTCGACCAGGACTCGAACCTGGAACCAATCGGTTAACAGCCGATTGCTCTGCCGATTGAGCTATCGAGGAACGTGCGATAATTATAGGTACCTCAGTTTTGCTTGTCAAGTGCAATTCCAACCCATGTGCAATTCCAACCCATTCCAATTTTCCAAAGAAGAAATGCAAAATGATTTATTTCCTTTAAAGTGAGTATAATAGGGCGTTGAAGGATCATTATCCGTTTATTTTGACAAACAAATTTATATGATCGATTAAATCCCCCAAAAACCATACCTATATTCTTATCCTTTTTTTCAGTCAATTCGCAAAGACTGGTAGGAGTTGAAGACTTTAACATGGGAAAACGAAAACTTAAAAGACAGCTTACTTTACTGCAAGTGATCATGTTGGGCACCGCCGGCACCATTGCAGCGGAAATATTCGTCCTGACCGGGCACGCTGCCGGCATCGCCGGACCGGATGCGGTGCTGGCACTGGTGATAGGAGGACTGCTGACCCTGAGTGTAGCGCTCAATTATTGCGAACTGGCAACCACTTATCCGGTCACAGGGGGCGCCATGACCTATGTAGAAGAAGGTTTTGGAAAAGGATTGATCATGTTCCTGGTTGGGTCGCTGGACAGCCTTTCCAGCACTTTTTACGCTGCACTTTCCGCCATTGGCTTTGCATATTCAGCCAAAGTGTTCATCCCCGAACTGCCTATTATTCCAATAGCGATCGGAGTGATCATTGTGGTGGGTATCATGCACATGCGCGGAGTAAAGACCGCGGGAAACATACAAATTCTATTAGGTGGCTTTCTGTTGATTGTATTCACCATCTTCATCGTGCGCGGATTGACCCATCCTAACGGATTTGATTGGGAAACCTTCCAGTCAGGAAAAGTGCTCTTCGAAAACCGATCCATTTGGGCGAACATATCCCGTATGCTGATGACCATAGCGCTGGTCTACAATGCCTATGTCGGGTTTGAAGTCATCGCAGACGATGCAGAAGAAATCACCAGACCTCAAAAGAATATTCCGCTTGGAATTCTGATCAGTCTGGGGGTCACCACTGTTATTTATTCTTTGGTCTCACTGGTGACAATAGGAACCGTCCCTTATACTGCGTTAGCAGGCTCTGAGACCGCTTTGACCGATGCCGTCCGTTTTTTCTGGCCCAAAATAGGTACTCCTGTAATGGGTATCGCAGGGATCATTGCCACATTAACCTCTGTAAACTCCGCCATGCTATCAGCCACTCGAGAAGCTTACACCTTGAGCAGAGAAGGCACCTGGCCGCGCATGTTTTCACGGTTGAGTCACTGGCGTACCCCTTATGTGGCTATTATCCTGATCGTGATCATCAGTGCGCTGGTAGCGTTGTTACAGTTAGTGGATCTGTTGAGCTACATCTCCAGTGCCGGTTATATGTTCGTGCTTTTTTGGGCAACCCTGGCAATGCTGCGCTTGAGAAAAAAATCTCCCAACATTGAACGTCCATTTAAAGCTCCTTTCTTTCCACTTACCGCATACATCGCAGCCGCATCCGGCGTGCTGATCATCGCTTTTGCCAGCCGCAGCGCTCTGCTATTTTTGGGGATTGTGCTGTTGGTCTTATCTGTCGTTTATTACATCTCAAAAGGTGTTGATGCCCTGATCAAAAAACATGAAAGGGTGGAAGAAGAGGTTGGAGGGGGACGCATTCTGGTAGCTACCGTCAACCCGAAGACAGCAATCGGTTTGGTCAAACTAGCCTCTCGTCTGGCAGAACATCAAGAAGACACTAGTATCTGCCTTTTCAGTGTGGTCAAAGCACCGCTTGGTATCTCAAAGTCAGGGCTTGATGAACTAATCACCCAGAAAAGCAAATTTCAAAACGAGTTGCTGCACAATACCGCATCCATCGCGCAAGCCAAGAATGTACCTATTTATACCAAATATAAAGTGGCTCCCAACGTCGAGACTGGTATTCTCAATGAATTGAAATCGCATAATCCCGTACAAATGATCTTGATTGGCTGGCCTTCTATCGATACAAAACTGCGACTGCCTCACAATATCATCAAGGAAGTTCTCTTAATGGCTCATAAAGATGTAGGCATCCTAAGGGATAGGGGATTGAACGGATTGCAGAAAGTTCTGGTGCCCGTTGGTTACGGGCCGAACGCACGATTGGCGATCAAATTAGCCTCCAAACTAGCCTACCAAGGTCAGGTAAAGGTAACTGCCCTGCGTGTTATTTCTCCCAACCTTGATGAAGAGACACGTGAAGATGAACTGATGCAGCTGCATGAAATCATCGAGGAAGAATTAGGAGATATGCCGGATTATATCGATGCTCAAATAAACCTGTCTCCAAATGTGATAGAGGGAATCATTGAAGAAACTGAAAAGAATTCTTACGACCTACTGATCATTGGCGCTGCAGAAGAGGTATATTCTCCCCAGTATATTTTTGGGAAGATCAACGATATACTAGTTGATGAAGTCACCTGTTCGATGCTGATAGTACGACATTTCCAAGCAGAACCGGCTTTATGGTTGCGACAGCAAATCAAGCAGATCGAAGAATAATACTAAGAAAAATATATTGTTTATAGAATCGTGATTTGTCTCAGTAAGAGGCTGTGGAAAAATGGAGGAAATTTGGAGAAAAGTGGAGAGAATGAAGATTTTTCAACGCAAAACCCTCTATCT
>ENA-ORXD01001596-ORXD01001596.1-sediment-metagenome-genome-assembly--contig:-NODE-1596-length-17806-cov-18.792487_pt1 | contig 17806 bp, 9 predicted proteins | sample MGYA00237862_ERZ511471 | MGnify/ENA metagenome assembly ERZ511471
AGCCAGGGATTCTTCAATAAACCCGACTACTTTGGCCAGGGTGTTGTAATCGGCCAGGATCAGGTCCTCGCGGCGCGGGATTTCGTAATGCTCCCGCATGGCGGCGAACAGTTCGGCCTGCTTGACCGTATCGATACCCAGGTCGGCTTCCAGATCGAGTTCCATATTCAGTAATTCCACCGGATACCCGGTTTTTTCGCTCACCATGCCCAACAAAACTTCTCGAATCTGATCATTGCTGGTCGATTCTGCATGTGTTTCTGCCCCGACAACAAGTTGAACTTCTTCAGTAATCTGAACGGATTCCTGAGTCAGGATGGGCTCGGATTTTACATCAATCACAACCGGTTCACTTTGATCGGACGCAGATACTGGAATGGTTCCAGGCTGCCAGGTGGATTGGGCAGGGATGTTGAGCGGTGGCGTGTTATGGGTGAAGCGTAAGGTGCGTTGCACAACCTCCACCTGAGCCGCGGGCTGGCCGGAGACAGAAGCGAGCCAATTCTGGTAAACGGTTGGATTTACGCGTTTCTCGCCCACTTTTGCCACCTGACGCATCAGGGTCATGGCAATTTGTGAACCAAATCCAGCGCCCAGGCGCAGGGCAAAGCGAACAGGATATTGCCCACCGCGAGAAAGATTGAGATCTCCCAGGTCAGGGTCGGCCTCGAACGCCTCGTCCAAATGGGCAATTGGCGGAACTACTCCCGTTTCCAGGGCTTTGACTGCGATTACATCTTCCACGCCAACGCCCATGGTGTGGCCAGTAAAGCCTTTGGTATTGGCGATGATCACCTGGTTGGCCTTCATGCCAAAGGTGTCACGCAGCGCTCGGATTTCGGCGCTGGCGCTGCCACCGCGCGCTGGAGTATAGGTCTCGTGTGAGACGAAAATGGTCTGGTTAGCTATTTCTTCGCGTTGGATGCCAAAGCGTTTTTCGGCTTGGGAAACCAGCCGCTGCATGATCATGCTTACATGATCAACATCCAGACGGGTACCGTGGAAGGCACTATTGGCAAACTGGCTGGCTACAATTTCGCAGATCGGGGTCATGCCACGCTCTTTTACCGTGTCCGGGCTTTCCACAACCAGGGCGGCTGCGCCCATTCCGGGGATCATGCCATTGCGGCGGCGGTCAAACGGAAGTGCAGCCTGGCGCAGATCTCCTTCAATGGTAGTCGCGCCGGTGGCCAGCAAGCCAGTCCCCACCCAATTTACCAGGCTTCCATCAGTCACATCATCTCCGGCGATCACCACCACCCGGCGGCAGCGCCCGGTGCGAATCCAGTCGTCTGCCAGGCATACCGCCTGGGTGGTACTGGCGCAGGCCGCGTTGATTTGGGTGTTGGGTCCTTTTGCGCCGATATATTCGGCAAATTGAGAATGACCCATGGCGAGGATGCGGAAGATAAACCTGCGATCAAAATGGTACGAATTTTCTTGTAGTTGAGCCTTCAGATCGGTTAGTTTACTCTCCACGGATGGGATCGGGGTTGAGCCAGCTTCTGCTTTGATCTGCTCGAGAAGGTCGACCTCCGCCCGCAGCTGTTGGTATTCATAGAAACGCTCCATTTCGCCGGTCAGTTGGTCCAGACCAGGGAAGGCAGAGGCAAAGATCACACCGGTTTCATCGGCCAGGGCGGGGGGCAGCATCCAACGATTGGGCAACAAGGTGCCTTTGCTGGTTTGCTTAAAGTGCATCATCAGCGGAATACCGGCATCTCTCAGCGCTTCAATTCCTGCGCCAATGGCCAGCTGGGTGGCGATGTCGAAAGTATCGACTCTTTCGGCGGGAACACCAAAGTCTTCAGCCAAATTAAAGCTGCCACGTTGACCGGCCAGCTTTAAAGTCTGGTCCAGGCTGTCGATTTCCTGCATAAGCGCGCCAGCTTCGCTTTTCACCAGGCGGGTCAACCGTTTTTCCAGCATGTGCTTGCGCGAAGATTCGGGCAATGGTTCGATGGAATTTTCACCCCTCAGCAGTCGGGTGATATTCTCATCATCAAATACCGCATGTTTCACGCCCGGTAATCCAAGACCCGCGCCAGAAATAACTGCCGCGTTTGCCAGGGCGGGTTGGTAGCTTACCTCTACCGGTTGCAGGGTGGGGGAGGATGCTAAAGAAAGCTGATCCACTACTTGGTCCACACCTGAGTGCGGATAAATTCCAGCGGCAAACAGCGCGCAAAGTGCTTCATTAAAGGAAACAGGACCGCCCTTGCGAGGGTGATTTGTGGCGGCAACCATTAACTGGGTGCCTTTATCGGATAGGATATCGGTAGCCAAAGAGCTGAGTACACGTTTGGGACCGGACTCGATAAACACTCTCGCGCCAAGGGAGTAAAGGTTTTCTACCCCCTGGATGAACCGTACTGGTGAAGCAACTTGCTGCGCCAACATATCCAGAATCTGTTCACGTTCCGAAGGATAAATTTCTCCGGTAACATTAGCCATGATCGGCAGTCGAGGGGATTGTACATTCATACGGGCGATGACACTGCGCAACGGACCGCTCGCTGGGGCCACAATTTTGGTATGAAAGGCATGAGAGACCGGAATTTTTACTGCCTGGAATCCGGCTTCTTTGAAGGTCAATAGAGCGTTGTCAATGCCAATAGTGGATCCTCCTATCACGCATTGCAGCGGGCTGTTGTAATTGGCCATAACGACATAACCTTCCACCTGCTGAAGGATGCGTTCCACTTCAGAGATTGGGGCGGAAACCGCAGCCATACAGCCATTATCATCCATGCTGACTTTGCTCATTTCCCGTCCGCGCGCACTGACTACTTCCAATGCTTCGCGGAAAGTCAACACACCGGCGGCGACCAATGCGCCATATTCACCCAGACTGTGGCCGATGACCATATCGGGTGAAAAGCCATAGAGTTCGAGCAATCGCAGTAGGGCGATGTTGACAGTCAGCACGGCAGGTTGAGTGATGGTTGTATCTTTCAGTGCTGCTTCTGCTTTTGCAAGCTCTTCTTCGCCGCCATCACAGAAAATATATTGGGTCAGTGGTTTGCCTAACAGAGGGGTCATCACTTCGTCCGCTTCGCGGAAAGTCTCAGCGATTACCGGTTCGTGATCTATCAAATCTTTGAGCATATTGGCATATTGAGAACCCTGTCCGGGGAACAAAAAAGCCACTTTCCCGGCGCTGCCACTGCCGCGATAAACACCCTGACCGGACAAGGCTTTCCAGGCATTGTCCCCATTACTTTCGAACGCTTTTAAGGCACGTTCGATGCGCTTTAGCAGATCTTCCCGGCTTTCGTAATCAATGGCGATGCGTTCTGGAAATGAGCAGCCTTGCGGGGTAGGGAGGGTTTCGGAAAGTTCGAGACCAGCTTTGATTTGCTCTGAAAGAGAAAGTAACCGGACTTTCAACTCATCCGCGGTGTTCGCGCTGGTAAAGAATAAACCGCGGTAGGCGGGCAGTTGCAGGGTTGATTTTTGCGCCACGGGGATTTCCCTGACGAGAGTTTCCTCTTGCCTGGCGGGTTGAATTTGGGGCTTGCTGACATTTTGCGCGGTGAGCACAAACTGCACCACTTTTTCCAGGGTGTTATAGTCAGCCAGTACCAGGTCTTCGCGACGTGGAATGCCGTAATTCTCACGCACGGCTGCAAAGAGTTCTGCTTGTTTGACTGTGTCCACACCCAAATCAGCTTCCAGGTCCAGTTCCAGGTCAAGCATTTCCACCGGGTAGCCGGTTTTTTCACTGACCAGATTGAGAAGGAAAGTAACAACATCTTCACGAGCCGGACCAGCTGTTTGGGCTGGTGTCGAAGGAACTGGTTTGGCGGATTCACCTTCTGGAGCTTCGCTGGTTTCTTCAACGGAAGCAGGTTGTGATTCCTGAATGAATTGCACCACTTTCGCGATGGTGTTGTAGTCAGCCAGTACCAGATCTTCTTTGCGTGGGATCCCGTAATGTTCGCGAATTTCAGCGAAGAGTTCAGCCTGTTTCACCGTATCCACACCCAGGTCCGCTTCAAGATCTAATTCGGGATCAAGCATTTCCAGCGGGTAACCGGTTTTTTCACTGATTTTGTTCAGCACCATTTGTGTGATTTCCGCAGTATTCGCAGCCGGTTGGGTGACAGCCTGTGGTTTAACCGGATTCGGATCGGGGATTTCTGCGCTCGCGGGATGAACCACGGAGAAAACTGGTTTCTCCGGTACAGCCATACCGGGAATGTATTCATCCACAACGATGTGAAAATTTGTGCCGCCAAAGCCAAAGGCACTTACCCCGGCGCGGCGAATTTCACCAGCCTGGCGAGGCCATTCTTTCAATTCGGTATTGACATAAAATGGAATGGATTGAAAGTCGATCTTGGGGTTTGGTAGGTCAAAATTGGCGGTAGGGGGCAGAACTTTTTCATACAAAGCCATCACTGTTTTCAAAAGACCGGCTGCTCCTGCGGCACTTTTCAGGTGGCCGATATTAGATTTAACCGAGCCGATCGAAATTTGCCCAGCGCTCAATCCGTATCCGGCAAACACTTTCCCCAGGCTTTCCACTTCCACCACATCACCCACACGGGTGGATGTGCCGTGCCCCTCAATCATTCCTGCGGAGGCGGGGTTCACCCCCGCGCTTTCCCAGGCACGCTGCACGGCTTGAATCTGGCCGATAGGATTGGGGGCGGTAATTCCTTTGCCTTTTCCATCACTGGAACTACCAATTCCCCGAATCACCGCATAAATGCGGTCACCGTCCCGTTCTGCGTCTTCAAGACGTTTCAACAGGAAAACCATTCCTCCTTCACCCATCACAAAACCGTTGGCGCTTTTTGTGTAAGGGCGTGAACCGTCCGGGCTGAGGGCGCCAATCTTTGAGAATTTGACAAAGGATTCCACGCCCATGTTGCGGTCTACACCACCGGTTAGGGCGGCATCGAACTGGTAGCTGTTCAGACCATCTATCGCGGTTTGGATGGCAGCCAGCGAAGAGGCACAGGCTGCATCGGTGGTGAAATTGGGACCCTGGAAATTGAATACATTCGCAACCCGACCGGCGATGATGTTGGAAAGTTCGCCTGGCATGGTGTCTTCGGTGATTTCTGGAATTGCCTGCCAGATCCCGGCCTGAACACCATTCAGCAGGCTGGCTTGAATCTCTTCCGGAAGCTGTTGAAAACTGGGCAAAGTGGAGAGAACTTTGGTGTATTCTGGCAGGTGAATGCGCAGGCTGCTTTTGTAATGATTTTCTCCGGCCATCGCGTTACCCAAAATAACTGCCACGCGTTCCGTGGGCAGCGAACGTTGCGGATAGCCGTAATCTGCCAGCGCCTGCCGGGATGCCTCAATAGCCCATTGCTGGGTTTCATCCATAATTTGGAGTACCTTAGGAGGGATAGGGATTCCTAGTTGCAGGGGATTGAATTTAAAATCTTTTACCCAACCGCCAATTTTGGTATATGTCCGGTCGATTGCTTGCGGATTGGGATCATAATAAAGGCTCGCGTCCCACCGGTTGGAGGGTACTTCAGAAATGGAGTATTTCGCACTTTTGATATTGTCCCAGAATTGTTTTACATTGATTGCATCAGGAGCGATGGCTCCCATGCCAACAATTGCGACGGGTTGTTTTTTCATAATCATTCTCACTTTAAAGAATTTTTTTGGAATAATTACATGGAAGGATCTGACAGGTCGAACTTCACCAGCAGATCACCTTTTTCCACACGCTGCCCAACCTCAATGGGAATGGCAGATATCTTTGCCTCGATGGGCGAGCGCAGCTGCATTTGCATTTTCATGGATTCAACGATAATTAACACCTGACCTTTTTCGACTTCATCCCCAATCTGGCATTGAATTTCAATCACCATTCCTGGCATTGGTGCCTTCACTGCTGTCTCTTCAACGCGGGATTTCTGCGCCCTTGAAAGGCTGGAGGGAGTCATGACCTGAGCCATTACACGCTGCCCCTTCAAAGATAATTCAAGCTGTTCCTCGCTCTGGTCATTCAATACCAGTTCAATATTCTCCTGCCCTTGCAGCAGCAAATGCAAGCCGGATTCATTCAGCTGTTTCAATTCGACCTGGGTGGGTTTCCCATTGACCAGGATTTCATTGCCATTGACAGAAATGGTGAAATCTTTGCCATCGATGGTTACTAGATAATCAGGCATTTTGATTCGCTCCTAGCCGATCCCACGCATTTGTTCTCTCCAGGCGGTCAGTTGCCATTTGCTGTTTTGAGTTCCCATTGGCATGCGGGTTCTATGTGAATTAATCCGCTGGTGTTTATAAAGTGCGGCAGCGATGGCCAACGCTTCTTGCATGCTTTCCGCGAATGAGGATGGCGCCGGGGTGAAGCTGTCCAGATAAGTAGTGGTGACTTTCGCGTGTTGGAAAGCCTCACTTTCAATAATCTGCATCAGAAAATCCACATCGGTTGCAATTCCACTGACATCAAATTCGGTCAAAGCCCGCTGAAGGCGCGCAATCGCTGAGTCGCGATCTTCACCCACCGCGATGACCTTGGCAATTAATGAGTCGTAATTGGTGCTGACTTCCATACCCTGATAGAGCGCGCTGTCGATGCGGATTCCCGGACCACCTGGCTCTTTGAAGTAACTGATTACGCCAGTCGAGGGCATGAAATCCTGAGCACTGTCTTCAGCCAGGATGCGCGCTTCAATGGCAGCGCCTTTCACCACGATATCCTTTTGATTTAACAAGAGGGGTTTTCCCATTGCAAGAAGCAGCTGCTTTTTAACCAGATCCAGTCCTAATACCGCTTCACTGACGGGGTGTTCCACCTGGATCCTTGGATTTACCTCGATGAAGAAGAAATCTTCGTCTTTGGTAACCAGGAATTCCACGGTCCCCAGTGATCGATAATTCAGTGAGCTACCAAGACGCACAGCAGCTTCGCATAGCTGACGGCGTAATTGCTTGCTTAACCCGGGGGCGGGTGCTTCTTCGATCAATTTTTGGCGACGGCGCTGGATGGAACACTCGCGATCTCCCAGACATAAGACTTTTCCCTGACCATCACCTAAAATCTGCACCTCAATGTGACGAGCTTCCTGTACCAGCGATTCCAAATAGACGGTGTCGTCGCCAAAGGCTGCTTTTGCTTCTTTACGTGCGGCGGCAATAACTTCGGGGAGCTCTTCCCGGGAAGTCGCCAAACGAATCCCGCGTCCACCACCACCAGCGGTGGCTTTGACTAACACAGGAAAAGAGACTTTTTCCACCATTTCCAGAGGAATCTCATAGGGTAATGGGCCATCGCTACCTGGCAATACAGGTAATTTTGCCTGTTCGGCAGCCCGGCGGGAGGAAAGTTTGTCCCCCAATAACGCGATGGTTTCAGCACGCGGGCCGATAAAAATCAAGCCAGCCTCTTCGACTTTTTGCGCAAAAGCCGCGCTCTCTGATAAGAAACCGTATCCGGGGTGTATAGCATCGGCCCTTGTTTGTATCGCTGCCCGGATTACCGCGTCAGCATCCAAATACGCCTGGGCAGGACCAATACATACTGCTTCATCCGCCAGCCAGACATGCATACTGGCTTGATCCGGTTCGGTATATACTGCAACGGTTTTTATGCCCATTTCCTGGCAAGTGCGGATGATCCGTACAGCAATTTCATTCCGATTGGCAATTAATACTTTCATCTGACACCTCTAGTTGTACTCAATCAATATAGGAGGTTGAGGAAAAAGAACTGAATTAGAGGGGTATATTGCCGTGTTTACGGCTGGGTGCGCTGCGGCGTTTATCGCGCAATGCCTCTAATCCCTGAATTAATCTCAGTCGAGTTTCGGAAGGGTGAATCACGTCATCAATATATCCATGAGATGCGGCGATATAGGGATTCGAGAATTCTTCCCGATATGCTTTGGTTAATTGATCTCTGGTTTCCGCTGGGTTTTGACTGGATGCGATCTCTTTCCGGTAAATGATATTCACCGCGCCATCTGGCCCCATCACGGCAATTTCCGCGTTTGGCCAGGCTAAATTCAGATCCCCTTCCAGGTGTTTTGAACTCATCACAATATACGCGCCACCGTAAGCTTTACGTAAAATAATTGATACTTTGGGAACGGTTGCTTCAGCATAGGCATAAATGAGCTTCGCTCCATGCCGAATCACGCCGCCATATTCCTGATCTTTTCCAGGCAGGAAACCTGGTGTATCTATCAATGTAATTAGAGGAATATGGAAGGAATCACAAAAGCGGATGAAACGCGCGCCTTTATCAGAAGCATTAATGTCCAAAACACCAGCAAGATAATCTGCCTGGTTGGCAATGATTCCCACACAGGTCTGATTAAGTCGCGCAAAGCCAACCACCAGGTTGGGGGCAAAATCTGTCTGAACTTCTAAAAATTCACCATGATCCACAATGCTTTCGATCACTTGATGAACATCATAGGGCATCTGTGGATTGACGGGAACGATTTCTTCCAGTTCATTTGTAAGGCGGTTTGCGTCATCGGATGTTTTTGGCTCAGGGGCAGGCGAAAGATTGTTGGATGGCAGGAAAGATAATAGCCAACGCACTTGATCGAAGATGCTTTTTTCATCCGGCGCACTGAAATGGGCTACTCCAGATTGCTTGCTGTGGACTCCGGTTCCACCCAATTCTTCTGAAGATATTTTTTCGTGGGTTACCGCCTCGATCACATCTGGGCCAGTGATAAACATGTGGGAAATGTTTTCCACCATAAACACAAAATCGGTAATGGCCGGTGAATAAACCGCGCCTCCCGCGCATGGTCCCAGGATAATGGTGATTTGAGGGATCACCCCTGAATTACGCACATTGCGCAGGAAAATATCTCCATAACCAGCCAGCGCGTCGACACCTTCCTGGATGCGGGCGCCACCGGAATCGTTAATACCAATTAATGGCGCGCCTGATTGATAAGCCAAGTCCATTAATCGCGCGATTTTCTTGCCGTGCGCTTCACCTACTGATCCACCCATCACAGTGAAATCCTGGGCGTAGATATATACCAGTCGTTCATTGATTTTTCCCCATCCGGTGATCACGCCATCCCCGAGTGGATGAGATTCATCCATCCCGAGGTTGGTTGCCCGGTGGGTAATAAACATACCGGTTTCAACAAAGGTTCCGGGATCTAATAGCTGCTCAATCCGTTCCCGGGCAGTGAATTTTCCCTTGTTATGTTGCGCGTCGATGCGCTTTTCTCCCCCCATCGCCAATGCTTCCTGGCGTTTTTGGCTCAATGTCCTGGAGAATTCTTCACGCATAATCCATCTCTTCGATTGTTTTTGTCATTGGCAACACAAATCCTTCACCTCTGCATAGAGGTGCTGTTTATGGTCTTTTGAGGTGAGGGGGAAGCGAAGAAAGTCTGGTGTGTTTGGGATTGTTCTTGAAAAGAACGCTTCCTCATTTGAGTGTCAATCTATTACAGAAACACCAAAGCAGCAAAAAGGTTGCACATTTTCAATTGGATGATGAAAATTTTAAGATTGCCAGCAAGAAAGAGAGCACCTTATTTCGCTATTTTTTGTGGTCTTTTGATTGCACTCCAAATACTCAAACCCAACATAAGAATTGCTATTGGAAGCACCAATTGGTTGCCAATCGCGCCTGGAGGGGTATGGGCGAAAGTAACGGGTTTCATTGCGCCAACCAGTTGTCGCAGAAGCACCTCAAAAATCAGGAACAGGTACATCAAGGGTACTAACGACCGGTAGCGAATCACCACCAGGAGTTGCATTAGCGCGAACAATACCTGCGAACTGCCCCACAGTGCGAAAGCGAAGATAATTCCGTCTGCTCCAGTTACGTTGAGATCCATTCCGGCAATGCTGCCCGCGCCACCGTCCGGGGCAAGCAGATGGATAAAACTTCTTATCAGGCTGACCAATACGTATATGGTAAATACATAATACGGGATTCTATTTCCTCGAAGGATGTTGTCAATTTGGTCTGGAAATATGATCTTGAAAATTGTCTCCATAATAGTTCCCCGAAATTTTCTTACTATTTTATCCCCTAATTCGGAACACTATTAAACTAAATATTTGGTTTGTCAGTAGAATCTAATAAAAGAGTTCACTCTGATTTCAATTCATTAAATATCATTGACTCTCCAGCCGCTGGAGGGGTTATCCTTTGAGCATCTCAACCTTATGATGCCAAAAGGAATCAAAATGAAAAAGATCTTATCTCTTCCCCATCAGGTATATGACTATTCCTGTCCGATCAATGGTTTGATGGACCACTATGAATGGAAAACCGGTTTGCGTTTACCTGAGTATTTCATCATGGATCTAAGTATGTTTGGTTTTACCTATATTCGCCATATTAAAGCTCCTGCTCCAAGAATGGTGTATTGGGGAACCACAACTGGAAAAGCTCAACATGAACTGCTTGCGGACGTGATCGGTTACCGTTGGACCTGTTCTGAGAATACCCCTTTCAAGTCGGCATTAAAGAAAGCATGCGAGGCAATTGATAGAAACACTCCGGTTATCTTGGGAATGTTGGATATGTATCACCTGCCATATTATGAAAAGTTTTATCACCGCTATCATATCCCTCAGCATTATGTGCAGATGGTCGGTTATGACCATGATCGAGAGATTGTTTTTGTTATGGACAACAGCCGCACAGATATCCAATCAGTACCTTACGCTGATTTACAAGGTGCTTGGAATATAAACAATCCAGGTCAAGGCAGAAAAAACACATTGTTTATTATTGAATTGAATGACAATCCCGCTGGATTGTTTGAAATTGCTAAAAAAGGATTGAAAAAGAAGGCAGAGTGGATGCTTCAACCACCGGTGGGACTTTTGGGTTTGAGCGGGATGCGAAAATTTGGGAAAGACTATCCGAATTGGTTCAAGGACTTAAACCAGAATCAGTTGGATGCCTCATTGCGGCATTTGGTCACGTTCACATGTAGCGTTGTTCCCATGCTGCCGCAATCCCTGTTGCCTTATAAAATTGATTATTTTGATCCGCACCAGGCTGTGCGTGACCGATTTGGCCGAAATCTATATGATTTGGGCACGCAATTCGAAGTTCCAAGCTGGATTCATGCAGCGGAGTGGTTTCAACAAAGTGGTCGACTTATCGGCGAACTGACGGATACTGCAGTGAAATATCTCAATAAGGAAATTAGTCAAGAAACTCAACGTATATTTATACCAGATTTGATGAGTGGAATAATAGAATTGGAAGAAAAGGCTTTTAGACAATTTGTAGATTAATGCCCATGATTCATAAAAGACGCCGTAGATGATTGCAAGTCTACGGCATCTTTGATATGTGCAAATCATATCCAATAATCCAGTATCAAGAAATAGATCATTTATTGGAATTTTAATGATCCTCATGTGATAATTATGAAAATCATATTGGTCACTGAGGCTGTAAATGAGATATTTAATTGGAGATTTTTCAAAGATCACTCGTCTGCCTATTAAAACTTTGCGCTATTATCATGAAATTGGTTTGTTAGAGCCAAGTGATATCGATCCATTTTCAGGTTATAGGTACTATGATGAAAATTGTTTGAATAAAGCAAGGACTATAGCGCAGTTAAAAGAATATAACTTCTCACTTTTAGAAATAAAAATGGTTATTGCACAATCAGGCCATGATATAGATCTAATTGCTGCAATGAAAACAAAGTTGAACGAAATTGAACAGATGATTTCGGAGTATGATGAGATTCGACGGAGGATTAACCGTTTCATTGCGTTGCAAATGCGACCATTACCAAATGAAAGCCAAATTGTAGAGAAAGTGGTGGAGGACATGACCATTGCTTCCATCCGATTTAAGGGTCGATATGAGCAAATTGGAGACAAAATACTCCTTTTGTATAAAAAGTTTGGGATGCAGGTTATCGGGAAGCCCTTTTCAATGTACTACGATGAACAACCATTAGAAGAGGGGGCTGATATAGAAGTATGTTTACCTGTAACCACTCAGCCCGAATTGGATAAGGAAACGATCAAAAGATTAGCAGGGGGGCGGGTATTATCTATTACGCATCAAGGTGCTTATCAGGATCTCAGTCGGGCATATCAAAAACTGATTGACCATATCAACCAGCATGAATTAGCGATTGTAGGACCGGTCCGAGAAATATATCATTTGGGCAAAGGATTAATTCTTGAAGGTGAAGCTGAAAATTACCTTACAGAAATTCAATTCTTCATTAAATAGAAATATTTAATGTAATGATCTTTGTATTAGAGGATGATTCCTTGATCATCTCAGCCAAATAGTGTTTATAAGAATCATATTGAGGAAACTTCGCATTGTTCTCCATTAAGGTAGTTACTATTCTTGCTCAATCACTGTGTTGATGGATCGCGATGAAATATCACCAGTTGGACCCAATTCTACTGTAAAACATTTTTAATCTGGCTATAATATTTAAAGGAGACTGCGCAAAACTAAAGCCGGGGACATTGCAGTGCGCATTCAAAAACATAGCCCACAATATACGGCCTCAACGCGTCAATGCCGGAGAAGTTCGAATCCATCTATATGTCTTATAGAAGGAGTGAAAGGATGTTTCGGCAACCCTCTTCCAAACTTCAAAACTCATTTAATTTGTTTCTTGTCATTATCATGACATTACTGCCGTTACATTTGGGCGTGCAGTCTGTACAGGCAGCTCCAGTTGAGCTGTTTTTTTCTGAATACATCGAAGGCTCAAGTAATAACAAGGCGCTGGAAATATATAACGGCACCGGTGCAGACGTTGATCTCTCTGCAGGTGGTTACAATGTGCAGATGTATTTCAACGGCAGTACATACGCGTCGTTAACACTCAGCCTAACTGGCGTGGTCGCGGATGGGGATGTCTTTGTAATGGCGCATTCCAGTGCTGCTCCTGAAATATTGGCACAGGCTGATTTTACCAATGGCGCTGGCTGGTTCAATGGGGACGATGCAGTGGTGCTCCGGAAAGGCACGGACATCATTGACGTGATTGGCCAAATTGGATTTGACCCTGGTAGTCAATGGGGCAGTGACCCGATTAGCACAGCTGACAACACCCTGCGCCGTAAAGCCTCTGTGCAAATGGGTGATCCCAACGGCAGTGATGGATTTGATCCGACCATTGAATGGGAAGGCTATGACAACAATACATTCGCTGGGTTGGGCAGCCATTCGTTAATCACTGGGGAATTGGCACCTTTTGTGGCTTCGACTGATCCGATTGATGGTGCCACAGGTGTGGCAATTGACGCGAACCTGCAAGTGGTTTTCAGTGAAGCAGTGGATGTGGGTGGCTCGTGGTTCGACTTGACCTGTTCGGTGAGTGGTTCTCACCCTGCTGTAGTGAGTGGAGGACCGGTCAGCTTTATCCTTGATCCGGATTTCGATTTTACCAATGAAGATTGCACTCTGACGATTTTTGCTGACAATGTGACTGATCAGGATACAGATGATCCGCCAGATAATATGGAAAGTGATTATTCAATCACCTTCTCACCTGTGGATGTTTGTCTGCTTCCTTATGATGAAATCTTCGATATCCAGGGCTCCGGTCCGACTCCTGCTGTAACTGGACCGGTTACAACAATGGGTGTTGTGATAGCTGACTATGAAGGACCTTCTCCCAATCTGCGCGGCTTTTATCTGCAGGATCTGGAAGGCGATGGCGATCCGGCTACATCAGATGGCATCTTTGTGTTCAATGGCAATAATAATAATGTCGACCTTGGTGATGTAGTGCGCGTGTCCGGGTCGGCGGGGGATTTCCAAAACCAGACCCAAATAAGCAGTGTATCCTCCATTTTTAAGTGTGGCGTGGGCTCTGTTTCTCCGGTGGAGGTGTTCTTGCCTGTACCTTCGGCGGATTACCTGGAACAGTATGAAGGAATGCTTGTTACTTTTCCGCAGACCCTGTACGTGACTGAGCATTTTCAACTTGGGCGTTTTGGACAGGTTGTGCTTTCATCCAGTGATCGCTTGTGGCAACCCACAAATCTGGCTCTTCCAGGAGCGGATGCGCTTGCGCTGCAGGCTACTAACGATCTAAACCGGATTATTCTGGATGATGAATTGAATAATCAGAACCCCGATCCAATTCGTTTCGGGCGAAATGGGCTTCCGCTTTCTGCGGAAAATACGCTGCGTGGCGGTGACACAGTAACCGGAGTCACTGGCGTTATGACGTATACCTGGTCAGGCAACTCTGCCAGCGGTAATGCTTACCGGGTTCGCCCCGTGAGTTTGGATACTGGTTTGCCAGAGTTTGAACCGACCAATCTTCGTCCAGAAACGCCGACAGAAGTGGGCGGTACCCTCAAAGTCAGTGCGATGAACCTGCTTAACTACTTCAACACCTTTGATGGATTACCCGATATTGTGGACAATTGCATCAATGGAGTGGGAGGTGAATCTACAGATTGCCGGGGCGCGGATGATGCCTTTGAATTTGAACGCCAGGCGGTAAAGACGATTGAAGCAATTTTGACAATGGATGTGGATGTACTGGGTGTCATTGAGATAGAAAACGACGGGTATGGGCCGGAAAGTGCCATCCAGGATCTGGTAGATCGGTTAAATGCCGCTACTGCGCCTGGCACCTATGCATTCATTGACGTTGATGCTGCCACCGAACAAATCAACGCGCTTGGAACAGACGCGATCAAAGTCGGACTGCTTTATAAACCAGCAAGTGTTACCCCAGTGGGCAGCACGGCGGTACTGAACACGGGCGCGTTTGGCGAATACATCATCGTAGATGGTGTTACCAGCCGTAACCGCCCCGCACTGGCTCAAACTTTCCAACAAAATTCAAATGGCGCGCGCTTTACTGCGGTGGTAAATCATTTGAAATCTAAAGGTTCAAGTTGCGCTGATAATATCAGCCCGGTGGGTCCAGATCTAGACCTCGGTGATGGGCAAGGGAACTGTAATCTGACGCGCAAGGCGGCCGCGGAAGAACTGGCTGCCTGGCTGGCCGGTGATCCCACCAATACAAGTGAAACCGACATTTTGATTCTGGGTGACCTGAACTCTTACAGTAAGGAAGATCCAATCGCCGCGCTGGAATCTGCGGGATATACGAATCTGATTCGCGCTTATGGTGGTGATGCTGCTTACTCCTATGTGTTTGACGGGCAGTGGGGGTATCTGGACCACGCATTGGGGTCTGATTCGCTGCTTTCACAGGTGACTGGAGTGGAAGAGTATCACATAAATGCCGATGAACCGAGTGTCCTGGACTACAATACAAACTTTAAGAGCGCGAGCCAGATTACTTCCCTCTTCAATCCTGATCAATACCGTGTTTCAGATCATGATCCGGTGATTGTGGGTCTTGATTTACAAAACATGCCTGCTCTTTCTGATCTCGGTTTTGTCACCGGTGGGGGATGGTTTATCTCACCATCAGGTGCTTATACCGCTCAACCGGAAGTAAGTGAGAAAACTCACTTTGATTTGAACATTAAGTACCTTGACCGGACAATTATCCCCCAAGGAAAACTAAAGGTGAAACTGCAGGAAGCCGGGCTTGATTTCCGCAGTGACACGATCGACTGGCTGGCAATCAACAGTGCTCATACAATGGCAATCTTTACCGGGAGTGGTGCCCTCAATGACGAAGGTGGTTACTACTATATGGTATGGATTGGTGATGGCACCCCGGATACCATTCGAGTCCGTATTTGGAACGATAACCAGATCGTATTTGACAATGTCGGGATGCAGCCAATCGATGAAGGCAGTCTGGTGATCCACTAAATTTAATAACCGCGCAGGAAACAACACAGTGTAAAATTTCGAACTTAAACAAGCCCCGCCCTTTCCATTGGAGAGGGCGGGGTGCTTTTCTTTGCCAGATTGTCGTGTTTTGAATGATCGGTTTCAGAGAAAAAGTCAACATTCAATCACTTCATTGGATGGCTATTCTAAAAATAGATAATTCCAAAAAGTAATGGAATAGAAAACCATCCTGCTGCAAGAAAAAAATCAAAAAGGTGAACCTGAGATTCACAACTCAATCACCGTTCCAGCCGGACAGGCTTTTACGCGATCACCGAAGGTTTGCACCATTATTTCAAAGGCAGCCTGCCCGGTGCAGTGATTGAGATAATAGGTAAGATTTGGATATTCGCTGGAGAGCACACCGATGATGTACTTCAATGATTGTTCATCCGCGCTGACCAAATGGACACCGCCGATCACGGTTGTTATGGGTATACTGAACATATTCCGCACATGTTGAAGCGTATTCAGTAATCCGGCATGACAACAACCACAAATCACAACCAGTCCCTCGGTTGTCTGCGCAACCAAAGAAAGATCATCAAGATAGGGGTCTGGCATCCACCCCGTAGCATTACGGATGAAATGATGCTTACTGCGACCTTCCAGTTCGGACCGTTCTCGAATTTCTCCGGTTGACCAGAGTCCCGGAAGTATTTCACAGGACAGGTCGGTAAGTTTGGTTCTACTCTCAGAAAGCTCAATTTGATTGCTGGTTAATCCGATCTGGCGATACTCCCCATTTTTAAATGAGTAACGTGGTGTCAATAAATTGGAATGGGCGTGCAGGGTCACATTTGGATTCTTTTGGAGAACAGCGGCCAACCCACCAGTATGGTCATAATGTGAGTGACTTAACACCAGCTGGTTAATTGCATGGACTGAAAGATTCAATCCTTCCAGGTTTTGAAACAGCACCTTTTCACTCTGACCGGTATCGAAAAGCACGTTACCATGATCAGTTTCGATCCAGAAAGCCAAACCATGTTCGGTTAACAGTCCAGTTTCTTCTACTGCCTGGTTGTCCACTACGCAAACGATTTTCATTCTTCTCCGCCATCTTTAACACACGCGAAAGTTATGTTTTTTGGTTGGTTACATATACATTTGTTTTAAGAATTTCAGTTTTGGTTTTACAATATTTTAAACGCGTAGCTGCTTTCGCTTGCCTGTAAATGATTTCTCAGTATAGTAATAATAATTGGTTTTGAATAAAATACGAAAGTTAGATGCCCTTTATCTACGAGTTCGAAAGGTCAGTGTAAATGAAACCCATTCAACGATTTGGTACTCCTTGGAAAGCGCTCGCCTTTTGGATTGTCTTTATGATTTTGTATTTTGCGTATAAGTACTTTCCAGTATTTCCTCTATCCTTAATTTGCGGAATCACTGAATCGAATTTTCAACATTTCAAGGCGGGCTTCTTTTCCTATCTTATTGTGAATTTGATTGAATATATTTTATTGCGACAACAGCTTCAAAACCGAGAGGGTTTTGTCTATTCACGTATCGCATCGACGGTTTTTCTTCCCTGGATTACTTTCTTGTTGTGGTACATTGCTCCCGCCCTGATTGGCCGCTGGCCAAATAACACCTTAGAAATAGTTTACGCAAATATCATTGCAATCGCTGTTGGATTTTTCACTGTGATATTCGAAAGGGGATTAGAAGAAGCCCGATATTCAAAATCATTAAAAGCAGTCCTGCTTTTCTTATTTTGTTCATCGATATTTTTATACATTGTATTCACTTACCAATTACCTTGGACGGATGTGTTTGTGGAACCTGATTGGCGGTAAGTGTGAATCGCTCAAGATTGAGATTGTTTTACAACAAAATCACAGCACAAATATAAAGAAACTGCCATATTCTTTTTCCAAGATTATGGCAGTTTCATTTCAGATTCTGATGAGCTTATTCCAAAATAAATCTCACATCCGCGCTCATCCCCGCCAGCAGTCCTTCGGGTTGTTCTGTGAGTTTGATCGTGGTTGCGTAGACCACGTCTCCACCCAGTGTTTCGGCAAGGGGAGAAATTTCAATCACTTCTCC
>ENA-ORXD01001597-ORXD01001597.1-sediment-metagenome-genome-assembly--contig:-NODE-1597-length-17801-cov-4.391165_pt1 | contig 17801 bp, 16 predicted proteins | sample MGYA00237862_ERZ511471 | MGnify/ENA metagenome assembly ERZ511471
TTCCTGTGGCGCGTAAACGTTCTGTTGAAGATCTCTCCATGCAAGATCTCCGCCGGCTTATTATCGAAAAACAACGGGGAGAACGGCAAAGTCGTCTGGAACACTTTCGCCGAACCGGGCGGGTGGTGATCGTCGCGCCTCAACCCGGCCAGGCCCCGCTTGAAACGCTTCATCATGGCGAACTGCAGAGCCCAGCGGTGATTGGTGCCGGACAGGAGCGAGAAGCTGGTAATGGACCCCGAACCTGGATTTCCCGCTTTTTGCTTGTACTGGAAGTTGGGGCCGTGGCAGGCCTGATCCTGATCCTGCTTAATGGGTTTAATCTCTTAAGGAATTTGAATGAAGAAGTGTCCTCTGTGTTGGAGCAACCCACGCTAACCCCAACTCCTTTAATCAACGCGGTGGTTCTGCCCTCAGGGCATACACCTCCAAACGCAGAAGGCGGCGTGCGCTTTAATGAAGCTGAGATTCCGAGTCATCTTCGCCCGATCGTTCAATCACTGGCGGATATCCCGCTGCCAACCCCTGGCCCGCAACAGGCTATCCGGATCCAGATCCCGGCAATTGGTGTAGACCACCCCGTTGTGCAGGGGGATGGTTACGAGCAGCTTAAGAAGGGTGTTGGACAGTATATTGGCTCACCGAATCCGGGACAGGACGGGAATATTGTACTTTCAGCACATAATGATGTGTTTGGAGAAATTTTTAGGGATTTGGATCAGCTGGAACAGGGAGATCAGGTTATACTTTTTACCAGTCAGCAAACTTACACCTACATTGTTCAGAAAAGTCAGATTGTCGAGCCAACTCAGGTGGAAGTAATGGCGCCAACCCGCGAACCTGTGGTAACATTAATATCCTGTTACCCTTATCTTGTGGATAATAAAAGGATTGTGATTTCAGCGATCCTGGAAGGCCAATCTTAGCAATTTTAGGAGACACATATATGGCAAAGAAGCAAAAAAGGAAAATCAGCCAAACCGCAGTGACAAGCCCGGCTTCCGCTCGATCTACCAATGATTTTAATCCGGATTATTCGTACGTAGTCCAGGATTTGAAGCGGATCGGAATTCTGGCAGTTTCATTCACGGGCATTCTGGTTGTCCTTTCGTTTATCCTGAAATAGCGATATCGAGTCTTTTAGACATAAAAAGTCGTTTCGAATCTCCAGCGCGGCAGTGTCGCGCTTTTTTTAATTCACCCACTGTTGTCGTTTTTACTCCACTCGCCCAAAGTCATTTTTAATGCAGCGACACATTATTCATTGGATCACTTTCTGGCATCCAGATGCCCCGGTGATTGTCGTTGACGATCTATGTGTAGTCTGGTATATTGTACGTAAGTCCACGAGGGTGAATTATGAATGAAGATGCGTTGGTTCCTACAGCCGAACGAACATTGCAGTTGATCGAGCTGCTGCTTAACGAGAAAGAAGGGCGAACCCCTCAAGAATTATTGATGCAGCTGGATATTTCCCGCAGTTCTTTGTTTATGCTTCTGCGGACGCTGAAAAATCTGGGATATATTGAACAAGCCGAAAAGAGAGGCCGCTACCGTCCCGGGCCGCGATTGGCAGCCTGGCGGATCCCGCAAAACGCGCCCACATTGCAAGATTTATTGTCCGCGTTCTATCAGGAGGCAGAGCGGGCTGAGCTGGCCGAAACGCTGGCTTTGGCTGAGTTGTCGGATGGGCGGGTACTCATTCTGGCGCAGGTAGAAAGCCGGCTGCGAGTTCGGAGTGTGTACGCGACAGGCCAGGTTCACACAAATTCAAACGCGGCCAAAGAAGTGCTGGTGCCAATCCCGCCGGAAGATGTGAGTGTAAATGGCTACAGTCTCGTAATCACGGATGAGAGCTTTGAGCTGGCTCTGCCGGTGTGCCGTGATGGACATCATCCGGAAGCTGCGCTGCTGTTGAACGCGCCAATGTACCGCTGGGAGCCTTCAAGAATTCTGAGTGAGCTGCTGCCCCCATTGCGGGAAATGGCAGCCCGGCTTTCCTATCATTTAGGCGCAGTTACTTATTCCCCTTATCACGACACCTCTGATTTGCTTCACCAACCCGCCGCGCCGTTAAGCATGGAGGATACCGGCGTATTTCTCCAGGGTCCCTGGACCGCGCGGTTGGCTTGCGTCCGTCCGGATGGGCACCCGCACGTGATTCCAGTCTGGCAGGAATGGGATGGTGAAGCGTTTTATGTGATTGCCTGGGAAGGATCTCAATGGGTTGACTTTGTGAATCAGAATCCCAATGTCTCCTTGACGGTAGATGAACCCTGGCCTCCGCTGCGCCGGATTGTGGCGCGAGGTAAAGCTGAGGTTTTCGATGGAGAGGGAGCGAATGGAAACCTGGATCCACTGGTTCAACGCATGGCAGGCCGGTATCTTGGCAGGGGGAAAGCTGGCCTGGTGGGTAAGATCCAATCCGCTTTTCGGATTGTGCCAGAGTATATGAGTGGACGCCAGGGGCTGCCAGGATTAAAACGGAAGGAACAGCAGGATGGAAATTGAGATCAACAATCTCCAGCATTCATTTCCAGGGAAACCAGAGCGGGAAGCGCTGGCAGAAATCAATTGCCAGATAAAGCCGGGACAATTTGTGGCAATTGTAGGTCCCAGCGGATGTGGAAAATCGACCTTTTTGCGTTTGATTGCCAATTTGCTTGAACCTTCTGGTGGTGAAATTTTACTGGATGGTAAAGCTCCGGTAGAAATCGCGGCGCAAAGGAGGATTGCGTGGATGTCTCAAAGCCCGGCACTCTTGCCGTGGTTGACGGTGGGGGAGAATGTAGCTCTGGCGCAGCGTTTTCGCCCACAAGTATCCCAACCTGGATTAAGCGCAGAGGAAGCTTTGCGCCGGGTGGGGTTAAGGGATGATCTGAACGCTTATCCCTCGATGCTGTCGGGAGGGATGCAGCAGCGCCTGGCGCTGGCCCGGATCCTGACGATGGACGCGGATTTGTGGTTAATGGATGAACCGTTTTCAGCCCTGGATGAGTTGACCCGGGAGCGTTTGACAATTGAACTGCTCGAACTATGGCGGCCGCTTCAGCCTACTGTGTTATGGGTCACGCATCATATTTACGAGGCAATCCGGCTGGCGGATCGAATTTTGGTGATGAGCCCTGCTCCTGGCCGTCTGGTTGGAGATATTCAGGTTAACCTGCCTTATCCCCGAAACGAGCCTGCTCCGGCATTCCAGAGCTTATTGCTTGACCTTCGTGCCATGTTGGGCCAGGTCAGTAAGCAAATAGCATTGTGATCCCAATGAATAACCGGCATTCTGAAATCGCGGCATGGGTAATGATCCTGGTTTTCCTGGCCCTGTGGGAATTGGGTGTCCGGATGCTCCAAATTCCGCCCTATCTTTTACCCGCACCCTCAGTTGTGTTACAAACCCTGATTGCAAACCCGGCTGTATATGCCCGGGCAACTTTTATCACAGTGGGAGAAGCCTTAACCGGGCTGTTCCTGGGGGTGCTGGCGGGCGCGGTGCTGGCAGCTTTTTTAACTCTTTTTCCGGGTTTGGAAAATGGGGTGATGACCCTGGCTATTCTTGTGAAGTCCACCCCCTTGGTGGCTGTTGCTCCTTTATTGACCTTATGGTTGGGGTTTGGTGTTTTACCGAAGATCATTATCACTGGATTGCTGACCTTTTTCCCGGTTCTGGTAAATATCCTGAGTGGACTGCATCAGATAGACCCGGCGTTGATGGACCTTTTCCAATCCTGGCGGGCGAATCGGTGGGATATCTTCTGGCATCTGCGTCTGCCTTCCGCGCTGCCCTATTTGTTTGCCGCTTTGAAAATCAGCGCGCCGCTTGCCCTGATTGGCGCGGTGGTGGCAGAATGGACCGGCGCTTCGGGTGGGTTGGGGAAAACGATGTGGATGGCCTATACCAATCTGAACCTGCCTTTCCTGTTTGCCGCGATTCTGATTCTGGCGGTAATTGGAGCTTTTCTGTACCGGTTTCTGGTATGGATTGAAAAACGGACGGTGTTCTGGGTGCAACCTTTGCAGGAATAGTTTTTGTTGCTGTCAGGAGGCGCGATGCGCAGATATATCAGTTTGTTGATTCTTTTAATGATGATTTTGTCTTCCTGTAAAACATTGGATTCTTTTGAAAATCCATTAAACGCTGATATCCATGAATTGACTTTCATGGCTGGCTACAAACCTCAGGCAAATTTGCCTTTTGTTGGTGTGTATGTTGCGCAAGAGAAAGGATTTTTCAAAGAAGAAGGCTTAAGCGTTTTGATTGAACATTCACCGGGGTCAGGTGAGCATCTTCAATTAACTGCCACTGGTAAAGTGCAGGTGACTACTCAGGACGCGGCGATTTTGTTAAAACGCCGCGCGGACCCTGGCCTGCCTCTGGTGTCTATCGCGCTGATTGGTCAGAAAGGCCAACAGGCTTACGCGGCGCTGAAAACCAGCGGTATAAGTACCATTCAGGATTGGAAGGGTCACACGATTGGCTACAAAGGAACGCCACCTCCGGATTTGTTTGCTCTGTTAAGCGCGGCAGGACTGAAAGAAAGTGATGTGGATCTGGTGAATGTTGGCTTTGACCCGCGTTTATTGACAGAGGGCAAGGTGGATGTGTATCCGGTGTATAAATCTAACGAGCCCTATCTGGTGCGCAGTTGGGGGTATGAATTGGAAATATGGGACGCAGCGGATTATGGCGTGCCCACCCTTGGTCTGGCCTATGTTACCAGTGATGAAACGCTACGCACCCAACCCCAACAACTGGCGCGTTTTCTCCGCGCAGCACTGCGGGGAATCCAATATGCGGCAGACCACCCGGAAGAAGCGGTAGAAATCGTGATTCAATATGCCGGGCCAGAAACCAATCCCGACCATATGCGGTTTATGCTGGAAACAGAACTTGTTGACCTGAGAAGTGAAAGCACTGCTGGCAATGGAATAGGCTGGCAAACCGAGGAACAATGGCGCGCGCTGGCTGATATGCTCCAGGAATATGAAGCCATGCCGCTGGTTGATGTTCAACAGGTTTTTACCAATGAGATTTTGAAGGCTGCGCGCTAAGAGAGGTTGTATTTGCCGTGAGAGCGGTTAAATAAATCATCGCGCTTGAAATGTTTGCGCAAGCGCGATGATTTTATTACGCATTGTTATTGTTTTGATGGAATGGTCAGGCGAGCCATTGTCCAATCCCGGACCAGGCATAATCAAGGTGATCTGCCAGGTTTTTGCTGAGCTTTCTCTGGATCTTTTTGTGCGCGTATTCCATCAATTCCAGGCCCCCAATTTCATTAAGACGAGTCCCAATTTTTCTGGCCTGAACGTGCCGGCATTGAGAGTTGAATGGAAGCCCAGGGCGTTCAGAAAGAAAATCATCGACCCTACCAATTTCAACCAGTTCGTTAACCAGTTTTACTACTTCTGGTTTGTCCGCTGGGGGACACGGTATTATAAGGAATAAGTCCTGTAAGAATCCCATCTCTGACCTTCCTTCACAGTTGATCAAAACTTTTTAGCCGTCTTCTATTCTAATTAACAGTTTACCATAATTGAATCTGGGATTGATTTCGAAAAGAGATAATTTCCCATAAGGTTTGTGGTAAAACAGTAGCAAGATGAAATGGATTTATCTCTCCCCACATCTGGATGATGTGGTTTACTCGTGTGGTGGTTTGATCTGGGAACAGGTTCAAACGGGGATCCAGGTTGAAATCTGGACAATCTGTGCCGGAAATGTGGAGAGCCAACTTTCGCCCTACGCGCAAAGTCTGCATACACGGTGGCAGTCAGGCCCCGAGGCGGTGGCTGTGCGGCGCGCTGAGGATGTGGAAGCCTGCCGCAAATTAGGTGTTGTGGCAACACATCTGGATATTCCTGACTGCATTTACAGGCGGCTGCCCGATTCTGGTGTGCCTGTGGTGGAAAGGGATGAAGATCTCTTTTCCCCGTTGAAACCGGGAGAGGTTTATCTGGTTAAAGAACTTGCGGACAGGTTAGAAAAATCTATACCACTTCATGCAAGTCTGGTGTGCCCACTGGCAGTGGGTGGTCATATGGATCACCGTCTGACCCGTATGGCAGCGGAAGCTCTCAACCGGCCGCTGTGGTTTTATGCGGATTTCCCTTATGTGTTGCGGGAAGGGGAAGCCCTGGTAAATTATGGAATCTCTTGCTGCGAACCAGGCCAGTTCCAGATCGCTGAAGCCGCTTTGGCGGCCTGGCAGGAGGGTGTCGCCGCGTACAGGACACAAATCAGCACATTTTGGGGTGGAACGGAAGAGATGAAAATTGCTATCCATGATTACTGGCTGCATCCAAACAGCCACATTTTGTGGCATTGTTCTCAGGTTGTATAAGTGGTTTGACAACGTATATAAATAGGTTATTTGTGCTATACTGATAACATGCGGAGCTATCCATTTTGGGAAGCCTGGGCTCATTTCTTGCAACGTTTTAAGCTGGACCGTGCAGCTGCTTTATTTTTAGAGTCGGCTGGTCCGGTTAAAATATTACTGGCACAGACCGTATACTTTGGACAACCCTTGTTGGCCATGGCCATATCGAAAGAAGAATGCAACGCGATTGCCGAATTGTTGGAGAATACAACAGAAAGCCAGTCTTTTGTACACTTTCTGCTTGAGGAGGGGCGCGGTTGAGTACTGAAAATTTGATTGGATTGTTTGTAGTCTTGCTGGGAGCCGGTTTAATTTTTGCTTTTGGAGTTTTACGCAAAGACCGTTCAGCACGCTCACTTCGCCCGATTCATGCAATACAACAGTTTCGACGGGCAATTGGGCTGGCTGTTGAAGATGGGAAAGGTTTGCATGTTTCGCTGGGGAAAGCCAGTTTGTTAGACCCGGACAATACTTCTGCTTTAGCCGGTCTCTGCACCCTGGAGCGTTTGGGACAGATCAGCATGGTGAGTGACCATCCTCCAATCGCGACCAGCGGTGAGGGGGCTTTGGCGATTCTTAGCAAAGACACCCTGCGGTCAGTCTATCGCTCCGGAAATGCGCTGGAACAATTTGATCCGGATCAGGGGCAGCTCTCTGGACCAACCCCTTTTGCTTATGTTGCTGGGGCGATCCCTGTGGTTCGCGATAAACGGGTATTTACCAATGTTTTGATGGGAAATTTTGGTCCGGAAGCGGCGCTGTTGTGTGACGCGGCTGATCAAAACAAAACTTTTACGCTGGCCGTGAGCGATTCTTTACCAGCGCAATCGGTCTTTTACGCTGCGGCTGAGGAACCCCTGATTGGAGAAGAAATGTTTGCTCTGCCTGCCTATTTGCAGGCTGGTCCATTTCATCAAGCCAGTGTACAGACCCAGGATTTGCTGCGATGGGTGGTCATGATCTTGATGGGGCTGGGTGTCATTTATAAAATACTGAATCAGTTGTTTGGGATTTCACTTCTATGAGAATGCGCGCGCCGGTTTCAACAGCTATTGCTATCGCAGTTGGAATTGTTGTCCTGCTGGGATATTTTATTCCTATCGCTTTACTCCAAAATATTCGCATGCTTTTGCTGGGTTGGGCAGTGGCGATCATGGGAGTGGCGGCCCTGGTTGGAATCCTGAATATGGTCGGTGTGCATTGGCGCAGAATTCGGGGCGAGCAAAATCGGGATTATTACAGCTTGATTTTCCTGCTGGCTTTTATCATCACTTTTGTTGTTGGATTGTGGCTGACCCCTGCTGACCCGATGTTTCAGAGGGTGGTTACTTCAATACAGGTTCCAGTGGCCACCACCTTTATGGCGCTGCTGGCTGTCAGTCTGGCATATTCCAGCCTGCGGTTGTTGCAAAAGCAGCATGGGGTTATGGCTGTTGTGTTTCTAATCAGTACGCTGGTTTTTCTGGTGCTCTTAAGCGGCTATATGCCCATGTCGAGCGACTTGCCTGTTGTTAACAGTGCGATTGGCTTTTTAAACCGGCTCCCGCTGGCGGGAGCGCGGGGAATTTTACTGGGTGTAGCTTTGGGTGGTCTGACCACGGGTCTTCGGATTTTAATGGGCGCAGACCGGCCTTATAGTGGGTAATTCTATGTCTGATATCCGTTGTCCAATGTGTGGAAAATCCAATCCGGCAGATTCTGAGATCTGCCAGCATTGCGGCGCTCAAATTCAACCGAAGCACTTCGAAAGTTTTGATGATGAATTTGCTGGCCCAGAAGACCAGGTTTCCTGGTTAAAGGATTTACAGGATCATTCGGATAAACCGGCTGGCTCTGAGTTTTCCGATGACCCATCGACTCTCCCTGCGGATTCTGGCGACGAGATGCCTGATTGGTTATCGCGGATCCGGGAACGGAGCCGTTTTGAAGAGCAGGCTGCGGCACGGGCTGCTGTAGATCATCAAGATTCTTCTGGAGATATTGCTGAAGAAGATGAACCGGAATGGATCCGAAATCTCAACCAGCCACAGCCTGATAAACTGGACGAATCTGAGGGTGGTGGGGATTGGCTGGGAAGTCTGAGAAGCACTGAGCTATCCAACACGGAACAACCTGTTCAGGATGAGGATCAACCTGATCCGGGTTTGGAAATTCCATCCGAAGATCAGGTGATGGACCGGCTGAGCGCGTTAGGCGCAGAGTCTGCTGGCGCTTCTTTTGATGAGTCGCGATCAGAATTTAAGGATGAGTATGGCGGTGGAGAAGAAGCTGAGGAAGAAACACCTTCAGTTAACACGGAAGATGATTTGGGGGACTGGTTAAGTAAGCTGGATGCAGGTGAGCCTGCCCAGGAGATTAAGAATGATGAGACTGGAATACCAGAGTGGCTGGGCTCGGTCTCCGCAGAAGAAGCGCCAGAATCTGGTACAGATCAGCAAAGTGAGTATATCCCCGATTGGCTTAACTTGGACCGGGAAATTTCCCAGGAGGAATCACCGGCGGAAGGAGAAAGCTCTGTTCAAGGCATTCAAGCAGAATGGACTGAAGCTGAGCCTGCTCAAGGAGTTCCGGATTGGCTGAAAAGTTTGGAATCAGACGTTCCGGCAGAATCGGATATTGAAGCCGGTGACCAGAGCGATGAAGGAAAACCAGATTGGCTCAGCGAGATTGAGGATGAGGTTTTCGAGCCTACCAGCGCTGAAGAACAAGGTGAAAGCAGTGTTTTGGACATTTTCGGCGAACCTGCGATGGAAGAGGGTCCCCAATCTGAATCCGCTGAAATACCTGACTGGCTTTCAGGAATTGAAAAGACTTTGCCTGACCAGGAAACCCCTGACCAAAGCGAGCGATATGAGGAAGCCTTTCCTGTAGAAGAACTTCCTATAGAAGAAGAGAAAGACAGCGCCCCAGGCTTTGAGGAGCAACTGCTGGCAGAAGCCGCGTTATCTTCTGGCATAAGCGATGAAAAGCAGACTTCTGAAACGTTCTCCCCCGAAGCTGGCCTGGACGAGACACAGGGACTCTTTGAGGAGGCTGAGGAAACAGAAACGTCCCTACAAGCCGCGAAGCCGCCATTTGAAGAGGAAAAACCGGATGAATCCGGTCTGGTTGCGCCTTTCCTGGCAGGTGATATGCCGGACTGGCTTTCTGAGGTTTCCAGTGAGGACCTCGGGGCTTCTGGCAGCGAGATCGCCTCCACTTTTATCCTCTCCGAAGAAAATGATATGGAGGCCGAATCCCCTTCCGCCTATCCTTTCGCCGGGGAAAATATGCCGGAATGGTTGTCTGAAGAAGGGAAATTGCGGGATGGCGAGGGCTTGTTGGAAGAGCCCGGTGAGGATGCCGAGATTGCTCCGGCACAAATGCCGAGCTGGTTACAAGCCATGCGTCCTGTTGAAGCGGTCGCGCCCGGAAAAACCCGATCTAAAAAATCAACAGTCATTGAAAGTGCTGGCCCATTGGCAGGGTTACAGGACATTCTGCCGGCAGAAGATCTGGCTACCCAGTATCGCAAACCCCCGGTTTATTCAACGAAATTGCGAGTGAGTGAAAGCCAACGAGCGCACGCGGATTTATTAGAAAGCATTTTAGAGCAAGAAAGCCAATCTAAAAATATCCGGGCTGAAAACCTCCAAACCCCAAAATGGATGGTGCGTCTGATCATTGCCGCGCTTTTGATTGGCGTGCTGGTGCTGCCGATGTTGATCAGTCCATTCAGCAACCCATTGGCTTTATCTTATCCGGCGGAATCGGTGACCAGTTTTTACCAACAGGTTGAATCCCTTACCGGGGGCGCGCCCGTTCTGGTGGCATTTGATTATGATCCAGGTTTTTCAGGAGAGATGCGCTTTTCGGCGGCAGGAGTTCTTGAACGGTTGATTTCAAAGCGTGCCCGTATCGCCTCAATTTCAACCGTGGCCCAGGGACCGGTTTTGGGCGATGACCTTCTCCGTACTGCTTTTCAGAAGGCTTCCTCTGCGCAGCCCGGGTTGGCGGCGGAATACCTTTTAGATGAGCAGACGATCAACCTCGGATATCTGGCAGGGGGACTGGCGTCTTTGCAGGAGTTTGCGGTCCGTCCAAAGCAGGCAGTCCAGTCCGGGTTTGGTTCTGGTCTGGATGGAAAAACAGCCTGGAATGAACCCGCTTTGCAGGGTGTGGATCAGCCTGACGATTTCGCGATGGTCATTGTTATTACAGACAATATTGATACTGCCCGTTCGTGGGTTGAACAGGTCCAACCGTTTATCGGTTCCACTCCGATGCTTATGATTACCAGCGCGCAGGCATCACCCATGCTCCTGCCTTATTTGCAATCAGGACAGGTGCAGGGTATGCTGTCCGGGATGAGCGGTGGCATGACCTATGAAAAACTGGCTGGTTCTTCCCCGGTTACTGCTTCTTATTACAATGCCTATCAATACGCGATGATTATGGGTGTAGCTTTTGTGCTGTTGGGTCTGGTTTTCAAAATTCTGGTGAGTTTATTTACCCGACGCAAAGCGAAAGGTGAGGCATAACACTTATGCAATCGATGGATTTGATCTGGACACTGGTCAGTTTTATTCTGACCCTGATGATCTTCAGTTATTTGGTAGGTGATAACCCATTGTTTCGCGCGGCTTCTTATCTTTTTGTAGGAGTAACCGCGGGGTATGTTGCCGTGATTTCGATTTATCAGGTGATCCTGCCCAGACTCATCCGGCCATTACTGGAAGGATCCCTGCTGGAAAAAGGGCTTACCCTGGTGCCGCTGGTCTTAAGCGCGCTGCTTCTGATGAAGTTATCCCCAAAACTCTCTTCATTGGGAAGCATTTCTATGGCTTATCTGGTGGGCGTTGGGGCTGCGGTGGCAATCAGCGGCGCAGTGATGGGTACATTAATCAAACAAGTTCTTGCTTCGATCAATGTTTTTGATTTTCAAGGAGCTGGTTTGAATGTCAACCCAATCTTGCAATTTACAGAAGGTGTGGTGATGGTATTGGGCACGCTCACCACATTGGCTTACTTTCAGTTCAGCGCGCGATCTCAGCCAGATCAAACCGTGAAACGATCGGCTGTTATTGAAGGTATGGCGCAAATTGGACAGATATTCATCGCGATCACCCTTGGGGCATTGTTTGCCGGCGTGTATGCGGCATCAGTGACTGCTTTGATCGACCGCCTTGATTTTGTGATACAGATCGTTAAAGATATCTTACTCAGTTAATTTGGATAGCAGGCATAATGACGACTTCTCTTGTAGATGCTGAATCCGTACTGGCAATAGACCTTGGATCCGTTCAAACCCGGGTATCCTTGTTTGATGTGGTCGACGGCCAATATCATTTCATTGCGAAAGGAACAGCGCCGAGCACGGTGGACGCGCCCTTCAGGGATGTTGCAGAAAGTGTTCACCAGGCTCTGGATTCTCTGCAGGAAATAACTGGGCGGGTTCTGGTGGATTCAGACGCCAAAATCATTCTACCGACCAAATCCAATGGTGCGGGAGTTGACCGCCTGGTGGTAACCTTTTCTGCAGGCCCCGAAATCCGTGTAGCGATTGCGGGTTTGCTGGCCGATGTCTCTGTTGGAAGCGCTCAGAATCTGGTAAGGACAACTTACGGAAAGATTGTTGAAACCATTGGCTTGAATGATCGCCGCAGCCCTGAATTGAAAATTGACGCTGTACTGGCGGCAAAACCGGATTTGATCATTTTGTCAGGCGGCACAGAATCGGGCGCTAACCGGTCTGTATTGCGTCTGGCGGAATTGATCCTGATGGTGTGCCGAGTTCTTCCGCAAGAAAAAAGACCGGACCTGTTGTACGCGGGCAACTCCACGCTGGCCAAGAAAATTCAAGCTGTGATGGAAAAATGGACCCATGTTCATGTCGCGCAAAATGTCCGCCCCACAGTGGATGTTGAAGATCTTGGTCCGGCGGAAGAAATGCTGAATGAAGTGGTGGGAAAGATCCGGTCCCGTCAAATTGGCGGGTTGCAATCTTTGGCCACGATCAGCAGTGCAACACCAATGCCGGCGTCACATGCTTTTGGAAGAATCGTCCGGTTCCTGAGTAAAGTTTACGATCCAGTAAAAGGTGTTTTGGGTGTTGATCTTGGAGCCAGCAACACGACCATCGCGGCTGCGTTTGCCGGAAATGTTTCGGTTAATGTTTTGCCAATGGGGATGGGAAAGAACATTAAAGCAGCGTTGCTTGAAGATGGGATTTCTGATATCATGCGATGGCTTCCATTACACTTATCAGAATCAGTGGTGCGAGACTATCTCTGGCAGAAAAGTGTTCATCCCGGCATGGTTCCCTATACTACCGAAACGCTGGCTATCGAGCAAGCTGTGGCGCGCCGGCTGCTGCAGCTGGGCATTCAGAAGACACGCGATAACTGGCCGCAAAAAGTCATTTCTTTTGAACCCATTCTCGCCAGCGGCGCGGTTCTGGCAGATATTGCTTCAGCTTCGCAATCGCTGTTAATGTTGTTGGATGGCATCCAGCCTGTTGGTGTGACAACTTTCATTCTGGACCAGAATGGACTGACCTCCAGCCTTGGCGCGATTGGAAAAATAAATTCTATATTGCCTGTCCAGGTTCTGGAATCGAAAGCGTTTCTGAATCTGGGCACCGTGATCAGTCCCATCAGCCGGTCGAAATACGGCACACAGATTTTACAGGTTCGTCTTGAATATGATGATGGGAATGAGGAACAATTCAAAATCCAACAAGGGACAATCGTTTCTTTGCCGCTCCAGCCTGGACAGACGGCACACATTCACCTGAACCCATTAAGAAGAACCGAAATCGATATTTCAAGAAAACAGAGAGCGAATAGTTTCAGGATAATTGGCGGCGTTTGTGGCGCGGTTATTGATGCACGTGGTCGTCCGCTGGTGTTGCCCCAGGATGATTCTCGGCGTCGGGACCTGATGAAAAAATGGCGTATGTCGCTGGGAAAATGATCCCATTTTAATTAAAACGGGTATTGGTATAGAATTTGCATCTGTTTATTCAGGAAAAAGTTATGCAAGCACCTATCAGTCATATCCTACCTCTAACAATGATACGCAGAGCCAGAATGTTACCGGTTAATGGCCGTGTATTGGCACGCGTTGGACAGAAAGTGAGCGCGACGGATGTGGTCGCTGACGCTGATGTGTCTAATAAGCATGTTATTTTAAATATTCGCCGCGCGCTGAATCTATCCGCGCAGGACGACCTTCAAAAAATTATTGAACACCGGGTAGGGGATAAAGTTCAGGAAGGTGATGTCATCGCGGAAACCAGTGGTGTATTTAAGCGGGTAGTTTACGCTCCGGTTTCCGGGCAAATTGTTTCAATCAGTGGCGGTCAGGTCCTGCTTGAAGTTCAGGGTGATCATTTCAAGCTTTTGGCTGGGTTGAATGGTGAGGTCACTGAGGTGATTCCCGAACAAGGGGTCATCCTGGAAGCTCATGGCGCGCTGATCCAGGGGGTTTGGGGAAATGGGAGAATCAACATGGGTATGCTTCTCAACCTGGCGCAGGAAGCGGGAAAGGAGCTTACTGGTGAAATGCTGGATGTCAGCATGCGGGGTGCGGTAGTCCTTGGAGGACATTGTTCATCCCCTGAAGTGCTCCGCATTGGAATGGATCTGCCCTTACGCGGATTGATCCTGGGAAGTATGACCTCGGAACTGGTTCCTGTCGCGAGACAGGTGGATTATCCGGTGATCGTTACCGAAGGTTTTGGTATTTACCCCATCAATAATATCGCATACCGAATTCTTACGACGAACGAGCGCCGGGATGTCTGCTTAAATGCGGTTGAGTGGGACAGATATACTGGAGAGCGGCCTGAAGTGGTCATTCCCCTGCCCGCGACTGGAAATCTTGCGCCTGAAGTCGCCCAGTTTAAGACTGGTCACACTGTCCGGATCAAAGGCGCTCCATACAGCAAACAGGTTGTTGGCGTGCTGGTAGAAATGCTGCCGGGTTTGACTCTGATGCCCAATGGGTTAAGAGTTCCTGCGGCAAGCGTCAGACTGGAAAATAATGAGGAAATTAATATACCCTTGGCGAATTTAGATGTGCTAGACTAATAGAGAGAAATTTTGATTTCTTATTCCAAAAGGAGAAATGCAAATGACTGATTTTGATGATAACATCTTTGATGAATTTGAAGAAGAGCCCATTCCAGAGCCTGAACAGGAACCGGAAGGAAAGAAATCTGCCGGTAACCGTACTTTTGTGATTGCGGCGGGCGCCCTGGGAGCAATTTTTCTTCTGGCCCTGATCGCGTTAATTGTCTATGCGGTGATCATTGTTCCGCAAAGAAACGCGGCCAGGTTGGAACAGGCTGCTCAGATTAATGCGCAAAATACTGCAACTTCAGCGGCGGCAACTGAATTTGTGTTTGCTCAGCAGCTAGCGCTCACACCCAGTGAAACGCCGGTGCCAGAGGATACAGAACCGCCGACCCCAACCTCAGTTGTAGTGTTTGCTACCGATACCCCTGAAGCAGCGCTGGACACTACCCAGGAACCAGTATTGGCCGCGGATAGTGAATTGAATGCCCGCACGGCCACCGTGGCTGCGTTATTAACAATGGCGGCAGGTGGCACTTCTCCCGCCGACCTGACTGCGACTTCCGGCGCGGGAACTCCGTCGGCTTCTCCGACCGCGCTGCCCACCACGGGTTTTGCTGATGAAGTTGGCTTGCCAGCCCTGCTGGGAATCGCCGTGCTGCTGTTGGGCGTCATTGTTCTCGCTCGACGTCTCCGGATAGCCGCGAACGCCTGATGACGTTTGTTTGGTTGGCCTGTCAGTCCGATCCTTTTGGAGTGTTTTTTCAGACCTGATCTTTGATCGTATGGTCAGGTTCAGTATGTTTCAAAAAAAGCAGGTTCTGAGTTTACTTCAGAACCTGCTTTTCTTTGTCAGGAAAAAATATGGTTATGAAATGCTGGTCGCGATATCTTCGCCAAATTTCAACATGGCTTTGACCATTTCCCTGGAGCGTCCTTCTGCGTACACCCGCAGGACAGGCTCAGTACCTGAAGGGCGGATCAGAAGCCAGGAATCATCCGCGAAGATGTATTTGACACCATCAATGGTGACCACCTCTTTTAACGATTCACCGCCAATCACCGCTGGCGCTTCTTGTTCCAGGCGCATTACCATCTTATCCTTAGCGACAGGGTGTTTTAAACGGAGATCGCTGCGCTCGTAAAAAGCGGGACCAACTTCGTCTAAAAGATTATTTACAAGTTCGTGCAGCGTAACACCAGCGTCGGAAACAATTTCTACCAGCAGCAATCCCATCAGGATGCCATCCCCTTCAGGAATATGACCCTTGAAAGAGATTCCGCCTGATTCTTCTCCACCAATCAGCACATCTTCTTTCATCATGTAATCCGCGATGTGGTTGAACCCTACCGGGGTTTCATGCAGAGTGAGACCATACTTCTTTGCCAGCCGGTCGATCATTCTGGTGGTTGAAATGGTTCGAACGACGGATCCGGTCAGGCCACGTTTTTCGACCAGATACTTCAGGGCGAGCGCCATGATTTTGTGCGGGTCTACAAAATTACCGCGTTCATCCATCGCACCGATCCGATCCGCGTCTCCATCGGTCGCCAGCCCAAAGCTGCCCATACCGGTACAGATTGCGCCGGCCAGCGTTCCCAGGTATTTACCGATTGGTTCTGGGTGGACACCGCCAAAACCGGGATTCATTTCACCACGGATTTCATGAACTTCGCAGCCAGTCCCGTTGAGAATACCCTGGATGACTCCGCGCCCTGACCCATACATTGAATCCACAACAATTCGTTGTTTGCCATTGGCGATGATGTCAAAGTTGATCAACTTTCGGAGGTGTTCGTGGTAGCTGGGTATAGGGTTGAAGCGGGTAATCAGGCCAAGCTCCAGGGCTTTTTCATAATCCATCAGATTGGGACCGCGACCCTGTGCTTCATTGTCGTTTAGATAGACTTCGACTTTCCGGCATTGTTCCGGTGACGCAGAGTTCCCGCAGCCAGACTTGAGCTTAACACCATTGTACCGCGGCGCGTTGTGTGACGCAGTGATCATTACACCTGCCACTGCGTTGAGGTTTTTCACGGAGTAGGAGATGGCCGGCGTGGGGGCGTCTGATTGGGTCAGAAAAACAGTGAACCCATTTGCCGCCAGAACACGGGCCACGTCTTTGGCGTACCGGTCAGAGAGAAATCTTGTGTCAAACCCAACGACCATTTTCTTTGCATCAGGCTCGTTTTCGAGAGAATGACTGTAACTCCAAAATTCGGATGCGGCTGCATCCGCAATTGCCTGGGTTACGAGTCTCAAGTTGTGAAAGGTAAATGTGTCGGAAATAACTGCTCGCCAGCCATCAGTTCCAAAGCTTACTGTCATGTTAGTGCTCCTGAAAAAGGATTTAATCTTTTTATGATTATGTTGTGTCTTGTAGTTACCAGCCAGGGACTGGTGTCGCGGTTTGCAGCAAAGAACGAACAATCCACCCTTCCAGATTCCCCAATTCTCTGGATGTCCGGATATGCACCCATGTGGCGCCATCAGCTTCGACGATCTCAGGAAGGACTTCTACCAGCATGCCGTTACTCATGACGATAACGTAACTGGCAGCGTAGCTGGGTTCTTTCCGGATGATCGCGCCGTCATCTTCCTTCGCGTTGATCCGCGCGTAAACCGGGGTGGGCGCTGGGGTCAGGGTTTGAGTTGGGGTGCGGGTCGGGACGAGCGTGTTGGTTGGCGTGGGGGTGATTGTGGGGGGTAGAGGCGTCGTGGAGGCGGTTGGAGAGGTGGTAAGGGTCGGTGTGTTCGTCGTGGTTGGAGAGGGCAGGGCCAGATTGGTGCTTACGGCGGTGCCTAACCCACTGATAATAATCACCGCTGCCACGCCTGTCAGCGCCAGCGTACTGCTCACAGTGTAGCCAAAGAAATTGGAAGGACGCATACCCAGGATTGCCAGCATGATTGAGCCAATTAAAGCTGCCAGAGCGAGATGTACCGCGAATACGATCAAGCCGTCTGGCCAAAGCCCCTGTGCGCCAACAGCCAATCCAAATCCGGCAGCGCCAATTGGTAAATATAATTCATAGGCCAAGGCAACACTGGCAACCAGTGGGCGTTGCTGTGGAGATCGAATGAGGAGGTAAATAGTCAGTGCCGCGCCAATCGAGAGGACAAAAATGTCGGGCCACGAGAAATGAGTGTGGAAAAAGGCCTGATCCAATGACAGTGCGGCACTGTATTTGGAGAGCCACCCGCTGATCAAACCGCTCAGGAATACCAGCAGCCCACCGATGCTGATTCCACCCAGAGACTGGAGGAAGAAAACCGGGGATCCAACAACTGTGGCCAGCGCCAGCCCGGTCACCGGTGCCATAAAAGGCGCCAGGAGCACAGCCAGCAGGTACAGCGATG
>ENA-ORXD01001598-ORXD01001598.1-sediment-metagenome-genome-assembly--contig:-NODE-1598-length-17793-cov-3.007451_pt1 | contig 17793 bp, 13 predicted proteins | sample MGYA00237862_ERZ511471 | MGnify/ENA metagenome assembly ERZ511471
TGCAAAGCATGGTGCTGAATTTTTTTGACAAGACTGATAATCGCATCAATATCCTCCTCCTCTTCCGTAGGCAGACCGATCATAAAGTACAGACGCAAGTTCGGTATGTCGTGCTGGAGGAGAAGTTCCGCCGCCTGCAGAATATCATCTTCCTTTATTCCTTTGTGCAGTAAGTCACGAAGCCGCTGACTTCCCGCTTCCGGCGCCAGCGCCACAGTTTCTATGCCGTTAGCTTTGAGTATCCGTGCAACCTGTTCATTGATCCGGTCAGCTCTCAGCGAACCGATACCGGCTCTTCGATTGCGCTGCAATATATATTCGCATATCTTCACCAGCTCCGGGTGGTCGGATACGGCCGTTCCGACGAGACCTATTTTTTTTCCCCCTTTCAGCGCACGATCAACTACAGCAGCAATATGCTCAAAACTGCGAAAACGCACCGGTCGATAAATGAAGCTGGCCGCACAGAAACGGCAGCTCCGGCCACATCCTCTGTTTACTTCCATCAGATACATATTTCCCATTTCCGCCTGGGGAGCGTCGATAACCTCTGTGGTGCAAAAGGTATTGATATCTCTGAGCGGGAAAATCTTTATACGCTCGGGCAGGCCGGAGGATATTGCTTTCACGGATTTGATCTTACTGTCCGGTGCGTACTTAACTTCATAAAGACAAGGAACATAAGCCTGGGGCAATGTCTTTTGGATGGTCAAAAGCATCTCTTTGCGGCCGATTCCTTCTCTGCGTTTATGGGCATAAATCCTTGCAAATTCGGGCAATGCTGTTTCTGCCTCACCTAAAATAAACAAGTCAAAAAAATCGGCAATCGGCTCGGGATTAATTGTTGCTGCAACTCCTCCGCCCATGACCAAAGGATGAATTTCCGAACGATCAACGGCTAACAGCGGGATCCCTGCAATTTCCATCATTCTCAAAATATGGGGGTAATCGTTTTCGAAGGATAAGGAAAAAGCAAGAATATCAAATTCAGCCAATTGTCTTTGACTTTCCAGACTGAAAATTTCAGCCGCATTGGCGGCAGATTCGGTCTTGTCGCCGGCCGCGGGCAGAAAAGCTCTCTCACAAAGGAAGGAAGGCTGCTCGTTAATTATTTTATAAACTGTCTGGAAACCCAGGTTGGACATGCCTGCCGCATAATAATGAGGGTAGGTCAGGCAAACCGTAAAATAAGTTCCCCATACTTTTCTTACGTATCCCTTTTCCTGTTCTAAAAGGGTTGAGTATTTTCTTTTCTGCTTCCAATTCATTTATCTATTATTTTCTCTGCCCGGCCACCTCTAAAATTGAAAGCCGAAAAACCCCGGATTAGGCATTCTTTTAATCGGCCTGCCTGCGCAAAAAAGTCGGTATTTCAATGTCCATATCGTCGACTTCATCGTTCATACCCAAAGTGACAACATTGACTTTGTCGCGATTTGTTTTGTTGCGTATAAAAGTCGGTGTCGTCAAATCTTCCCGCCAGAAGCCGCCCAAACGCGCAACATTTGAAACTGCTTCGTTCTTCTTTATGGCGTCTTCAAAACCGGTGGCAATAACCGTGATGCGGATTTCATCACCCATATTTTCATCAATGACCGTACCGAAAATAATATTGGCGTCTTCATGCGCTTCTTCCTGAATTTTCGAAGAGGCTTCATTAACCTCATACAGACTAAGGTCCGGCCCTCCGGTAATGTTCAGGAGAATACCATGCGCTCCTTGAATGGTGTTATCTTCCAGCAGAGGAGAAGATATTGCCCGCTGCGCTGCTTCTATCGCTCGATTCTCACCGGAAGCGACGCCTGTACCCATCAGAGCCATGCCCATATTACTCATGATATTTTTCACATCCGCAAAATCAAGGTTGATGAGCCCGGGTACAATAATTAAATCAGAAATGCCCTTTACGGCCTGATAAAGTATGTCATCAGCTTTCTTGAATGCTTCCAAAAGAGAAAGATTGCGGCCGCCCAGACTCAGCAGACGCTGATTGGGAACAACAATCAAGGTATCCACAGTTTCCCGCAATTGAGCAATTCCCTCTTCTGCCTGCATGTTGCGCTTTCTGCCTTCGAACTGAAAAGGTTTTGTGACGACGGCCACCGTCAACGCATTGCATTCCCGGGCAATTTCGGCAATCACCGGTGCCGCGCCTGTTCCCGTACCACCGCCCAAACCGGCCGTCACAAAAATCATGTCCGCCCCCTCCAGATACTGACGGAGCGTGTCGCGGGATTCCAGCGCAGATTTTTTGCCGATATCCGGATTAGAGCCGGCGCCCAGTCCCTTTGTTATCTCCGCACCAATCTGAATTTTGACCGGAGAATTCGATGTTCCCAGCGCCTGCATATCTGTGTTGGCAATTATAAAATCCACTCCACGCAGGGAATAAGAGATCATGGTATTAACGGCATTTCCACCGCCTCCTCCCACTCCAATTACCTTAATTTTAGCCGAACTTTCATTACACACTTCCGTCAATTCAAACATGGGCATCCCTTCCTTTCAAAAAAATTCTAAAAACCATTTTTTTACTGTTTTCATCATATTGTCCAATACATTACCCGTCCTTCTATAAATAGAATCGCCGGATAACTGCTTGCTGCCGTAAACGATTAACCCCACACCAGTGGCATATGCCGGCGAATTAACAACATCTGCCAGACCTCCGACACCTGTTGGATTCCCTATCCGCACCGGCATATCAAAAATTTGCTCGGCCAATTCGCCGGTGCCGGCCAGCAAAGAAGCTCCTCCCGTCAGGACAACCCCCGCCGCCAGCAATTCTTCAAAGCCGGAGCGCACAATTTCTTTAGAGGCCATGCTCAATATCTCTTCCATGCGCGGCTCAACAATACGACCAAGAATCTGACGCGATACTTCGCGGTTTTCCCGTCCACCGACGCTGGGCACCTGAATTGTTTCATCTTTGGGAATCATTGATGTTAAGGCGCACCCGTATTTAATTTTAATGGCTTCTGCATCGTTAAATGGAGTACGCAGGCCAGTGGCAATATCTGAAGTAAGATAGTTGCCGCCAACAGGTAAGACAGCCGTGTGCTTGATGCTACCCTCGGAAAAAACGGCGATTCCGGTATTGGAGCCGCCGATGTCAATCAGAACCACACCTAAATCTTTTTCATCAGAACTGAGCACAGCCTCACTTGCCGCCAGTTGCTCTAAAACGATATCATCAATATCCAATCCCATCCGATTGACCGATTTTACGATATTTTGAATTGAAGAGACATTGCCCGTAACAATATGCACTTTTGCCTCCAGCCGGACGCCCGACATTCCCACCGGATCCCGGATCCCGTCCTGGCCGTCAACGACGAAATTTTGCGGCAGCGTATGCAGAATCTCTCTATCTACGGGAATGGCAATGGCTCGGGAAGCTTCGATGGCTCTGTGTAAATCTTCTTCGCCGACTTCCCGACCCTTGACGGCGACGATACCCAATGAGTTCTGCCCCTTGATGTGGCTTCCGGCAATACCAACAAAGGCTGAGTTAATCCTGCATCCCGACATGTGTTCAGCTTCTTCGATTGATTTTTGTATTGCTTCCACAGTACTTTCAATATTAACAACAACGCCTTTTCTTAGTTCTTTCGCCGGTGACGTTCCAATACCAATGATGTCAATACCGGTATCGGTTACTTCACCGACAATCGCCGCTGTTTTCGTTGTTCCTATATCCAGACCGACCAAAATATTGTTTTTTCTGCCCATCAGAGCTTCTCCAATTCTTGTAATAAACAACATGCAGTTATTTATGTCCGATATTGCTTACCTTTTTTCCCCGGTTCCGTCCGACCTATGGCATTTTTTCGTTGGATCGTAACTTTTTCAGCATCACATAAATCCACACTGATATAACCTGTTTTCAGACCTCGCTTTTCCAGATCAGCAACAACAACACTCAACTTATTTAATTTATTTTGATAATCATCAATACCAAGTTTCAGGTGAAAACCGGCACTTGTCAACAATGATAGGCCGAAGACCTTATCAATGTGAACTTCTGAAATTGTTCCTAAATAATTATAGTTGGAGGAGGAGGATAAATCTTTCAGCAAATTCAGGGCACTTGATAATAGTTTGTCTTTCTTTTTTTCATTGCAATAAATACCGGTGAGGATCGGTAGATCTACTTCATCATTTTTGCTTAACTTTTTGAAAATAAAACCTTCCCCGTCGATAAGATAAAAATCTCCCCCGCGCTTGATCAGCGCTGCCGGAATCCTTTCCCGTACTTCCAGCACCAGTCTGTTGGGGAGCTCTTTACCTGCGTAAATTTTTTTGACCCAGTTATTAGCGGAAATGCGTCGCACCAATTCATCTGTATTCACAGCCAGCAAATTCTGTCGCGGTTTAATTTCCGCCAGCATCAGGATATCTTTCTCTGTCAGTTCCTTCAAGCCGCGGATGGATATTTCCTTGATTTCAAAATAGCGTGAGCTCACTAAGTAGCTGTAAGCAAAAATAAACAGAAAGCACAATGCAGCGATGGAAAACAATATACCGATCGCACCGATTAATTCACCAACGGCGTCGTTAAGACGCCGGCGTAACCGGTTTTTTTTAGCTTCCATATTTGTTTTTGACTTCTTTGCCACTAATTTTCCCCAATAATGATAACTTCTGTTTCCAAAAGGAGATTTTTTTCCCTCTTGGCTTTATTCTGAATAAGGCTTATCAATTCCAAGACATCGGCAGCTGTGGCTTTACCTTTGTTCACAATAAAATTGGCATGCTGTGGAGAAATTTCCGCATCGCCACAAATCTTTCCTTTTAAACCCATTTCCTCAATGAGTCGACCGGCAGGCATTCCTGGTAAATTCTTGAAAATCGAGCCGGCATTGGGATACCCCAGCGGATGTTTTCCTGCGCGCACACTCATAATATTATGCATTTTTTCCTTAATCTCTTCGCTTTTACCTTTTTCCAGTTTAAACTCGGCGCTAAGAATTATTGCCCTCGGGGGTAAAATTGTCCGGCGATAATTAAATGTCATTTCTTCTCTCTTCATGAGTTTTTTCCTGCCGGATATACCAAACAGCGTTATTTCTGTTAAAACGTCTTTGATTTCGCCGCCAAAAGCTCCGGCATTCATCCAGACCGCGCCGCCGACACTACCGGGAATTCCGGCGCAAAACTCCAAACCGGTCAATTCATGAGCAGCTGCTTTTCCAACTACCGCGGCCAGCGGAGCGCCTGCCTGCGCGGCAATATAATGGTTCCCATCGGCTTTCTCCTGATAAGTCACTTCTTTTAATCCACACATCAGAAAAATGACTCCGCGATAGCCGCCGTCACGGACAATAATATTCGTCAAATTCCCCACCGGAAGATAATCAATTTTCTCCTGCTTTAATATCATCATTATGCGCGCCAATTGTGCTTCACTTTCAACAAACACCAGCGCATCGGCGATGCCGCCGACCCTCAGCGATGTATGGTATGACATCGGTTCATCATAAAATATTTTTCCTTCCGCTGCGCCCAGTATTTCTTGAACTTTTTTTGTGCCGGTCACTTTTTATATCTTTTCCTTTGCTGCCAGCTTTTTTAACAATTCTTCTCCTGTTTTATAAACATTGCCCGCACCAAGAGTTAATACTACGTCATCGGGACGAACTGTCTTTAACAGGTATTTAATGGTATCCTCCATCGTCCCTATGTAAAGAACATGAGGATGACCGGTTTGTTTAATGGCCGAGCATAAGACAGCAGAATCAATTCCGTCAATCGGCTCTTCACTGGCGGGATATATATCGTTCAAAATCAGAATATCGGCATTGGTAAAAGCTTTGGTGAATTCATCGAAGAGAGCTTTCGTCCGGCTAAAGCGGTGCGGCTGAAAAACAACAACGCACCTCCCCGACCATACCCCCCGGGCGGCGGATAGCGTTTCCATGACTTCCGTTGGATGATGCCCGTAATCATCAACAACTGTTACACTTCCCACCTCGCCTTTGAACTCTAATCGGCGCTGCACACCGGAAAAAGTCATCAGTCCTTTTTTAATCGTGGCCAGATCAAGTTCCAGCTCGCGGCTTACAGAAATCGCCGCCAGTGAATTGTAAACATTAAACATACCGGGCACATTAAGTTCAATCTCGCCTTCTTGTTTGCCTTTATAATTCAAGCAATAACTTGTTTTACGGCCCTTAAATTTAATTTGCTGTGCAGTGTAATCCGCCATCGATTCGATGCCATAGGTAATCGTTCGACGTTTAATCTGCAGCGCGATTTCCCGTACATATTCGTTGTCGTTACAAATAACTGTACAGCCATAAAACGGAACGATATTGGCAAACTTAAGAAAGGCATCTTTGATCTCGCCAATACCCGGATAATAATCCAAGTGTTCACGATCGATGTTGGTAATCACGGCAATAGTAGGAGAAAGCTTTAAAAAAGAACCATCGCTTTCGTCCGCTTCGGCAACAATGATATCGCCGTCACCTAATTTGGCATTGCTGCCGATACTGGCTAATTTCCCGCCGATGACCATGGTGGGATCCAAGCCTCCCTCAGCCAGAATTGTGGAAATCATCGATGTTGTGGTTGTTTTTCCATGGCTGCCTGATACAGCCACCGAAAATTTCATTTTTAAAAGTTCCGCCAGCATTTCGGCACGTGGGATCACCGGAATATTCCGCCGATGAGCTTCCACAACTTCCGGATTTGTTGACTTTACCGCTGTTGAAGTTACGACAACGTCGGCACTACCAATGTTCCGTGCACTGTGACCGACGGCAATTATAGCTCCCAGTTTCTGCAGCCTCCTTGTTGTATCCGATTGTTGCGTATCGGAGCCCTGGATTTTATAACCCAGATTCAAAAGCACTTCGGCAATACCGCTCATACCGATGCCGCCGATTCCCACGAAATGAATACATTTTACTTTGCGCTGCATTAATCCGGTTTCTTTATCTATTCCCATCGGCTTTTATCTTTCCGCAATGTCTTGAATAAATTTTCACGCCGCCATTAACTTCAGACAGGCATCAACTATAGTGGCCGCCGCCCTGATATTTCCCAGTTTTGCCGAGTTTTCTTCCATCAGCTGCAGCTTTTTTTTGTCGTTCAGTAAATAAACCAGCGTATCAAACAATTTTCTGCCGCTGAGATCCTTCTCCCCGATCATAATTGCCGCACCCGTGTCAGCCATAGCCTGGGCATTTTTTGTCTGATGATCATTGGTCGCCCAGGGGAAAGGAATTAATATCGCTGCTTTACCCGCCGCTGTAATCTCCGCCAATGATGTAGCTCCCGCACGGCAAATAATTAAATCGGCTTGTGCATATGCTCCGGCCATATCGGTAATAAAGGCAGAGACATCAGCCTTAATTCCATACTGATCATAAGCTTGCCGCACCAAATCCATCTCTTTGGCGCCGGTCTGGTGTAAAAAATGGACCGGATAATTTATCTTTTGCAGCTCGGGCAGCATCTCAATTACAGCCTTATTGATCGCCATCGCTCCCTGCGAACCTCCAAAGATAAGTAACTGCCAAAATTCTTCAGTCATCTTCGGACGACTGCGCACCTGAAGAAATGCCGCCCGCACCGGATTGCCGCTTAAAATTACCTTGGATTGTGAAAACCACTCAGCGGTCTGTTCATAGGTCACAAAGACTTTACGGACAAAATGGCCTAAAATTCTATTCGTAATGCCGGGCACTGCATTTTGTTCGGCAACTGCGGTTCGTATGCCCATAAGATAGGCGGCAAGTACCGCCGGTCCGGATGCGTATCCTCCCACGCCGATAACGATTTGAGGCTGAAATTGTTTCAGTATTTGCCTGGATTGCCACATGCTTTGCGGAACCTTGTAAAAACCTTTTATCAGAGCCCTGATACCCCGGCCCTTCACTCCTTCCACATCAATCATCCTGAGCTGATAGCCGATCTGTTTAAGCAATTTACTTTCCATACCCCTTTGCGTACCGATGAAAAGAATTTCTGCCTTCTTGTTTCTTTTTCTAAACTCTTCCGCAATAGCGATGCCAGGGAACAAATGTCCTCCTGTCCCTCCTCCTGCAATTGCAATGCGCATCGGCTGCTCAGATATCATTTTCCGCCTTCTCTTGTTTTCCTTCACGCTTTTTGCGTTGAGATGTTCAACAAAATACCCACCGCCGTCATGCTCATAACAAATGATGTCCCGCCGTAGCTCAAAAAAGGCAGTGCCAGCCCTTTGAGCGGAATCAGACCCATAACCCCGGCAATATTGATAAATGATTCCAAAGCGATCACCATCGTCAAGCCTGCCGCCAGTAATGTACCGAAAAGGTCGGGTGCCTTTAACGCAATCATAAACCCGCGGAAGACTAATATCGCGAACATAATAATAACGATGGAAACACCGATAAAGCCGCTTTCCTCGGCAATGATAGAAAGAATAAAATCTGTATGCGGTTCGGGCAAATAAAACAGTTTCTGCATGCCATCCCCGATTCCCACACCAAAAGCGCCTCCCGAGCCGAAAGACAGCAGTGATTGAATAATTTGGAAACCGGTGTTGCCCGCATCTTTCCAAGGATCTAAAAATGCAGTAAGCCTGGCCATTCTGTAACCTTTATGCCAGATAAGCCAAAATCCGGCAGGAACAAAACAAGCGATTAGAACCAAAATATGCTTTATCCGAGTACCGGCAAGACACAGCATTAAGATTAAAATTGACGCAATAATTACGGCCGTGCCGAAATCGGGTTCCAATATCACCAGTAAGATAACCACCCCTGTTATGGATGTTGGAATCAGAACACCCCGGCTGAATTTTTTTAGTTGATGAACCTTGCGCGTCAGCAGGTGTGCCAGAAAAACGACGATTGCAATTTTAACCATTTCTGTTACCTGAAAAGAAAATACCCCCATATTCAGCCAGCGGGTTGCCCCTCCCCGCTTAATGCCTACATGCGGAATGAAAAGCAGGGACAGCAAAATCAGCGATAATATTATTCCCGGATAAGCTACTTTTTTTAATTGCGTATAGGGAATTTTCGTCATCAAAATCATGGAAACAAGGCCGAGGAAAACAAAAAAGATCTGCTTTTTTAAAAAATACTGCCCGTCCTTAAAGCGTTCCAGGGCCAGGATGGAGCTTGACGAATAGATCATCGCCGTACCCACGGTGACCAAAACCAGAGTAACCAAAAGTAAAATGATATCCGGCGTCTTATCTTCTTTCTTTACAGCGGTTTCCATTTACAGTGCCCTGACTAAATCCTGAAAAAAAATGCCTCGTTCTTTATAATCCTTAAATTCATCAAAGCTGGCACAACCGGGGGAAAGCAAAACAACATCACCGGCTGTTGCATTTCTATATGCGCTGTTGACGGCCTCCCGCAGGGTTGTTTTCTTTTCTGACGGCATACTATCGCCAATCAAAGAACAGATCCGGTTACGCGCTTCCCCAAATAAAATCACCTTTTTTACTTTTCTCTTCAGCAAAGGCTGCAGGATTTCAAAATCACCGTCCTTATCCCGCCCACCTAAAAGCAAAATGACCGGCTCGGCAAAGGTATCCAAAGCGCGGACAACCGAACCGACATTTGTTCCCTTGGAGTCATCATAAAATTTGACCCCATTTTTTTCCGCAGTAAATTCAATCCGGTGCGGTAAACCTCGAAAATCAGCAACAACATCAATAATATCTGCCGATTTACAGCCGCACAATCGTGCAGCCATCACAGCCGCCATGACGTTTTCGACATTGTGCGTGCCGGGAATTTTAATCATCCTCAACGGATATTCCTCTTTTCCAAATCCGAAGGCATTAAAAACTATAGACGGAACTTTCACATAAATACCCTGTTGCAGTTCATTTACTGAACTGAAGAAGGCAATCTGAGCACGGATATTTTGCGCCAGTAATTTTTGCGTCGGATCTTCGGCATTGAGGATAGCAAAATCAGTTCCGGTCTGATTGACAAAAATCCTGGATTTGATGCGTTGGTATTCAACAAAAGAACCGTGGTAATTGAGATGATCGCAGGTTATATTCAAAAGCAATGCCACAAAAGGACGGAAAGTTTCGATCCACTGCAGCTGAAAACTGCTTATTTCGGCTACAAGAAAATCAAGATCATCAGAGACACCGACATATTCAATTAAAGGTTTGCCGATGTTGCCGCCCAAGGCTACTTTCTTACCGGCGCGACCCAAAATTTCCCCCAACAGGGTCGTTGTTGTTGTTTTACCATTGGTGCCAGTGACAGCGATGAGGGGACTTTTTAGAAAGCGGTAAGCCAGCTCAATTTCGCTGATGACCGGAATCTTTTTCTGAACCGCCGACCGTAAAATCTCATTGAAGGGGGGAACTCCCGGTGAAGGAACAACCATGTTCACCCCTTTCAGAATATCGGGGTTGTATGGTCCTTCTTCCAGCCATTTTTCACCGGCAATTTGCCCATATCCTGATTCCCACTGCCGTTGAGGTTTTTCATCGGTAACTATGACTCTGGCGCCATGTAAACCCAAGAATCTGGCGGTGGCAATTCCTGTTTTGCCCATTCCCACCACGGCTATCTTTTCCCCTTTAAAATCCATAATTACCCTAGCGCAATTTCAATGTACTTATGGCCATTAAGGCCAGCAAAATAGAAATGACCCAGAAACGCACGATTACTTTCGGCTCCGCCCAGCCTTTTAGTTCGAAATGATGATGCAAAGGCGCCATGCGAAAAATTCGTTTCCCCTGCGTCAGTTTGAAATAACCCACCTGAAAAATGACAGAAAATGTTTCCACCACAAAGATGCCGCCGACAATTGCCAGCAAAATTTCCTGCTTGGTGATGATCGCCGTTATGCCCAAAGCTCCGCCGAGGGACAGAGAGCCGACATCACCCATGAACACATCCGCCGGATAAGCATTAAACCAGAGAAAACCTAACGCTGCCCCAACCATTGCCCCGCAAAATACCGCCAATTCACCGGCACCCGAAACGTTAGGGATTTGCAGGTAAGCGGCAACTTTAATATTGCCGGCAAAATAAGCAAAAAATATGTATGTAGCGAAGCAAATGATGGCCGGACCAACCGCCAGCCCGTCTAAGCCATCGGTAAGATTAACCGCATTGGCCGTCCCCACAATAATAAATGTCGAAAGAAGAACATACCCCCAGCCAATGTTCGGTAAAACTGTTTTAAAAAAAGGAATAGTAACTTGCGAATTGAAGCCCGGTTTCAGGTAAAGAAGAACGCTGACAAAAAGGGCGATCAATATTTCTGCGGTAAGCCTCACTTTTCCGGATATTCCCTTGGAATTTTTTCCAATCAGTTTCCGGTAATCATCAACAAATCCAATCAAACCATACCCGATTGTAACCAGCAAGGTCAGCCAAACGTAATCAACGGTAAGGTTTGTCCACAGCAATGTGGAAATAACGACGGCAAAGATGATTAATATACCACCCATGGTGGGTGTCCCCTTTTTAACCAGATGGCTTTGGGGACCATCTTCCCTGATATGTTGTCCAATCTGCATATTCTGTAATTTCCGAATCAGCCAGGGGCCTACAACAAAACATATAATCAGTGCCGTTATCGTTGCATAAATCGTCCGAAACGTAATGTAGCGAAATACATTAAAAAATGAAATATCAGTATGTAAAGGATATAATAAATGATAAATCAATTTAACCTCTCTCTGGCCCAGGCTTAACCATTATCTTTATGCCCCGCTTTTATATCTGCCGAAGAGTGTGCATATGGCATCAACTATTTTTGCCATCTTCATCCGATGCGATCCCTTCACTAAAACCCAATCGTTCTTCTTTAAATGCTTTTGCAGATAATTCATCCCATCTTCATCCGGTGACAAGAAGAAAATATTTTTTGCAGTCATCCCGCCTTCCTTGGCGCCAGCCGCTGTGGCTCCCGCATAATCTCCTTTCAGAAAAGCACAGCTAACTCCAATTGTTGCCATCAAAATTCCTATTTTGCGGTGCATTTCCTCAGATTGCTCTCCCAGTTCCATCATGTCTCCTAAAAACGCGTAAACATGATGATTGTTTTTCAAATCTTTCAGACTCATCAATGCTTCGCGGACCGAGGCCGGATTAGCGTTGTAAGAATCGTCTAAAACATAAGCGCAATTTTGTAGTTTGATAATCTTCATGCGCCCATCTAACGGTTGAAAAGAAGCCAGACCTTCTAAAATTGTCCTGTAATCCACGCCTACAGCCCATGCTGCTGCAGCCGCGGCCAGCGCATTGTAAACATGATGAAGTCCCACAATTTTTATTTCTATTTTGTCCGCTTTATCTCCGATGAGCAAATTAAACCGCACACCTCGGATACCGATTTTTTCGATGTTTTTTGCAGTCACATCAGCATCAAGACTCATGCCGAAAGTAACGCGCTTTCCGTTCCACTTCTCGGCAACAAGGCGCACAGCCTCATCATCGATGTTAATTATCGCTGTCCCTGTTGGTGCCATATTGAAAAACAAATCACCCTTTTCTTCGCGGACAACATCAATTGATCCAAAACCGGCCAAATGCGCCGGCCCAATATTGGTAATTAAACCCACATCGGGAACTGCAATTTCTGTCAGTCGCTTGATTTCACCACGCGTATTTGTACCCATTTCCAGTATCGCCAATTCATGTTCTTGATTGAGGCTAAATATCGTCAGCGGCAAACCAATCAGGTTATTCAAATTACCTCTCGTCGACAATACTTTTTTCACCCGGCCGATAATTTCCGCCATCATTTCTTTCGTTGTCGTTTTTCCGGAAGAACCAGTTAACCCGATGACCGGGATGGAAAAACTTCTGCGGTAGGCGCCTGCCAAATCACCCAACGCCTGCAGTGTATTGTTAACTTTGATTACAACTGCCTTCTCAGCCCCTGGAACAATTTTAATTTTTGCTTCATCATGGATCAGCAGTCCGCGGGCACCATTGTCCAATGCCGTCGCTACAAAATCATGGCCGTCAAAATTATCCCCCTTTAGAGCTATAAAAAGATTCCCATCGCTCACTTGCCGGGAATCTGTCGTGAGACCTTGAAACATTTTAACCGCGGTCGGAGACAGCAATGCGCCTTTTGTGGCCTGCAAGACCTGTTCGACAGTAAATAATGGGAAGTCCGTAGCCATTAATTTTTAATGCCTCATTCTTAAAGCCTGACCGGCAACAATACGATCGTCAAAGGACATCTTGTTGACGCCGATGATTTGATAGTCTTCATGACCTTTACCGGCAATTAAAATAATGTCCGACGCTTTGGCCACATTAATTGCCGCTTCTATGGCTTTTTTCCGTTCCGGAATTATCATGTAGCTGTGCATATCATTCGATCCGCTCAAATGCTGGGGATCAATTTTTTTTATCCGGCTTTGATCAATGCCGGCTTCTATTTCAGCAATTATAGCCATCGGATCTTCTAAACGCGGATTGTCCGAAGTAACAATAGTAAGATCACTATGGTCAGTAGCCGCCGCTCCCATCAGCGGTCTCTTGCCGCGGTCACGGTTGCCGCCGCAACCAAACACGGTAATGATTCTTCTTTTTTTCAATTTAGTTAAATTTTGAAGCACCCGCGTTAAAGCATCATCCGTGTGCGCATAATCCACAAAAATATTAAATCCTAAACTGGATTCGACTTTTTCCAGACGTCCGGGCACATTAGACAGCTTTTTAATTCCTGCTTTGATCGAAGTGCTGGAAATCCGCAAAATGCAGGCAGCACCGACAGCAGCGAGAATATTATAAAGATTAAATTTGCCGATCAGCGGCGATCTTATCGCCATTGTTTTACCGGAAATGCTTATTTGGGCAGTTATTCCTTGCAATGACAATTCATAATTCATCACCTTCAGTTGGCAATCATTTTCGATACCGTATGTCAAAGCCGGCAGAGCCGATTCTTTTAAAATCATTTGCCCCCAATGATCGTCGGCATTCACAATCATTTTCTCGGGGTAATTTTTCCTGCTGTGCGGCAGGACTTCAGTAAAAAATCTTTTCTTTGCCCGAAAATAATTTTTCATTGTTCCATGATAATCAAGATGATCGCGGGTCAAGTTGGTAAAAATGCCTAAATCGAAATCGCAATCATCTACTCTTTTCAAATCAATGGCATGCGAAGACACCTCGGCAATAACATGAGTTACGCCACTATCGGCCATCTCCCGCATTATTCTTTGCAACTCATATGATTCGGGCGTTGTATTTGGCGCCGGAAATGTTTTATCCTGGAAACGATAATTGACTGTACCCAAAACGCCGCAGTTAAACCCGGCCGACTTCAAAATTGATTCAAGCAGAAAAGTAACTGTCGTTTTTCCATTTGTTCCAATAACTGCGATCAAAACAAGTTCCGCGGAAGGATCGCTGAAATAATTTTTGGCCAGGATGCCTAAAGCGCGCCGGCTGCTGTCAACCTTAATTGCCGTAACATGGCGCGGGCGAAAGAAATCTTTTTCATGAACGATATATCGGGCTCCGCGGGCTATCGCCTCCGAAATAAAATCGTGGCCGTCGTGCTGCAGACCAGATATAGCCACAAACATTGATCCTTCCTTGCATTTTTCCGCTGAGTAGCATAACATCGAGACTTTGCCTGACTGATCACCGGCTATGCTTTTTTTCACCAATCCTTCCAGCATTTGTAACAGTTTCATCGCCACCTCAGTTATTCAGGGCAAAGGTCACGCTGCAAATGCGCTCCTCATCAAGAGGCGTGCCAGCTTGGGGGTGCTGGCTTACTGCCCAGCCACTGCCCGATACCTTTAATTCAATCGATCGTGACCTGGCTTTTTTCATTGCTTCCCGAATTGTCAGATTAATAAAATCAGGCATAGCTGATTCATCATCAAGAATAAAACTATCTGCCGTCAACTTCTGTTGCGCAGAAATAAGTTGAATTTTATTTGTTTTATCCTGTTCAAATGCCGGTGTTTCCCGAATGTTTGTCTTAAAACAATTCAGAATCTGATCGCCTATATTCTTGAAAACAGGGGCGGCAGCTACCCCTCCCCATTTATCACGTTGCGGCTCATCCAAAATCACCAAAATGGCAATCTGGGGATCCTCCACAGGAAAAAATCCCATAAAAGATGTTCGCACTTTCTCTGATGAATAAATTCCGCGTGCGAAGTCAAATTTTTGGGAAGTTCCTGTCTTGCCGGCTACAGCAACGTTTACTAAATGGGCTTTTTTGCCGGTACCATCATCAGCACCGACAACATCCATAAGGACGTTGGTTAATCTTTTCGCAACTCCAGGAGAAATAACTTTCCTTATCGCTATTGGAGCAAACATTTTAATCATTCGGTTATTTTCATCAGTAAATCCGCGCACAACATATGGTTTCATTAAAACGCCATTGTTGGCAATAGCCGACAACGCTGCTATCAATTGAATAGGCGTCACCGACACCCCCTGTCCAAAAGCAATGGTCGCTGCATCAACTTTTGTCCACTTTTTCACCGGTCTGAGCAAGCCTGCTGATTCGCCGGGCAAATCAATCCCTGTTTTCGCGCCAAAACCAAATCTTTCAATATAATTGTAAAATTTTTCCTTTCCCAGTTTTTGGGCAATTTTTATCGAGCCGATATTACTGGAATATTTCACTATTTCTGCAACCGTTAAAAGGCCGTGACGCTGATGGTTTGCCTCATGAAACATACGATTTGCGATGCGATATAGCCCATCTTCGCAGTCAAATCTGTCTGATTCTTTGACTACTTTTTCTTCCAGAGCACTAGCCACCAGAAAAGGTTTAAAAGTAGATCCAGGATCAAGACAATCAGTAATGGCTCGATTGCGCCATTTTTCGGCGGTTAGCCCGCGAATGTTGTTTGGATTAAATCCTCCCTGATTGGCCAGCGCCAGAATCTCACCGGTTTTGGGATCCATGACTATGGCTACTCCGCCTTTTGCTCCTTTTGTCAGGACAGCGTCCTTTAAATTCGTTTCGACTAAATATTGTATGCGGCTATCGATTGTCAGAACCAAATTTACATTTTGATCTTTTTTCGTTTCATTTTCTTCTACTTGTAAAAAAAGTTTTTTGCCTTTGGCGTCACGGGCCCAGACAAGCTTTTCCGGCTTTCCCTTTAAAGCTTCGTCATACTTCTTCTCTATACCTTCCAAACCCCTCGCATCCACACCAACAAACCCCAACAGATGAGCCGCCAGTTCACCGTTAGGATAAAACCGTTTGGGCTCTTTTATTATAAAAATTCCCTCAATGTTTGCGTTTTCAACATTCTCTGCTTGTCCGGGAGGAATTCGCCGCGCCAACCAACAGAAATTTTTTGGTTCCGCTATTTTTCTAAAAACCCAAGCCTTGTCCAAATTTAAAATTTCCGATATTTGCTGTGATGTTCGCACGGGATCGGCAATCTTGGATGGATCGGCAAAAACGGAATCAACCATTATTGATGCCGCCAGCTTTTCACCGTTGCGGTCGTAAATAACTCCTCTTTCCGGCTGAAGCTGCAAAGTTGTCTTATGCTGTTTCTGCGCCAGAGTTTTGAGTTTCTGTCCGGATAATACCTGTAATTGAAAGGCACGGGAAAGTAAGGCGATAAATAAGACTAAAAAAACTAATAAAAAAGTGACAATCCTGAACTTGAGCCATTTTTTTGTTTCGACGGCCATATCATTCTCCCGAATTTTTCAAGACAATTACTTGATCTCTTTCAGGATAGGACAATAGCAATCTGTTTCTTGCTATGCTTTCAATACGTTGAGGTGACTTAAGCATCGCATATTCCAGTTTCAGCTTTCTCTGCTCCTCCAGCTTTTGCTCATGAGCATTTATTTCTGCCGCAATTTTATACTCCAATTCCGTCATATGAATATGTGATCCAACATAGATCAAGGTAACAAACATCAGCACTATAGTAACAACGATAAAAGTTGGATATTTTACCGCAGAAGAAGTTTTATTTTCTTCCTGAGCACGGGATATGACCTGTATGCTGATGGATTCTGCCATTTTACACCTTTTGAGCAAAGCGCAGCTTAGCGCTGCGCGCACGTGGATTAGCTTCTTTTTCGACAGCCTTAGGAACCAAGGCTTTTCTCGTCAATACTTTAAGCATTGCTTTCTGCGCGCAGGTGCAAATCGGCACGTCTTTCGGGCAGATACAAGTACTTTCGAGGGCACGGAATTTATTTTTCACAATGCGGTCTTCCAGTGAATGAAAAGAAATAATGCCAATACGCCCGCCATGATTCAAAGCATTGACGGCACAGTCAATCGCCGGTGAAATATTTTCCAACTCGTGATTAACGGCAATTCTAATTGCTTGAAATGTTTTTGTGGCGGGATGAATTCTCTGCCAACGCAATTTTGCAGGCATCGCAGCAGCAATAACAGCGGCGAGGTCGGTTGTTGTTTTAATAGGGAACAAGCGTCTTTTATTTACTATCTCCCTTGCTATTCTGCCCGCCATCTTTTCTTCACCGAAAGTACGAATAATTTTTTCTAATTCTTTCTGGGCATAGCTATTGACAATATCGTATGCATTGAGCTTCAGGTTGCGATCCATTCTCATATCCAGCGGAGCCGCCTGATTGAAACTAAAGCCTCTTTCAGCATTATTCAATTGAGCTGAAGAAACGCCCAGATCTAAAAGAACGCCATCAACCCTTTCTATTTTCAAATTTTTAAGAACTTCGCCCAGTTGAGCAAAATTAGCTTTTACCAAAATTTTACGAGAACCAAATTCAGCCAATCGCTTTTCTGCAGCCAGCAAAGCTTCTTCGTCACAATCAATACCTATCAGTAGTCCGCTTGTTTTTTTAAGAATCTCATAAG
>ENA-ORXD01001601-ORXD01001601.1-sediment-metagenome-genome-assembly--contig:-NODE-1601-length-17775-cov-3.414284_pt1 | contig 17775 bp, 17 predicted proteins | sample MGYA00237862_ERZ511471 | MGnify/ENA metagenome assembly ERZ511471
ACGAAAACCGTGCTGAAAAATACTTCTGCAATGTGGTGGTCTAAGTAGCCTGCGAGTGACCGGAAAAAGAACTGCCCACCGATGATCGTTATGAATGCTGCAGCAAAGATCCCTGCTTTCCAGTCCCATGCATTCCGGACGAGTACGAAGATCGCTGGTACCATGAGGGCTCCAAGGATGGGAGGGAGCCAGAGGGAGACCTGTATAATCTCTGTCCTGGCCGAAGCTCCTGTAACCAGACACATGAACGACGAGAGCCAGATGAAGAGCGGTCCCCAGGGGACGGTCTGGCCGGTAGGGTAGAGGGTCAGCGCCTCGAACCAGGCGTACCGGGGGAAGTTTGCAAGCATCTGTTCCGTCTGGCGAAGGTTATACATCGGGTCGTCCATCGCGACGATGTTGAGGATATCGGTAGAGCCGAGGTTCAGGAGGGGGAGAACCCGGATCCAGAGGGCTGCAAAGAAAAGTACAAGGAGAATCGCTGCCGCGATAATTGTCCTTACGTCCTTTATTTTCGCGATTATTTCCATCCTATCTCCTGAAGTATCACTATTTGAGCGATGAAGTATAAGGGTATGTCCCCTGAACAGTGCTTCTGGCATTAATCCGGTTTACGTGCAGAATGGTTCTTCTGTACACGGTTGATTTTCCAGAGCACCCACCAGAACTGAGATCTGTCCATGCTTGAAAACGGGAGCATGTGTAAAAGCTGCTTTTATGTCCGAAAATAAACATGGAATTAAATAGTTCATAATCGCGTCCGGAATTCTGGCGGGGGGTAGGAACCATCATCCCGAAGTTCTTGAATTCTTTGAGGGACAACCAAATCCTCATCACAGCCGATGAGGAAAGGATAGTGCGGTGCAAAAAAACAGGAAAGAATGTACACTTACAAACGAAACTGAGGGACAATGACAAGAAAAGCATTCATCACCGGTATAACCGGGCAGGACGGCTCGTACCTGGCAGAGCTCCTGCTATCAAAGGGCTACGAGGTGCATGGCCTGATCCGGCGGTCGTCTACATTCAATACCAGCCGGATTGACCACATATACGTTGACCCGCACGAGCGGGGAGCACAGCTCTTCCTCCATTATGGTGACCTCTCGGATAACGAGATGATCACGAATATCATCTACAACATCGGCCCTGACGAAGTCTACCACCTGGGAGCCCAGAGCCATGTCCGGGTGAGCTTTGACACGCCGGAATACACGGGGAATGTGACAGCGCTTGGGACAACCCGCCTGCTCGAGTCCATCAGGCGGTGCGACACGGGGATCCGCTTCTACCAGGCCTCCTCCTCAGAGATGTTTGGATCGTCATCCCCTCCCCAGAACGAGGAGACACCCTTCCAACCACGGAGCCCGTATGCCTGTGCAAAACTCTATGCCTACTGGATGACACGGAACTACCGTGAAGGATACAATCTGTATGCATCAAACGGCATCCTCTTCAACCATGAGTCCCCCCGACGGGGAGAGACATTTGTAACCCGCAAGATCACCCGGGGTATCGCCCGGATCCTGGCCGGAAAGGACAAGTACCTGTACCTCGGCAACCTCGAAGCCAGGCGCGACTGGGGATATGCCCCCGAGTACGTGGAATGCATGTGGCGGATCCTGCAGCAGGACCAGCCGGGGGACTTTGTCATTGGCACTGGAGAGACTCACGCGGTGAAGGAGTTTTTACAGGCGGCTTTCAGCTATGCCGGGCTTTCCATGGAAGACCATGTCCGTATAGACCCCCGCTACTTCCGGCCAACAGAGGTTGAGGTGCTGATTGCGGATCCAGCCCGGTCGGCAACAGTCCTTGGCTGGAAACCTCGGGTAACATTCCAGGAACTGGTCAACATCATGGTGGATGCCGACCTCAGGAGCGCCGGGATTGAGGCTCCCGGAATCGGTGATGATCTCCTGGCCCGGGTCTTTCCAGACAAGTGGTGGGGAGTGGACTGATCCTTTCCTATGACAATGGTATGGATCTCCACCAGCGGCAACGGCATGAATGCGCCTTTCGCAGGGCAACCCGGTCGGAAGCTGCTGGCAGCGATCGTCTCGCAGGGGACAAGACCCGCCTCTTCCCTCTCCTGAAGTAGATGGAAAGATTTGATAGTATTCCGGCCCTATTTACCGGTAACGGCTCCCGTGATATCCCCGGTAATTTGGAGGTAGTTCTGGTATGACGTTCTGGACCGGTAAAGAGATCCTCGTCACAGGAGGTGCAGGATTTCTCGGTACTCACCTGCTTGGGGGGCTTGCCAGGCGCGGGGTCTCCGCCTCCCAGATCTCCAGTCCCCGGAGCAGTGAGCTTGATCTTCGGCGGTGGGAACACTGTGTCCGGGCGGTTGAGGGAAAGGATATCGTCATCCACCTGGCTGCAAAGGTCGGGGGTATCGGGTTCAACCAGCAGTATCCGGGCGAGCTCTTCTACGATAATGCCATCATGGGCATCCAGCTGATTGAGGCTGCCCGCCAGGAGGGCGTGGAGAAGTGCGTTGTTCTCGGGACAGTCTGTGCTTACCCGAAGTTCACCCCGGTCCCGTTCCATGAGGATGACCTCTGGAACGGCTATCCGGAAGAGACAAACGCCCCCTACGGGCTTGCGAAGAAGATGCTCCTCGTCCAGGCACAGGCGTACCGGCAGCAGTACGGGTTCAATGCGATCTACCTCCTGCCGGTCAACCTCTACGGACCAGGGGACAACTTCGATCCTGCCAGTTCCCACGTAATCCCCGCACTCATCAGGAAGTTTGTTGAAGCTGTGCAGGAGGAGAGCCCGGTCGTTGAGGTCTGGGGAACCGGGAGTGCTTCGCGTGAATTCCTGTATGTCGAAGATGCAGCTCGAGCTGTCCTGCTGGCGACAGAGAAGTACAATAAGCCGGACCCGGTGAATATTGGCGCAGGGAAGGAGATCTCGATAAGAGATCTCGTGGATATTATCAGGAGAGAGGCGGGTTTCGCGGGAGAGATCCACTGGGACACGAGGAAACCGGACGGACAGCCACGCAGGTGCCTTGTCACCTCACGGGCAAAGGAGGAATTCGGATTTGAGGCAGTGGTACCGTTTGAGGAGGGACTGAAACGGACAATCGCGTGGTATTTGGAACAGGGAAGCCGGTGAAAATATTTGAGGAGGGTACGTAAAAAATGAATCCGGAGACCATCGTTGGTATCAGGCGATGCTTATTGTGTGCCAGTGTACCTCAATTACCATTATCCCTCCCGTTTACCAAGATCTCCCTGACAGATGAAGATCCTCGTCCTCCCTACCACGGACTGGGTGCGACACCCGGTCCCGAACCGTCTCAATTTCATCTTTGATATCCTTGCTGAGAGAAACGAGGTCTTCGTACTCCATTTTGGCATCGGGCAGTTTTCGAAAAATATCCCCCGTGAAACACGCTGCACCCTCATCAAATCAGGACCCCTCCGGGTAAAGGACCCTTCGCTCTTCTACCTGCTGAATGCTCCGTTCCATCTCGCCTCCATCCTCCAGACGATTCGCCGGGAGGAGATCGATGTGATCGTCTCGGCGAACATCCTCCCCTCATTCCTTGCAAGCCTGGGGAGTACTCCCGTTGTCTTCGATTACCTCGATCACCTGGAGGAGTCCGCATCAGTCTACTACCCGGGTTCTCTCATCGGGAGGGTCATCAGGTCCGGGGTGAAAGCCATCACCTCGTTTAACCTGAAGCATGCCACGTCAATCATCACCGTGAGCAGCGATTTTTTGGAGTATCTCGCGGATGCCGGCTTGAGCGGAATCACGGTTATCCCGAACGGGGTTGACACAAGCGTCCTTTCCCCTGTCCCGACCGCAGAGGCAAAACAGAAAATCGGCCTGGATGGCCCGGTCCTCGGCTATGTCGGATCACTCGAATACTGGGTTGGCCTTGAATCTGTTATTTCGGCCCTCCCGTCGCTGGATGTGACGCTCCTGGTTGTCGGGCCGGGCCTCTTCACTGATTATGGGACGCACATCCAGCGCCTTGCAGATGATTGTGGTGTTTCCGACCGGGTCATATTCACCGGGCTTGTCCCCTTCTCTGACCTTGGATTGTATATCTCGGCGATGGATATCGGCCTGAACCCCCTGAAGAAGATGGCAAAGAATGAGATGACGGTGGGGGGGAAAGTCTTCAATTACCTCGCCTGTGGAAAGCCGGTACTCTCGAGCAGGATGCGGGCCCTCGAGCATATGCTCGGCGATGCTCTCTCCTACTATGATGATGTGCCCTCGTTTATCCGGCAGGCTGAATCAATCCTTAAAACCCCAGGTGATCCCTCCCGATACCGTGACATTGCCCTGAACTATGACTGGAGGCACCTTGCTGCCCGGTATGAGCAGGTACTGGCATCTGCTTCAGGGAAGACTGTCCGGTAATGCCAAACCTGTTCACTCCACCGTCACGCTCTTCGCCAGGTTCCTTGGCCTATCAATATCCCGCCCGAGCGCATCGGCGGTATGGTACGCCAGGAGCTGGAGGATCACCGTCGCCGAGAGGATCCCGGCAACCGAGTCCGCCCACGGGAGCGGGATGAAGACGTCCGCGACCTCCGCGAGGTCCCGGTCCCCTTTCTCCCCGAGGACGATCAGCGGAGTCCCCCGGGCCTTCATCTCCCGGATGTTCGAGACCATCACCCCGTAGGTCGGGCCCGGGGGCGCGATCGCGACGACCGGGGTCTCCTTTGAGAGCAGGGCGAACGGCCCGTGCTTGATCTCGCCGGCAGCATATCCCTCAGCATGGATGTACGAGATCTCCTTCATCTTGAGGGCCCCTTCGAGCGCGATCGGGTAGTACGGCCCTCTCCCGACGAAGAAGATGTCCTGTGCCGGGATGCAGCAGTTCACCGCGTCAGTGAGGTCGAGGAGGAGCGCCTCGTCAATCGCCCGGTGGGCATGGTCGAGGCGGGCACCGCAGGCACCCTCCCGTATCGCATCGAGCAGGTGGAAGAAGACCGCGAGCTCTGCGATGAAGGACTTGGTCGCCGCCACGCTGATCTCGGGGCCGGCATGCATCAGGACCGTGTGGTCGGCAAGCCGGGACGCCGAGCTCCCGACCACGTTCACCACCGCGAGCGTCGGGCAGTGGTGGAGCTGCGCCGTCCTGAGCGCGGAGAGGGTGTCTGCGGTCTCCCCGGACTGGCTGATCCCGACCACGAGCCCGGTGAGCGGGGGCGGGAAGTACCGGAACTCGGAGGCATACTCGACCCGTGCCGGGATCCCGCAGCGCTCCTCGAGCAGGTACCGGAAGACGAGGGCGGCATGGTAGGAGGTACCGCAGGCGGCGAGCACCACCTCCCGCACCTCTCCCACCACCGCGGGCACCTCCTCCTGGCGAAGGGCCCGTACCGCACCGGCAAACACGCCGGGCTGCTCGAAGATCTCTTTAAGCATGAAGTGGCGGAATCCGCCCTTCTTGGTATCCTCGACCGACCACCCGACAATTTCCGTCTCCCGCTCGACAACCACCCCGCCGTTGGTGATCGTTATCGCTGAAGGGGTCAGCGTCGCGACATCCCCGTCTTCGAGCACCACCATCCGCCGGGTATGCTCGAGGATCGGGGTCATGTCGGATGCCGCAACCATCGCCCCGTCCCCTATCCCGAGGACGAGCGGGCTCTGTTGCCGCGCGGCAACAATCCGGGGGTCCCCTGCTGCAACCACCAGGATAGCATAGGAGCCCTGGAGACGCGGGAGGATCGCGGTCACCGCGGAGGCGAGATCCCCCTGGTATGCCTCCTCGATCAGGTGCACGATCACCTCCGTGTCGGTCTCCGAGCGGAAGACATGCCCCCGCCCGGCAAGTTCCCGTTTCAGGGCTGCATAGTTCTCGATGATCCCGTTATGGACGACCGCGATCGTCCCGGTGCAGTCCAGGTGCGGGTGCGCATTCACGTCGTCCGGCACCCCGTGGGTCGCCCAGCGGGTGTGACCTATCGCCCGTTTCCCGTTGAGCGATGCCGCAGGGTTCCCTGACACCGGGATCCGCCCCTCCCGTTTCACGACCTGGAGCTGGTCTGCGGCCGCCACGATGCCGAACGAGTCGTATCCCCGGTACTCAAGGCGGCGGAGCCCCTCAAGCACGATTCCCGCTGCTTTCTTCCTGCCCGTGTACCCGAAGATCCCGCACACCTAGACCACCAGGACATCGTCCGGGTACGCCTGGAGTCCCCCGATCATCTTCCCGCCGCTGATCCGTGCATTGTTCCCGACAATGGCACCCTGGTAGACATTGAACGGCTCGGAGCGCACCTGGTCGCCGAGCACGCACCCGAACCTCCCCCGGACCAGGATCTCCTCGATCTCAAGCATCGGGACACCCGGGGCAACGGAGGTGTGGTCACCGAGGACCGAACCCTCGCCGATGACCGCCTCGGTCACCTGAGAATGGGACCCGATTCGTGCATCATCCATCAGGAGCGCAGTGGTGACAATCGAGAAAGGCTCCACCTTCACCCGGTCACCGATACTGACGTTCGGCCCGATGACGCAGTGTGACCCGATCTCGGCGTCCTCCCCGATGATTGCAGGCCCGGTGATCGTGGTAAACGCCCCGACCTGCGCCCCCCTGCCGATCCGGACCGGCCCGGTCACCCGCGCCGCCCGGTCGAGCGTCCCGGCCTTCTCGGGGACAACCCCGGCGAGCACCTTCTCGTTCAGCGGTATCAGGTCCCAGGGATAAACCGCGTCCTGCCAGTCTGCTGCAGAGACCGCTGAGAGTTTCACACCGTCCGCGAGCATGGCGTTGACCGCGCCGGTGAGGTCGGTCCCGGCCAGGTAGGGGAAGATGGCGGGCGAAAGGTGGAATATCCCCGTCGAGACCGTGAACGAAGGGGCATGCTCCGGCTTCTCGATGATTCTGGTCACCTGGTCCTGCTTCATCATAACCACGCCGAAATTTGAGGGGTAGGGGTGATCTTTGACCAGGACCGCGTTCTGCTTATCCCTGACCAGGGCGACCGACCGGGCATCGACGTAGTTGTCGCCCGGGAGCAGCAGGAACTCATCGCGGATGAGCCCTTCCGCGCACTGCAGGGCATGCCCGGTCCCGAGCTGTTTCTCCTGCACCACGATCTCCACGGGGATATCGAGGGTGTTCAGGTACCGGATGACATGCTCTTTGCGGTACCCCACCACCACCACGATATCCCGTATCCCGCTCCCGATCAGGGCCTGGACCGGGTAGTCGATGATCGGCCGGTTCGCGACCGGGATGAGTGCCTTTGGCCGGTTGCGCGTCAGCGGCCGGAGCCGCTTCCCCTCTCCTGCTGCGAGAATTACTGCCTGCATCCCTCACCTACCGGACGGTTGTCCCCGCTTCGATCCACCCTTCGACGAACGCGTGGGGGGCGACTGTCACCCTGCTCGCGATGACGCATCCGACATTGACCGAGCAGTTGATGCCGAACGAGACATCATCGCCTATCACGGCACCCATCTTGACCCGCCGGGTATCTTTTCCCCGGATCTTCACCGTGGCATGGTCGTGGCGGAGGTTTGCCACTTTGGTCCCGGCGCCGAAGTTGCACCCGGTCCCGACGACACTGTCGCCGAGATAGTTGAAATGGGGGATCTTTGTATCCTGCATGATCACCGAGTTCTTGACCTCGGTCGCGTGCCCGATGTGGCACCGGTCGCCGATGGATGTCGCGCCCCTGATGTATGCGTGCGGCCCGACAACGCAGTCTTCCCCGATGATACAGGGGCCCACGATGTACGTGCCGGACCTGACGACGCTCCCCTTCCCGACCGTGACATTCCCTTTCAGGATCACACCCTCCTCGATTATCCCCTCGATCGCAGGGGACAGATCAGCCAGAAGCGCTGCGTTGGCATCGAGGAGGTCCCAGGGATAGCCGACATCGAGCCACGAGCCGAGCGGATACCCGGTGAGGCTCCTGGCCCTGATGTACGCTGCAAGCGCATCGGTCAGCTCGTACTCTCCCCGGGGAGACGAGCCGACCTCCCCGAGCAGATCGAAGATGTCCGGGGAGAACAGGTAGGCCCCCGCATTGATCTCCGTGCTCCGGGACATGTCTGATTTCTCAACGAGCCCGGTAACGAGGTCTCCGTCTCTCGTCACCGCCCCGTAGTCCCACGGATGGTCAGACCGGGATACCCCCATGCAGGGGGGGCTCTTCCCCATGATGGCGGCGATATCGCCGCGGAACATGACCATGTCCCCGTTCAGGACCAGGAACGGTCCCGTGACCAGGTCCTCTGCCGCCCGGAGCGCATCTGCCGTCCCCAGCTGGTGCCGCTGGGTGGCATACCGGATCGAGACCCCGAAACGGCTCCCGTCGCCGAAGTAGTCCCGGACCGCCTGCTCCTGGTACCCGACCACGAGGATGAACTCGCGGACCCCTGCGTCGCGGGCTGCACAGACCAGGTGGTCCGCCATCGGCCGGTTCGCGAGGGGCAGCATCACCTTCGGGCGCTGTGCGGTGAGCGGGCGCATCCGCTTCCCCTCACCGGCTGCAAGGACCACGCACTGCATACTGATATCCTCACCCTGTCCCTTTAAGCACTTTTCCACGCCCGGATACGGTCCCGGCCTTTCCGGAGCATCGCCTTTGCCTGCGCTGCATCCTTTCCCTCGGCCGTCAGCCGTATCTTCGGTTCGGTCCCGGACGCCCGCACCAGGCACCAGCCCTGCTCATCCTCGATCCGGATACCATCAGTCGGGTTTTCCGCTCCGAGCGCCAGCAGGACCTCCCGGGCGTATTCGCAGGCAAGCGACTCCCGGATCACCGGGAACGAGGGCAGGGAATCGACCTCCGCAGCAATGTCCCATTCTGCCGCCATCTCGGCAAAGAGGGCTGCAGCGTACGGACCGTCCGGGCAGAGGGAATGAGAGGGAAAGATCCATGCGCCGGACGGCTCCCCGCCGAACGCGCCCCACCGGGCCAGTTCGCGCGAGACGTAGCTGTCGCCGACCGGGGTCCGCCGGACCGTGGCCAGCTCCTCCACGGCCATCGATGTATCAGCGGTCGTCACCACCTCGGTCACCCCGAGGTACCGGACGAAGAGCATGAGGAGGTGGTCCCCGCTGATGAACCGGCCGCGGCCGTCAAACGCCATCATCCGGTCTGCATCCCCGTCATGCACCACAGCGCCGGCAGCCCCCCGGCTCCGGACGAGGGGGCCAAGGTAGGCGAGGTGGTCTGCTGTCGGTTCCGACGGGCGCACAAACCGGCCTGCCGGGTTGCAGGCGATGCAGGTGAGCTGCACCCCCTGCCGCGAGAGGAGGGCGGGGCTGACCCTGCTCCCTGCCCCGTTCCCGCAGTCGAGAACCAAGGACAGCCCGGATACCGGCGCCCTTGCCTTCAGCACGGCATCACGGTACGGTGTGCAGGCATCATACTCCACGAGAGCCCCCTGCCGGTCCCAGGCCGTCCAGTGAGGGGTTCCAATCTCCCCTTCAATCTGCCGCTGCTGCTCCAAAGATAGTGATGACCCGTCGGGAGAAAAGACCTTGATCCCGTTGTACTCCTCGGGATTGTGCGACGCTGTGATCATCACCCCGGCATCTGAAAACCGTGCCCCGTACCCGATCACCGGGGTCGGGACCACCCCGGCGTCCCGGACCTCCCCGCCTGCCCCGAGTATCCCGGCAGCCACGAGGTTTGCGAGGGCGGGCCCGGTCGTCCGGGTATCCCTCCCCAGGAGAACGCGGGCTGCCCGCCGCCCGAGCGCTGCACCGAGGGCAAGGCCGGTATCGCAGAGCTCCCGGCCGTACAGCATCCGGACCCCGGAAGAGCCAAAGAGCATGAGAGGGTATCTCCTCCGGGGATGTTAGCCTTATCCTCTCCCGAACGGGCACCAGTGAGCGCACCCGTTCAGGGCGCTCACCCCGGCAGTGGACGGGGAGAGGAAGATGATCTCTTTTTCCCCATGGTAGCGGGCTACCGTCTCGCCAAACCCGGGCTGTATCATCCCGTCCCCGGTGACGAGGAGGATATCCGCTTCGTCCGGGCTCTCTGCCCGGTTGGGGAAGTGCACCGCAGCATTCGGGACCATCCCGACCGGGTACACCCGCATGCTCCCGATCTCGCGGAGGAGCGCGGCGCGGCACTCCGGGTGGGACTCAGGCGGACATGCCTTCAGGACCCGGGAGATGCAGAAGAACCCTGCCGCAACGTTCAGGATGGCCGCTGCTGCTGCACGCTGGGGCAGTTTCCCGAGTGGCGCCCCGAACATGAACCCGATCCGGGTCGTTGCCGTGAGCGGGTCCATGGTCACGAATTCTGCTGACCGGCCTCCGAACCTGGCACGGAGGCATGCCCCCTTCTCGAACTGGCAGGTGACCCGGTCCGGGTCCGTATCGAGGGTGACAATCCCCTCTTCGGCCCCGGACCCCAGGATCCGAGCCTCAAGTTTCGCTATTGCGTTTTGTATAAGGTCCATTCCGGCACCTCATCCCACCCCTCGAACAGGAGGATCCTGCACGGGGACCCGTCGATACCCCTGAGCCGGAGGGGCAGGGCGATCATCCAGTAGTCCCCCTCGGGAACACCGCGCAGGTCGAGCAGCTCGATGATCACGACGCCCGATGCGAGCAGCAGCCGGTGCACCTGCCCCGAGCAGTTGAACGTCTCAATGGACGGGCCATCCGTCCCGACGCAATCGATCCCCCGGGCGGCAAGCACCGCCGCCGCCTCCTGCCCGAGCGACGGGTAGTCCTCCCGGAAATCAAGGTCATCGGAGAAGGATGTCCGCAAAAGGACTTTCCGGGGCCCGTCCATGACCCCCCCGAGGAGATTCGGGGTGATCGTTCCCTCTGCATCCGAGAGGTCGACCACCCGGCACCATCCCATCAGGGCAGAGAAGGGGAGCTCGTCCACAGCAAGGCCGTCATTGAGGTAGTGCGACGGCGCATCGATGTGCGTGCCGGAGTGGCTGCTGATATGGATATCGGTGACCCGGTACTTCCCCTGGTCCTGCTGGACCAGGCGGGGGACGATGTCTCCCGGGTACACCACGCAGCCGGGTGCGAGCGGCCGGGTGACATCGTAGATCTTCCCCTTCCTGCTCACGCGTCCCACCCGTGCTCCCCGATGAGCGGGACGAAGACCACGCCGCCGAATGTCTCCCGGGTGACCTGGCCCTCCCGTCTCGTCAGCCGTACGAGCTCCTGGAGGTCCCGCGAGCCGACCGGGGCCACGAGCCGACCCCCTTGCGCAAGCTGGGCTACCAGCGGGGCAGGCACCGAGGGGGTCGCTGCGGTGACGATGATGGCATCGTACGGCGCTCCATCCGCATACCCGATCGTGCCGTCCCCCACGATCACCCGCACGTTCCTTATACCCGCACGGGCCAGGTTGTCCCTCGCGAGTTCCGCCACTGCAGGGATGCGCTCGATCGAGATCACCTCGCGGGAAATTGACCCGAGGATCGCTGCCTGGTACCCGCTCCCGGCCCCGATCTCGAGCACCCGGTCCTCGCTCCGGAGCGCGAGGAGCGATGTCATCACCGCCACGATGTAGGGCTGCGAGATGGTCTGGCCGTGACCGATGGGGAGCGGGTAGTCGCTGTACGCGGACTCCCGGGCCGGTCCCGGGATGAACAGGTGGCGGGGCACCATCCGCATCGCTGCGAGGACGCGTTCATCGGCAACCCCCCGGGATGCGATCTGGGTGTCGACCATCCGATCCCGGGCATCCTGCCATGGATCCCTGCCGGTCATCCCTCTAGAACCCGCTCTTCTCCGCAGAATCGATAGCGGCATCGATCTGTTTCTGCAGGGCATCCGGGAGCCCGGCAATCTTGACGTCGAGGAACCCGCGGATGATGGTCGCCGTTGCCACCTCCTCGTCGAGGCCGCGCGACATGAGGTACTCGATCTCGTCGCGTGCGATCTTTCCCACCGCTGCCTCGTGGGAGAGCTCGGTCCCGACCACGGATCCCTCGATCTCCGGGATGGCGTAGATGGTGCCGTCAGAGAGGATCAGCCCTTTGCATTCGAGGTGGCCCCGGGTATCCTTCTCTTTCCCATGGATATGTCCCCGGGAGATGATGGTCCCGCCTTTCGAGATCGCCCGGGTGACCAGCTCGGCGCTCGCCCCGGATGCGCCGAGGATTGCACGGGACCCGAGATCCAGGGTGGAGCCTGGCGGTGCAATGACCACGCTGCTGAAGCGGGCGACGGAATTCTCGCCCTCGAGATGGGCGGTCGGGTACATCTGCACTTTTTTTACGGGTTTCATGCAGACATAGTTCGAGAGGAAGACCCCGTTCTCCTCCACCCGGGCCGCACTCCGGGGATAGACCTCGATATCCTCGCCCCAGGTATGGATCATGGTGAAGCTGATCTTTGCATTCTTCCCGACGTAGAACTCGCTGATACCGTAGTGGGCCCCGCCCTTCCCGACGTGACTGCCGCTGGCGCAGCCTGAAATGACGTGGAGCTCCGCGCCCTCCTCGGCGATCAGGATGTTGTGCACATGCTGTATCTGCTCCCTGCCGAGGAACAGGCAGGCCTGGACGGGGAGGATGTTGCTTGACCCCTTCTTTGCGATGATGACGTATCCCACCGGGCGCTGCTGGGCGGCGACGTAGCGGGTATATTCGTCTTTCTCCGGAGAGACGAGCTTCCAGGCATAGTCTCCCAGCCAGGGATGGCGTTCCATTGCCAGTTTGTACGGCAGGACCTCGATCCCTTCCTCCGAACAGGTGGCATGCATGACATCCTGGTTCATCTGGAGGTAGCTGCCGCACCGGTTGGCCATCCCGAGCTCGATCCCTGACTGGGCAAGCCGTTCCCGGTCTTCCCGGTCCAGGTCAAGGTTCCCTACGCTATCTGGCGGCATTCAAGACACTCCTTGTAGCCCCGGGCTTTGATCTCTTTCAAGATCTCCCGGGGGTTGCCGTGACACTTGATCTCCCCGTCGCACATCACGTGCCCCTTGTCCGCATCGAGGTAATCGAGGATGTACCCGGTATGCGTGATCACGAGGCCGCTCTTCTTCCGGTTCACGATGTGGACGTCCTTCTCAAGGAGTTTGCCGATGGCGTTTCCTATCAGGGAGATGTTCTCGAGGTCGACCCCGCTCTCCGGCTCATCGAGCATCACGAAGCCCGGGCTCTGTGCAGTCAGCTGGAGTACCTCGCTCCGCTTGATCTCGCCGCCGGAGAACCCCTTGTTGATATCCCGCTCGAGGAACTGGTCCATGTGCAGGAGCCGGGCCATCTCCTGGATCTCGTCCGGCCGGTCCCCGTAAGTTGCAGCGAGGAGCTTCCCGAGCTTCAGGCCTGAAATGGTGGGGGGGCGCTGGAACATCATGCCCATACCCCGTTGTGCCCGCTCATGGATGGGGAGCCCGGTGACGTCCTCGCCATTGAAGATGATGCTCCCTTCTTTCACGGTATAGTTGGCAAATCCCATCAGCGTCATCAGGAGCGTGCTCTTCCCAGAGCCGTTGGGCCCCATCAGCACGTGCGTCTCCCCGTCACCAATGGAGAGGTTGACATCGTGCAGGACTTCCCTGTCCCCTACCTCCACGTGGAGGTCCCGTATTTCCAGCATCAGTAATCGCACGTAGTATTTGAGCACCCGGGGATTAAACGGTTTTGACCTTCCCAAGAGATACGCGAAGCATTATTCCGGCGAGGCCCCCACCATTGTACCGGATGCCCCGGAAGGCACGGGCGGAGAAGGTTCCCGACAAGGCAGGGAAGTCGCGGGTACGTGGCGGAACGAAAGGGGCGAACCTCGCGATACCTGCCGGAGAACCAGAGGGCGTTTTGCCCTTCGTGAACCGGATCCTCTGCGGGAATGCTGCGGATATCCTGCCCCGGGTCCCGGATGGGTGCGTGGACATCATCGTGACCTCGCCCCCGTACAACTTCGGTCACTCCTACGCACAGGATCCCCACGACGATACGCAGACCTGGAACGCCTACTTCTCGCAGCTGTCGGCGATCTGGGCAGAGTGCGCCCGGGTCCTGAAGCCGGGCGGACGGATGGCGGTGAACATCCAGCCGCTTTTTTCCGATTACATCCCCACGCACCACATCATATCAACCCAGCTCCAGGCACTCGGCCTCCTCTGGAAGGCAGAGATCCTCTGGGAGAAGAACAACTACAATGCCAAGTACACCGCATGGGGGAGCTGGAAGTCTCCGTCCATGCCCTACCTCAAGTATACCTGGGAGTTCATCGAGGTCTTCGACAAGGTGACCCACAAGAAGGCGGGGCGGCGGGAGGACATCGACATCACTGCGGAAGAGTTCAAGGAATGGGTGATCGGCCGGTGGAGCATCCCGCCCGAGACGCGGATGAAAGACCACGGCCACCCCTCGATGTTTCCAGAGGAGGTCCCGCGCCGGCTCCTGAAGCTCTTCTCGTACCGGGGCGACCTCGTGCTCGACCCTTTCAACGGTGCCGGGACCACCACCCTCGCCGCATGGCGGCAGCACCGCCGGTTCATCGGCATCGAGATCTCGCCCGAGTACTGCCGGGAAGCATTCCGGCGGCTGGAGGGGTCCGGGGTCCCGGCGCTCGGGCGGCAGCCCCCGGCGCTCGGGCTTCTGACGGACTGACGGAGATCCCACCGGCAGGAGCCGAGCTCATCCTTCATCCCGTTACCATCACTCCGCGAGGGTCATTCCTCCGGAGCAGGCAGGTATATACCTCGCAACGCCACATCTCCTGCCTGAGGACACAAGTACATGGCATTTGGCTGGCTGCTCTCCTGGGGCATCATCTTCATTGTCATCGCGGTCATCCTGATGATCCTTGGATTCGCCGGGAGGCTCGCGTGGAAGATCGGAAAATGGCTGATCATCATCTTCATCGTCCTGGCTGTCGCTTCCTGGATCTTCAATCTGTAGACCGGCCAGGGAGCCGGTTCAGCCGGAGAAGGCGAGAAGCGCCCGGGCGATGCCGGCCCGGTTGTACAGGCTGGCGATGCTGGTGTTGTACAAATCCACAAGGCGGCTGTACTCGCCCGCATCCCTCCTGAATGCTTCCAGCCGTCCGTTGTAGAGCAGGGCGTTCCGGTTGTACCCGGCAACAAGGCTGTTGTATCCCGCAACATCCCCGGCCGCCCGCAGACGTTCCATGCGCTCTTCCAGGGCGCCGAGGTCCGCCCGTTCGGCAGCGAGCGCCTGCTGGCGGACTGCGAGGTCCAGCTCCAGCGCGTCTATCCGGACCCGCAGGGATTCCAGCTCTGCCTGGATGGCCCGGGTCTCGCTGCAGCGGGTGTAGGTGAGGTTGCCTGTGCCAATCGGGGTGACGAATGGTTCGGATACCAGCGTGATGTTCCCTTCGAGCTGGTCGGGCACAACCCCGACAAGGCTGACATGGGTCGCTTCCGTGTACGCGTACCCGGTCCCGGAATACCCCTCATCCCCGCACCCGACCCCGACCGCCATGTGCTGTTCGGGAAAGAAATGGAGGAGCGCCACGTCGTATCCCTCCCGCGCGAGGAGCGCGGCGAGGAGGAGGCTCTTGTCGTCACAGTCCCCCTGCCCGTCGACATAGGTCTCGATTGGGTATTTCGGGCTCTGCAGGTCCTGGTCCTGGTAGGAGAGAGACTGGACAAAGACCGTGATCAGTTCGAGGTATGCATCCGAATCCAGTCCCCGTGCCGACCGGACCGCCCGGAACTCCCGGACCAGGGCATCGTACAGCGGCTCCTGGGCAGGGTCGGAGACCATCGCCCGGTACAGCCCGGAGCGCCACTCCTCGTCCCGCGTTGCCGAATCATAGATCCTTGCCGTCTTCTCGGCAGACCGTGCACCGGCATACACCGCTGGATCGACAGGGACGGCAATGCGGACCTCGAAGTCCTGGAACGGGAAGGAGTACACGGGGCTTGAGGAGAGCACCGCACCGGGTTCCGGGGTGATCGCAGGATAGGCCACGGGGGGCATGATGCCGGGGAGGTACCAGGTGCAGCCGGAAGCGAGGAGGGCCGCCAGCAGCACCGCGAGGAGGGCCAGCGCTGTCGCTCCGTGGGTCACGGACCCGCCACCCCCGACTCAAGGAACCCGGGCAGGTCCGCGATGGAGGCGAGGACCGCGGTCGGCGCTACCCGGGCGCTCCGCAGGGCATCCTCCCGGAACTTCCCGGTCCGGACCAGGACGCCGGAGAGGCCGCAGGAGATGGCACCGCCGACATCGGTAACCACGTCGTCCCCGATCATGAGTGCCTGCCCGGGCCCGACGCCAAGCGAGGAGAGCGCCAGGGCAAAGAAGTCGGGGGAGGGTTTGCCCATCACCCGTGCGGTCGTCCCTGCGGCGTACTCGAGCGCAGCAACGAACGGGCCGGCAGAGAGCATCATGCCGTCAGCCCCCATCCAGTACCGGTCCCGCTCGAGCGCGATGAGGTCTGCGCCGTCGAGGAGGTGGCGGAATGCGGCATTCAGGCTCGCATAGGTGAAGTGGTCCCCTGCATCCCCCACCACCACGTGCTGCACACCCGCGTCGCATTCCACGATCCCCGATGCCACGAGTTCCCCGGCAACATCCCGGGTTGTCAGGAGCGCGGCGCGGGTCCTGCCTCCTGCCGCAACCGCTGCCGCTGCCGCGACCGCGGGGGTGAAAATGGAGGACGCAGGAATCGCAAATCCCAGGGACGCGAGGCGGGTCGCAAGGGTCGCACGGGAGGACCGGGTGGTGTTCGAGACGACCCGGAACGGATAACCGTGCTCCTCCAGGTAGCCGACAGCCTCCCGCGCACCGGGAACCGGGATGCCTCCCACTGAGAGGACCCCGTCAAGATCTATCAGGATCGCCTCATGCACCATGCACGTACCTCCCCGCGAGGAATGCCCCGGTAACCGCCCTGCAGATCTCCCGGCTCTCCGGCAGTGCACGGGCTGCTTCACCGGTGATTGCCGCACGGACCGCGGGTTCGAGCCCGGCAGTCCACCGATCGAGGATCTCCGTGGTGACTTCCATATGAAACTGCACCCCGAGGGCTGACCGGTACCAGAGTGCCTGGTTCCTGACCGCGTCCCCGGTGCAGGGGCAGGATGCCCCGGGCGGGAGATCGAAGGTCTCGCCATGCCACTGGAAGACGCGGAGCCTGCCGGAGAGGGAGACTCCCGGCACGGCGCCTGCCCAGGTCACATCCGACCAGCCGGTCTCCTGGTGCGAGGGGTATACGCGGGCACCGAATGCCGATGCGATCATCTGGGCCCCGAGGCAGACCCCGAGGACCGGCCGGTTCTCTGCAACCATCTTCCTGATGCAGGCCTTCTCTTCAGGGAGGAAGGGGTGCGCCCGTTCATCGTTCACGCTCATGGTGCCGCCCAGGATGAGCAGGTGGCTGAGCTCCTCGTCCGGGACATCTCCTGTCTCATGGAGGGGGAAGACCCGGTATGCCTGCCCGGATGCGTCGAGCAGGTCCAGGAGATAGCCTGCCGCCTCGTCCCTGCCGTGCTGGAAGACCCCTATCACCTGCTCCACATCCCGTTGAGAAGAGTATCATCCGCCGGTATAAGGGATTTTCGCGACCGGGGGTTCTTCCGGAACCATCAGCGTTGAGACGGGATACGCCCCCGAAGAGGGAGGTGAGGGCGGGGAGTCTTCCCGACACCAGCGGTCGCCCGATTCCCATTTCAGGGTCGGGTGAACCATCCATGACTCATCGCTACCACGCCGTCATACCACAGGACTCCCTGCGATCAGGCTGTTGGACCGGGCGAGGATGGGGTCCCGGGCCATGGGATACCCTGGGCATGCTCCGCTGCCAGCATACGGGACGATGAGTCCAAAACCGGGACCTGCGTGGGAGGTGGTAATGTACCGGAGGGTTGGGGA
>ENA-ORXD01001602-ORXD01001602.1-sediment-metagenome-genome-assembly--contig:-NODE-1602-length-17757-cov-6.025622_pt1 | contig 17757 bp, 19 predicted proteins | sample MGYA00237862_ERZ511471 | MGnify/ENA metagenome assembly ERZ511471
GCTCACCACCGCCTTTTCATATCTTGAACCCTGTGATCGCGTCCTCAATCCGAAGGGCAATACTTACTCTACTCCCATCTTCCGCAACTGAGCGACTATATCCTCTTCCGGCATGAATCCGACGTGTCGGTACACCTCTTTTCCCTCGGCGTTGAAAAAGACCTGCAGGGGAACGTATTCGGTCTTGAACCGGTCGAGCTGCCCGGGGTCCTTGTCCACATCGATGAGGATAACGGACACCCTGCCTTCAAAGCGTTTCCCTATCGCCTCCAGGACAGGGACCATCCGCCTGCACGCGGGGCATGCGTGTGACTCCAGATTGATCATGGTAACCGTCCCCTTCGCCGAAACACTTTCAGCGTCGAATGTTCCTCCCGCGGCCCGCACATCCGCTGTCGTCAGAACGGTACAAAGGGCGCACCCGATCAGCGCCGCAATGAACCGAAATCTCATGCGTATATTCTCTTTTATCGGCAAGATATCCTCCAAAAGTGCCGTGTTTACAGGGCTCTCATTCTCATCGAATCACAGGATACCCGGCTCTCATCCAATCATTAAATGTGGCATCCACAAGAAAGACATTTGTATAGCCCAATTCCTGCAGGGTCTTCGCCGCCAGAGCGGAGCGCGCAGAGGTCTTGCAATAGACATAAATCTTAGCCTTTTGATCTGGAATTTTCCCCCAGACGTGCATTTCAAGGGTGCCCCGGGAAATATTCAGCGCACCGGGGATATGCCCCTCCGAATATTCTTCTCCATCACGCACGTCAAGAAAGACCACCTTCTCTTTTTTGTCTATAGCAGCCTTCACATCGGCTGCCGATACTTTTGGAACTGAAGCTTTAGCGTTCTCTATCATATCTTTAACTATGACAGGCAGCGCGGCTGAACCTTTTTCTTCAGACAATACTGTAGCCGACATACAAAAAATAATACATATAACCGCAATCAGGTTTATAAAAATACTTTTTTTCATTTTTAACTCCCTAAAATTATTTGATCAATGTTCAACACCATGCATAAATTCACGCCATCAAAAATAATATCCAACCCGCAATTCTATGCGGTAATCATTTTGTTTTTCTCCGTATTCCGCATTTCTCGTTCCAACGATGAAACCCGTCCGGAGACGGAATTCCCAGTTGGTAAAACCCGTGTAAAGCAGCTCCGGCGTCAGTGAAAAGCTGCCGTCGCGAAGATTCATCATCCCCGTGATCGCGGGTGTGAAATAAAGAATATCGAAGGGTTCTTTTTGACTGAGGCGAGCATACAGATAGTCCGTCATCGCGTTGGCCCGTCCATAGCCGCCTTCAGCCAACTGCAAGGCATTGCCCAGAAGCGCCGTGTTTCCCGTTGACAGATACGCATCGTAACCGCTGTTGATATAGGTGTAATAATTTTTCATCTCGGCTTCGGTGAAACCGGCATCATTGTGGTAATATTCTACGATCGTCGTCAAATCAAATGATGTCAGATGACGGATGCCGATGAGATAATTGACGGCTTCTCCTTCCGTCTGATAGCGATTCCCCTCTGCATCTAAAACATTTTTTGGCGCATTCCGGACATAGGCCAGTTCACCGTGCACTTCAAAATTGGTGGTGATGTTGCGGGAAAAATCAGCCCCGTAACGATCCGGCTTGCTCCCCCCCGTGAGAAACATCAGGTCGATATCCGTGTCGTAGAAAAGAAAATAAAACCGGCCGGCAATGTTCAGATTGTCGTTATTGCCGAAATCGCTGTTGACATGATCATAGACGGGAAAGAGCACGGGCGTAAAAGAAAATGTCTTTAAGGGGCCTTCGAAACTTTTGATATAGTCGGCGGTAGCCAGAATATAGCCCTCCATTGCCTGCTCCGGCTCATCCGCGTCCTTGGGCCTGTCCACAAAGGCCACCGGATTCCATGCATAACCCTTTCCCCACTTCATGGTCTTCTTCCCTGCGTCAAATTTCAGGCCATGTAATGGCTTCACCGAGCCATAGAGTTCATAAAATGTCGATCGTTCGGACTCGCCGGAATAAGAAGTCTTCAAATCCGTATTCGTCTTGGTATAGACACGAAAAATGTTCTTTTCATAGCTCCCTTCCAGTTGAATTTTACCGTTTGCCTCCAGAAGATTCTTCCCCTTCGGGTTGTCGAAAAAGCGCAGTTTATAAAAGGCGGAATTGCGGTCCAGGCCGAAAGCAACGGGTTTAAACTCGACATAGCCGCCGAACGAATACGGCTTTTTTTCAATTTCTTTAAGATCAAACGAATACGTCTCCTTGGCCCCCGCCCGGGCGGGAAGGATTATCAATAAAACCATGGCAAGGAGGCATACCCGTTTCATCAACGCAGCGACTCGATATTCGGCATAAAGGTGAGGGTAAAAACTTCATCCTTGAAATCCCGCTCCTTGATTTGGGCCACAATCATGATGGACGTATAGCCCTTGTAGAGGGGGCTGTCCGTTTCCATCACCGCCGGCCTCACGATGCCTCCACCAAAATCTTTTACATCCTTGAAGTAGAGAGTTTTTATCAGCATGTCTTTTTCGGTCAGGCATTCAATCTTTGTGGGCAGCTTTTTGTCCTTGTCCGCCCAGATTTTGAGTTTGTCATAGGCAACGGTCTTTGTTTTTGCCTTAAGATGCAGGAGATATTCCTTGCCCCCATCGTCCACCTTTTCCACGTCATATTCCGTGGCGTAATCCAGCTGCATAATATCGGCATTGTTGAATACACCCCCCACGACGGATTGGAGGCTGGTAATGCGGATGGGTTTGCCCACATTGGGAATGTAGAGCCACATGTTGTCGCCAAGCCGAAGCGTGCTCCGTCCCTTTTCGCTGGCAGGGGCGATGAAAAGTGCGGCGATTTTGTTCCGTCCCTTCTTGACGGAAAAAAGTGTGAATTCCTTCCTGCGGCCGTCCGGCTCGATGTTGATCAACTTTCTATAAGTTTCAAAGGATTCAGGTGACAGGTTCCTGTCCACCTCTTTGAGCAGCGCCGTGCCATCAATAGCGTACACCGGCAGGGCAAAAAACAATGTCAGAATCAAAATAATTACTTTTTTCATAAGATTTTCTCCTATACGTGCCTGAGGGCTTCGATGGGTTCCATCTTCGAAGCCTTAACGGCCGGCTGAAGGCTCGCAACCACGGCAACGATGATGACAATGACCGAGATGATCAGCACATCGGACGGCATAAGCGAGGCTTTCAGAAGCATCCCCTTTTGCTGGCCGAAATCGAAATGGAGCCCCAGCAGATTGATGATGACCACAACGGCAATGCCGATCAGGTCGCCGATAATGGCTCCGACAACGCCCATGCAAAACCCCTCGACGATAAACATGGAGCGGATTTTCCCCGGCAGTGTGCCGATGGCGGCAATGGTGCCGATTTCCCGAATCCGCTCATAGACAGCCATAATCATGACGTTCATAATGCTGATCAGAACAATGGCAATCAGCATCACCTTGATGAAGAAGGTCATGATGTCGATCATCCGTGCGATATTGAAGAAAGGCGAGAGCTTTTCCCATGTGTGGAGTTCGAAGACCGGCTTGCCCTGTTGATTAAGTTCTTCGGCCAAGAGAGCATCCAGTTTTTTACTGAAGGCGGCCAGATTGCCGAAATCCTTGAGGCGGATGGCATATTCACTAACCTGAGCATCCTCCATGCGCAGAAGCTCGCGGGCGTCGTCCATGTGGACGTAGCCGTCCTTGCCCCCGGGACCGGTGGCGCTCTCCAGAACGCCCGCCACCACAAGCTGTTTACCGTTGACTGAGCCGTCAGCGTTGGTTGCCACGATAACCACCGCATCGCCCGGTTTCACCTTCATCCCTCGCGCCAGAAGCTCGGGAATGAGAATAACTCCCGGTTGCAAATCGTGGCTTCCCTGCGTCAGCCGGTTGGGAAGTAGAGGTATCACCCTGAATTCGCGCTCCGGATCAATCGCTGTCAGACGGATGCTGGAGGTTTCGGTAAAATTGCTGAACATCCCGCCGAATTTGACGCGCGGGGAATAAGCGGCGATTTCCGGCTGGGCATCCAGGAGCTTTTCGAGTCTGGCGATGGCGCCGCCCTTAAGATTCAGGTTCAAAGGCAGCGTCTCGATGGAGGCGACAAAACCCTTGCGGTGCACCTGCATGTGCCCCAGCATCGAGTCGGTAATCTGACCGATCATCATGGCCTTGAAGGAGCCGGTCACGGAAACAAAGACCAACACAAACACAACACCGATGGTAATGAGCGAGGCAGTCAGCAAGGTTCTTCGCTTGTAGCGGATGAGATTGCGAAGGGCGATTTTAAAAAGGTTCATCATGATTTGGCCCCTCCTTTCGTCTCTTTTGCAGTCAACCTGCCATCTTCCAAGCGGAAAATTACTTCCGCCTCGCCGACGATTTTGGTGTCATGGGTGGAGAAGATAAACGTCGTCCCGAAGTCATCACGCATCTTCTTCATCAGTCCGATGACGGCATAGGCGGTTTGAGAATCCAGGTTTGCTGTGGGTTCGTCGGCCAGAACCAGCGCCGGATTGGTCACCAGCGCACGGGCGACGGCCACACGCTGTTTCTGTCCGCCGGAAATCTGATGCGGATATTTGTGCGCCTGGTTTGCCATTTCCACCTCGTCCAGCATGCGGGAGATTCTGTCTTTGCGCTCCTGCGGCGCAATGTTTTGAACCATGATTAAGGGATATTCGATATTTTCGTAAACCGTTAAAACGGGAATCAGGTTGAAATCCTGAAAAATAAATCCCAGGTATTTGCCCCGGAAAGCAGCGCTTTCCTTTCGTCCCAGTGAGCCGACATCGGTATCAGCCACGCGAAGCTGCCCTGACGATGGTTTGTCCAGGCATCCGATCAAATTGAGGATGGTTGTCTTACCGCTGCCTGACGGCCCGACAAACGAAACAAACGAGGCGGGCTCGATTTCGAAATCTACATCTCGAAGAGCGTGGACCACAACCTCTTCCGTCTGGTAATCCTTAGTAATATTCTGCGCTTTTATTAAAGACACAATAAACTCCTTTCGTTTTCAAGAGACATACCTTCAAATGATTATGCCAAACATCTCATGGATTTTTTATCCGGGAATCTCGATAACCGCCGTTTCGGGCACAGGCCATTTTCAACCCGGTTCCTTCCAGCATCCATCGAAACATTTACCCCCCCAGCGATATGCTGCTATCCAAATTTACGTGGCATGCGCACATCAATGCACCTCCTCCGGCAGGAACTAGAGACGAGTCACTCCGATTTCCCGGTCTTTAATTTACCTTCTTCTTTCAACTGTTTTTTGACCTTAGTCCAGATTTTTTCCTTTTTGTAGATCGCACGCACGGTTTCTATATCGGGAAAGCTTATCGCTTTGCCCATGCAAAGGTTTGCGCAGGTTGAGCAGCCCACGATACACGCATAGGGCCGTCCGACACGGGCGCCGTCCTCCGTCCAGTCATAGACGGCTTTGCCGCAGTTCATGCACATGCCGCACTTCAGGCATTTTTCAGGATCGATTGTGGGAAACCAGTCAATCTTTTCTCTTGGATATCCGCTTAACCAGGCCATCTTATAGTCTCCTTTCGCTTTCTATGGGAATAACCCGCAATGTAGATGCCGCTCCTTGCCATGCTTGATTCACCCTGACAGTTGCTCCCTTTACGCATTGCTGTACCGTGATCCCGAAAAAAGATCTGAAACAAAGGAGGCAAGTTCCTGGAGATTGCTACAGGGGCGCAACTCTTCAAGATGGGGACGATAGGCGAATATCTCGCTGTCCCCATCGCCCCACAGACCTTCCGGCTCCGGATTCAACCAGACAATGCGCCGGCATCTTTTCTTTATTGTGGCAAGTATGTCCGCCCGGGGGGCAAGGAAATTGTTCCTGCCATCGCCAAGGATAATCAGGGTGGTTCGGCGATCCAAGACATGGGAGAATTTTTCCAGAAATTCGGCGAGAGCGCTTCCGTAATCCGATATCTCGGGGTCCGCATCGGCGGCGGCCTTTTCCTCCTCGTCGCCGTAAACAGCACCACCGGGGTAATGGAGCTGATATGAATCCATTACTTGATCGATAGCCGCCATGGTGTCCAGACGGGCGAAGGTATCGTTGACCGGGACAATGCCGGCGATGAAGACAAAGCTGTGCACCTGTTGAAAGCAATCCTGCAAAGAATAAAGGATATTCAGCATGAAGGGGACAGCGGCCCAGACTGAATAGGATACGTCGCAGAGCGCAACGATCTTCGGTTTGCGGGGCGGGCGGCGGCGCCAAGTAAGTTTCATCGGAATGCCTTCATACTGCGACGATTTGCGGATGGTTTGCCGGATATCGACAAATCCTTTTTTACTTCGCCTGTTGTGCCGGGTAATTCGATCCCTGTATTTCATCGTCAGGCGGGAGATCAGGGTATGGACTGCCCGGGCTTCAGCCGTCGTAAGCTGTTTGAAGGGGATTTCGCCGAGATTTGCCGGTCCCCGGCGCGCCGGTTTGTAAGGCAAAAGGGAAGAAACAAAGGGATGGGCGCCCTCTTGCCCTTCCGATCGTTCCCCTTCAGCGAGAGCGTCGCGCACATATCCCTGAAGATAGAACCGCAGCGACTCATCCCCGGGAGGAAAATCCCTGGTCAAAAGTTCTCGAAGTCGCGTATCCATGCGGTTTCTTCGTCTGTAAGAAAACATGACCCCCTCGGTAGACAAGTCGGTCAGCGAAACTTCAGAAATATCCGGATCAACGGCTTGCATCTTCAGGAGCAGATCAAGATGCCCCAGAGGGTCAAGGGCCAGGAGATCGAGCAGGTCCACATCGGATGGTCCTCCCACGCCGTTGCCGACGATGCCTCTGAGGTCCCGCAGCTTGTCTCCGGCCGTCGATGTTCCTCGGTTGCTCACGATGTTTGCAAGGCGATGGAAAAAGAAATCGTAAAGACGTGCGAAGGTTTCCTGATCACAACGGTTCTTGAGAAAATTGGCCTTGAGGACAACCTCGAACTGCCGCTCCTCGGCAAGATCGATCCACTCAAGCTGCCCCAGTACATCAAGGACTTCCGCCGGGGAAACGTTGAGGCCGGCCGCCCGGCAGATTCGCGCAAAATCGATAATGGTCGATACCACACCCATAATCATTTCTCTTTGGAAGAGACGGTTTTTTCGTAAGGTCCCTCCCATGTCTCCTTATGCTTCAGAAGATGCTCCTTGACCTGATCGAGATCAGAGCGATGTTTGCACAGAACGTTCAGCGTCCTGATAATCAGATCAAGAGATATGGTTTTCGACTGAAGAGCCAGCAGAGTATGTGCCCAGTCCAGGGTCTCCGAGACACATGGCTTTTTCTTCAAGTCCAGGCTGCGTATGTCCGTTACAACGGCAACTAACTTCTCGGCAAACCGTTCATCAATGCCGGGAAATTTCATGGCGACAATGTCCCGCTCGCGTTCCGGAGAGGGGTAGTCGATATAGAGATACAGGCAGCGGCGATTCAGCGTGTCGCTCATCTCACGGGAACTGTTTGAGGTGAGAACCACGAAAGGGATATGGCGCGCACGGATGGTTCCCAGTTCGGGGATGGATATCTGGTAATCGCTCAGCAACTCCAGGAGAAAGGCCTCAAATTCCGGATCCGATTTATCCACCTCGTCGATGAGGAGGACAGCGGGTTCCGGGGAGGTAATCGCCTTCAGGAGAGGACGGGGTTGAATGAAATAATCGGAAAAGAAAGCGTTTTCCTGAGCCGCGATTTTTCGTACAGCCGCGGGGAGGGTGTCTTCGGGATCAAGAATGTCATGGATCTTTTCCTTGAGCATCTGAGTGTAGAGCAACTGCTTGGCATATTCCCATTCATAGATGGCTTTGGCTTCGTCGATGCCCTCATAGCACTGGAGACGGATCAGTTCCCGGCCGAGGGCACGGGCCACCACTTTCGCCAACTCCGTTTTACCCACTCCCGCCGGTCCTTCGATGAGGAGGGGTTTGCCGGTCGCTCCCGCCAGGAATACGACGGTGGCGATCTCCGTGGAGCCGACATAGTTATTCTCCTTCAGTTTTTCCATGGTTTGTTCAATGCTGTGAAAATCCATTGTCCTGTCCTCTTTGATGACAACAAATCGAAGTAAAATGAATCATGACTATTTATTGATGAGGAACATGGCCTCTGCGGCCCCCTTTCCAGAAAATCCTAAAAAACACAACCGCCGTAAGCATCTGAAAACCGAAGCCGAGCGCTATGGGCAGCATCGTCAACTCATTGAAACCAACAACCCCCAACCCCAGGGCAATGGGCAGGTTTTTCATTCCGGAAGAGTACGTGACTGCGATGTTCTTTTCACGGGGCAAGAGCCTGCCGATCCAATACGCCGTTACAAAAAGAAGGGGAAACACCGGTGCCACGGCAGCCAGTAAGGGAATCAGGAGCGCCGTATCGCGGAGCACCAGCGGCGTAACGGTGTTCACCGCCATAAACATGAGCAACGCGGCCACAGTTGCTGAAATGGACGTCAGAACAGGGATATACGCCATAACAGACATGCTTTTTTGGAGCAGTTCTCTCAGACCCATTCCGACAAGAATCGGCAGCAGGACGCTGATCAATGCGGTTTTGAAGATGCTGCCGGTATCCACGGAGATAAATGGTCCTGCAAATATCCATATCAAGAGAGGAATCAGCACGGGGGCGACAAGCATGGTGGCGGCATTGATCACGGTGGCGAGCGGAACATCGCCCTTCAACAGCCCCGTCCACACGAGGGCCATACCGGCGCACGGCACAGCGCCGACCAGAATCATGCCCAAGGCCAGATCAGGATAACGGGGAAGAAAAAGCAGGGCAAGTATCCAGCACAGGAGTGGCGCATACAGGAAATTGAGGCCAAGCCCGAGAGAAAAGGATTTCCAGTCTTTGGCCGCCATAATGAGGCTCTTGAAGGTTATGGTGAATCCCATGGCGGCGATCATGACAAACACCAGGGGGACACTGAAGCTACGCACATAGTGTCCCGGAGTGGCAGAGAATAATCCGACGGTCACTCCGACAACAAAAGCGCCGACAATGACATAGGTATACTTCTCACGGATGAAGCGTGCGTATCTAAAAAACATCATTTTCTCTCGCATTTCTTTACGACAAAAATATCCCGCGTTAATGGGCAAATGTTTTATGAGCGTTCACGGGTTCTTACACATCCGCCTGATTCCCGCATAAGGGCGCTTTTCGATTTGCCTGTAACATCTCGGATTCTAAACCGGATCGCCTCGCGAACGAAGCGAATAGAAGCAGGGAGAAAAGAACCACGCTTACCGCATGGAAATTGTCGCCGGTCAATCATTAACCGATTGAGCTACTCCCGTATCCGCTTTTTACCCCTGCTGGGCTTCCCCCCCGCCGCTGAGGCATGCATCTCCCTTGATCAAAATGATGGGGGTTTCGCTATACTCGGCTGTATTCCGCGAAACGGACCCCCAGAGAATCCCCTTCATCCGCCCTTTGCCGTGCGTGCCCATAAGAATCAGGGAAATACCTTCCTCGGCGGCAATGCGGATCAGTTCGGCACGCGGGTTGCCTACCCGGAGGAGTGTTCTGACTTTAAACCCTTCATTTTCCAATTCCTCTTTGACCCCATCCAATTTTTCCTGGTCGATCCTCTCGAATTCCCTGAAATTTTCTTCTTTCTGTAGTTTCATGGCCTTCTCATCCATGATATGCGCCACGAGAACTTCTTCGACGCTGGGATCTCTGATGCCTTTCAGATATTGCAAAGCGATTTGAGCGCATTCCGACCAATCCGTTGGGTAGAGAATCCTCCGGAAGGGATCTCGGCAGAACGCCGCCGGGACCTTCGTTGCCTCGCCATAGATATCCGGGCATTTGGGGATGTAGACGGGTGTTGTTCCATGGCGGACGACCCTGTCTGTGATGGAACCAACGAGGATTTCTCCCATGTAGCCCTTTCGTTCTCGCCCGGCAACAATCAGGGATACCTTCTCCTCATTGGCAACTTTCAGGATTTCGCGGCAGGGCTCACCCAGTTCGATCCTTATTTTCGCTTTCATACCCGCACTCTCCACTACCTGAACCGCTTCTTCCATCTTCGAGTCAAGAAGACGGCGTATGGTATTAGCCATCTTGAGGAAGTAACCATCGGTAGCAGCGGGGTAATGGGGAGCATGAACGACGTGCAGCAAGACGATTTCCTCGGTTCCCACTCTTTTCAGATTCGTTATGCAGCCAAGCACTTCTTTATAAAATTGTTCGAAAGCCGTCGGATAGAGAATCTTTGTAAACATGCGTTCCTCCTTTTTAAAGCCTCACAAAGCGCCACGTAAAAATCACCTTTTCTACCGCCCCAATACCGAATATCCCCTCGCAAAAACATATTTCGATTTCATACGTGTTCGACCTGTTCGGTTCATAGACATCACACGGCCATTAAAAACCCCTTTGGGGCTGCACAACAAAGTCAACCCTGTTTCTGCAATATCCGCGGGATGAATTTATAAAAAATACTCGCCATAGGCATCTGAATCATGAAGCATGCAACCACCCCAAGGACAACGTTGGTATCGGAAAAGCTGGCCAGGGCAAGCGCGATGGCGATTGAGAGATTTTTTGTTCCAGCACCGTATATCAGGGGAATGGACTGGGCGTATTTTATCCGAGTCAGCCGACACAATCCCGCGGTAATAAAATACGTAAGAAGATAATATCCCGCTGCTCCTGCCAACGCCACAACAATGAGATGGGGCTGTTCTACCATGACGTGGGTCTTCAGGGCAGCACCGACAAAGACGACACCGAGCGCACAAAGTCCGGAAATAACGGCAAAGTTCGGCGAGAATTCTTTCAGGGATTTTTCGTTCCACCATCGCAACAGACACCACCGGGTTACAAGGCCGACCGCCAGGGGCAGGATCACGATGATGAGCAGGATTCGAACCATCGATTCAATAGGAACAGTGACTGAAGTGCCGGCCAGTAAGGATAATGTATAGGGGATCTGCACAATGCCCAGCACCAGCGTAACCGCCTGCAATACTATTGCCAGCGGAATGTCGCCCCCCAGCAGGCCGGTCCACGCGGCAATCATTCCGCCGGGGGGGACCGTTGCACACAGGATCAGTCCAATGCCCAAATCAGGGTGGCCGCGCAATACAGTCAGATGAAGCGGATAGGCGATGAGAGGAGCGACGACGCAGATGAATATCACCCCGAGAACAACATTCCGGGGCGAGGTTATCTGCTTGGAGAATTCCCTCAAGTTCGTCGGGATGATCATGACAAATATCATGATAAAGAGCAGCGGGATGATTCCTTTCCTAAGAGCGGCTGCCTGATGGGGCAGGAAGTAACCGAATATCAGCCCCAGTAATATGGAAAGGATCACCCAATAGGGCATGTATTTCTTGAATATCCGGCCGAATGTAGTAAAAAACATCTCTGCCCCCATCTTCGCACAAACAACGATCTCTTTAATGATCTTGCGAAACAGCGTGTTTGTAATCAATCACCCATTTCCCAATTCTTGGGAATGATCATAACGGGTCGGATATGATCCCTGGCAACAGACTCACTTACACTTCCCATTAATGCCTCTTTTACCGCGCCCTTGCCTTGGGAACTGAGCATAATTAGGGACACGTCTTCCTCTTCCGCAATCTTGTTGATCTCCACAAAAGGCACGCCCTCTTTCAGGAAAATCGTAACCTTATAACCACATGCCTCGAGACGATCCCGTATTTTTGCCAGGCGTTCCGAATCTATCCTGTTGAACTCTTCAAGCCTGTGTTGCAGGTGCGGGAACAATTTTCTCGTGTCCTGAATGTGGGTAATGACAACCTCCTCAACCCCTGCTGTCTCTAAATTCTCCATCACGTTAAGCACAGACATGGAATATTCTGAAAAATCGGTCGGATAAAGGATTTTTCTGAATATCTTCTCCATTCCCATGCACTCGGGTTTTCTCTCCCCGTCACTTTCAACAAAGAGAATCTTTGCAATGATAACAGGAATCTTTGTTTTCCTTATTACACTATTCGTAACACTTCCCAACAAAGCGCCCTCCATATAGCTGCGGCCATGGGAACCCATGATAATGAGGGACGCCTTCTCTTCCTCTGCCGTTTCCAATATCACCTGCCAGGGCAGGCCGACTGCCGTTATGTGCCTTCCCCTGATTCCTGTATGAGGAGACAATACTTCCGAAATGATCTCCACCATTTTTTCTTCCGCCTTTTTTTGTCTGCCGGCGATTGCCTCTTCCACACTCTCCCACTGGACCGCATCCGCGGGATCAATCACATGCAACAGGATCGCTTCTTCCATTCCCACCATCTTCAAGTAGGGAATAGATCCCAATATCGTGTTGGAATGGAGGGAACAATCGATAGGGAAAAGTATTTTTTTAAACATGGCGTCTCCTTTCATGGTACATTATTTAGACAGCGTCCCGTAATAAACGGCCGCCGATGTTTTTATCAGCGTCAGAGACCACAAAAACACCAGCAGGAGGTATAAAACGAACCCAGTCACGTCGATAATTTCTAACCGCAATGCGCTGATTCCATTGAGAAGAAAACTCAAGAGAGGAGCATTTATCCCGTCAATGTCCTGTAGAGTTCCTCCAGATTGGTGCGGTAGATCTCCCGTATGGATTCTTCTTCATGCTTTAGGGGCACAACCGGTATCAGATCGAGGACTTCGGACGATGACAACCCAGACGCGAACAGTGTCTCAGCCGTTCCGGTTACCATGCGAAAGATCGCCGCTGAAGCCTCGTCGGCGCTCAGCCCAAACGAACGCCCCAGTTCCTGCAACGCCAGAAATTGAAACCACAGATACGTCGGCCCCATGGCGGTGAGAATCGCATAGGCATCGAGCGTTCGCTCCGCAACCTCTTGACTGTCCCCCAGTTTTGTTACAAGTTCACTAAATGCTCGTTTCGCGTCGCTTCCGACGGCATGGGAAAACGTAACGGGGTTATAGCCGGCGTTCACCAGGGAAGGAGCATTGGGAATCATCCTCACGATCCTTCTGTATCCACCCAATTTTTCGGTCATGGCACCGATAGTCCACCGTGGGGCAAGAGAGATGAGAAGTGTATTATCCTTCAGTAAATCTTTGAGGGTCGGGAGGACATCGTTCATGACCGGCGGATGAACGGCAAGGAACACAAAATCCTTTGATGCCGGAATATCGATACGGTCGTAACATGTGGCCTCAGGAAACAGTTTGCTGATCAAAACCAGTGCATCGGGATTGGGGTCACAAACGGCTACCTCCTTCGGCCAGGCATCGGCCTTTTTCAGGCCGGAAAGTATGATCCGGGTGATTCTTCCCCCTCCGATAAAGCCCACTGTCAGATTCATGGGTTTTCCCCTCCTTTCATATTACCTCATTTAAACAGTTTCCCGTAATAAACGGCCGCCGATGTTTTTATCAGCGTCAGAGACCACAAAAACACCAGCAGGAGGTATAAAATGAATCCAATGATGTCAACAATCTCTAAACGAAATATGGTCGCCACGGAATGACTGGCAGCCACATAGGCGCCGAGGGGGAATGTGAAGGCCCACCAGGAAAGCGCGTAGGGCAATTTCACCTTCTGGATATAGTAAAACGTCATGGCGATGGCGATGATTACCCACCAGATTCCAAACCCCCAGAAAAGAAACCCAAATGCGAAAAAGGGTTCTTTGACCGTGATAAATGGTGTGTGGTTCACAAGATTAATCAACGCGACGGTTCCAGCGCCGATAGGCCCCAGGTTGATCCATATGGTCGGGGCCAGCACGTTGGGCAATGGCCGATGCAGAATGAACCGGTGCATACAGATTGCGCAGAGCGCCATGTAGATAAAAAATCCGGCGCCCCATCCGAAATAATTCAAGAAAATGACCAGTTCCCTGATCAAACCGGAATATTGGTCGATCATGAAACTCCCCGGGATAGGGATCACGATGAGGCCGACCGGCGGGATAAACCAGGCGGGGTTGATGTGATCCATCGTCACATGTTCGCCTTTGAACATGATGAAGGGCGACAGGACCCCGAAAAATATCGTCAGCCCGGTGCCGATAAACCAGAAAATCGATCCCATAAACACCGTTTCCCCAATAATCGTGAAATTCGCCGAAAGAACCAGCATCGCGATGGCGATGGTAGCATAAAAATTCGACAGGACCGGATGTTCGAGATCCGCAAGCGCCTCCTTCGTGTAGAAAAACCATCTCAGTGTCCAGGGAACAAGCAAAACGAAAAACAGGATCACATTGAAGTAAAACAACCACAGGGCGACACTCTTGAGAAAAGGAACATACTGTGAGTAAAAGAGACTCGTGATAGCCAGAATCCCCGTTCCCATGACCGACGCAAACCACGAAGGCGCAAAATTCTTGATAATGTTAGATTCCCCCTGGACATTGGCTGATGACATAGTGGACTCCTTTATTATGCTAAAATTATTTCAGTTAAAAACCTCATAGGCCATAATAACCGCTGCAACGAGGGTTGTGACGGCGAAAAGAATTTTCAGCAATTGCGGCTTCGATTTGATGGCTATGCTGCCTCCGATCAGTCCGCCGACCGCTCCGCCGATGGCCAAGGGGAGAGCAATGTGATAATCGAAATGTCCTGAAATCGCATGGCCGGAGAAACCGGTCAGGGCGGATACGGCAACCAGTGTGCTCGCTGTCGCAACAGCATTTTTCATGGGCACACCGCAGGCCAATACCAGCAACGGAACCATAAAAGAACCGCCGGATATGCCGACCATCCCCGCAATAAATCCAAATGCCAGGACCGTCGGGACAACAATGATCAGATGAACGGAATAGGTCATCGCATGATCAAACGATCGAACGTGCCAGTAGTGCCAGCCTGTTTTCAAATGCTGGTTTGCATTTTCTTTAACGGGTTTCAGCATCAATATCGCAAGAACAAAAAGTAAGAGAGACAGTATGAGCTTCAGTGTGTTGCCGGGAATGTAATCGGACAGGAATCCTCCTGAAAAGGCCGAGATGCCGATTAATATCCCCATAAAAAGAGCCAACTTCCACTCAACATATTTTTTTCTGCCGAAAACAAGCATGGCAAGGAAGGCCGCCGTAAATAATACAAATTGCACGGACGTTGCGGCGACGTGCATGTCTATTCCCGCTAACACCAATGCTATGATGAAGAAATTGCCGCCGCCATGCCCTGTCATGACCATAAATACGGCTATTGCCATTATGATGAGCGCTAACAAGAAGATATTCATATTATTTCTCCTGTTTGATAATTTCCGGCGATAACACCAAAGCTCTGGAAATCACATCGCCCTCTGCTCTTCACACAATTCGATACTGTTTGTTTATGGCCTTACATTCGTCTTAATCCGGGCGGCATCGATGGTGCCCGTTTATTACACGCTTCGAGGCATACCCCGTCCTGTGAAGCAGTTCATTTACTATTCCTTTTTACAAAGGTTGTGGCTCCGTATCTCAGGAAGTCTCGTAATCGCCTCTGCCAGTTCCGTGTCGTCCTCCAACCAGTGCCTCAGGCTTCCAAGAAGTGTTGCTGCATAGGGTGTAGCGGGAGTGGCGGCAATACGATAGTACGACCACAAACCCTCTTTGCGACGTTCCACCAAGCCTGCCGTATCGAGTATTCCAAGGTGCTTCGATACACTCGACTGTGCGATCCCCAAGGCTTCCCGGATTTCACAAACACAGAGCTCTCCATGTTGCAGTATTTTCAGAGCTTTTACACGGTTCGGGTCCTTGAGCGCCTTCATTACTTCAATGAACTCCTTCATTGCTCTCTCCTGAAGTGCTTCATATGACCTCATGCCGGGGAAAAGGGGAAATTCGGATTCCTGTTAATGGTGAAACGGTTCGCCTGCCTTCATCGCATGAACCGAGACACATTCGATCACTGCTCTCAATACACAAAGTCTCATACGTAGATGCTTCCCTGCGCATTACTTTCTGAACGGTCATAATGGGTAACACGCAGCTATCCCTTCAGCCATCCCTTGACCTCGTCCTTGCCGGGGACCTTGCCGACGCTCTTCACCTCGCCGTCGATCACCACGGCGGGCGTGCCGAAGACCCCGTACCCGGCGATCTTCATAAAGTCCGTGACCTTCTCGATCTGCGCGTCAACGCCGGTCTCCGCCACCACTTCTCTCACGATCTTTTCCGTTTGCCCGCATTTCGGACAGCCCGGCCCCAGTATCTTGATTTCCATGTCTTCGCTCCTTTATTCACCGTATGATTGTATCAGCCTGTGCGCCGCCTCCCGGATCAACGCGGCGGGGATCGCCTCGTAGGTCCGGCCGTCCCGTTCAAGTGTCCGGCACAGGACGGGCACACCGAGCAGATCCCCGCAGGAGGAGCAGCAGCTTTCTGCCGCGCTCGCTTCGGGGAGCAGTTCCTCCATGAGTGTGCCGTTCAGCAGGATCATGTTCGAGTCGCCGATCTCCCCGTCGGTGAGAAGCGTCTCTCTGAGCCGCACCTCCCATCCCGCCGGTCCCAGTTCGCCGGCCAGAGATTCGCAAGCCTCTCGGACCGTCTCGCCCGTATCGGCGCACCGGTCGCAGGTCTTCCCATCCTTGTCCAGATGACGCCATTCTATTTCCAGTAGATTCATGATCTTTTCTCCTATCCCGCGAAGCTTCCGTACAGAAGCCCCGCGATTGTCGACATAACGATAATAATGCCACAGAAAGTGGCTGTCTTCTTGACCCCCATGACGCTCCCGATCACCAGCATGTTCGGCAGCGACAGGGCCGGTCCCGCCAGGAGCAGGGCCAGCGCGGGCCCCTTCCCCATTCCGGCGCCCAGGAGCCCTTGGAGGATCGGGATCTCCGTCAGCGTCGCAAAATACATGAGCGCCCCCGCCACCGAGGCGAAGAGGTTCGCCCACAGCGAATTTCCGCCCAGGAACGACTGGACCCACTCCTCCGGGATCAGGGCCGGATGCCCCGGCCTCCCCAGGAGGAATCCGGCAATCAGGACGCCCCCGATGAGGAGGGGAAATATCTGCTTCATGAACCCCCAGGTCGAATCCACCCAGGCGAGGCGCTCGTCCTTCCGAAACCATCCCTTGACCATCCAGGCCAGGACGGCGAGGAGGGCCGCCGTGATATACCACTTGTACGCGAAAATCGCCGCCCACAGCCCCGCCGACCCGGCGGCGGGGCGCGCGAAGGAGGCAAAGATGAGAATCAGCACCATGGTCAAAAGGTACAGACCGTCCTGCAGGAGGGTGCGCCCCTCGTCATCGCTCTCCGGGACATAGATCTGTCCCGTGGTCCGTTCCGCGTCGTCCTTCCGGAAGATCAGCGCCATGAGGAGGCCGGTAACAATGGCGAAGACGATCGCGCCGATCGCGCGGGCCAGACCCATCTCCCACCCCAGGACCTTTGCCGTGAGGGTGATGGCCAGGACGTTGATCGCCGGCCCCGAATAGAGAAAGGCCGTAGCCGGGCCGATCCCCGCCCCCCGTGTGTAGATCCCGGCAAAGAGCGGAAGGACCGTGCACGAACAGACCGCCAGGATGGAGCCGGAGACCGAGGCCACCGAATAGGAGAGAATCTTGCTGGCCTGGGCGCCGAAATACTTCAGGACCGACGCCTGCGAGACGAAGACCGCGATCGCCCCCGCGATGAAGAAGGCGGGGATGAGACAGGTCAGGACGTGCTCGCGGGCGTATTCCCGGAGCATCATGAAGGCCTCCAGCCCCGACTGCCTGATCAGGGCATGGTCCCACGGGATGTAATAGGCCGCCAGAAAGAC
>ENA-ORXD01001603-ORXD01001603.1-sediment-metagenome-genome-assembly--contig:-NODE-1603-length-17752-cov-4.493975_pt1 | contig 17752 bp, 17 predicted proteins | sample MGYA00237862_ERZ511471 | MGnify/ENA metagenome assembly ERZ511471
TCGGCGCCGACGGCTACGCCGAGGACGCCATCGAGGCCGTGGCCACCGCCAAGACCCTGCTCGGCGCCGGCTGAGGCCGGGCCGAGGGAGGAGAGGGTCCGGCGCGCCCCGTCGGCCCATTGGAGACGCGCGTGTGAAGCACCACGTGCTCGCGGCCTACTTTGAAGAGGTGGAGGCACGCTTCGCGGCCGCCGTCGACTTCGACATAGGGCTCGAGGAGGAGTTTCAGATCCTCGAACCCGCCACGCTCGAGCTGGCGCCCGGGTTTGAACAATTGCGCGACGCGGCGCCGCCCCGGCTCAAGAGCCGAATAGCCGGCGAGCTCCTGCGCTCCGAGATCGAGGTCTCAACGCCGCGCACGCTTCACCTGCCGGCGGCGGCTCGCGCGCTCGAGCTCAACCGGTCCGAGCTCTTCGCGCTGGCCGAGGAGCAGGGCTTCGTCCTCGGCGCCACCGGGACGCACCCCTTCTCAAGCTGGAAAGACCAGGAGATCATCGACACGCCGCACTACCGCCTTGTGGAGGAGCGGCTCAAGTACGTCGCCTGGCGCAACAACACCTGGGCCTCCCACGTCCACGTCGGTGTGCGCGGCCTCGATCGGGCCGTCTTCGTGTGTGACCAGCTTCGCGCCTTCCTGCCGCATCTGCTGGCGCTCTCGGCGAACTCGCCTTTCATTGAGGACGTCTGGACGCAGCTGCACTCCGTGCGCACGCAGACCTTTCTGCGTATGTTCCCGCGCTGCGGGATTCCCGACGCGTTCGGGTGCTGGGCCGAGCACCGGCGCTTCTTCGAGCAGCTCATGGAGACGAACTCGATTCAGGAGTTCACGCAGGTGTGGTGGTCGGTGCGTCCTCACCATCGCTTCGGGACGGTCGAGATTCGCATCTGCGACGCGCAGACCGAGCCCTGGCAGACGCTGGCCCTCGCCGCCCTCGCGGTGGGGCTGGTCGCCCATCTCGCGCGCCGCTACGATGAGGGCCGGCGCGACGCGGCCCCGGCGACGCGCTACGTCGAGGAGAATCTGTGGCGTGCCATCCGCTACGGCATGGACGGCAAGCTGATCGACTGGGAGCGCGGCGAAGAGGTCGCCGCCGCCGACGCCCTGCGGGACATCGCCGAGCTGGCGGCGCCCTTCACCGACGCCCTCGGCTTCGCTTCTCACCTCGACGACGTCGAGCGCATCGTACGTGAGGGCAACGGCGCGCAGCGGCAGGTGCGGGCTTACCTCTCGGGCGCCGCGCTGCGCGACGTCTACGCAGGCACGGTCGCCGAGGCGCGAGCCGGCTCGCGCGGGATGGCCGCCCCAACCGACGCAAAGGAGCCACGATGAGCGATCAGACGCATCACGGAGACCAGCCCGAGCACAACCACGACCAGCACGGTCACGCGCACGACCACGACAACGGTCATCACCAGCACGAGCACGCTCTTGACGAAGAGGCGCTCCGCGAGCAGTTCAAGCGCCTGCGGGTCGCCGATCTCGCCTACGAGATGATGGTCGGGCTGGTCACGGTGGGGTACCAGAAGCTCGGCCTCACGAGCCACACGCGCGACCTGCGTGACCTCGGCGACGCGCATTTGGCGATCGAGCTCTTGCGCGCTGCGCTGGACGTCGTCGAGCGCAGCGCCGATCGCGAGCAGTTCAAGGATGTGCGGGCGACGCTTGCTCAGATGCAGCTCGGGTACGCGCAGGTCCTGCAGTCCAACGAGCCCAAACAGGCCGAGCCGGTGGCCGAGAGCGAGGCGCCTGACGACGAGAGTGGCGCCTCGCCGGCGACGTCGGACGAGGCGCCCACCGCCGATTCACCCTGATTCGAGCGCCCAGAAACGGGACTCCTCGAGCGTCCCGCCGGGCTCCACGGTCAGGAAGTCCTTGTCGTGCGGGCCGGTCATGAGCCGCTCGAGATAGCGCAACGATCCGTCCAGGTACTCGATGGGCAACTCGTAAAAGGCGGCCACCGTCTCGACGTAGGGTCGTAGCGATTGGACATCGACGACGCCGGTGTCGATGACCGCCACCCGTGTGTAGTTGGCAAGGATCATGCGCGCTACCTTGGCCGCCTTCTCCTCGCCGTACTTGGGCACGATCTTCAGATAGTCCTTGTACGGGTCGTCGATGAAGTCGATCCAGCCGCGCGTGTAGTAGTAGGTGCCGGGGCACGCGCGGTGCTCCTCCAAGTAGCGCCGTCGCGAGCCGAGCAGCAACGAGATGCAGTCGTCGGCGGCCGGGACGACGAGGCGGTGACAGCGGGCGTGCAGGCCGACGGTGCCGTTGCTGCAGCGCGCGCAGCCGATGAGGATCTCGCGCGCGCCCGGCGTCGCGTCGATCTTCTCCTGAATGGCGGCGCGCAGCTTGTCCGGATAGTCGTGCAGAGCGCCTGGGAAGAACTCGCACTCATAGCCCGGATTGACCCGCTCGATCTCGTCGCGCAGCACCTCGCAGGCGATGATCTTGGGACGTTCGTCCATGAGTCGTTCTCCTTGGGACTCGGTCTTGGCAGTATACTCCCACGCACCGAGGAGCGAGGTGGGGAGTCGGCATGACCAGCGAGCGCGAGGGCTTCGTACAGATCTACACCGGAGAGGGCAAGGGCAAGACGACGGCCGCTCTGGGGTTGATCGTGCGGGCGGTCGGACAGGGGTTGAGGCCGCTCCTGCTCCAGTTCATGAAGTCCGACCCGAGCTGGGGCGAGATCGTGACACTGAAGCGGCTGGGCGTACCGGTCGTCCAGTGCGGCCTCGATCACTGGGTGTTCAGGGGCGAGGCGACGGACGACGATCTTGCCGCCGCTGCGCGGGGCCTCGAGCGCGCCCTCGACCTCATGCGCAGCGGCGACTACGATCTCGTCGTCCTCGACGAGCTCGCCACGGCCGTGTTCTTCGAGCTCGTGCCTCTGGAGGCCGTCCTCGCCCTGATCGCGGCGCGGCCGCCGCAGGTTGAGCTGGTGATCACCGGCCGACGCGCTCCCGTCGAGCTCTTCGCCGCCGCCGACCTCGTGACCGAGATGAGACCCATCAAGCATTACTACGACGCAGGGGTGCTGGCGCGCCCCGGCATCGAGTACTAGACCTCGCGCCGACTGAAGGACGCTCGCCATGACGCACACTCTGATCTACCCGCACACGACCAGACACAACGAGGCCGGGCACCTAGAGATCGGCGGCCGTGACGTCGTCGAGTTGGCGCGCGACTACGGCACGCCGCTCTTCATCTACGACGAGCAGACGCTTCGCGACCAGTGCCGCGCCTATCGAAGGGCCTTCGGCGCCCTCACCGACAACTACGAGGTCGTCTACGCGAGCAAAGCATTCAGCTGCCGGGCGATGTGCGAGCTGGTCGCGCAGGAGGGGCTCTCGCTCGATGTGGCCACGGGCGGCGAGCTGGCCGCGGCCGTCGCCGCCGGCTTTCCCGCCGAGAGCATCTACTTCCACGGCAACAACAAGTCGGTAGCCGAGATCGAGGCAGGGCTGGACGCCGGCATCGGCCACTTCGTCGTCGACTCGTTCGAGGAAATCGCGCGCGTCGAGACGGCTGCGGCGGCGCGCGGCCGCGTGCAGGAGGTGCTCGTGCGCGTCACGCCCGGCGTGCGTCCGAACACTCACGACTTCGTGCAGACCGGTCAGCAGGACAGCAAGTTCGGTCTGGGACTGGCCGACGGCCGTGCCGCGGAAGCGGTGCGGCGCATTCGCGACGCGGAGCACCTTCAGCTTGTCGGCGTCCACGCCCACATCGGTTCGCAGATCTTCGAGCTGGACTCGTACCGGCGTGAGGTCGAGGTGCTCTTCGTGGCCATCTCCGACTGGCGGCGAGACTACGGCTTCGACTGCTCGATCATCAACATCGGCGGCGGCTTGGGCATTCGCTACACGGCCGCCGACATGCCGAGCTCTATAGCCGAGTTCGCAGAGGCCAGCGTCGGCGCCCTGCGCGAGGCGGCGGCTCGGCACGAGTTGGCGACGCCTCGCCTGCTCGTCGAGCCGGGCCGCAGCATCGTCGGCAAGGCGGCCGTGACCGCCTACAGGGTCGGCACGGTGAAGGTCATCCCGGGCGTGCGTACCTATGTGGCCGTGGACGGCGGCATGAGCGACAACCTGCGGCCGATGCTCTACGGTTCGCGCTACGAGGCCATGATCGCGAATAGGGCCGAGACTGAGGCCACCGAGGTCGTGACCATCGCCGGCAAGCACTGCGAGTCCGGCGACGTGCTCATCCGCGACATCCACATCGCGCCGCCGGAGCCGGGCGACATCCTCGTCACGCCGAGCACGGGCGCCTACGGCTACGCCATGGCGAACAACTACAACGCTCAGCCGCGTCCCGCCGTCATCCTCGTCGGCGACGGTCGCGCGCGTATCATCATAGAGCGCGAGACGTGGGCCGACGTCTTGCGCCTGCAGCGCCCGCTCTCGTAGCGTCGCCGACGGGCGAGCCGTGTCGCTCGCCCGTTGCCGTTCTCTTATACTCGGGAGCGGAGGCAGTCAGGTCGCGCGGCGGTCATCGTGGTGAGACACCGCCGCGCTCGGCGACGTGGAGGCACAGGTGGAAAGAGTAGGCATCGGGCTCCTCGGCTACGGCACGGTCGGGTCGGGTGTGGGCAGGTTGCTCGCGCAAAACGCTGAGGAGATCCGGCTGGCTACGGGCAGAGACGTCTACCTGCGGCGCGTCCTCGAGAAAGACCCCGGATTCACGGCGCCCGGCCTGGATTCCGCGCTGCTCACCAGCCGCATCGAGGATGTTCTCGACGATCCTGAAGTCAAGATCGTCGTTGAACTGATCGGCGGTACCGGCGCGGCGCTCGACTTCCAGCTCCGCGCCCTGCGTGCCGGCAAGCACGTCGTGACGGCCAACAAGCAGTTGCTTGCGCAGTACGGCGCGGAGTTGTTCGCGGCTGCGGAGGAGTCCGGCGCGCACCTGCGCTTCGAGGCCAGCGCCGTCGGCGCCGTGCCGATCGTCAAAGTCCTGCGCGAGTCGCTGGTCGCCGCCGACGTGAAGACCGTCTTCGGTATCGTCAACGGCACGACGAACTACATGCTGAGCGCCATGGGCGCGACCGGCGCCGAGTACGAGGACGTCCTCAAGGAGGCGCAACGGCTGGGGTACGCCGAGGCGGACCCGACGGAGGACGTAGGCGGCAAAGATGCGGCCGCCAAAATGGCGATCCTCAGCTCGATCGCCTTTCACAGTCGCACGCGCCTTGCCGACGTCCAGTACGAAGGCATCACCAACATCACCGCCCTCGACATCGCGCACGGCAAGCGTCTCGGTCTGGTCGCGAAGCTGCTGGGCGTGGCCAAGCTCGTCGACGGCGGCATGAACGTGCGAGTCTATCCGGCGTTCCTGCCGCACACGCATCCGCTGGCCGGCGTCTCCGGCGCCTACAACGCCGTCTTCCTGGAGAGCGACACGTTCGACGAGATCATGCTCTTCGGCCCGGGGGCGGGGAGCGTTCCCACGGCATCGGCCGTGATCGGCGACATCATCTCAATCGTGAACACCGCGCCGGGCAGCTACGTGCGGAATTGCCAGTGTTACCGCGATCTGCCCTTCTTCCCCGACGCGGACATGGTTTCGCGCTTCTACCTGCGTCTGCGCGTCGACGACCAGCCCGGGGTGCTGGCCCGGATCAGCGCGCTGTTCGGCGACGAGGGCGTGAGCATCGAGTCGATGGTGCAGGAGGGTCGTGGCGACGAAGCCGAGTTGGTGCTCGTCCTGCATCCCGTGCGTGAGGCGCAGTTCTTCGCCGCCCTGAACAGGATCCGCGAGCTGAGCGTCGTCGCCGGAGAACCGAGTGTCATTCGCGTGGAGGGGGAGGCGTGAAGATGAAGAACCTGCCGCCCAAGGGCAAGCACGGCACGATCGCCGTCCTTACGGGCGGCGGCGATGTCCCCGGGCTCAATCCCGCGATCCGCGCGGTTACGCTGCGGGCGCTGCACGCCGGCTTCAACGTCCTCGGCATTCGCCATGGCTGGGGCGGGCTGATCGCCATCCAGCGCGAGGACGGCGCCGACAACACCTCTTGCTGGATGGAGCTCACCGAGGAGGTGGTGAACCGCTACGTGCACGTTGGAGGGACCTTCCTCCACTCATCGCGTACGCGACCCAGTTCGGTGCCGCTCAAAGACGTGCCGGCGCATCTGCGCGACACCTACCTCTCGCCCAAGAACGACTTGACCCGCGAGGTCTTGGCTAACCTCGAGTACCTCGGCGTCGACTACCTGGTGCCCATGGGCGGCGACGATACGCTGAGCTACGCGGTCGAGCTCGGTCGCCACGGTTTCCCGGTCGTGGCGCTGCCGAAGACCATGGATAACGACGTGCCCGGCACGGACTACTGCATGGGTTTCAGCACGTGCGTCTCGCGCACCATCGAGCTCGCCCACCAAGTCCGCAGCTCGGCGGCCTCGCACGAGCGCCTCGTCGTGCTCGAGGTCTTCGGCCGCTACGCCGGCTTCACGGCGCTCTTGCCGACGCTTGCGGGGGCCGCCGACCGATGTCTCATCCCGGAGTGGAAGTTCGACCCGGACCGGCTTGCTCGGCTGCTGGTGGCGGACCGGCGCAGAAACCCGGACAAGTTCGCGGTCTGCCTCGTGAGCGAGGGCGCCATGCCTGAGGGCGGCGAGATGGTGTTCAAGGGCAGCGAGACGGATCAGTACGGCCACGCCAAGCTGGGCGGCATCGGAGAGCGCGTCAGCGCCAAGATCAAGGAGCTGGCGCCCACGTACGGCGACGGTGAGAAGATCGACATGATCTTCATGAATCTCGGTTACCTCGTGCGCAGCGGCGCCCCCGACGCGCTCGACTCCATCGTGCCGACGGTGTACGGCAATCTGGCTGTGGATCTTCTCTTGCGCGGCGAAACCGGCCGCATGGTGGCGCTCAACAGCGGCTGCTACGGGTCGGTGCCGATCGACACCGTGGTGGACTACAAGAAGGTCGTCGATCTGGATCGTTTCTACGATACTGAGCGCTACACGCCGAAGTACGAGGCCTTCGAGCTGCAGCCGATGCACCTCTTCAGCGGCCTCGGTTGAGGAACACAGGATGAACCAGACCGCCATCCCCAAACGCGCCCTGCTTGTGCCGGACGGCATGGCCGACGACCCCATTGCGGAACTCGGCGGGCGCACACCGCTGGCGGTCGCGCACACTCCCTACATGGACGAGCTGGCGCGTACCGGCACGATGGGTCTGGTGCGCACCGTGCCCGAGGGCATGCCGCCGGGGAGCGACGTCGCCAATCTGGCCGTGTTGGGCTACGACCCGGCGGCCGTGTACAGCGGGCGCAGCCCGCTCGAGGCCGCCAACATCGGCGTCGACCTCGGCCCGCGCGACGTCGCCTATCGCTGCAACTTCGTGACCATCGAAGACGGCGTCATGAAGGACTACGCCGCCGGCCACATCACGACGGAGGAAAGCCGCCGCTGCATCGCGGCCCTGCAGGCCGAGCTCGGCGGCGGCCCGTTTGAGTTCTACACCGGCGTCAGCTACCGCAATCTGCTCGTTTGGCGCGACGGCGCCTTGGTGAGCTGCACGCCGCCGCACAATATCCTCGACAAGCCGGTCGCCGGCTACCTGCCGGGAGTCGCGGCGGGCGACGGCGAAAGCCCCGCCGCGCAGACGATGGCCGAGCTGTGGCGCCGCGCGGGCGAGGTGCTCGCCGGCGTGCGGCCGGCCACGACCGTCTGGTTCTGGGGTGAGGGCACGGCGCCGAGCATGCCGACCTTCACCGAGCTCTACGGGCTCAGCGGCGCCGTCGTCGGCGCCGTGGATCTCATCCGCGGCATCGGCAAGTACGCCGGCTTCGAGGTCCTCAACGTCCCGGGCGCCACCGGCGACCTCGCCACCGACTACGGCGCTAAGGCGCGGGCGGCCATCGACGCGCTCGAGCGCCACGACTTCGCCTGGGTGCACGTTGAGGCGCCGGACGAGGCCGGGCACATGGGCGATCTGGCCGAGAAGATCAAGGCCATCGAGCGCGTCGACGCCGAGGTACTGGGGCCGCTGCTCGAGTCGCGCCGCCGCCCGGCGCTGCTCGTCGTGCCCGACCACTACACGGTATTGCGTACGCGCACGCATGTGGGTCACCCCGTGCCGTTCGTCTTCGGGCGCGCGGGCGAGGCGCCGGCTCCGGCCGGCGGCCCTTCGTACTCCGAGGCCGAGGCCCTGGCCGGCGGCGTGTTCGTGCCGTCCGGGGCGGCACTGATGCGCCGTTTCCTGGACTCGACCGGCTAACGTCCGCGCGCTCCCGCGCCATCCTGCGCGCGCAGACCGGGCTCCGCCCCCTCTTGTTCTGCGCCCGTCGTCCGATATACTGAGTGCCCTGGCCGGCGCAGTTACCTCGCCGGAACCTGCTCGCGAAGAATGGGGCGGCGCCCAGCGAGCGGCACGACACCCGCGCACACGCAAAACCCAATGCCGAACGCCATCTTCAGACAGCGACTGTAGTAGGCAAACAACGCGACATGTGAAATACTGAACAACGGGGTCAGGACATCCATCGTCCGCTCATACCCCGCCCACCCCTACTCGCACGATGCCCTCAAGCTTCTGCCCCTGTGGCTGCACGAAGGGCGTCAGAGGTCTCAGGAGCCCATGGAAACGCAAGAACAGACAGAGCAGACCACGGTCGCTCCCGCGCCGGAGAGCAACGCCTCGGCGACGCGCGACGATGTCGATACGCCGCCGCCGGCGGTCGCGACGGAGGCGCCGACAGCGGCCCTCGCCACCCCGGAGGCCCCGGCGTATGCCCCCGACGTTCCGGCGACCTCGGAGGCCCCGGTCGCGGCGCAGCCTGATGAGTCTCGGGCTCCCGGGGAGGCCGTGGAGCGGCCCGCTCCCGCTGTCGGGCAGCCGGCCGGCGAGGCTGTTGGCGCCGAGGGTGAAATCGCTGAGGGCGGTGAGCGCCAGGGTCAGCCGGGACGCCCGCAACAGCAGGGCGGCAAGAGCGATCGCAGCCGCCGCGGGCGCGATCGCGAGCGCGGCAAACCGCGCGGTGAGCGCCCTGAGCGCGTCGAGGGCCCGCCCATCCCCTGCAACGGCATTCTCGACGTGTTGCCGGACGGTTTCGGTTTCCTCCGCACGAGCGGCTTCACCCAGGGCGAGAACGACGTCTACGTCTCGCTCAGCCAGATCCGCCGCTTCGGCCTGCGCCGGGGCGACGAGATCCAGGGGCACGTGCGCGAGCCTAAGGACAACGAGAAGTACAACGCGCTGCTGAAGATCGACACCGTCAACGGTCTCGACCCTGAGGTCGCCAAGCAGCGCCCCGTCTTCGAGAAGCTCACACCGCTCTTCCCCGAGCAGCGCCTGCGGCTCGAGACCGAGGAGCACGACACGGCGGCGCGCATCATGGATCTTCTCTGCCCGATCGGCAAGGGGCAGCGCGGGCTGATCGTCTCGCCGCCGAAAGCCGGCAAGACCACCATCCTCAAGAAGCTCGCCAACTCGATCGCACGCAACAATCCTGAAGTCGACCTCTTCGTTCTGCTCGTCGACGAGCGCCCGGAAGAGGTGACCGACATGCAGCGCTCGGTCCACGGCACCGTCGTGGCCAGCACCTTCGATCAGCCGAGCGAGAATCACGTGCAGGTCACCGAGTTGGTGCTGGACCGTGTCAAGCGCCTGGTCGAGATGGGCCGCGACGTCGTCGTGCTGCTCGATTCCATCACGCGTATGGCGCGCGCCTTCAACCTCAACACGCCGGCCAGCGGGCGCATCCTCTCCGGTGGCGTCGACTCCACGGCCCTCTATCCGCCGAAGAAGTTCTTCGGCGCCGCCCGCAATATCGAGGAGGGCGGCTCGCTGACCATCCTCGCCACCGCCCTGGTCGACACCGGTTCCCGCATGGACGAGGTCATCTTCGAGGAGTTCAAAGGTACCGGCAATATGGAGATTCGCCTCGACCGTAAGCTAGCCGACAAGCGTGTCTTCCCGGCCATCGACATCGAGGCGACCGGCACGCGCAAAGAGGAGCTGCTCATGGATCCGGCTGAGGCGGCCGCGGTCTGGAAGCTCCGCGGCGTGCTCCACAGCCTCGAGCCTTCGGCCGCCATCGAGCTCCTCATCAAGAAGGTCCGCGAGACGCATTCCAACGCCGAGTTCCTGGCCGCGCTCACCAAGAACTCGGCGCGATAGCGGCTCGATCGCGGCGACCCCACGGCGATGCCGAGGTTCAGGTCGGCGCTCCTGGGGCGCGGGAAGCTGCCTCGCGCAGCCCGCGCCGCGCCGCAGCGGTTCGTCGATCCGAATGCGGCACAGCCTATCCATCCTTGCGCCGTCGTCGGCGATCACGAAACGGCGCCGAGGTCGGCATGTCGCGCGGGGGAGCTCGGTTCGGTCTGCTATGGTGTGGCCGTGGGAGTCCTCCCGGACCTGTTCCCCTTAGGTGGAGGCAAGACCGCCGTGACGCCAGGCCGACTCGCGTCGCTTGTTGTGCGCGAAGTCACCCGTGAGACGTGGCCCGATTTCGAGCGCCTGTTCGAGGCGAGAGGCGGACCGAGCTACTGCTGGTGCATGGCATCGCGCGACACGCGAGGAGCTGCGGGGCGCCGACCGGGCGAGCCGCAAGGCTCAAATGGAGGCGCGCGTTAACGCCGGCACTCCGGTCGGCATTCTCGGCTACTTCGGTTCGGAGCCGGTCGCCTGGTGTTCGATTGCTCCTCGGCACACGTTCCGCAAGCTCGTGAGCGACGGGAGTTCGGACGAGGGCGTCTGGTCGATCACCTGCTTCTACGTCGCCCGGCGCCACCGCGGAGCCGGCATTGCTGCCGCAATGCTCGCCGCCGCGGTCCGGCACGCCGAAGCGAGGGGAGCGCGCCTTGTGGAGGCGTACCCTGTGGATCCCCAGTCTCCCAGCTACCGGCACATGGGCTTCCTCCCGACGTTCGAGAGGGCAGGCTTCACGGAGTGCGGCCGTGAGGGGAAGCGGCGACACATCATGCGCCTCCCCATCGGCGGGAGCGAAGGCGACTGAAGGCACCGAGAGTCGGCGCCGGCCTGCATTAAGGCGGGCGCCGCGGCTGCCGATAGCGGCGGCATGCAGGGCTGCTTTCAGGAGCCGGTTGAGAAGCACGCCGCGCGCGTGAGCGTGGGCGGGCTCGCGCGGAGCGTGGCGCCGTGGCGGATGTGCGGACGCGGCACCGGTCTGATGCTCACCGTAGCCGTGGCCCTAATCACCCTGGCCGGCGCCGTCGGTGCGGCTTCGGCACGTGCCGAGGGCGCCGCGCCCACACAGCTCACGCTGACGGCGACGCCTCAGACCGTGGAGTATGGGGGCGTCGCGACGCTGACCGGCCGGCTGACGAGCGCCGACGTCTCTGTGGCGGGTGCGGCGCTCGTCCCTTCGAGTTCACCCGACGGGACGGCGTGGGCCGAGCTCGCGACGCCGACGACGGACGCCGACGGCGGCTTCACCGCCGTCGTTCAGCCGCTTGATGATCACCGCGAGACGTACTATCGCGTCGAGTTCGCCGGCGGTCCGGAACATGAGGCCGCGGCGGCTCAGGTAGCGGTCGCCGCGCGCGCGGCGCTCACGGCCCCGGCCGTGCCGCTGCGCGTGGGCCGGGGCACGTCGTTTCGCGTGTCCGGGACCCTGCTCCCCCGTCACGAGGCCGGTACGCAGGCCGTAGCCTTGAAGGCCTTCCGCCGCGAGTCGGGCGCCTGGGTCTACAAGCGAACCTTCGTGGCCTCGCTTGCCGACGGCGCCGGCGGCTCTGTGTACACCGCCGTCGTTAAGCTCTCGGAGTCGGGCCGCTGGATGCTGCGCGCGAGCCACGACGACGACTCTCACGCGCCGACGTCGTCTCGCGCGAGCTCCGTGGCGCTCGTCGGGCCGACGGCCGATGCGCCGATCTGGAATCGCGACGGCGTGACGACCATCCCCGAGACGATGAGCTCCAGGCTCAACGCACGCCAGCTCGTCGTCGTCACAGCGGCGCGGCTCGGCTCGCGCGACGGCATGCTTCGACTCTACGAGTACCGCGACGGCGATTGGCTGCGAGTGATGTCGGTGCGCGCCCGGCTGGGCCGTCGCGGCCTCACGGACGGCGCCACGCGGCGGGCCGGGACGCTGACGACGCCGACCGGCATCTGGCGTCTGCCCGACTACTGCTTCGGCACCCACGCCGCCGGCCCGGAGGGGATGAGGCTCGCCTACCGCAAGATCCGCCGCACCTCGTGGTGGAGTTCGGAGCGCAACTCGACCTACAACACCTGGGTGGAGACGACGCGGCGCGTGTACGGCGAGCATCTGGCGGACTATTCCGGGGAATACGAGTTCGCGATCTCGAGCGGCTACAACGCGAGGCCCAACCCCCAGGTGTACGGGCGCGGGGCGGGCATCTTCCTGCACGTGTTCGGGAGCGGGTACACGGCCGGTTGCGTTTCGGTGGCGCGTGCCGACATGGCGCGGCTGCTTGTCCTGCTCGACCCCCAGCGCAGGCCCGCTTGCGCGATCGGCACGAGGGTCAGCGACTCGCGTACCTCGATCACGTCCTACTGAGCGGCGCCGGCAGGGCGAGCCCGGCCTCTCGCTGCAGTCGTCGTCTACGGCTCGAGTCTCCCCGCGTCATCGCACCGCGCGGCGCATCAGAGAAGCTGCCAGAGCAACACGACCCCGATGACCAATGGCGTTGAGACGACGATGAGCAGGCGGGCGAGTTCCGTGTCGAGATCGTACACGCGCGAAACGATGAGCGTGTTGAAGGCGACCGGCATGGCCGCGAGCAGAAGAAACACGCCGGGGACGGCGACTCCGGCGAGCCGGGCGAGCCCCAAGAGCACGAGCGGCGCGGCGACACAGCGCAGGGCGATCGTGGCAGCCGCGCGGCCCGCGTCGGCGCGGCCGTGGGAGAGCCGCTCCAGCGGCATGGCGACACCGAGTTGCAGGAAGCCGAGCACGCCGACGGCGAGCCCCAGGTAAGGGCCCGCGGGTTCGACGAAGGCGCTCAGATCCGCGCCGGCAAGGCGGAGAGCGATCGCCACGACGCCGGCGGCCACCGGCGGATTGAGCAGCCAGCTCCTGACGACGCCGGCCATCCCCGTGGCGGCCGCGGCGCGCGACGCCGGGCCGGCGAAGCGCCGCGCCACGCCGACGGCGACCGCGATCGTCGGGATGAGGAACTGGAACTCGGAGTAGATCACTGCCAGCGCTAGGCCCTGGCCGCCGAAGACGAGCGCGGCCAGCGGGTACCCCACGTTGGCCGAGTTCCCGAGGGCGGTCGCCAGCGCCAGCAGCCCGCGCGTGCGCGGCTCTCGGCTGCCCCAGCGCGCCCACAGGACGCCGATGCCGAGCGTGAGCCAGGAGGCCGCCATGACGACGAGCGGGGCCGCGAACAGGTCTCGGCCGACCACCACCGTCGTGTACGCGAAGAAGGTGACCAATGGGACGGCGCCCCAGAAGGTGACGAGGAAAAGGAGGTGCGAGAGGCGTCCGGGATCGCGCGCGCGGCGCTGCAGAACGATGCCGGCGAGAAACGACAGCGACCACCCCGCGACGGTGATCAGCATGACGGCGGGTGCTCGGCGGCGACCCTCTGGCGGCGGTGCGGCATAGCGTGATTCTGGCATACGGGTGCTTCCACGCGCAGGACAAGCGCTCCCGTCGAGGTTTCGTGCGGCGTCCTGTCGGTGCAAGAGAAGCGCATTGGCGCAGGCGCGTCCTCGAAAGGAGTGAATCATGGACGCCGTAGTCCACTTTGAGATGCCGTACGACGACGCCGAACGCGTCTCGGCGTTCTACAGCCGGGCGTTCGGCTGGCAGATGCAGACGCTCGGCGAGGAGATGGGGCACTACGTCCTCGCCACGACCGTGGAGAGCGACGAATCCGGGCCGGTAAGTCCCGGCGCCATCAACGGCGGTCTCTACGCGCGCGACCCGGAGGCGCCGCCGCAGCACCCCTCGTTTGTGATCGCCGTCGACGACATCCAGGAAGCGATCAAGGCGGTGAAGGAGGCCGGCGGCGCCGTGCTCGGAGAGCCGATGATGATCGAGGGCATCGGGCTCTACGCCGCCTTCACGGATCCTGAGGGCAACCGGCTCAGTATGCTTCAGGCCGTGCCGCGTCAGGCGCAGTAACAGGCAGGCGCGGGCGGCGGGCGTCTTCAGGACACCTGAGGCAGTGGCCCGCGCGTGGCGGTTTGCTGCTGTGGTATGATGCCCTCTCGGCTTCGAGCGAAGCCGTGCCGTGTCACCATCCGGATGCACCGAAGGGATCCGTTGCGATGAAGAAGGACATTCATCCGAAGTACGAAGAGGCGACCGTTCACTGCTCTTGCGGCAACACGTTCACGACGCGCAGCACGAAGTCCGAGCTGCACGTCGAGTTCTGCTCGCAGTGTCACCCGTTCTATACGGGTAAGCAGAAGCTGGTCGACTCCGGCGGCCGCGTGGAGCGCTTCAACCGCCGCTTCGACAAGAAGACTGCCGACAAGCAGGGCTGAGGCGGGTGGCGTGAGCGCGAACCTCAGCGTCACGCTCCTGCATCACACGCCAGACCCCGAGCGCGCCGTGGCGATCGCGGGCAGGCTCTGTTACGCGCCGGTCTCCGCCGCCGAACTCCAGCACGAGATGAGCGACGAGGCCGTCGCCAAGCTCGTGCGCATCCTCGTACGCTCCGGTCACCACTCGGCGCTCGAGCACGCCTCGTTCACCTTCGCGGTGGACGGTGTGAGCCGCGCCTGCACGCATCAGATCGTGCGCCATCGTTTGGCGAGCTACAACCAGCAGTCACAGCGCTACGTGAACTTCGGGCACGGCGACAGTTTCGTCGTGCCGCCGAGCATCGGCGCCAATCCGGAGGCGGAGGCCGTGTTCATCGCGGCCATGGGTCAGGCGCGCGCCGCCTACGACCGGCTCGTGGAGATCGGTCTGGCTGAAGGCCGCACGCGTGAGAGCGTGCAGGAGGACGCGCGCTTCGTGTTGCCCAACGCCGCCGAGACCAAGATCGTCGTCACGATGAACGTGCGCGAGCTGCGCCACTTCTTTCACGTGCGCTGCTGCCGCCGGGCGCAGTGGGAGATCAACGAGCTCGCCTGGCGCATGCGCGCCATGGTGCGCGATATCTCGCCCAACCTCTTCCAGGGCTCCGGGCCGAGTTGCCTGTACGGCGAGTGCGGCGAGGGCAAGATGACCTGCGGCAAGCCCTACCGCCCCGAGGACGTTGACGTTCCTGTCGCCCACAGGTGACAAGCGGCTGAGCGGCCACTCTCCGGTCGCGGTTGCTCAAGATTCGTTCCGCCGTGTGCGCGCGCGCCGGCGGGCGGTGGCGCGCGCCGGGCTGGTCGCGCCGCTGGCGGCGCGGCGCGCCCTCGTCGGCGGCCAAGCGGTCATCGAGGGCGTCATGATGCGCGGCGTCTCCAACTGGTCGGTGGCCGTGCGGCGTCCGGACGACTCCATCGCCCTGCATGCCTATCCGCTCGTGAGCTGGATGAAGCGGCATCCGGTACTCAAGCTCCCGGTCGTGCGCGGCGTCGCCACGCTCGGCGAATCGCTCGTGCTGGGCATGCGCGCCCTGCAGATCTCGGCCAACGAGTCGCTCGGCGAGGGCGAGCCGGAGTTCTCGCGCAAGGAGATGGGCGTCACGCTCTTCATCGCCCTGGCGATCGCCATCGGGTTGTTCTTTCTGGCGCCGCTGTTTCTCACCGGGCTCTTCAAGTCGTACCTCGGCGAGGGCATGCTCTTCTGGATCACCGAGGGGCTGGTGCGCGTCGCCATCTTCATCGCCTACCTCGTGCTGGTGACGCGCATCCCCGACCTGCGCCGCGTGTTCCAGTACCACGGCGCCGAACATATGTCGATTCACGCCTTGGAGCACGATCAGCCGCTGACGCCGGAGAACGTGGAGAAGTTCGGCACGTTGCACGTGCGTTGCGGGACGTCGTTCCTGCTCGTGGTGATGGTGGTCAGTATTCTGGTGTTCGCCATCGTGCAGTGGCCGGCCTGGTACTTGCTCATCCTCAGCCGCGTCGTGCTCGTGCCGCTGATCGTCGGCATCAGCTACGAGGTGATCAAGCTGGCCGGGCGGCACGACGACAACCCCGTCGTCAAGGTCGTCATGGCTCCCGGCCTGGCTCTGCAGTGGCTGACCACGAAGCAGCCGGACCGCGCGCAGATCGAGGTGGCGATCGTCGCCCTCGAGAAGATCCTCGAACTCGAGCCCCAAGACGCACCGCCCGAGAAGGGCGTCGAGGTGATGGCGTAAACTCATCTCATGGCTAGTGTCGAAAGCTTGATCGAGGAGATCGAACGCTCCTACCGGGACGTGACGGTGCAGCTCGCCGACCCCGAGGTGCTGGGCGATCACCTGCGCTACGTCGAGGCGGCTCGCAAGCACGCCGAGCTGCAGGGCGTGCACGAGCTGACGCGGCGCTATCGCGAGGCGCAGCGGACGGTCGCCGACGCCGAAGGCCTCCTCGGCGACCCTGCCACCGACGCGGAGATGCGCGCCTTTGCCCAGCAAGAGCTAGTCGAAGGACGGCGCCAGCAGGATGAGCTGAGCGAGGAGATCCGCGTCAGCATGCTGACGCGGGACCCCAACGACTCCAAGGACGTCATCATCGAGATTCGCGCCGGCACCGGCGGCAACGAGGCGTCGCTCTTCGCGGCCGATCTGGCGCGCATGTACACGCGGTACGCGCAGGCGAAGGGCTTCGAGGTCGAGATCCTCAGCGCCAGCGAGAGCGACGACGGCGGTTTCAAGGAAGTGGCGCTCGAGGTGCGCGGTCAGGGGGCGTACTCGGCGTTGAAGTACGAGAGCGGCGTGCACCGCGTGCAGCGTGTCCCGGTGACCGAGGCGGCGGGTCGCATTCACACCTCGACAGCCACCGTGGCGGTGCTCCCGGAGGCCGAGGAGATCGAGATCGCGATTCACCCGAACGACCTGCAGATCGACGTCTTCCGCGCCCGTGGTCCGGGCGGGCAGAGCGTCAACACGACCGACTCCGCGGTGCGCGTGACCCATCTGCCTACCGGGCTCGTTGTGAGCATGCAGGACGAGAAGAGCCAACTCCAGAACAAGGAGCGGGCGCTGCGCATTCTCCGCGCCCGCCTCTACGAACTGGCGCAGCAGGAGCAGAACAAGGAGCTCGCGGAGCAGCGCCGCACCATGGTCGGCAGCGGCGACCGGGCCCAGAAGATCCGCACCTACAACTTCCCCCAGAACCGGGTGAGCGATCACCGGATCAACCTGACCTCCCATCGTCTCAACGACGTGCTGGCCGGGGACATCGACGAGTTCACCGCGGCGCTGGCGGCAGAGGAGCGGCGCAAGCGCCTGGCCGCCCTCGCCGGCGAGTGAGCGGGTCGGGCGGCATGCGGGGCCGTGAGCCGGCCGCGGCCGTGGCGCCGATGGTGCGCGGGGCGGCGGAGCGCATCCGGGCGGCCGGATCGGCCAGCCCGAGGCTGGACGCCGAGCTGCTCCTCGCGCACGTGCTCGCCTGCCCACGCGAGGCGCTGTATCGGGAGCCCGAGCGCCACCTGAGCGATGAGCAGGCGGCCCGCTTCGGCGAGCTCGTGGAGCGGCGCGTGGCGCGCGAGCCCATCGCCTACATCCTCGGCCACAAGCGCTTCCGTACGCTGGATCTGACGGTCGACCCCAGCGCGATCGTCCCGCGCCCGGACACGGAGACGCTGGTAGAGGTCGCCCTGGCCGGGCTGGCCGAGATGGACGTGGCCACGCCGCTGGCGCTGGACGTGGGTACGGGCACCGGCGCCGTGGCGCTGGCGCTCTGCGCGGAACATCCCTCCGTGCGCGT